>Ga0102594_1000024_pt1 | contig 361331 bp, 318 predicted proteins | sample AraplaCol_mLB_r2_2_FD_76863 | JGI IMG/M metagenome (GOLD analysis project Ga0102594, IMG submission 76863) | Arabidopsis root microbial communities from North Carolina, USA - plate scrape MF_Col_mLB_r2 (SPADES assembly) (version 2) | ecosystem: Host-associated > Plants > Roots > Endosphere... | reverse complement strand
ACGCAGAAGGTGGGCGATGCCTGCGCGGCCAAGGGGTGGAGGCGCAGCTGGCGTCCGGTGGTCTCGCCTCCGTTCTGAGGTCGAGCTGATCGATGGGCCAGCGCGGAGTCAGCAGGCTTCGCGCTGCGTCAGCCAGCAGTTGGCGATGACGGGCTGGCCTTTGAACAGGGTGGTCCCGCGATCGCCCTTCTGGTCGATGGTGTAGACGTGTCCGAGCGCCTTGCCCGAGATGCCGGTGGCGACGAGGGTGTAGCGCTCCTGGCCGGGTCGCGTCACACACGCGTAGCGGAAGTGCGTTGCATCCGCCGGGGCGAAGCGGTTCCAGCTGTTGGCGCTCGGGTCGCTCGCACAACGGGCGCCGCCGTAGTCGTGGTGGTCCTGGAAGTACTGTTCCATCCGCACATGGAATTCAGCCAGGCCGCTGAATGCCTCCGGTAGCTGGCCGCGACGCATGTAGTCCGAATAGGCGGGAAGCGCGACGGTGGCCAGGATGCCGCCTGCTGCGACGGCCACCAGCAACTCGACGAGCGTGAAGCCTGCGTCCCGGCGTTGTCGGGCAGGCTGGCGCAGAGGCCGTGTGGCGGTCGTCGGGAAAGGCATGCGGGGAGCGCGATCGGGGGCGGTCACAGATTGTCACTGTGGCGTCGCCTCCTGCGGATTGCCCGCCAGCCTCAAACCGTGCCTGCGCGTGACTTCCTTCGCGTCGCGTTCAGTTGCGCACCACTTCCCGCCACATCACCCGCGTCGGCTGCGTCGACGCCGGTACAGCCACGTCGAAGACTCGCGTGCCGCCGTCGGACGTCCGCAGGAGCACCTTGGTGTCCCCGCTCGGCAGCCCGATCGGCTGCACACGGCTCGCCAGCACCTCGCCCACATACCGGCTCGCCAGCGTCGGAATCGCCCCGCCATTGCTGTAGTTCAGGAAGTAGAGGTTCGAGCTGCCTCCCGGCCTGCACGGGTCGCCCGACGGCGTATTGGTCGTGAAGCTCAGCACCCCCCCGAACAGCACTGGATTCGTCGTCACCCGCTCCCCGGAAGGCGAGGGCGCAAAGTCCAGCACCCATCCCCGCTTGGTCGACAGGTTCACCGGATTGGTCGTCAGGTTGATCTCGCCGTTGGGCGCCGGCGTGGCGACCTGCGCCACCAGTTGGCCACGTACCGGCGCCACGATCGCCGTGCCCGACATGTCATCCATCAATCCATAGAACGACTGCCGCTGCGTGGCACTCGCATCCGCGCCGGCAGTGCCGGGCACATCGCTGGGCCCCAGATAGCGCCCGGTACCCACGTAGACCACCCGCTTGCCATTCACCACGCCCAGCTCGGGCGCCGCGGTGATCGGCTGGGGCGTTCCGCTGCTGTCGGCCAGCGTGGCCAGCCGCGTCACGTTCCAGCTGGCAGTGCTGGCGCCCGACAGGTCGAAGCGCCACACGTTGCCCAGCAGGTCGCCGCCGTAGACGAAGTCCACCGTGTCGTCGCTGCCCGGGCTGACGAGGTAGGCGCTGACGCGCGCCAGCCCGCTGGGCGTACCGGCGCTGCCGGCGCCGGTGCGCAGCTGCTGGATGAGCTGCCCCGTGGCCGTGTTCACCACGAACAGGTAGCCCGAGCCGTCGCCCCCGGTGTCGCTGCCGTTGTTGTAGCCCGAGGTCAGCAGCGTCACCCAGCCGGCGGCCCGCGTCTTGACGTTGACCGGCACGCCGTAGCTGAAGCCGACGCTGCTGCGCGTGGCAGCCGGCGTGGCGGCGTTCGGGAATTCCCACATGAGCTTGGCAGCCACCTCGCCGTCGCTGGCGGCGGCGGGGTCGGTCACGTTCAGCGCGTAGTAGCCGCGCCCGCCCTTGGCCAGGCCACCCACCAATACCGTGGCCCACTGCGGCGCTGGCGGCGAGGGCTGGTTGAGGGCGGTGTTGGACAGGTCCACGTCGGTGGCCGTCGGCGTGCCGTTCACATAGAAGCGGTGCTGGAACAGCGCCTGCTGCGTCAGGCCCACCAGCGTGCTGGTGCCGGGCTGTGCGGGCGAGATGGGCGCGTCGACCAGCGCGCCCGGCACATAGGCCCACAGCTCGTCGCCGCTCGCGGCGTCGAAGGCGTGCAGCATGCCGTCGTTGGCGCCCTGGTAGACGACCTTGGCGCGGCCGGCCGCGGGGCCGGTCTTGAAGGCGCCGTAACCCGGGTCCGTGTAGGCGGCGCGCGGCGCGCTCACGTACACGGCCTCGGCATCCACCACGTCCCCCAGCAGGTGGCTGCGGGCTCGGTACGGCCGCGACGCGCTCACACCCTCGCCCTCGCCGCTGCGGTCGCCGCGCAGGTAGGCGATGACCGCAGCGCTGTCGGACGGGCCGGGCGGCACGCTGGGCGAGTTCAGCCGCGCCGACTTCGCGCCCAGCCCTGCGGCGGTGAAGGGCACGCCGCCGGTGCCGTCGAAGCTGGCCACGTGGCGGCTGGCCGGCGGCTTCGCGTCCAGCTGCGCCTGGGCGGACCACAGTGGCGCGCCCGCCAGCACGCCGGTCTGCAGGTCGACCGCTACCGCCTGCAGGTCGCCCGTCCAGTCGCCCGAGTTGAAGCTGGAGACAAAGGCCAGGTTGTCGCCCGGCAGCAGGCTGGGGTTGCTCACCGACACCGCCGCCGCGGAGCCCGTGCGGCTGGCGATGTCGTCCAGGATGCCGCCCAGCGAGGCACGCAAGCGCGCCGGGTCCGAGGAATTGAAGTACTGCCCGTGGCCATTGAGTGCCGCGTGCCACAGGTCGTCGATGGCCGTGGCCGTGCCGGGCTGCGGCGCGGGCCAGGTGTTGCCGGCGGCCGGGGGCGCGCTCAGGGTTCCGCTGGCGCCCAGGCCGATCGTGTAGGTGACCATGTGCTGCCAGGTGGCCGGATCGCCGGGCGTGGGCTGCACCTTGCCGGCCGAGCTGCCGGTCATGTCGCGGCTCCAGTAGTGCATGGCGACGTCGGCCAGCGAGTCCGCGGTGCCGGTGCCGTCGAAGAAGGGCGCCGGAAAGTCCTGTCCCGCCACGAGCGGCACGCCGGCCACCGGGTCGTTGCGCACGGCGCCGGTCGACGGGTCGGCGTACACGTTGGCCGGCAGGTTGGGCACGGTGCGGTCGGTGTCGCCCACCGCCACGCTGCCGCGCGAGGTCCAGTAGCCGTCGGTGGAGAGGATGGTGTAGTTGGGCGTGCAGGCCAGCGGCACCGTGTCGCTGCGCGCGGCGGCGCCCGGCGCGCCCGGCATGCTGCCGCTGGTGTAGTAGCGGCCCGATCGGTCCAGCGCCGGCACCAGCGGCGTGCCGCCGGTCGGGCGGATGCCGTAGAGCTGCTCGTACCAGCGCTGCTTCTGCGCGCTGCCGAAGTCCGCCAGCGCGACGAAGTTGGCGCCGCTGTCGTTGTCCTGCCCCAGGTTGTTGTTGATGGTCGAGAAGCCCACGCGCGACTTGGCGTCCAGCGCCGAGAAGGCCAGCCCCAGCGCCGTCTTGGCGCTCTGCATGCGGGTGCGGTAGTAGCTGAACCAGTTGGCGAAGTTCTGGATCTCCTGCGCATAGCTGCAGGTGCTGCTCGTGGCGTCGCCGCAGTCGGTGCGCGTCGCGGCCTTGGGGTAGGTCGGCGTGCTCAGGCGGATCTCGACGTGGTCGTAGTCGCTGTCGTTGTCCTGCGTGGTGTTCCCGTCCTCGGCGCCGCTGCCGCGCCAGCGGTAGTAGAAGGCGTAGCGCTGGTAGCCGGTGTTGCGCACGGCGTCGGGCGCGTTGGCGCAGTTGGGGCCCTGCGTGAAGTCGCCGGCGTTGTAGCGCGGCAGCGCCGGCGGTGTCGTCGTGCCCCAGCACTCCTGGCTCAGGTCGAGCAGGCGTGGGTCCAGGTAGTTGTCGATGCGCGTCGCCGTCGGCACGCTGTTGCCCGTGCTGGCCAGGAAGCCCGGCGCCGCGCCATCGAACTGCACCGGCGGCAGGTAGGTGATGGCGGGGTTGTAGTACTGCCGGTTGTAGCTGGGCGAGTAGTAGGCGCGCCGGTTCTTGGCGCCGGTGGTGCCCCCCATGCCGGGCGGCGTCTCCCCCGCGCGCACCGCATCGTCGTAGGGCGAGGTGTACTCGCCATGCGCGTCGGTGCCGGTGATCGAGCCCCAGCCCATGCTGCCGGAGTTGTCCAGCGTGAAGAGCACGTTGGGCTTCACGCCGGTCTGCACCGCCAGCGGCACGTCGGCCAGGTCGGTGGATGCCGCGTGCGTTCCCGTCGGCTGGATCAGCAGGGCCCATGCGGCCAGCGCAGGCATCAGGCGTGGGTGCGCGAGGGTTTGCATGAGCGTGTCAGCCGAATGGCAGCTCCACGACCGTCTGCACGGTGCTCGCGGTGTTGCGCGGCCCCTGCACGCGCACCGTCACGCGATAGTGGATGGTGGGCCGCAGGGCCGAGACGGCCCCCGTGCCGCCGAACACGTGCGTGGTCTGCGCGTGGCTGCCGGTATCCGCGCCCGGGCCGCCCGCGCTGGAGAAGGGCGCGCCCGACACGCACTTGCCCGCCAGCGTCGCTGCCGCCTCGCCCGGCGTGGGCGCCAGGGTGCACAGGCGGTCGATGACGTACTGCACGCGGTAGCTCGCCGCGTCGGTGCACGACACCGGCGCCGCTCCGCCCGACGTGCCCCAGCAGGGCACGCTGGACCAGTCCACGCCGCTGGGCACGCCGTCCGCATCCACTGCCTGCATCAGCCGGTAGTACTTGCCCGGGATGTCCACGTCGGCCGCGGCCAGCGCGGGCAGTTCGTTGAAGGCGCGCTCTGCGCCGGTGTCGGCCGCGCCGGTGGCCGCCTGCTTGAAGGCCAGGTTGCCGGCGATGACGCCGGCCGTGTCCGAGGTGCGCAGCAAGGCCAGCGCCGCGATCGACAGGACCAGCAGCGCGATCAGCGCGATGTAGACCATGAAGCCGCTCTGGGCGGATGGGCGGGCAGGGCGGTTCATGACAGGTTGGCCCACAGCACGTTGCGCAGCGGCACCACCGTCTCGAAGCTGCGGTAGCGGTAGCAGCGCCAGTCGGGGTCGCTGCTCAGGTCGATGGCGGGCCCGTCGGGCCAGGTCGCCGGGGGCGCGCTGGTGGTGTTGCAGGCGCCGGTGGCAGGGTCGGCACGCTCGCGCAGCGGGCTGCGCACCACCACGGCCAGGCGGATCGCCTTGATGCGCTTGGCATCGGCCGGCGTGGGCAGCGCCCAGTTGCCCGCCGGCCCCACGGTGGCGCTCACCCACTGGTTCACCACCTGGCTGCCGGCGTCGCTGATGCCGTAGCGCGCCTTCAGCCCCACCACGTGGCTGGCCACCTGCACCAGCGCGCCGCTGCTGAAGCGGTCCTGCGCCATCAGCGAGCCGTTGCTTACCGAGTAGCTGCGCTGCACGAGCGCGCCGGCGTCGTGGATGCGCGGGTTGGTGTCGAACACGGTGGGCCAGGCCAGGGCGCCCATCGCCGCGTCGGGCGGGTTGTAGTTGGCCTGCGAGGCCGATCCGGCGGCCGGATCGTGCGAGAGGATCACCGTGTCCGGGCTGGCCGGGTTCAGCACACGCGCGGTGATGCGGACCAGCGCGCAGTCGTTCCTGTCGTCGGTCATCCAAACAAAGCCGCCGACCGGCGACAGCCCCACCGCGCTGAGCGGATACAGCTTGGCCGCTTCGCCGTTGGGCACGGCCGTCACGTTCTGCAGCAGCGGATTGCGCACGTTGGCGCGCACCGAGCTGCCCCACAGCACCACGATGCTGTCGGAACTGCCGGGCCCGCTGCCGCCATCGACGATGCGCACCGGCGCGCCCGAGAAGCCGGGCACCGCGCCGCTGCCCGAGCCGTCGTCGTAGTAGGTGAGGTAGCGCGCGCAGGGCATCACGTCGGCGGTGGGCATGCCCCAGCCGGCGGCGCGCACGTCGCGCTCGATGGTGGCCAGGCTGAACATGCCGTTCTGCTGGATGTCCGCGCCGGCGGTGGTGGTGCGTTTCAGCGCCTCGTTGGTCGACACCACCTGGTAGATGATGATCGCCACCACCAGCCCCACGACCATGCCCACCATGATCTCCACCAGGCTGAAGCCGCGCTGGCGCCGATGGGCATGAGGGATGGGGCGGGGCATGGCATCAGCCCTGGATCTGCGTCGTCAGGGTGAAGTTGTGTGGCGCGGCGTCCTGGGGCGCCTGCCAGCACAGGGTGAGGGTGACGGTGTTGTCCGCCGCCACCAGGATCTTCTGCCGCAGCTGCGCCGCGCCGGGCAGGGCGCCGGGGTTGTCGGTGCTGCCCAGGCTGTCCAGCCATTCATTCACGGCCGCATTGGCGCTGCTGTTGCTGCCGGCCGGGCAAAGGCTCGTGACGTCGGCGTTGAGCGCATAGGTGGGAACGTTGTAGCGATCCACCCACATCCGGCCCACCAGCTGGTTGGCGAACAGGCTGGCCTTGGCGCGGTAGTCGGCGTCGCGCACGGCGCGGATGGCGGTGGCCTGCAGGCCGACGATGCCCAGGATCGCGAAGGAGAAGATGGCAATGGCCACCAGCGCCTCGATCAGCATCAGGCCGCGCTGGGCACGCGAAGCGAGGTGCCGGCGCTTCATGCGCACCCCTGCGGGTTGGTGGCGATCGACAGCGCCGGGTCGCAAAGCCGGATGTCGCCGCCCGGGTCCAGCACGATGCGCAGCGCACGCGCCTCGCCCGGCCCGGTGAGGTCGATCTGCCGCACGCTGCTGGCCATGCTCAGCCGGCCGATACCGGTGAAGGCGATGGTGACGGGCAGGCCGGTGCCAGGCGATGCCGTCGCCGCGCCTGCGCTGGTCGCCACGCCTGCGCGGGCCAGCGAGCCGCTCGAATCTTCCTGGCGCGTCTGCACCACCTGGTCGAACACCGTCGGCGTCTCTGGCAGCGCGGCCAGCACCGACCAGTCGGTGCCGCCGGGTACTGGCGCGCCGTGCTGCGTGTTCAGCAGACGGAACTCCACCACGCCGTTGCGTCGGATCGACTCCGCCCGCGCCAGCTGCAGCCCGCTCATCAGCGACTCGGCCGAGGCGCGGACCTGGCCGTTCTGGATGAAGCTCGCGAAGCTCGGATAGGCCAGCAGGGCCAGGATGCCGACCAGCACCACCGTCACCATCAGCTCGACCAGGGTGAAGCCGGCCTCGCGCGTGCGCGGCGTCAGGGCTTGCGCAGCACCCAGGTGGCTTGCGGGCCGCTGAAGTTCCAGGCGCAGCCGGTGCAGCTGCTGCTGCGGTTGCCCAGCTGGTCGATGCTGTAGGCCAGCCCGCTCACCGAGCGCTCCGCCCCCGTGGCGGTGGCGGTATAGGCCTGGCCGCCGCCGCTGGTGGTGCAGGCGTAGCTGAAGTACTCCGCCGAAGGCGCGGCCGGCAGCGGCACCGCGCAGGCCGTGCCGTTCGCGTAGGAGCGCGTGTCCTGGTAGTGCTGCTCCATCCTGGCCCGGTAGGCCAGCAGCGTTGCCGGCGCTTCCTGCACGTGGCCGCGCCGCAGGTAGTCGGTGTAGCTGGGGAAGGCGATCATCGACAGGACCGCCACGACGGCGACCACGATCATCACTTCGATCAGGGTGAAGCCGCGGCGCGGCGCCGCGCTCCGATCGAAGCACCTGGAAACAACTGCCATGCGTCGACATCCCTCGGGGGCGTTTCGAGCGCCATGCACTGACGATTCGCAAAGAATGTCACTGCAGGGGCCGCGGCTCAATGGCCGCTCGGCGAGGGCAGGGGGCCGCTCGTCAGCTGTGCTTGACGAGCGCGATCGGCCTTCAGTCGGCGACGAAGCTGCCCGACTTGCCGCCGTGCTTCTCCAGCACGCGCACGCCGGTGATGGTCATGCCGCGGTCCACCGCCTTGACCATGTCGTAGATGGTGAGCAGCGCGACCTGGACGGCGGTCAGCGCTTCCATTTCCACCCCGGTGGGGCCGACCGTTTCCACCGTGGCCATGCACAGCACCTGCGGCAGCGTGCCGGCCGTCTCGTCGCCGGCCTGGACGGCGAACTCGACCGCCACGCGCGTGAGCGCCAGCGGATGGCACAGGGGGATCAGGTCGCTGGTCTTCTTGGCGGCCTGGATGCCGGCGATGCGGGCGATGCCCAGCACGTCGCCTTTCTTGGCGGTGCCGGATTCGATCAGCGCCAGGGTGTCCGGCAGCATCTCGATGCGGCCGGTGGCGATGGCCACGCGGTGGGTGGCGGGCTTGGCGCCGACGTCGACCATGTGGGCCTGGCCGTGCTCGTCGAAGTGGGTGAGGGAACTCATGGATGCAGGATGGACACGAAAGTCGATCATACGTTCCGCGAGTCGCGCTCCTGCCCGCCGATGGGCCATCATTCGCACATGCCGCGCACGACCCTCAATTCCTGCTGCAGAACCTTCCTGGCCGCCCTGCTGGTGGCGGCGCAGTTGCTGATGCCGCCCCTGGCGCGCGCGCAGCTGCCCGGCATGGGCGACGGCGGCGAGATGACCGTCTCGGCCGAGCGCCAACTGGGCGACCGCATCGGCCGTGAGCTGTACCGCGACAACGCCTACATCGACGATCCGGTGCTGCAGGAATACGTGGGGGCCATCTTCCAGAAGCTGCTGGTGGCGGCCCGCACCCGCGGCGAGCTCTCCCCCGAGATGGAGGATCGCTTCGCCTGGCGCGTGGTGCTCATGCGCGACCGGGACATCAACGCCTTCGCGCTGCCGGGCGGCTACATGGGCATCAACCTGGGCCTCATTGCCGTGGTCGGCAGCCGCGACGAGCTGGCCACGGTGATGGGCCACGAGCTCTCGCACATCACCCAGCGCCACATCGCGCGCATGCTCGACAAGCAGTCCCGCCAGACACCCTGGATGCTGGCCGGCATGATCCTGGGCGCCATCGCCGCCAGCCGCAGCGGCCGCAGCGGCGGCGACCTGGGCTCGGCCATGATCATGGGCACGCAGGCCTACGCGATGAACTCGCAGCTGAGCTTCTCGCGCGACATGGAGCGCGAGGCCGACCGCGTGGGCTTCGGCGTGATGACCCAGGCCGGCTATGCCCCGCAGGGCGCGGCCGCGATGTTCGAGAAGCTGCAGTACGCCTCGCGCCTGAACGACAACGGCTCCTATCCCTACCTGCGCAGCCACCCCCTGACCTCCGAGCGGATCGCCGACATGCAGAGCCGCGCCCATTTCACACCCGGCACCGACACCCCGCTGCCGCTGGTGATGGACCACGCGATGATCTCGGCCCGCGCCCGCGTGCTGGCGCGCGGCGGCGTGGACCAGTTGCGCCTGTGGGTCGATGCGGCCGGCACCAGCGAGTTCGAGAAGAGCGCTCCGGCGCAGCAGGCGGGCACCCTGTATGCGGCCGCCCTGTCCGCTGCGCAGCTTCGCGACTCCGATCAGGCGCGCGCGCTGGCCGCGCGGCTGGTGACCCGCACCGCCGGCGACGCATCGGCCTCGCGGCTGGCCCGGCTGCTGTCAGCGGAGGTGGAGCTGAGCGCAGGAACGCCGGCGCGTGCCACGCCATGGATCGACATCAAGGCCAAGGAGCGGCCCGAGCAGTTCGAGGCGGCGCAGTGGGCCGTGGCCAGCCGGCAGCCCCCCGCGCAGCAGGCGCCCATCGTGCAGGGCCTGCGCGACCGCGTGGCGCGCGATTCGCGCGACGCCGGTGCCTGGCGATTGCTCGCGAGCCTGTTCAACGCCCAGAACGAGCCGCTGCGCGCCCTGCGCGCCGAGGCGGAGGCCAACGTGGCGGTGCTCGACTACCCGGCGGCGCGCGATCGCTTCAAGGCCGCGCAGGACCTGGCGCGGCAGATGGCGGACGGCAAGCCCGGCCTGCCGCCGCTGGACCACTACGAGGCGTCGATCATCGACAGCCGCGAGCGCGAGGTCGAGGCGCTGATCCGCCAGCAGCTGCAGGACGAGCGCAGCCTGCCGCGATGAGGCTCAGGCCGGCGTCTTGGACAGCGCCGCGTCGATGATCAGCCCGAGCGCCGAGTAGATCAGCGAGCCCAGCAGCGCGGCCCAGAAGCCGTTCACATGGAAGCCGTTGAGCAGCCCCGAGGCCGACCAGAACATCAGCGCGTTGATGACGAAGAGGAAGAGGCCCAGGGTGACGATGCTCACCGGCAGCGTGAGGATCACCAGCACCGGGCGCAGCACCGCGTTGAGCAGGCCGATGACGGCCGCAGCGATCAGCGCAGACACGAAGCTGTTGACCTGCACGCCGCTGTAGACGTAGGCCACGGCGAGCAGCGCGACGGCGCTGAGGATCCACTTGAGGACGAGTCGCATCGGCGCAGGATAGCACCGGTGCGTGTCTTGCCGGCAGGCGTGCCGGCGCGGGCTATTCGCCGAACTGCAGGGCCAGCATGAACAGGGCGCTGATGCCGCCCATGCTGCCCAGCGCACCCTTCCAGCGTGCCGGCCCGGCCGCGGACGGGCTGGGCGCCTGGGCCGGCGCCAGCGGCTCGAGCGGCACGCCCACCTTGGGCCGGCGGGCGTCGACCACCGTGGCGGCCGCGCCGTGGCGCAGCTTCAGCTCGCGCGTCAGCTCGCTCAGCGGGCCCTTGGCCAGCACCGCATTCACCTGGCTGCCGCCCTGGCTCAGCAGGGGCAGCAGCTGCTCCTGCGTCTTGGCGAACCACTTGGCGCGCCAGTTCTCCCGCGCGCTGTGGCTGACCCACTTGCTGATGCGATGGGTCATGCGCGGCGCGCAGGCCACCACGACCCAGTGCACCGACCCGGACGGCGCCGGGTCGGTCGGCACGTGCAGCCGCAGCTGATCACGTGCGTAGGCGGCGTCGTCGACGAACAGGATGATGGTTTCCAAGATGTGCTTTCGTGTGGGGTGCGGACCGATCCAATCAGCGCTCGCCCGACGGCTCCTGGGCGGCAGCGGCTGCGATCTGGGCGGGCTCTTCACGCTGCGGCTTGCGGCGCGTGGCCAGCCAGGCCAGACCCAGCACCAACACGATACAGCCAGCTTCCACCGCGTAGCGCAGCATCGTGGCAGGGTTTTCCTTGGTGCCGAACACGTCGGACAGCCAGGGCTCGGACACGATCATCTTGGCAGCCGTGAAGGCCAGCACCGCGGCGCCGATGTACATGATGGCCGGGAAGCGGTCCACCAGCTTGAGCACCATGGAGCTGCCGAACACCACGATCGGCACGCTGATCAGCAGGCCGATCACCACCAGGTCGAAGGAGCCGTGGGCCGCGCCGGCCACGCCCAGCACGTTGTCCACGCCCATCAGGGCGTCGGCCACGATGATGGTCTTCATGGCGCCCCAGAAGGTGGTGGCGCCCACGCCATGCTCCTCATGGTCGCCGCCGTCGGCGATGAGCTTGTAGGCGATCCACAGCAGGCCCAGGCCGCCCACCAGCAGCAGGCCGGGGACCTTGAGCAGCCAGACGACGCCGATGGTCATCACGGAGCGCACGACGATCGCGCCCACCGTGCCCCAGACGATGGCCTTTTTCTGCAGGTGCTTGGGCAGGGAGCGTGCGGCCAGGGCGATGACGATGGCGTTGTCGCCGGCCAGCACCAGGTCGATGAGGATGATCGCCAGCAGGGCAGACCACCAGGGGGCGCTCATGAATTCCATTTAAGAAAACTCCGTTTGTAGTGACTTGACGAGATACTTTTCGGTTCTGCGCCCGGTCGACTGGAGTGATCGCTACGGAGCCACCGAGTAGGAAACGGTGGCTTCGAAAGGGCAACACTTCGACCAAACCTGGCGCAGGTTCAAATCGAAGGTCTCGCTCGGCCTGCCGCCCATGTGCGGCCTACCCAGCAGGCCGGGAGCGCAACGCTCCGTATTGACGACCTGCCGATGCCCGACGCCTTCGTGCTCGAAAGCCCCGGACGGGAGCTACTCCCCTTCGGAAAGAGCGATTAGAGCATCGGCGTGTGGCGCTGGCAAGCACAAAAAATCGGCGGGTTTGAGAGAAATGCCTTTGCAAGTGGCGCAATTGCTGGAACCAATGCTATGAAAGATATAGCGCAAAGAATCCGCACGCCAGGCGCCTTATGATTCGCGCCCAGCTTTTTTTCTCACCATGGCCGCCATCCACATCACCGACATCGAGGCCGCCATCAACTACTGGCGCGAGCGCAAGCCCTCGCCCGACGGCGTGACCCTGGCTGCCGAGATCCGCGCGCTGGCCGAGGTCTACGCGCTCATGGTCTTCCACCACGAAGACGAGGCCGACGAATTCGGCTTCCCCGCCAAGGCCTGGGAGGCCTGGGAAGCCTGGTACCACACCACGCCCGACACGCCCTGCATCGCCATCTGCTCCACGAGCCAGGGCGACGACGAATGCAAGGGCTGCGGGCGCAGCTTCGACGAGGTGCAGCACTGGCCCGCGATGTCGCCCGCCGAGAAGCGCGTGACCTGGCGCCGCATCACCATGGAAGACACGGCCTGGCGCTTCAACCGCTATGCGGAGCGGGCCCGCGAGTCCGACCGGCTGGCCGCCGCGCCGCCCGCCGGCTGAAGGAGCACCGGTGCGCCGCTTGGCACAAGCCCCCAACCTGGCGATCGCCACGCTGTGGGCGGACGCGCTGCGCACCCAGGGCATCGGCGCCTCGGTCCAGCGCGAGTTCCTGGCGGCCGCAGCCGGCCAGCTGCCGCCCGACCAGTGCCTGCCGGAGATCTGGGTGGACGACGACGACTCGCTGGAGCGCGCCGAAGCCCTGCTGGCGGCGCTGCGGCAGCCGCCTCAGCATCGCTGGCAATGCGGCTGCGGCGAACTGGTGGAAGGCGGCTTCGAGCAGTGCTGGCGCTGCGGCGCCATGATGCCGGCCGCCTGAAGCGGGGCGCCTATTTCCAGCGCAGCGGCTCGACGTCGATGCTGCGCGCGTTGTTGCCCAGCATGAGCACGCCTTCCTGGATCGTGGCCTGCAGCTGCATGCTGCGCTCGGCCAGCGCGCCCAGGTCCTGCGCCGTGGCCGCGGGCACGCGGTACACCTGCAGGTTCGACAGGCGGCTGAGCTTGTTCTCGATGCCGCGCCACCACACCTCGGCCGCGTGGCCGTAGGTGTAGAGCAGCACTTCGTCGGCCTTGCGGCAGGCCTTGGTGAGCGGCGTCTCCTCGGGCTGGCCGACCTCGATCCACACGCGCATGCGCTCGGTGAAGTCGCGCAGGAACACGTCCGGGTCGTCCGGGTTCGACAGCCCCGCGCCGAAGCCCAGGGTGGCGTCGCCCGCGCACACGCTCTGCAGCTTGTGGGCGTTGAAGGCGAGGGCGACCAGCCGCATCATCATCCGCTCGTCGGTTTCGCTGGGGTGGCGGGCGAGGGTGAGCGAATGGTCGGCGTAGTAGCCGTGATCGATGTCGGCGACCGCGAGGTTCGCCTTGAAGATGGTGGACTTGAGGGCCATGGGGCGGCAGGGCGTGTCGCCCGCGAATGAATCGATGGAGACGGCGCGCGCGAGGGGCGGCGCGCCGCCGTGCTCAGGAAGAGGTGCCGTCGACCCGGCGGGCCAGTTCGGCCGCCTTGCCGGTGTAGCTGCCCGGCGTCATGGCCAGCAGCCGGTCCTTCTCGGCCTGGGGGATCTCCAGCGAGCGGATCAACCCGTGCAGCGCCTCGGCCGTCACCGTCTTGCCGCGCGTGACTTCCTTGAGCTGCTCGTAGGCGCCCTGCACGCCGAAGCGGCGCATCACGGTCTGGATGGGCTCGGCCAGCACTTCCCACGAGGCGTCCAGGTCGTCGGCCAGCGCTTCCTGGTTGAGCTCCAGCTTGCCCAGGCCCGTGGCCAGGCTGGCGTAGGCGAGGGTGGCATAGCCGAAGGCCACGCCGATGTTGCGCAGCACGGTGCTGTCGGTCAGGTCGCGCTGCCAGCGGCTGATGGGCAGCTTCTCGCTCAGGTGGCGCAGCAGGGCGTTGGCCAGGCCCAGGTTGCCCTCGGCGTTCTCGAAGTCGATCGGGTTGACCTTGTGGGGCATCGTGCTGGAGCCGATCTCGCCCTTCTTCAGGCGCTGCTTGAAGTAGCCCAGGCTCACGTAGCCCCAGATGTCGCGCGAGAAGTCGACCAGGATGGTGTTGGCCCGCGCGACGGCGTCGAACAGCTCGGCCATGTAGTCGTGCGGCTCGATCTGGATGCTGTAGGGCTGGAAGGTCAGTCCCAGGCCCAGCGGCGCGGGCGTCTCGATGACCTTGCGGCTGAAGGCCTCCCAGTCGAAGTCGGGCCAGGCGGCGATGTGGGCGTTGTAGTTGCCCACCGCACCGTTCATCTTGCCCAGGAGCTGCACCGAGGCGATCTGCTCGCGCGCCTTGGCCAGGCGCACCGCCACGTTGGCGATTTCCTTGCCCACGGTGGTCGGACTGGCGGTCTGGCCGTGGGTGCGCGAGAGCATGGGCACGTCGGCGAAGTCGCGCGCCATGGTGCGCAGGGTGGCCAGGATGCCGTCCAGCGCGGGCAGGATCACGCTCTCGCGCGCCGCCTTGATCTGCAGGGCGTGGCTGGTGTTGTTGATGTCCTCGCTGGTGCAGGCGAAGTGCACGAACTCGGCAGCGGACTCCAGCTCGGGCCGGGCCTCGAAGCGCGACTTGATCCAGTACTCGACGGCCTTCACATCGTGGTTGGTGGTCTTCTCGATCTCCTTGATGGCCTTGGCATCGGCCTCGGAGAAGTTGGCCACCAGGCCCAGCAGGTACTTGCGGGCGCCACCCGAGAGGGGCTTGAACTCGGCGAAGCCGGCGTCCGACAGGGCGATGAACCAGGCCACCTCCACCTGGACGCGGCGATGCATGTAGCCCTGCTCGCTCATCAGGGGCCGCAGCGCGGCGAGCTTGCCGGCATAGCGGCCATCGAGGGGGGAGAGGGCGGAAACGGTGGACAGACTCATGCCTCAATTTTAGGTGGCGCCCGCCGCCCCAGGCGTTCCCCCTAGAATCAAAGCGCTAACGAGCCGCCCCTGGAGAGAAGAGAAACGCATGAAACTGATCGGATCCGCCGCCAGTCCCTACGTACGCAAGGTCCGCGTCGTGATGGCCGAGAAGCGCCTGGACTACCAGTTCATCCAGGAGGACGTCTGGGCCGAAGACACCACCATCGGCCACTCCAACCCGCTGGGCAAGGTGCCCTGCCTGGTCATGGAGGGCTCGGAGGCCATGTTCGACTCGCGCGTCATCGTCGAATACCTGGACACGCTCTCGCCGGTGGGCAAGCTCATCCCCACCCAGGGCCGCGAGCGCGCCGAGGTCAAGACCTGGGAAGCGCTGGCCGATGGCGTAATGGACGCCGGCATCCTCTGGCGCCTGGAAGCCACCTGGGCCAAGCGCGCCGACGGCGAGCGCAGCCAGGCCTGGATCGAGCGCCAGCGCGCCAAGGTGCTGGCCGGCATCGGCGCCATGTCCAAGGGCCTGGGCGACAAGCCCTTTTGCAGCGGCATCCACCTGAGCCTGTCGGACATCGCGGTCGGCTGCGCGCTGGGGTGGGTGTCCTTCCGCTTCCCCCAGATCGACTGGCGCGAGGAATACCCCAACCTCGGCCGACTGCATGACAAGCTGTTGCAGCGGCCGAGCTTTGCTGACACTCAGCCCAGCTGAGGGCAGGCAAATCCAGGAACAAGAAAGGCGCCCGAAGGCGCCTTTTCTTTTATCCGGCCTCCATCGGCCCGAAATACAAAAGTGCCGCGAAGCGCCCCGAAACGAAGGAGGGAGGGAGGGAGGAGGAGAAGAGTCGCCTCAGGATTTCGACCGGGCGGCTAGGGCCCGGAAGACTTCGCGGCACGAAAACCGTGCGGCAGACATGCTGCTTGCACAGTATGAGGCAGCAATCTTTTGACGGTTCCCAATCACCTGGTAAGCAATTGATACTTGATTGTCAGTTGGCCTATTCCACGCGCACGGCCAGTTGCTTCTCGAGCGTGCGGAGCAACTCGCGGTCGTCCGGCTCGGTGAAGCTGGAATACGCGGCCACCACCTTGCCGTCCCGGCCGACCAGGTACTTGTAGAAGTTCCATTTCGGCGTGGTCCCGGTCTGCTTCGCCAGTTCCTGGAACAGCGGATTGGCATCGCCGCCCCGCACCGAGGACTTCACGAACATCGGGAATTTCACCCCGAAGGTGTTCTCGCAGAAGTCCGCCACCTCCTTGTTGGAGCCGGTTTCCTGGGCGAAGTCGTTGGAGGGGAAGCCAAGCACCACCAGGCCCTTGGCGCGGTACTTCCGGTCCAGGGCCTCCAGGCCCTCGTACTGGCGGGTGAAGCCGCAGAAGCTGGCGGTATTGACCACCAGCAGCACCTTGCCCGTGTACTGGCACAGCGACTGCGGCTTTTCGTCCTGCAGCCGGTCGAAGGTCTTGTGCAGCAGGGCCGGGCAATTGGCCGGATAGGCGGCGGAGGGCGCGCCCTGGGCGCTCGCCGCCGTGCTCAAGATAAGCGCCAGGGCGCCGAAGGACAGGACTCGCAGGAACAATCGCATGCTTTTCTCCTGTGCATCGTCCAATGCACCTTGTTTTCACCTGGCCACTCGAAGGCGGCCCGAACGCGGCAGTTTAGAATCCGTTGGCTCAAGAAAGAATCAAAATGCTGTATCCGGAACTCTTCAGGCAACTCGAATCCGTCCGTTGGGACATGGATCGCGACATCCCCTGGCAGTCCTTCGACGCCAGCCGCCTGACCGACGAGCAGGCCCAGACCATCAAGATGAACGCCATCACCGAGTGGGCGGCACTGCCGGCCACCGAGATGTTCCTGCGCGACAACCGGCACGACAGCGATTTTTCCGCCTTCATGTCCATCTGGTTCTTCGAGGAGCAAAAGCACTCGCTGGTCCTGATGGAATACCTCAAGCGCTTCGCCCCGCAGCATGCGCCCACCGAGCAGGAATTGCACGAGGTCCGCTTCGACTTCGACCCGGCCCCGCCGCTGGAAACCCTCATGCTGCACTTCTGCGGCGAGATCCGCCTGAACCACTGGTACCGCCGTGCCGCCGAGTGGCACACCGAGCCGGTGATCAAGCACATCTACACCACGCTGAGCCAGGACGAGGCCCGCCACGGCGGCGCCTACCTGCGCTACATGAAGCGTGCCATGGAGAAGTTCGGCGACGAGGCCCGTGCCGCCTTCACGAAGGTCGGCGTGCTGATGGCCAGCGCCAAGCGCACCGCCCAGGCGCTGCACCCGACCAACCTGCACGTCAACAAGGCGCTGTTCCCCAACGACACCATCCAGAGCCGCATGCCCGACCCCAACTGGCTCGAGCACTGGCTGGACAAGCAGATCAAGTTCGACGCCGTCTGGGAAAGCAAGGTCGGCGACCGCATCCTGCACAACCTCAGCCTCTTGATGAACCGCAGCTTCAAGACCGTGCAGGAACTCAACCGCTACCGCAAGGAAGTGGCCGCCACCCTGGTGCCCAAGACCGCCTACCAGGGCGCCTGACGCCCCGGGGGCGCACGGCCCTGTCACAACGCGGCATCCCCGGACGTCTTGCACGCATGGATGCCGCCACCCAGACCTTCGACCGCCTGCGCCCGCGCCTGATGGGCATCGCCTACCGCATGCTCGGCTCCGTCGCCGAGGCGGAGGAAGTGGTGCAGGACGCCTGGCTGCGCTGGCATGCGGCGGCCAAGGACGCGCTCCAGAGCGCCGAGGCCTGGCTGGTCTCGGTGGTCACCCGCCTTTCCATCGACCGGCTGCGCGCAGCCAAGGTGCGCCGCGAGCACTACGTGGGCACCTGGCTGCCCGAGCCGCTGGTCGGCGACTCTGCACCCTCGCCCGAGCAGTTGCTCGAGCGCGCCGACAACCTGTCCGTCGCCTTCCTCGCCCTCATGGAGCGGCTCACCCCCGAGGCGCGCGCCGCCTTCCTGCTGCGAGATGTCTTCGATGCCGGCTACGAGGAAGTGGCCAGCGTGCTGGGCAAGAGCGAGGCGGCCAGCCGCCAGCTGGTACACCGGGCCCGCACGCAACTGCAGGACGGGCGCCCGCGCTTCCCGGTCGACCGCGCCGTGCACGAACGCCTGCTCAAGAGCTTCGCCCAGGCAGCCATGAAGGGTGACCTCCAGGAGTTGAAGGACCTGCTCGCAGAGGACGTCGAGCTGGTGGGCGACGGCGGCGGCAAGGTCCCCAGCTTCGGCAAGGTGCTGCGCGGGCGCGACCGGCTGGCCCACCTCTACTACGCGGTGGCGCGCCGCGCGGCGGGCACCCTGCGCATGGTGCCGGCCGAGGTCAACGGCATGCCGGGCCTGCTGCGCTACGTCGACGGGCAACTCGAATCGGTGCAGTCCTTCGAGACCGACGGCGAGCGCATCGTGCGCATCCATTCGCAGCGCAATCCGGACAAGCTGGCGCGGGTGCGGCCGATCTGAAGCGGGCCTGTCACAGGCGGTGGGGCCCGGCCGTCTAGAGGATGTCAATCAACTCGCAAGGACATCCTCATGACCGACAACACGAACACCTCGGCCCCGCGCCTGGCCTGGCACCAACTCGCACCGCAGGCCTACAAGGCCATGGGCGGCGTCGCCGCCGTGCTCTCCGACTCCACGCTGGGCCGCAAGCTCATCGACCTGGTGCAGCTGCGCGTGTCGCAGATCAACGGCTGCGCCTACTGCGTGGACAAGCATGCGCGCGACCTGCTTGCGCTGGGCGAGGACTTCCAGCGCCTGAACAGCCTGCAGACCTGGCACGAGGTGGGCTTGTTCGACGCGCGCGAGCGCGCCGCGCTGCGGTGGGCCGAAAGCCTCACGCACGTGGCGTCCACGCATGCGCCCGATGCGGACTTCGCGCAGCTGCGCGCCCACTTCGACGAGCGCGAGATCGTGGAGCTCAGCCTGGTGGTCTCGATGATGAACGCCTGGAACCGCGTCGGTGTCGGCATGCGCATGCCCGTGGCGCACAGGCCGATGCAGCAGCCGGCCTGAGCCGGCCCGCTCAGCGGCGCTCCAGCACCATCGGCGAGAGCTGCAGGCTGGCGCGCAGCTGCTCGGCGCTGCCCTGCGCCGCCTCGCGCGAAGCGAAGGGGCCAGCCTGCACGCGGTAGATGCCGCGCTCGTTGAACACCTTGAGCTGCGGTCCGAGCGAGGGCACGCCGCGCGCCGCCTGCTCGCGCAGCCCGCTGGCGCCGCCGGCCTGGCTGAAGGCGCCGATCTGCACCCAGAAGCCGGCGCTGGGCGTGTCGGCGGCGATGTCGGCGCTCTGCGCTTGGGGCGGCGCGAGCGGTGCGAGTGCGGGCAGCGGCGTGGCCTCGGCCCGCGACGCGGCCGCCACGGGCGCGGTGGACACGGCTGGCGTCACCCACGCCGAGGGCACCTGCACTTCGGCAGGCGCCACGGGCACGGGTGCCGGAGCCGCCGCGAAGCGAGTGTCCGCGTCGCCGTCGCGCTGCCAGGTGCCGGCGCGGATCTCGTCGTTGGTGATGCGCTCGATCTCCACCGGCGCCACGCCGCGCAGCAGGTCCAGCCTGTAGGCGGCGGCATAGCTCAGGTCGATGATGCGGCCGTCGTGGAAGGGGCCGCGGTCGTTCACCCGCACGATGGCCTCGCGTCCGTTGGCCGGGTTGCGCACCCGCACGTAGCTGGGCAGCGGCAGCGTCTTGTGCGCCGCCGTCATCGCGTACATGTCGTAGGGCTCGCCGCTGGCGGTGGACTGCGCGTGGAACTTGGTGCCGTACCAGGAGGCCAGGCCGCTCTCGCGGAAGGGCCGGTCGTCGGTGATCGGCGCGTAGCTGCGCCCCAGCACCGTGTAGGGCTTCGCGGTGCCGCCGCTGCTGCGAACGGGCTCGACGCGCGGCTGCGCGTCCTGCAACTGCGAGAGATCGGAAGGGGGCTGGGCGGGCCCGCCGTCGCGGCCGCCGCGCGGGCCGCTGGCGCAGCCCGCCAGAAGAAGCCCGCTCAGCGCGAGCGTGAAGCCCGCGGCCGCGCCGAGCGTGTGGCGTTCAGCCAAATACCGCTTTCCACAGGGCCAGCATGGCCTCGCGCTCGCTGGCCACCGCGCTCAGCGGCAGCTGGGTCGATTCCTCGTTGAGCCGCAGCCGGTGCTGCATGCGGCGCAGTTCGCGGTACGCGGCGCCGGCGCGCTGGCCCACGCCCGGCGGCAGCAAGCCGGCCTGCTCGGCACGAAGCAGCAGGGCGATGTTGCCCACGTTGGGAATGAGCGAGGGGTGCCTGGCCGATTCGGACAGCACCAGGAACTGCACCGCGAACTCGGCGTCGACCATGCCGCCCGGGCTGTGCTTGACGTCGAAGCGGTCGGCCTTCACCGGCCGCGCGGCCCGCACCTTCTCGCGCATGGCCACGATCTCGGCCTTGAGCGAAGCCACGTCGCGCGGCGCCGTGATGACCGCCTCGCGCACCTTGTCGAAGCGCTGGCCCAGCGGCGGATCGCCCAGCACGAAGCGCGCGCGCGTCATGGCCTGGTGCTCCCAGGTCCAGGCGGTGTTGCTGCCGCGGCCGAGCTGGTACTTCTCGTAGGCCTCGAAGCTGGTGGTCAGCAGGCCCGAGTTGCCGTTGGGGCGCAGCGCGGTGTCGATCTCGAACAGGTCGCCCTCGCGCAGCTTGACCGTGAGCCAGTTGATCAGCTTGCGCACGTAGGCTGCGTAGATCTCGGCGGCGTTCTCGTCCTCGTCGTCGTAGACGAAGACGATGTCCAGGTCGCTGCCGTAGCCCAGCTCCTTTCCGCCCAGCTTGCCGTAGCCGATGATGGCGAACTGCGGCGACTCGCGGTGGCGACTCTTCACATGGGCCCAGCACCAGCGCGCCGTGACCCGCAGCACGGCATCGGCCAGGGCGCTCAGATCATCGGCCACTTCCTCCACCGTGATGCGCCCCTCGACGTCGCGCGCCAGCGTGCGGAACACCTCGGCATGGTGGGCGCGGCGCAGCATGTTGAGCTGCTCCTCCTCGTCGGCCTCGTTGGTGCTGTGCAGGGCGCTGCGGCGCTGCTCCAGCTCGGCCTCGAACTCGGCGGCGTTGAAGCGGCTGGTCAGCATCTCGTCGCTGGCCAGCTCGTCGATCACGCCGGGGTGCTTCATGAGGTAGCGCGCCGGCCACTTGGCCGCGCCCAGGATGCGCAGCAGGCGCTCCTGCACCGCCGGCCGCTCCACCAGCAGCGCCAGGTAGCTCTCGCGTCGGAACAGCGGCTCGATCCAGTCGGCCCAGCGAAGCGCGGCGTCCACGTGGTTGGGCGTCTGGCCCTCGGCATCGCCGTCGGGCTCGGCCGCCAGCCACTGGCCGGTGCGCCGCACCAGCTGGCGCAGGCGGGCCTGGGCCTCGTCGCGCATGGCCAGCACGCGCGGGTGGCTGCACCAGGGCTTCACGCGCTCGGCGAAGGCGGGCGGGAGCTCCTCGATCAGCTCGGCGAGATCTTCCGGCGTGGGCGCTCCCTGCTTGCCGCTACCGCTGCAGCGCTTGCCGTTGCACTTGCCGTTGTTCTTCTCGCTGCCGCCCAGGAGCTTGTCGAACTCCTCGGCGACGAATTCGCGGTGCGTGTCGAGCTGGCTGAGGAAGTCGCAGCAGTCCATGTAGCCGAGCGTGGCGGAGATCCAGTGCTGGTCTTCGTCGCTCACCGGCAGCACGTGCGTCTGCTGGTCGTCCAGGTACTGGATGCGATGCTCCACGCGACGCAGGAAGACATAGGCCGCGGCCAGCGCATCGGCGGTGGCTTGCGGCATGAGGCCGGCGGCGGCCAGGCGCTGCAGCGCATCCAGCGTGGGCCGCGTGCGCAGCTCGGGGAACTGGCCGCCGCGCACCACCTGCAGCAGCTGCACGGTGAACTCGATCTCGCGGATGCCCCCGCGCGAGAGCTTGACGTCGTTGGCGCGCTCGGGCCGCCCGGCGCTGCGGCGGGCGGCCTGGTCGCGGATCTGGCGGTGCAGGGTGCGCAGCGAGTCGAACACGCTGTAGTCGAGGTAGCGGCGGAACACGAAGGGCAGCACCGCCGAGCGTAGGCCCTGCGCACTGGGGTCCTTGATGTGCGCCTGCGGCGCCACGATGCGGCTCTTGAGCCAGGCGAAGCGCTCCCACTCTCGGCCCTGCACCTGCAGGTACTCCTCCAGCGCATCGAGCGACACCACCGGCGGGCCCGAGTTGCCGTTGGGGCGCAGCGCCAGGTCGACGCGGAAGACGAAGCCGTGCTCGGTCACGTCGCCCACCAGCGCATAGATGCGCTTGACCACGGCCGCGAAGTACTCCTGGTTGGAGACGCGGTTCATGCCGTGCGCATTGCCCGCGGTCTCGCCGGCCTGGTCGAACACGTAGATGAGGTCGATGTCGCTGGAGACGTTGAGCTCGCGCGCCCCCAGCTTGCCCATGCCGATGATCCAGAGGCGCGCGCGCTGCCCGCCGGCGCCCATGGGCGCGCCATGCACCGCCTCCAGTTCCGACTCGGCCTGCTGGCAGGCGATGTCCAGCGCGAACTCGGCCAGCTGCGTCACGGCGGTGGTGACCACCGGCAGCTCGGCATGCTGGTCGCAGTCGAGCGTGACCAGGCGCTCCATCACCAGCTGGCGCGTGATGCGCAGCGCATCGCCCACCGCCTGGCCGCGCTCGCGCAGCGCCGCGTAGGCCTGCTCGATGCGGGGGCGGTCGGGCGCGCCGGGCGGCAGCAGCGCCAGTTCCTGTTCGTAGCGTCGCCGCAGACGCTGCACGAACCTCGAATACGAGGACAGCTGCGGCGGCGCCTTGCGACCCGGCGATTCGCCGGAACCCACGGTGGCACTGCCGGTCATAATTCCAGGCACAGCGCGGTCCTCAATGAATGTCACGGCGTCTCCCCCTTCGCATCTGCTCAAGATCACCGCTGTGACAGCGCGCTGGGCGCTGGGTCTGCTGGTGGCAGCATGGCTCTTGTTCGCACTTGTGGTCCTGGTCCTACACGCTTGGATTGTGCCGCGAATCGGCGAATACCGTGGGGTGCTGGAAGCCCAGGCCTCACGGTCCATCGGGGTAGAGGTTCGCATTGGTTCAATCAGCGCGCAGGCCGAGGGTTTTAGGGGAATTCTTTTCCCCACCTTCGAACTGCGCGACGTGGCCCTGCACGACGCCCAGCAGCGCGAAGCGCTGCGGCTGGCGCGGGTGGTGGCCACGGTCTCGCCGCGCTCGATCTTCCGCCTGAGCTTCGAGCGCCTGTACATCGAGCGGCCCGAGCTCGACGTGCGAATGGACGCATTGGGCAAGTTCCACGTGGCGGGCCTGTCCATGGGGGCAGGCGAGGCCAGCGGCGAATCACGATCGGCCGACTGGGTCTTTTCGCAGCGCGAGATCGCGATCGAAGGCGGCACGGTACGCTGGACCGACGAGCGCCGCGGCGCGCCGCCGCTGCTGCTCACCGACGTCAGCCTCTTCGCGCGCAACAGCGCCCGCCGCCATGCGCTGGGCCTGGACGCGACCCCGCCCACCGGCTGGGGCGAACGCTTCTCGCTGCGCGGCGAGTTCCGCCAGCCGCTGCTGTCCACCCGCAGCGGCGACTTCCACGCCTGGGACGGGCAGCTCTACGCCGACCTGCCGCGCATCGACGCCAGCCGCATCGGCCGCTACATCTCGCTGGACATGCAGGTGCGCGAAGGCGAAGGCGCCCTGCGCGCCTGGGGCGACTTGCGCAAGGGCCAGCTGGTCGGCGGCGTCCTCGACATGGGCCTCAGGCGCGTGGACATCACGCTCAAGGAAGGCCTGCAGCCCCTGGTGCTGCGCTCGCTCACCGGCCGCCTGGCGCTGCGGCAGGACGTGGACGATCGCACCGTGGAGCTGCGCACCACCAACCTGCAATTCGAGACGAGCGACGACCTGCGCTGGCCGGGGGGCAACCTGTGGCTCTCGCACACGCCGGCCACGGGGCGTAACGAGGGGCGCGGCGCGATCCAGGCCGACAAGCTGGACCTGGCCATGCTGGCCCAGATCGCCAACCGCCTGCCGCTGGGCGAAAAGGCCCACGACGCACTGGTGCGCCGCGCGCCGCGCGGGCTCGTGGACCGCGTGGATGCCGAATGGGACGGGCCGCTGGAGTCGCCGCGCCGCTACCAGGCGCGCGGGCGCCTGATCGGCCTCTCGGTGGCCTCCGAGCCGGCGGCGCAGGCGGACCATGCCGGGCAGCCCGGCCTGTCGGGCGCCACCATCGACTTCGACGCCACGCAGGCCGGCGGCTCGGCGGCCGTCGGCATCGCCAAGGGCACGCTGGACTTCCCCGGCGTGTTCGAAGAGCCGACGGTGCCCATCGACGAGCTCACCACCCGCGCCACCTGGAAGATCGACGGCGAGCGCATCCAGGTGCAGCTGGCCGGCCTGCGCTTCTCCAACGCCGACGCCCAGGGCGACGCGCGCCTGAGCTGGCACACCAGCGACCCCGCCACCTCCGGCAGCCACGGCCGCTTCCCCGGCGTGCTCGACCTGGAGGGCAAGCTCACCCGCGCCGACGGCACCCGCGTGCACCGCTACCTGCCGCTGCACATCCCGAAGGACACGCGCGAGTACGTGCGCGAGGCCGTCACCGCCGGCACGGCCAGCGCGGTGGACTTCCGCGTCAGGGGCGACCTGTGGGACATGCCCTTCGCCGACCCGAAGCAGGGCGACTTCCGCATCGCGGCCAAGGTGGCCGACGTTCACTATGCCTACGTGCCGCCCATGCACGGCACCCACGGCCGCCCGGCCAACGGCAGCGAGCCGGTCTGGCCGGCGCTGACGGGCGCCAGCGGCGAGCTGGTGTTCGAGCGCATCGGCATGAAGGTGCGCAACGCCCGCGGCCGACTCGCGGGCGCGCCCGGCATCGAGATGGCGCGCGGCGATGCCGAGATCGCCGACCTCATGCATCACGCGCCGGTCCTCAAGGTCAACGTGCAGGCGGCGGGCCCGCTGGCCGAGCTGCTCAAGGCGGGCGCGCCGCTCACCGGGCCGGCGCAGGAGATGACCTCGCAGGTGCGCGCCAGCGGCCGTGCCGACTATCGGCTGCAACTGGAAATGCCCCTGTCGGCCATGGACAAGACCAAGGTGCAGGCCGGCGTGGTGCTGCAGGACAACGAGTTGCAGCTCATGCCCGACGCGCCCGTCTTCAGCCAGGCGCGGGGCCAGCTCAACTTCACCGAGAACGGCTTCGCGCTGGCCGGCGTGCGCGCGCGCGTGCTGGGCGGCGACGTGCGCGTGGACGGCAAGGGCCGCTATGCCGGCAACGGCCACGACATGAGCTTCAAGGCCCAGGGCGTGGTGTCGGCCGAAGGCATGCGCAGCCAGCGCGAGCCCGCCTGGGTGGCCGAGCTGGGGCGCAAGACCAGCGGCAGCACCGCCTACCAGCTGGACTACGGCCAGCGCGACGGCGTCTCCGAGTTCTCCTTCAGCAGCAACCTGCAGGGCCTGGGCCTGCAGCTGCCGGCGCCGCTGGCCAAGGCAGCGGAGGACAGCCTGGCCTTCTCGGTGGAGAAGAAGGTGATGCAGCGCGAGGCGGGCCGCGGCACGGCCCCGATGCAGGACCGCATCAGCATCGGCATGGGCCGCATCGCCTCGGCCACCTGGCTGCGCGAGCTGTCGGGGGCCGAGCCCAGGGTGATCAACGGCGGCATCGGCGTGGGCCTGGCGGCGGGCGAGAGCCTGGTCTCGCCCGAGCGCGGCGTGCTGGCCAACATCAACCTGGCGAAGTTCGACGTCGGCGCCTGGCAGGCCGTCTTCAAGGAGATGAGCGGCGGCGCGTCCGCATCGCCGGCGGCGGGCAACCGCGCGGCCGCCGAGGCCGAGGCCTCGCCCTACCTGCCCAGCGTGATCGCCCTGCGCGCCCAGGAGCTGCGCTACGGCGGGCGGCGCCTGACCAACGTGGTGCTGGGCGGCAGCCGCGAGGACCTGCAGTGGCGCGCCAACATCGACTCCGACGAGCTGAGCGGCTACGTCGAATACGGCCAGGCCCAGGCCGGCAGCTTCATGGCGCGGCTGGCGCGCCTCAAGATCGCACGCAGCGAGGCCAGCGAGGTGGAATCGCTGCTGGACGAGCAGTCCAGCACGCTGCCGGCACTGGACATCGTGGTCGACGACTTCGAGCTCTACGGCCGCAAGCTGGGCCGCGCCGAGGTCGAGGCGGTCAACCGCGGCAGCGGCGGCACGCGCGAGTGGCGCCTGAACCGCCTGCGGCTCAGCACGCCCGATGCCACCTTCGACGCCCAGGGCAGCTGGGCGTCGGTGCGCGGCGCGGCCGGCCGGCGCACCAGCATGAGCTTCAAGCTGGATATCGAGGACGCCGGTGCGCTGCTCAATCGCCTGGGCATGCAAGGCGTGCTGCGGCGCGGCCGCGGCTCGCTGGAAGGCGACGTGGCCTGGCGCGGCTCGCCCTTCTCGCTTGACTACCCCAGCATGGACGGCAAGCTGCACGTCGACGTCACGCAGGGCCAGTTCCTCAAGGCCGAACCGGGCATCGCCAAGCTGCTGGGCGTGCTGAGCCTGCAGGCGCTGCCGCGCCGGCTCACGCTGGATTTCCGCGACGTGTTCAGCCAGGGCTTCGCCTTCGACTTCGTGCGCGGCGACGCGGCCATCGCCAAGGGCGTGGCCAGCACCAACAACCTGCAGATGAAGGGCGTGAACGCCGCGGTGCTGATGGACGGCTCGGCCGACCTCGCGCACGAGACCACCAACCTGCGCGTGGTGGTGGTGCCCGAGATCAACGCGGGCACCGCCGCGCTGGTGGCCACGGCCATCAACCCGGCCATCGGCCTGGCCACCTTCCTGGCGCAGTACGCGCTCAGCAAGCCACTCGCGGCCGCGGCCACGCAGGAGTTCCAGATCGAGGGCGGCTGGGCCGACCCGAAGATCACCAAGGTGCCGCGCCGCCAGGCGCAGACGGAGAACAAGCCATGAAAGTCGCCGCCATCCAGATGGTCTCGGCCATCGCCCGCGAGGCCAACCTCGCCCGCGCGCACCGCCTGCTGGCGCAGGCGGCCGAGGCTGGCGCCGAGCTGGCGGTGCTGCCCGAGTACTTCTGCACCATGGGCCAGCGCGACACCGACAAGCTGGCGCTGCGCGAGAGCCCCGAGGGCGGCATGGTGCAGGGCTTCCTTGGCGATGCGGCGCGCGAGTTCGGCATGTGGATCGTCGGTGGCACGCTGCCGCTGGAGAGCGAAGAGGAGGACCACGTCCTCAACACCTCGATGGCCTTCTCGCCCGAGGGCGAATGCGTGGCCCGCTACGACAAGATCCACCTCTTCTTCTTCGACAACGGCACCGAGCGCTACGACGAGCGGCGCGTCATCACGCCCGGCGTGCACCCGGTGGTGTTCGAGCTGCCCTCGCGCGACGGCCACACCTGGACGGTGGGCATGAGCGTCTGCTACGACCTGCGCTTTCCCGAGCTGTACCGGGCCCTCGCGCGCCACGGCGCGCAGCTGCTGCTGGTGCCCAGCGCCTTCACCCGCACCACCGGTGCCGCGCACTGGGAGGCGCTGCTGCGCGCCCGCGCCATCGAGAACCTCTCGTGGGTGGTGGCGCCGGCGCAGGGCGGCGTGCACGAGAACGGCCGCCACACCTGGGGCCACACCATGGTGGTCGACCCCTGGGGCGCGGTGCTGGCGCAGCAGGACACCGGCGAAGGCGTGGTGCTGTGCGAGCTCGACGCCGGCCAGACCGCACGGGTGCGCCAGCAGTTGCCGGCGTTGTCGCACCGCGTGCTCTGAACGAGGGGCCGTGAGCACGCGCGAGCACACTTCCACCGGCACCCTGCCGCCCGACGCGCAGGCCGACCTGCGCGCGCTGCGGGCGCTGCCGTCGCGCGTGGCGCGGCCGCTGGCGCGCCTGCGCTCGGCCTGGCGGCGCTGGTTCCTGTGGGTGATCCTGGCAGCGCTGGTGCTGGTGCTGGTGGGCGTGGTGGTCTGGCTGGCCGGCCGCCACGAAGTGCAGCAGGTGCAGGAGCAGCTGGACCGCGACAACCTCGACGCCGTGGCCGACCTGCGCATCGGCCTGGCGCGCAACGCGCAGAGCCTGCGCGCCCTGCAGGCCGGCCCGCTGGCGCCGTCGCAGTGGGAGGAGCGCGCACGCGAGCAGATGCGCGCGCACCGCGAGTGGGTGCGCATCGAATGGCGCGATCCCAGCATGCGCGTGCTGGCCGCGGCCGACACGCCCTACCGCGCGCCGCTCTTCGAGAAGAACTCGCGCCTGTCGCAGGACCAGGCGGACGTCACGCTGGCCTGCGCGAGCGCGCGCAAGCTCGGCAGCGCCGCCTACTCGCCCAGCCACTTCGTCGCCCTGGCCGAGGGCGGCGGCATGGAGGTGGTGGAGATGTGCCTGCAGCTGGACGGGGGTGGCTACCTGGTGGCAGCCTACTCGCTGCGCGACACGCTCATCGAGCTGGTCACGCCCAGCCTGCGCCGCGGCCAGGAGGTGGCGCTGGTGGAGGTGGACGGCACGCGCCTGGCCGCGGTGGGCGCGCAGCGGCGCAGCGGCACGCGCGTGTTCAGCTCGCAGCAGCCCATCGACCTGCCGGGCTTCGCCGTCATGCTGCGCATCGACGGCTGGCGCGCCGAGCCCGATCTCTTTCCCAACGTGCTCACCGGGCTGGTCACCTTCATCTCGATCGCGCTGACCTCGGTGCTGATCCTGCTGGCGCGCGACACCAAGCGGCGGATCAAGGCCGAGCGCGACCTGGCCGATTCGCTGGCCTTTCGCAAGGCGATGGAGGACTCGGTGGTCACCGGCCTGCGCGCGCGCGACCTGGACGGCCGCATCACCTACGTGAACCCGGCCTTCTGCAAGATGGTGGGCTTCTCCGCCGAGGAGCTGATGGACGGCGATACCGCCCAGGCACCCTACTGGCCCACCGAGCTGGCGCCCGAGTACCAGCAGCGCCATGCGGCACGCCTGGCCGGTGGCATTCCCTCGCGCGACGGCTTCGAGTCCGTGTTCATGCGCAAGGACGGCACGCGCTTCCCGGTGCTGATCTTCGAGGCGCCGCTCATCAGCGCCGAGGGCGTGCAGACCGGCTGGATGAGCGCCTTCGTCGACCTGAGCGAGCAGCGCCGCATCGAGGAGCTCTCGCGCGCCACGCAGGAGCGCCTGCAGGCCAGCGCCCGCCTGGCCACCGTGGGCGAGATGGCCTCGCTGCTCAGCCACGAACTCACGCAGCCGCTGGCCGCCATCTCCAGCTATGCCAACGGATCGCTCAACCTGCTGGAGCAGGACGAAGGCGCCGACGCGGCGGTGGCGGTGCAGAACGAGGCCCGCAGCGACCTGCGCATGGCGCTGGCACGCATCGCCGAGCAGGCCAGCCGCGCGGGCCGCGTGATCCGCAGCGTGCACGACGTCGTGCGCAGGCGCGAGCGCACGCGCGAGAGCACGCCTGCGCAGGAGCTCTTCGACGCGGTGCTGCCGCTGGTGCAACTGCAGGCGCGCAAGCTGGGCGTGCGCATCGACCTGCAGGTCGAGCCCGGGCTGCCGCCGGTGCAGTGCGACCGCACGCTGGTCGAGCAGGTGCTGCTCAACCTGGCGCGCAACGCGATGCAGTCGATGGATGCGCCGGACATCACCCGCCGCGAGCTGACCCTGCGCGCCGCACGCACGCCGGCCAGCAAGGTGGCGTCCGGCGCCGAGGCGCGGCGCTGGGTCGAGTTCTCGGTCGCCGACGTGGGCCTGGGCATCGACGCCGAGGTGGCCGAGCGCCTGTTCACGCCCTTCTTCACCACCCGCAGCGAAGGCATGGGCCTGGGCCTGAGCCTGTGCCGCACGGTGGTCGAGCAGCACGGTGGCGTGCTGGCCTACGAGGCCCACCGGCCCCGCGGCACCATCTTCCGATTCACCTTGCCGGCGGCGCATGGCGCGCCGCAGGCCTGACACCATGCAACCCCTGATCGATGGCCTGATCTTCATCGTCGACGACGACGCCAGCGTGCGCGAGGCGCTGGCCTGGCTGCTGCGCTCGCGCCGGCTGCAAAGCGAGCACTTCGCCAGCGCCGAGGACTTCGAGTCGCGGCTCGCGGCCGAAGCCAATCCCGCCATGCCCGGCCAGCCGCGCTGCCTGCTGCTGGACGTGCGCATGCCCGGCACCAGCGGCCTGGTGCTCTACGAGCGCCTGGCCGGACACGGCTGGCTGGACGCCATGCCGGTGATCTTCCTGACCGGCCATGCCGACGTGCCCACCGCGGTGGACCTGGTCAAGCGCGGCGCCTTCGACTTCTGCGAGAAGCCTTTCTCGGACAACGCGCTGGTCGACCGCATCGAGCATGCGCTGGCCGCCTCTGCGCGCGCCATCGGCCGGCAGCGCGAGCGCGCCGCCATCGCCGCGCGCGTGGCCGAGCTTACCGACCGCGAGCGCCTGGTGATGCAGCGCGTGGTCGAGGGCCTGCCCAACAAGCTGATCGCCGACCAGCTCTCCATCAGCGTGCGCACGGTGGAAGTGCACCGCGCACGCGTGTTCGAGAAGATGGAGGTGAAGTCCGCGGTGGAACTGGCCAACCTGCTGCGCGGCAGCTGGTCCGCATCGCCTTGAAGAAAAAACGGCCGCCCGGAGGCGGCCGTGGCAGGCGCAGGCGGCGGGCCTCAGCCTTGCGGCGGGCGCTCGCCGACGAAGATCTCCACGCGGCGGTTCTGCGCGCGGCCGGTCGGCGAGTTGTTGTCGGCCACCGGCTGGCGCGCGCCCACGCCGTCGATGTTGAAGGCATTGGAGCGCACGCCGCGGGTGATCAGGTAGTCGCGCGTGCTGGCGGCGCGCTCGATCGACAGCGGGTTGTTGATGGCGTCCGTGCCGGTGCTGTCGGTGTGGCCGATGATGCGCACCTCGGCATTCGGGTTGTTGCGCAGGCCGCTGGCGAACTGGTCGAGGATGGGCTGGAAGTTGGACTTGATGTTGGCCTTGCCGGTGTCGAAGGAGACGTCGCTGGGGATCTGCAGCTTCAGCTCGTTGTTGGGCGTCTGCGTCACGGCGACGCCGGTGCCCTGGGTGGCCTGCTCCATCTGCTTCTTCTGGTTCTCCATGCGCTGCGACCACAGGTAGCCGCCGCCCGCGCCCGCCAGCGCGCCGATGGCCGCGCCGGTCGCGATGGCGCCGCGGTCGCCGCCGGTGAGCGAGCCGATGGCCGCGCCCGCCAGCGCACCTGCGCCCGCGCCGATGCCGGTGGTCTTCTGCGTCTGCGACATGTCGGCGCAGGCACCCAGCAGGAGGGTGGCGGCGACAGTGCTCAGAACGATCTTCTTCATGTTGGATCCTCTTGTGACAGTACTCATGTGCCGTCGATTATGTGGACCGAAAAGGGCGCTCCCTGTCAGTGGAGCTAGCTGTTTCGCTTCGTTTCATCCGACGGAGTGTCGGCCGTGTCCTGCGCGTCGGCCTCCGGCTCGCCGCCCTTGCGGCCCGAGAACATGGTCCACCACACGATGAGCACCAGCACCGCAAGCGCGGCGAGCGCTTCGAGCAAAATCAAAGCCATATGAAAAGAGGATTCCTTGCGCTGTGGGGGGCTGTGATCGTAGCAACGCTGGCCGGGTGTGCCAGCCGCTCGCTGCCACCGCCCGATGCGGTGCCGACGTCACCGCCACCGCAGACGCGCTCCGACACGCTGCCGCCCCTCACGGGCTCGCTCGCGCATCCCAAGAGCCGCTGGGTACCCACGGCATGGAGCGAACTGCCGGGCTTCAACGACGACGCCCTGCACGAGGGCTGGATCGCCCTGGTGGCCAACTGTGCGCGGCCCAACGCGGCCTTCGCGCCCCTGTGCGGCGAAGTACGGCAATTGGCCCTGGCCGACGCCGAGGGCCAGCGCGCCTGGATGATGCAGCGCCTGCAGCCCTACCGCGTGGAGTCGCTCGCGGGCCAGAGCGAGGGCAAGCTCACCAGCTACTTCGAGCCGGTGTACGACGCCACGCGCCGCCCCACCGCCACCAACACCTTCGCGCTCTATGCGCCGCCGGCGGGCCTGGCCCCGCGACGGCCCTGGTACACGCGCCAGGAGATCGACACCCTGCCCGAGGCGCAGGCGGCGCTGCGCGGCCGCGAGATCGCATGGATGAGCGATCCCATCGACGTGCTCATGCTGCAGATCCAGGGCTCGGGGCGCCTGCGCATCACCGAGCCCGACGGGCGCCAGCGCATGGTGCGCATGGCCTTCGCCGGCTCCAACGAGCAGCCCTACCGCAGCGTCAACCAGTGGCTGCTGAGCCAGGGCGTGACGCGCATCAACCCCTGGCCCGACGCCACCAAGGACTGGGTGGCGCAGAACCCGCAGCGCCTGCCGCAGCTGCTGTGGAGCAACCCGCGCTACGTGTTCTTCCGCGAGGAGACGATGAGCGAGGTCGATGCCGCCTTCGGCCCGCGCGGCGCGCAGGGCGTGCCGCTCACCGCGGGCCGCTCGATCGCGGTGGACCGCGAGAGCATCCCCTACGGCACGCCGGTGTGGCTCGCCTCCACCGGGCCGGTGATGCAGCTGCAGAAGCTGGTGGTCGCGCAGGACACGGGCAGTGCCATCGTCGGCGCGGTGCGGGCCGACTACTTCGCTGGCACCGGCCCCGATGCCGGCAGGCTGGCCGCGCGCATGGACCAGCCGCTGCGCCTGTGGGCGCTGTGGCCGCGGCAACTCGCGCAGCCCTGATCTGCGATCGCGCGGCGCCAGGCCGCGCCGGCGCTGGGTGTCACGGTTTCGTCATCCGCGCTGCATGGATTCGTCATGGCAGGTCCCTATGGTTTCGCACCTGACGCGAAACCGGTTGCAGGTTTCGCGCGTTTCCAACCCCACGATCGCGGAAGACCCCATGACCGATTCCAACAAGGCGCCCAACGCCTCCCGTCGTCACGCCCTGCGCCTCCTCGGCGCCGCTCCCATGCTGCCGCTGGGCGGCGTGGCCTTCCTCACCGCCTGCGGCGGCGGCAGCGACAGCCCCGCGCCGGCCCCGGCCCCCGCCCCCGCGCCCGCGCCCGCCCCGGCCGCTGCCAACTACGTGTCGACCGAGTTCACCGGCATGGCCGCCCCCACGCTGGCCGACGCCGCCGCCATGGCGACCACCGCCGTCGGCTCCACCATGAAGGTGAGCTTCGACAACGGCAGCTCCACCGACTACAAGCTGGCCTACCAGCCCTTCTTCACCACGGGCGACCTGGTCCCGGACGGCAAGGGCGGCACCGTCCTGGCGGGCGGCTACTTCAACATCAACAACCAGCCCATCATCGACGCCTCGGTGGCCGGCAAGGAGCGCCAGTTCTTCTCCGACAGCCCGGACGGCACCTCGCTGCTGACCGTGCCCAATGCGCAGGTCGCCGGCGTCAAGGGCAAGCCCGTGTTCGCCGTGGTGCAGTTCGAGTACACCACCCGCGACCTCGCCGGCGCCAGCACCTACGGCACGCTGCCCTCGCCGATCGCGGTGCTCACCCTCGACCAGGACCAGACCACCGGCAAGCTGAGCGTGGTCAAGTACCACAACGTCGACACCTCGGCCGCGCACGGCCTGTGGATCACCTGCGGCGCGAGCCTGTCGCCCTGGGGCACGCACCTGTCGAGCGAGGAGTACGAGCCCGACGCCGCCGCCATCGCCAGCAACACCATGTTCCAGGCCTACAGCCAGAACGTGTTCGGCAGCACCACGGCGGCCAAGCCCTACCACTACGGCCACCTGCCCGAGATCACCGTCAACGCCGACGGCACCGGCAGCGTGAAGAAGCACTACTGCATGGGTCGCATCTCGCACGAGCTGATCCAGGTCATGCCCGACATGCGCACCGTCATCATGGGCGACGACTACACCAACGGCGGCTTCTTCATGTTCGTCGCGGACAAGGAGAAGGACCTGTCGGCCGGCACGCTGTACGTCGCCAAGTACGACGCGGGCTACAACATCGACCCGGCCGGCGCCGCCACCAAGATGAGCTGGATCAACCTGGGCCACGCCACCAGCGCCGAAATCGAGGCGCTGGCCAACACGCTCACGGCCGCGGACATCGTGGACGTGGTGTACGCCGTGCAGAACGGCTCCAACGACGCCACGCCGCTGACGCCGAACGGCACGGTCGACGGCACCTACACGCTGATGTACTGCGACGGCAAGGCCAACTGGGTGCGCCTGAAGACGGGCATGGAAAAGGCCGCGGCCTTCCTGGAGACCCACCGCTACGCCAACCTCAAGGGCGCCAGCATGGCCTTCACCAAGATGGAAGGCACCTCGGTGAACATCAAGGACAAGATCGCCTACTCGGCGCTGCAGAACATCCAGGACTCGATGGTCAGCGGCGGCAAGGGCTGGACGGCTGGCACCAACATCGCCCTGGCCAAGAAGCTCAGCGCCGGCGGCGTGATGCAGCACAACCTGGGCGGCGGCCTGAAGGACACGGACGGCAACGCCATCAACAGCGAATGGGTGCCGATGCAGACCAAGGCCCTGATCGTGGGCGAGGACATCACCGCCGACGCGCTGGGCAATACCTCCAACCCCGACAAGATCGGCAACCCCGACAACCTGAAGTTCTCCGAGAAGATGCGCACCCTCTTCATCGGCGAGGACAGCAGCAGCCACGTCAACAACTTCCTGTGGGCCTACAACGTCGACACGAAGAAGCTGTCGCGCCTGATGTCGATCCCATCGGGCGGCGAATCCACCGGCCTGCACGCCGTGGACGAGGTCAACGGCTGGACGTACATCATGAGCAACTTCCAGCACGCCGGCGACTGGGGTGGCATCCATTCCAAGGTGCAGGCGACGCTCGATCCGCTGATCCGCGCCAACTACAAGGACCGCTACGCCGCGGCCGTCGGCTACCTCACGGCCGACCCGGTGCAGCCCAAGCTGTCCAAGTAAGTCCCGCGCGTCAGGACGGCGCCGGCAAGGGCAGCGCCGTCTTGTAGCGTACCTGCTTGAGCGCAAAGCTCGAGCGGATCTTCTCGATGCCCGCAATGGGCGTCAGCTGCTCCAGGATGAACTTCTCCAGGGCGGCGATGTCGGCGACGGCGACCCGGATCAGGTAGTCGCTGTCGCCGGACATCAGGTAGCACTCCATCACCTCCTCGTGCTCGGCGATGCGCTGCTCGAAGGCCGCGAGGCTCGCCTTGTTCTGCGAGGTCAGGCTGATGGAGATGAACACATTCAGCCCCAGCCCCAGCGACTGTGCATTGGCGATCGCGACGTAGCGGTCGATCACGCCCGCCGACTCCAGCGTCTTCACCCGCGCCAGGCAGGGCGAGGGCGACAGCTGCACCCGGCGCGCGAGCTCCACGTTGGAGAGCGCGCCGTCGCGCTGCAGCTCGTCCAGGATGCGCAGGTCGATGGCGTCCAGCTTCATGGAAAAGAAAGAATTCCGTCAGTTGACTCGATGGCGGCAGATTATGCTGGGATGTGCGTCGCCACCGGGCTGATTCGGCACCTCATTCTGGACTCGGCCGCCTAAAGTGCGGCAACATGAACGCCCCACTGCACCCCGAGCACCTGCGCGCCCTGCTGGCCATGTCCGCCGCCGACCACGATCCCGATCCCGAGGAAAGCGCCGAATGGCGCGAGGCCTTCCTCGCCCTGGCGGGCTCGCAGGGCCCCGAGCGCGCGCGTTTCATGCTCGATGAGCTGGCGCGGCTGGCGCGCAAGCAGCAGATCGGCTGGCAGCCCGACCTGAACACGCCGTACTTCAACACCATCCCGGTGGAAGCGCAGCCCGCCTTCCCGGGCGACCTGGCCATCGAGGAGCGCCTGGGCTCGCTGATGCGCTGGAACGCCCTGGCCATGGTGGTGCGCGCCAACCAGGCCTATGGCGAGCTGGGCGGCCACATCGCCAGCTATGCCAGCGCGGCCGACCTGTTCGAGGTGGGCTTCAACCATTTCTTCCACGCGCGTGACGCGCAGCACCGCGGCGACCTGGTGTTCTTCCAGCCGCACAGCGCGCCGGGCGTGTACGCACGGGCTTACCTCGAAGGCCGCCTGTCGGAGCAGGACCTGCAGCACTACCGCCAGGAGATCGAGGTGGCCGAGGGCGCGCGCGGCCTGTGCAGCTACCCGCACCCCTGGCTGATGCCGGACTTCTGGCAGTTCCCGACCGGCTCCATGGGCATCGGGCCGATCAGCTCGATCTACCACGCGCGCTTCATGCGCTACCTCACGCACCGCAATCTCCTGAACTGCGAAGGCCGCAAGGTCTGGGGCGTGTTCGGCGACGGCGAGATGGACGAGCCCGAGTCGATGAGCGCGCTGACGCTGGCCGCGCGAGAGAAGCTCGACAACCTGGTGTGGGTGGTCAACTGCAACCTGCAGCGCCTGGACGGTCCGGTGCGCGGCAACGGCCGCATCATCGACGAGCTGGAGAAGCTCTTCGCCGGGGCCGGCTGGAACGTCATCAAGCTGGTGTGGGGCAGCGACTGGGACGGCCTCTTCGCCCGCGACCTCACCGGCGCCCTCACCCGCGCCTTCGCGGAGACGGTGGACGGCCAGATGCAGACCTTCGCCGCCAAGGACGGCCGCTTCAACCGCGAGCACTTCTTCGGCCAGAACGATTCGCTCTCGCGCCTGGCCCAGGGCATGACCGACGAGCAGATTGACCGCCTCAAGCGCGGCGGCCACGACATCGTGAAGATTCATGCCGCCTACGCTGCCGCAGCCGCGCACCGCGGCCAGCCCACGGTGATCCTGGCCCACACCAAGAAGGGCTACGGCATGGGCACGGCCGGCCAGGGCAAGATGACCACGCACTCGCAGAAGAAGCTGGACGAGACCGACCTGCTGGCCTTCCGCAACCGCTTCAACCTGCCCCTCTCCGACGAGCAGGCCACGCAGCTGGCCTTCTTCAAGCCGGCCGAGGACAGCGCCGAGATGCGCTACCTCAAGGAGCGCCGGTCGGCCCTGGGCGGCTCGATGCCGCGCCGCGAGACGGCTTGCGACACCGTGCCCGTGCCGGCGCTGGAAGGCTATGCGCAGTTCGCGGTGAATGCCGCCGGCAAGGAGATGAGCACCACCATGGCCTTCGTGCGCATGCTGGGCAACCTCATGAAGGACGCGCAGCTGGGCCCGCGCATCGTGCCCATCGTGGCCGACGAGGCGCGCACCTTCGGCATGGCCAACCTGTTCAAGCAGGTGGGCATCTATTCCAGCGTGGGCCAGCGCTATGCGCCGGAGGACATCGGCTCAGTGCTGAGCTACCGCGAGGCCACCGACGGGCAGATCCTGGAAGAGGGCATCAGCGAGGCCGGCGCGATCGCCAGCTGGACGGCCGCGGCCACCAGCTACAGCGTGCACGGGCTGGCGATGCTGCCCTTCTACATCTACTACTCGATGTTCGGCTTCCAGCGCGTGGGCGATGCGATCTGGGCAGCGGCCGACCAGCGCGCGCGGGGCTTCCTGCTGGGCGCGACCTCGGGGCGCACCACGCTGGGCGGCGAGGGCCTGCAGCACCAGGACGGCAGCAGCCACCTGGTGGCCGCGACCATTCCCAACTGCAAGGCCTATGACCCGGCCTTTGCGGGCGAGATGGCGGTGATCGTGGATGCGGGCATGCGCGAGATGCTGGTGGAGCAGCGCGATTGCTTCTACTACATCACGCTGATGAACGAGAACTACGCGCAGCCCGATCTGCCGGCGGACAAGCACGCCGACGTGCTGCGCGGCTGCTACCGCTTCGGCAGCTATGGACCGGCGGACGCGAAGAAGAGAGTCACGCTGATGGGCTCGGGCGCGATCCTCACCGAGGTGATCAAGGCAGCGCAGGTGCTCGCCGATGAAGGCATCGCGTCGGACGTGTTCAGCGTCACCAGCTGGAGCGAGCTGGCCCGCGACGGACAGGCGCGCGATGCCGAGGACGCAACGCCGTTCGTGGCGCAGCAGCTGGCTGGAGGTCAGGGGGCCGTGATCGCGGCGACCGACTATGTGCGGGCGGTGCCGGAGAGCATCCGCGCGTACCTGCCTTCGGACCGACGCTACGTGACGCTCGGGACGGACGGGTTTGGGCGCAGCGATACGCGGGCTGCGTTGCGGCGCTTCTTCGGGGTGGATGCTTCGAATATTGCCGTGGCTGCTCGTCGCGCCTTGAGTCGCTGAATCTTTGTTCCGTTTGGGGGCGCACGGGGCGCGGCAGGCGGTCCGGGCTGGGGGCTCATCCGGGGCGGTCGATGCTTCGCATCGACTCCGTTGCGGTGCTCGCGCTGGGGCTTGTGCGGCAGAACTCGCTACGCGGCTGCGCCGCTACGCTCAGACAGCTGCCGCAAGTCAGATCACGAGGTTTTGCCTGTCCTTCGGCAGGCAAAACCAAGCCCCAGCGCTGCGCTCCTCACCGCCCCGGAAATCGCCCCCAGCCCAGACCGCCTGCCGCGCCCCGTGGGAAACGGGGTGACGGTTTCAAGAACGACCGAACAGCCGAGCGTTGACTACCGATAGCCCGGGCTGCACGACGCGTCGATCACCACCGCCGTGTCCAGGTCAAAGGCCTGTGTGCCGCTGTGTGCGCAGCGCGCCTCTCGGGCGCCGAGCAGCGCAGCGGGACCGGCCCGCTTGTGTGTGCCGAAGGACACACACAAGCTTCAACATCTAGCTTGCGGCAGCTGTCTGAGCGTAGCGGCGTAGCCGCGGAGCGAGTTCTGCCGCAGGGCCGGTCTCGCGAGCAGCGCAGGGCAGTCGGCGCCGAAGGCGACGACCGCCCGAGTGGCGTGCTGCGCACACAGCGGCACACGGGCCTTTGACCCGCCCCAAAGACAGTTCAATGCTTCGCGCTCGCGTCAATGTTCCGCGCCGTCCCCAGCAAGGTCGCGCACAACTGCTCCTTGCCCTCCTCGTCGACAGCGAACACTTCCGCCGAACAGATCGTCAGCAGCCGGCTCGCATCCACCACACGTCCGCGCGCCAACAGGTGCCGGCCGCGCGCCGGCGCCAGCAGCTTCAGCGTGCCGTCGATGGTCGCGTTGATCCAGCCGGGCGGCAGCAGCGTGCCGGCAGCGGACACCGCGGCGAAGTCCGCAACCGCGAACACGGCCGTGGCCTGCAGCTGGCCGGGCCGGAAGCAGAAGGCGTCGAGCACCGGCATCTCGATCTCCGTCTCGCCGGGCTCGATGCGCCGGAAGGCGAGCTGAAGCGTCTTGGCCATCGGCATGGCGAGCACGGCATGGCGCACCTGCTCGGGCATGGTCATCGTCGTCATGCGAACTCCTCGTGAAAGTGGTTCGGACCCAGCGTCTCACCGCGGCCGCGGCGCCGCAATCACTTGGGTGACGCGGACACGCGCGATGACGCAGAATCGAACGCTCGCCTGTCGCGCAAGCGTCTCGTCCCTTCCCGTGACATCGCCATGAGCCAGCAGCCAAACTCCATGCCATCCACTCCCCGCCTTCGCGGCGCCTGCCTGTGCGGCGCCGTGCACTACGAAGTGAGCTGCGAGATCGTCTCGGCCTCGCACTGCCACTGCAGCATGTGCCGCAAGTTCCACGGCGCGGCCTTCGCCACCTACGGCAACGTGCCGCGCCAGCACTTCCGCTACGTGAAGGGCCAGGATGCGGTGCGCGACTTCGAGTCCTCGCCCGGTGTGAAACGCAGCTTCTGCGCAAACTGCGGCGCCTCGCTCACCTGGTCGGACGACCGCTACGCGAACGAGATCGCCTTCGCGCTGGGCACCCTGGAAACGCCGGTGTCGCAGCTGCCCGGACTGCGCCACATTTACGTGGCGTCAAAAGCGCCGTGGTACGAGATCACCGATTCGCTGCCGCGCTTCGACAAAGACAACTGATCGCCAAGAGAACAGAACAAGGAAAGGAACGTTCGTGGAGAAGACATCGAACCCGAAGACCGCCGGCCTCATCGGCCTGGGTGCCATGGGCGCCGGCATCGCCGCCACCCTGCGGCGCGCGGGCTACCAGCTGCATGTATGCGACGCGCGGCCCGGCGCGGCCGCGGCCTTCGCCGCCGAGGGCGGTACGGCGCACGACAGCCCCGCCGGCGTGGCGGCGCAGTGCGAGGTGCTCGTGAGCGTGGTGGTCAACGCCCAGCAGACGGAGGACGTGCTCTTCGGCCCGCAAGGCGCTGCGGCGGCCATGAAGCCGGGCAGCGTGTTCGTCATGTGCTCCACCGTCGACCCCAACTGGTCCATCGGGCTGGAGAAGCGCCTCGCGGACCTGGGCATCCACTACATCGACGCACCCATCTCCGGCGGCGCGGCCAAGGCGGCCAGCGGGCAGATGACGGTGATGTCCTCGGCCAGGCCCGAGGCCTATGCCAAGGCCGGCGCGCTGCTCGACGCCATGGCCGGCAAGGTCTACCGCCTGGGCGACCAGGCCGGCGCCGGCAGCAAGGTGAAGATCATCAACCAGCTGCTGGCCGGCGTGCACATCGCCGCCGCCGCCGAAGCCATGGCACTGGGCCTGCGCGAAGGCGTGGCGCCAGACGCGCTCTACGAGGTCATCACCCACAGCGCGGGCAACAGCTGGATGTTCGAGAACCGCATGGCCCACGTGCTGGCGGGCGACTACACGCCGCTGTCGGCGGTCGACATCTTCGTGAAGGACCTGGGCCTGGTGCTCGACACGGCGCGGGCCACCAAGTTTCCGCTGCCGCTGGCCTCCACGGCGCACCAGATGTTCATGCAGGCCTCCACCGCCGGCTTCGCCAAGGAAGACGACAGCGCGGTCATCAAGATCTTCCCGGGCATCGAAATTCCCAAGGGAAAGGACAAGGCATGACGCTGCGCCTCGGATGCATCGCCGACGACTTCACCGGCGCCACGGACCTGGCCAACAACCTCGTGCGCGCGGGCATGCGCGTCGTGCAGACCATCGGCGTGCCGGACGCGCCACCCGGTGCACAGGTGGACGCGATCGTGGTGGCGCTGAAGTCGCGCACCATCGCGCCGGCCGAGGCGGTGGCGCAGTCGCTGGCCGCGCTCAAGTGGCTGCAGGCCCAGGGCGCGCAGCAGATCTACTTCAAGTACTGCTCCACCTTCGACAGCACGCCCGAGGGCAACATCGGCCCGGTGACCGAGGCGCTGATGGATGCGCTGGGCACCGGCTTCACCATCGCCACGCCGGCCTTTCCCGACAACCACCGCACGGTGTTCAAGGGCTACCTCTTCGCGGGCGACGTGCTGCTGAACGAGAGCGGCATGCAGAAGCACCCGCTCACGCCCATGACCGACGCCAACCTGGTGCGGGTGATGCAGGCGCAGACCCGGCGCAAGGTCGGCCTGGTCGACTACCGCGTGGTGGCGCGCGGCGCCGAGGCGATCCGCGAGCGTTTCGACCAACTGCGCGCCGACGGCGTCGGCGTGGCCATCGTGGACGCGGTGTCCAACGACGACCTGCTGCGCCTGGGCCCGGCCCTGAAGGACATGCCGCTGGTCACCGCCGGCTCCGGCGTGGCCATCGGCCTGCCGGCCAACTTCGGGCTCGCGCCCTCGTCCACCGCCAGCGCCCTGCCGCCTGCGCCGGGCCTGCGGGCCGTGGTGTCGGGCAGCTGCTCGCTCGCGACCAACCGCCAGGTGCGGCACTTCATTGAAACGGCGAAACGCCCAGCGCTCGCGCTGGACCCGCTGCGCATCGCCAAGGAAGGCGCCGAGGCGGTGGCGCGGCAGGCGCTGGCCTGGGCACAGCCCTTGCTCGCGGACGGCCCCGTGCTCGTCTACTCCACTGCCGAAAGCGATTCCGTGAAAGCGGTGCAGGGCCAGCTGGGCGTGGACCAGGCCGGCAGCCTGGTCGAGCACTGCATCGCGGCCATCGCGCGCGGGCTGGTGGCCGAACTGGGCGTGCGGCAGCTGGTCGTGGCCGGTGGCGAGACCTCCGGTGCCTGCGTGCAGGCGCTGGGCATCGCGCAGATGCAGATCGGCGCGCAGATCGACCCGGGCGTGCCCTGGTGCCATGCGCAGGCCGCCGCGGCCGGGGGCGCGGGCGTGCGCATCGCCCTCAAGTCGGGCAACTTCGGCACCGACGATTTCTTCACCAAGGCCTTCGCGGCGCAGGACTGATCCGGTGGAAGAAGAACTGCTCCGCCAGGAGATCGTCCGCGTGGGCCGCAGCCTGTTCGAGCGCGGGTACGTGCATGCCACCGCCGGCAACATCAGCGTGCGGCTGGACGACGGCGGCTTTCTCATCACGCCCACCGACGCCAGCCTGGGCCAGCTGGATGCGGCGCGCCTCGCGCGGCTGGATGCAAACCTGCAGCAGCTGAGCGGTGACCGCGCCAGCAAGACCATCGCGCTGCACAGCCGCATCTACGACGCTGCTTCGCGTGTCGCGGCCACGGCCGGCACGCGCTGCGTGATCCACACCCACTCCACCCACTGCGTCGCGCTCACGCTCGACGCAAGCCGCGACGACGAGCTGCTGCCGCCCATCACCCCCTACTTCGTCATGAAGGTGGGCCATGTGCCGCGCATCCCCTACCACCGGCCCGGCGCACCCGAGGCGGCCGAGGCGGTGGCGCAGGCCATCGCGCGCAACGGCGAGCGCGGCTCGCCCATCCGCGCCGTGATGCTCGAACGCCTGGGCCCCAACGTCTGGCACGACTCGCCCGCAGCCGCCATGGCCGTGCTGGAGGAGTTGGAGGAAACTGCGAAGCTCTGGTGGATGAGCCAGGGCCGCCCGCAGGGCGCGCCCGCGCCGCTCACCCCGAGCCAGATCGACGACCTGCGCCGCCAGTTCGGCGCCCACTGGTAAACAAGAAGAGACCATGCCCCAATTCGCCGCCAACCTGTCGATGCTCTATCCCGAGCTCGACTTCCTCGACCGCTTCGAAGCCGCCGCGCGCGACGGCTTCCGTGCCGTCGAGTACCTCTTTCCCTACGCCTACGAGGCGCGCGAGCTCAGGTCGCGGCTGGAGGCCAACGGCCTGCGGCAGGTGCTGTTCAACGGCCCGCCGGGCGACTGGGACGGCGGCGAGCGGGGCCTGGCCTGCCTGCCCGGGCGCGAGGCCGAGTTCCGCGAGGGCGTGAAGAAGGCCATCGACTACGCCGTCGCGCTGGACTGCCCGCGCATCCACCTCATGGCCGGCCTGCTGCCGGTGGGAAAGGAGCGCGAGGACGTGCAGCCCACCTACGTCGCCAACCTGCAATGGGCCGCGGCGGAGGCGGCCAAGGCCGAGCGCGACGTGCTCATCGAGCCGATCAACACGCGCGACATCCCGCGCTTCTTCCTCAACCGCCAGGACCATGCGCACGAGATCGTGGCGGCCGTGGGCACGCCCAACATCAAGGTGCAGATGGACCTCTACCACTGCCAGATCGTCGAGGGCGACGTGGCGATGAAGATCCGCAAGTACCTGCCCACCGGCCACGTGGGTCACTTCCAGATCGCCGGCGTGCCGCAGCGTTTCGAGCCGGACCTGGGCGAGCTCAACCACGATTACCTCTTCGAGGTGATCGACGAGGTCTCGGCCGCCTGCGGCTGGCAGGGCTGGGTGGGCTGCGAGTACCGGCCCGCGCGTGGCGCGGTGAAGAACGGCAGCTCCGACGGCCTGGGCTGGCTGCGCCGGGCCCAGGGCCGATCGGCGCGATGAAGCTCCCCTCGCTTCGCATCCCGCGCGGGCTGCGCGGCTTCGAGTCCGGCCTGGCCGAGGTCTTCGACGTCACGCTCGCAAACGGCCGCGTGGCCTCGGTCGAGCCGGCCGTGGACGCCTCGGCGCTGCGCGGCACGCTCATCAGCTGCCCGGTGGACGCGCATGTGCACCTGGACAAGAACTACACGGTGCGCGAAGTCGGTCCGGCCAGCGGCGACCTGTTCGCCGCCATCGGCCGCATGGAAAGGCACCGGGCCCTGTGGAGCGTGGAGGACATCGCCGCGCGCATGGAGCGTGCGCTGCTGCAGGCCTGGCGCTGCGGCACGCGCGCGCTGCGCACGCACCTGGACTGGCCCGGCCCCGAGGCGCCGCGCGCCCTGGCCGCCTTCGAGCAGGCGCGCGAGCGCTGGCGCGGCCGGCTGGAGCTGCAGTTCGTCTCGCTCACGCCGCTGAACGCGTTCGCCGATGCGCAGGCGGGCGAGCGCATCGCCCAGGCGGTGCGGCGGGCCGGCGGCGTGCTGGGGGCCTTCGTCTATCGCAACGAGGGGCTGGTGCACAAGCTGGGCCGCGTGTTCGACCTGGCGCAGGAGCATGGCCTGGCGCTGGACTTCCACGTGGACGAGGGCCTGGACGCCGATGCCACCGGCCTGCGCGCGATCGCGCAGCTGACGATCTCGCGCGGCGACCGCCGCCCGCGCGTGATGTGCGGGCACGCCTGCTCGCTGTCGGTGCAGCCGCCCGAGCAGGCCCAGGGCACCCTGCAGCTGTGCGCAGAGGCCGGCATCGGCCTGGTGGCGTTGCCCACCACCAATCTGTACCTGCAGGGCGCCTGGGACTCGACCCCGGTGCCGCGCGGCATCACGCGCCTGCGCGAGGCCGCGGCCGCCGGCGTGCGGCCCATGCTGGCCACCGACAACGTGCAGGACGCCTTCTATCCCTACGGCAGCTACGACCTGGTCGAGACCTTCGGCCTGGGCGTGCAGATGGCGCACCTGGCGCCCGCCGCCGACTGGCTGGGCACCATCACCACCCACGCCGCCGCCGCGCTGGGCCTGGGCTGGGACGGGCGAATCGCCCCCGGCTGCCCGGCCGACCTGGTGCTGCTGGCGGCGCAGGGCGAATACGAACTGCTGGACGCCGAGGGCCGCGCGCGCACCGTGATCCGCGCCGGCCGCGTCCTGCCATCCGAACCCGAAAGCAAGGAGCCCCCCGCATGAGCAGCATGGGCCAACCCATGGCCAAGTACGCCGCCGCCAAGCGCATCGGCGATTTCGTCTTCATGAGCGGCGTGGTGGCGGTGGACCCCGCCACGCGCCGCGCCGTCTCCAGCTACGAGGTGCTGCCCGACACCGGGCGCAGCGCCCTGCAGGGCCTGGGCTACTGCACCGGCCAGATGTCGGTGGATGTGTTCGAGGCGCCCATCGTGGCGCAGAGCTGGTTCGTGCTGGAGCGCATCCGCACCCTGGCGGCCGAGCACGGCGGCACCATGGAGGACGTGGTCAAGCTGGTGCAGTACTTCCGCCGGCTGGAGCACTACGCGCCCTACAACCGCGTGCGGGGCCTGTTCTATCCCGGCGAGCCGCCGGTGAGCACGGTGGTCGAGGTGTCGCGCTTCCTGCCGGGCGACGAGGTGCTGGTCGAGGTGGAAGCGACCATGTACCTGCCCCTGAAGCAGGGCTGATCCGCTCGCGCCGATGGCCGGCCGCACCCAATCCGTGGACTGCGACGTGCTGGTGATCGGCGCCGGCCCCGCCGGCAGCGCCTGCGCGCAGGTGCTGGCGAGCGCGGGCATGGACGTGCTGCTGTGCGACCGGCACGTGTTCCCGCGCGACAAGGTCTGCGGCGACGGCCTGATTCCGGATGCCCACCGGGCCCTTGCGCGCCTGGGCCTGGCCGATGCGGTGCTCGCACGCGCGGCGCGGGCCAGCCGGCTGGACTGCTTCGCGCCCCGTGGCGGCCGGGTGGCGGTGCCGGCGCAGCTGGCCGTGCTGCCCCGCCGCGAACTCGACGAGATGCTGCGTCAGGCCGCCCTGTCCGCGGGTGCGCGCTGGCGAGCGCCGCTGCGCTTCGAGGCGCCCCTGCACGACGCCGACGGGCGCGTGGCCGGCGCGCGTTTCCGCGAAGGCGATGCGGTGCGCGAACTGCGGGCGCGCTGGACCGTGCTGGCCACCGGCGCCGATGCCACGGCGCTGGAAGCCGCCGGCATGTGCGAGCGCCGCGCCCCCAGCGGCATGGCCCTGCGCGGCTACCTGCAGCATCCGGGCATGGCCGGCGCCATCGGCGGCCTGCAGGTGATCTGGCACAAGGCGCTGCGCGGGGGCTACGGCTGGATCTTTCCCGCCGGCGCCGGGCGCTTCAACCTCGGCGTGGGCTTCATGCATCGCCAGGGCGCCGAGCGCCCGCAGGACGCGCCGAACCTGCGCCAGCTGCTGGACGCCTTCGCGCAGGTGCACGCGCCGGCGCGCGAGCTGATGGCGGCCGGCGCGGATGCCGGCGGGTTCAAGGGCGCGCCGCTGCGCTGCTCGCTCCAAGGCGCGCGCGCCGCACGCCCGGGCCTGCTGGTGGCGGGCGAGGCCGCGGGCAGCACCTACCTGTTCACCGGCGAGGGCATCGGCAAGGCCCTGGAGAGCGGCATGGCCGCGGCGCAGGCCATCGCGCAGGGTTGGCGCGGTAGCGATGCGCAGGTGGACGCGGCCTACCAGGGCGAGCTGGCCGCGCTCCGGCCGCGCTTTGCCGCCTACTCGCTGGCCAACCGCTTCAACGAGCGCCCGTGGATGGTGGACTTCATCACCTGGCGCGCCCGCCGCAGCCCCGCCGTGCTGGCGCGACTGGCCGGCGTGCTGGACGAGAGCCAGGACCCGGGCCGCCTGGCCAGCGCCCAGGGGCTGCTGCGCATGCTGTTGCCGCTGGGCTGAACGTGGGCTTGGCCGGGCCCGCTTGCCACCGGCCCCACCGTGGCCTATAAGTAACAGCAGCAGTTTTCCTTTGCCGGCTCCCCGCGAGAGGAGCAAAGGAGGGCGTGTGAGGCGACGCATCTACTGGCTCATGCCCAGTCTGGCGAGCGCCAGGTGGGCCATGCTCGACCTGCAGGACGCGGGGGTGGACAGTGCGCGCATCCATTTCGCCGCCGCCGAGGGCATCGACCTGGCGGACCTGCACGAAGCCAACATCTGGCAGACCTCCGACGTGGTGCGCGCGGCCAAGAACGGGCTGCTGATCGGCTGCGCGCTCGGCGCCTTCGCGGGCCTGGTCGCCGCGGCGCTGTACCCGCTGGTCGAGGACGACATCACCTGGGAGCTGAGCGCCATCCTGGCCCTGCTGGGCGGCCTCATGGGCGCCTGGTCGGCCAGCATGATCGGCATCTCCATTCCCAGCCAGCGGCTCGAGCGCTTTGCCGGCGCCCTGGCCGACGGCCGGATCCTGCTGATGGTCGACCTGCCGCGCGATCGCGTGCGGCCCGTCGAGGCCATGCTGGCGGCCCGGCATCCCGAGGCTCGCTTCGAGGGCGAAGATGCCCTCCCGGCCTTCTGAAGGACGATGAGGAAAGGGCGGCACCATGACCATCGCCTGGGTGCTGCTCCTCATCGTCGTCGGCTCGGTGCTCTTCCACGTCTTCAACCCCTGGTGGGTGACGCCGCTGGCGTCCAACTGGAAGACGATGGACGACACGCTGACCATCACGGTCGTCATCACGGGGCTGTTCTTCGTCGCCATCAACCTCTTCGTGGTCTATGCGCTGCTGCGCTTCCGGCACCGCGAAGGCGGTGCGCACGCGCAGCCGCAGGCGGACAACCGCAAGCTCGAGCGCTGGCTGATCGCCGGCACCAGCGTCGGCGTGGCGGCGCTGCTGGCGCCCGGCCTGGTGGTCTACGCCAAGTACGTGAACGAGCCGCATGACGCGCTCATGCTGGAGGTGCTGAGCCAGCAATGGCAGTGGCGCTACCGGCTGCCCGGGCCCGACGGCAAGCTGGGCGCGAGCGATGCGCGCTTTTTCACCGCCACCAACCCCTTCGGCCTGGACCCGCAGGACCCGCGCGGGCAGGACGACCTGCTGGTGATGGGCAACGAGGTGCACCTGCCGGTGGGCCGGGCCGTGGTGGTGCTGCTGCGCTCGCACGACGTGTTGCACGACTTCTTCGTGCCGCAGTTCCGCGCGCGCATGAACACGGTGCCGGGCCAGGTCAGCCGCTTCTGGTTCACGCCGCAGGTGCCCGGCCGCTACGAGGCGCTGTGCGCGCAGCTGTGCGGCGTCGGCCATCCGGACATGCGCGGCTACGTGGTGGTGGAAGAGCCGGCGCAGTACGCCGCCTGGCAGCAGGGTCTGGTGAGCTTCGCGGTGGCCAGCAGGCCGGCGGCCGCGCCGGCGGTCGCGATGAGCCCGCAGGCGGAGCAGGGCCGGCAGCTGGCCGACGCCAAGGGCTGCATGGCCTGCCACACCGTCGACGGCTCGCCGCGCGTGGGGCCCACCTGGAAGGGCCTCTTCGGCAAGGACGAGACCATGGCCGACGGCTCCACCGAGCGGGTGGACGAGGCCTACCTGCGCGCCTTCATCCTCGACCCGCAGGCCAAGAAGGTGAAGGGCTTCCCGCCGGTGATGCCCAAGCTGCCGCTGTCCGACGAAGAGGTCTCCGCGCTCGTCGCCTACATCCGGACCCTGGGCGGCCCGCCCGGTGAACAGAAGGCCCAGCGCTGAGCAAGGAAGGACCCGCCATGGCCCATGACCACGCCCTCGATCCGCACGCCCACGATGCGCATCCGCAGAGCTTCTGGACGCGCTATGTCTGGAGCCAGGACCACAAGGTGATCGCCGTGCAGTACGCCTGCACCGCCATCGCGGTGGGGGTGGTGGGCGTGCTGCTGTCCAACCTCATGCGGCTGCAGCTGGGCTTTCCGGGCGTGTTCGAGTTCATCACGCCCGAGCGCTACTACCAGTTCATCACCATGCACGGGATGATCATGGTGATCTACCTGCTCACGGCGCTGTTCCTGGGCGGCTTCGGCAACTACATGATCCCGCTCATGGTGGGGGCGCGGGACATGGTGTTCCCGTACATGAACATGCTGAGCTTCTGGGTGTACCTCCTCTCCGTGGTGGTGCTCATGGCCAGCTTCTTCGTCGAAGGCGGGCCGACCGGCGCAGGCTGGACGCTGTACCCGCCACAGTCGATCCTGCCCGGCACGCCGGGCTACGGGCACGGCATCGTGCTGATGCTGGTGTCGCTGCTGATCTTCATCGTCGCCACCACCATGGGCGGCCTGAACTACGTCACCACCGTGCTGCAGGCGCGCTGCGAGGGCATGACGCTGATGCGCATGCCGCTGACCGTGTGGGGCATCTTCATCGCCACCATCCTGGCGCTTATCGGCTTTCCGGCCCTGTTCGTGAGCGGCGTGATGCTGCTGCTGGACCGCACGCTGGGCACCAGCTTCTTCATGCCGGCGCTGGTCTCGATGGGGCAGGTGACGGGCTACCGGGGCGGCAGCCCGCTGCTGTTCCAGCACCTGTTCTGGTTCTTCGGGCACCCGGAGGTCTACATCGTCGCGCTGCCGGCCTTCGGCATCGTGTCGGACCTGATCAGCGTTCATGCGCGCAAGAGCATCTTCGGCTACCGGATGATGGTGTGGGCCATCGTGGTCATCGGCCTGCTGAGCGTGGTGGTGTGGGCGCACCACATGTTCGTGGCGGGCATGAACCCGTGGTTCGCCTTCTTCTTCGCCACCACCACGCTGATCATCGCGGTGCCCACCGCGATCAAGGTCTACAACTGGGCGCTGACGCTGTGGCGCGGCGACATCCACCTGACGGTGCCGATGCTGTTCGCCATCGCCTTCCTGTGCACCTTCGTCATCGGCGGGCTCACTGGCCTGTTCCTGGGCAACGTGAGCGTGGACATCCCGCTGTCGGGCACCTACTTCGTGGTGGCCCACTTCCACATGGTGATGGGAGTGGCACCGCTGCTGGTGATCTTCGGCGGCATCTACCACTGGTACCCCAAGGTGACCGGCCGCATGCTGGACGACCGCCTGGGGCACATCCACTTCTGGGTGACCTTCGTGGGCACCTACCTGATCTTCTTCCCCATGCACTACCTGGGCGTGCTCGGCATGCCGCGCCGCTACCACCACTTCGAGGGCTACGCCTTCATCCCGCCCTCGGCGCACATGCTCAACGAGCTGATCACGGTGATGGCGCTGACGGTGGCGACGGTGCAGTTCCTCTTCATCTTCAACCTCGCATGGAGCCTGCGGCATGGCCGAGTGGCCGGCCCCAATCCGTGGCGCGCCGCTTCGCTGGAGTGGCAGACGCCGCAGACCCCGCCGGTGCATGGCAACTGGGGCGAGCAGATGCCGGTGGTGTACCGCTGGGCCTATGCCTACGGCGCCAACGGCGGGCCCGACGACTTCATCGCGCAGAACGCGCCGCCCGAGGCTGGCGGGATCGAGCCGGATCATCGCGCCCACGCAGGTAGGGGAGTGCCGGCATGAGCGCCGTCATCCCGGCCGCCGCTACCCTGCCGCCGCGCGCGGCCACGGGCGGACCGCCGCCGCGCACGCCACGAGGCCGTGCCGCGAGCATCGGCCTGTGGGTCTTCATGGGCGTGGCGAGCTCGCTGTTCTCGCTCTTCGCCTGGGCCTACGTGATGCGCATGAGCGAGGGCGATGCGGTGCGGCTCGACCTGCCGCCGCAGTTGCTGCTGAGCACCTCGCTGCTGCTGGCCGGCAGCGTGGCCCTCGGCCTGGCCCGAAGCGTGGCCCAGGAATGCCCGCTGGCACCCAGTGCGTCCGACCTGGCGCGCGTGCGCCGGCTCCTGGTCGCGGGCGGCCTGTGCGCCATGGCCTTCCTGGGCTCGCAGTTGTGGGCCTGGCAGGCCATGCTGTCGGCGCAGGTCCTGCTCGCCTCGCATCCGGCCGGCAGCTTCTTCTACCTGCTCACCGCCATGCACGGGCTGCATCTGGCCGGCGGGCTGGTGGGCTGGGCGTGGACGGCTTCGGTCGCCTGGCGGCAGCCGGCCGCCGGCGCCTGGCGCATCGGGCTGTGCGCGCGCTACTGGCACTTCATGCTGGCCGTGTGGCTGGCGATCTACGCGCTGCTGCGCTGGATGACGCCGGAGGCGGCGCGCTTCATCTGCGGCGTGGCCTGAGCGGCAGGACAACAAGAAGAAAGGAATCGCCATGAGCAGCATCCCCTTGACCCCGCAGACGGCCATCGCCGCGGCACCCCATGCCAGCTCGGCGACGGCCGGGGTGCGCGGCCTGGTGGCCGACTGGTCCAGCGACCGCGAGACCTTCCACGTCTCGTGGGGCAAGGCGATGATGTGGATCTTCCTGCTGTCCGACACCTTCATCTTCAGCTGCTTCCTCACCGGCTACATGACGGTGCGGGTGTCGACGACGGTGGCCTGGCCCAACGCCAGCGAGGTGTTCGCGCTGCACGTGGCCGGTGCCGACGTGCCGCTGCTGCTCATCGCCATCATGACCTTCGTGCTCATCAGCAGCAGCGGCACGATGGCGATGGCGGTGAACTGCGCCTACCGGCGCGACCGCGTCAACGCCGCCACCCTCATGATCGTGACCGCCACCTTGGGCGAGGTCTTCGTGGGCATGCAGGCCTTCGAATGGTCCAAGCTGATCCTGGAGGAGGGCATCCGCCCCTGGGGCAACCCGGTTGGGGCGGCGCAGTTCGGCTCGGCCTTCTTCATGATCACGGGCTTCCACGGGCTGCATGTGACCTGCGGGGTCATCTACCTCTTCGTGGTCGCCTTCCGGCTGCTGCGCGGGGACTACGAGAAGGCGGGCAACTACCAGATCGTGGAGATCGCGGGCCTGTACTGGCACTTCGTGGACCTGGTGTGGGTCTTCATCTTCGCCCTGTTCTACCTCTGGTGAAAGGCGCGTCCATGGAACAAGAACTGAAGAAGGTGGACAGTGGCCACCAGGAGCACCCGATCAAGCTCTACCTGTTCGTGTGGGGCCTGCTGTTCGTGCTGAGCACGCTGTCGTACCTGGTGGACTACTTCCAGTTCCAGGGACTGTGGCGCTGGGGGCTGATCATCGCCTTCATGCTGATGAAGGCCGGGCTGATCGTGGCGGTGTTCATGCACATGGCCTGGGAACGGCTGGCGCTGGTCTACGCCATATTGCTGCCGCCGCTGGCGCTGCTGGTGCTGGTGGGGCTGATGGCGCTGGAAGGCGGGCACACCTTCGGCACCCGCATGCTGTTCTTCCACTGAGGGCGCTACTTGACGCCCGCGCCGCGCAGCAGGAACTCGGTCACCTGCGCGATCAGGTACTCGCGCTCCTTCGGATCGTCGAGCGAAGCGCCATCGCGGAAGAAGTTCACCTGCTCGGCATGGTCCGCATAGAACTGCGTCACTGCCCAGAGGTGGAACAGGAAGAGCAGCGGATCGACCGGCCCCATCTGTCCTTCGTTCATCCAGTTGCGGATCACGGCCACCGCCTGCTCGGTGCGGCGCTTGCTCTGCAGCTCCATCATCGGCCGCAGCACCGGGGCGCCGCGCATCATCTCGGCGGCGAAGATGCGCGAGCGCAGCGGCTGGTCGAAGGAGAAGAGCATCTTGCGCCGGATCAGGTCCGAGAGCACCCGGCGTGCGCCGAAGGCCTCGTCGGCGAAGCCGAACACGCCGATCCAGTCGTCGATGATGTCCAGCAGCACCTGCCGGTACAGCGCGTCCTTGCTCTCGATGTAGTAGTGCAGCTGCGCCTTCGACAGCCCCGCCTTGTCGGCGATGGCCTGCGTGGTGGCGCCCTGCGGGCCGTCGGCGGCGAACACCTCGATGGCGGCCTGGTTGATCACGGCCAGCACCTGCGTGTACTTGCGCGAGCGCCCGCGCGTGGGCGATGCCGGGGTCTCGGCGTCGTCGGTGCTGGCGTTGGTGGGGGTGCTCATCGAGGCTCGATGGTGCCAGAGCTCAGAGGTGGATCACCAGCTCCTGCCCGCTCGCCCGCGAGCAGCACAGCGCCACCTTGTGGCGCCGCTCGGCGGTGGTGAGGCAGAAGTCGCGGTGCTCCGCGCCCGCGCCCTCGGCCGGCACCACGCAGGTGCCGCACAGGCCTTGCTCGCAGGAGACCGGGATGTCGATGCCGAAGTCGTGCAGCGCATCCACCGCGCTCTGGTCGGCCGCCACCGGCACGCTGAAGCCGCGCTGCGTGAGGCGCAGGCTGAAGGGCCGGCCCGCGGGCACGCTGCTGTCACCGGGCGCGGCGAAGTACTCGGCATGCACCGCGTCCTCGGGCCAGTGCGCGGCGGCCTTGCGCACCGCGCCCATGAAGCCGGCCGGGCCGCACATGTAGAGGTGGGTGCCCTCTGCGTGTGCGCGCAGCAGTTCCGGCAGGTCGATCTTCTCGGTGCCGTCGTCGAAATGCAGGCGCACATGCGGCGCCAGTTCCGGCGCCGCCAGTGCATCCGCAAAGGCCAGGTGCTCGCGGCTGCGCGCGAACACGCACAGCGCGAAGTCGGCGCCTTCGCGCGCCAGACTCTGCGCCATGGCCAGCAGCGGCGTCATGCCGATGCCGCCGGCCAGCAGCAGGTGGCGCCTACCACCGGCCTGAACGGGGAAGGTGTTGCGCGGCGCGCTGATGGGCAGCAGGTCGCCCTCGCGCACCCGCTCGTGCATGCTGGCCGAGCCGCCGCGGCTGGCGCCCTCGCGCTTCACGCCGATCAGGTAGCGCTCGTCCTTGCCCGGGCTGCCGGGCGCGCGCGCCAGCGAGTACTGGCGCGCGAAGCCGCCAGGCATCTTCACGTCGATATGCGCGCCCGCCTCGAAGCCGGGCAGGGCGCGGCCCCAGGGGTGCGCCAGCTCGAAGGAGAGGATCTCCGGCGTCTCGCGGCGGATGCGCGCGACTCGCACGGTCAGGGTGCGCTCGACCATCGCTCGCCTCTTCAGTTCTTGTTGAGCGACTTGCGCAGGTCCACGCCGGTGCCCTTGTTCACGAACTGCAGCGTGTAGGCCTGGCGATAGTCGAAGTCGGTGGGCTTGTACAAGCCCGCCTCCACCGTCTTGTCGTAGAAGTCCTTCATGCGCTCGTCGCTCATGGCGCCGATGCCCTTGGTCTGCGCATCGCCCACGTCGATGTGCGCGCGCAGGATCGGGATCGACTTCTGCACGTACTCCTCGCTGATGTCGGGGTTGATCTTGCGGATCATCTCGTCGGCCGCCTTGCGGTCGCCGTAGAGGTAGTTCACCCAGCCGATGTTGGTCGCCTCGACGAAGCGGCGCACCACGTCGGGCTTGGTCTTCACCAGGTCCTGGCGCGTCTCGATGACCATGCCGTAGGTGGACCAGCCGGCATCGGCCAGGCTCAGCACCACCGGCTTGAAGCCGGCCTGCTTCTCCACCGCCAGCGGCTCGGAAGTGGCATAGGCCTGCTGCACCGACTGCTTGTCGGCCAGGAACTGCGACAGGCTGTAGTTGTAGGGGCGCACCTGCTCGTCGCGCACGCCGTAGGCCTTCTTCATCCACTGCCAGTAGCTGATCTGGCCGTCCTTGGCCAGCAGCACCGTCTTGGCCTTGGCGATGTCGGCGAACTTGTCGATGCCCTGGCCGGGGTGGGCGATGATGGCCTGGGGGTCGCGCTGGAAGTAGGCCGCGACCACCACGGTGGGCACCTTCTGCTTGATGTTGTCGAAGGCCATCAGCATGTTGCCGGTCATCAGGAAGTCGACCTTGCCGGCCGGCAGCATCGGCCGGTTGTTGACCTGCGGGCCGCCCTGCTGGATCTCCACGTCCAGGCCGTACTTCTTGTAGGTGCCGTCGGCCAGCGCCTGGTAGAAGCCGCCGTGGCCGGGCTGGGCGCGCCAGTTGGTGGCCATCACGACCTTGTCCTGCGCGATGGCGGCGAAGGCGGTGCCGGCCAAGAGCGCGGCCAGCAAGCCGCGGGCGGCGAAGGGGGCGGAGATTTTCATGGCTTGTCTTCCTTGAGTCAGGGGGAAAAGGTAACGGGGAGAAAGGCGGCCGCCGCCGGGCCGCCCCAAGGCGAGCCGCGCCTCCCCCTCGGGGGGTGGCGAATTACACGCAGCGAAGCGAAGTGAAAAGCCGGGGGGCTCATGTTTCACGCGCCATGTCGGCGGTCCAGCCCCGCGTCTTGCCGGGGTTCATGAGCCCCATCGGGTCGCTCTTCTTCTTGAACTCGATCTGCGCGTCGTCGATGGTCTTCATGCCGCCGTCCTCGATGGTGAACACATGCGGGTTGAAGACCTGGCAGCCGCCCTGCGACTCCAGCTCGCGGATCACCTCGTACTGGTGGGCCTCGCCTTTCCAGCGCACCAGCAGGATGCCGAAGGTGCCGGCCGCGTCGCCCGCACGGGCGAAGTCCTGGTGCTGCAGCACCTCGTCGCCGAAGATGGCCAGGTGCCGCTCGACCACCGCCGGGTCGAAGGGCTGCGCGTAGGCGATCTGCAGGTAGGTCCAGGTGCGGTCCAGCTTGAGCGCCTGCAGCGTGGTGTGGTTGAAGGCGCACTCGTAGGCGGGCGGCAGGCCTTGCGCCAGCAGCTCGTCCTCGGTGCCGGCCACGGAGATCGTGCCGCCGTGCCGCGTGGCGAGGGCGCGGAAGGCGTCCATCGACGCGGGCGCCACCATCGCGAAGGCCGCGTGCCGGTCGGCCGGGAAGCGGTCGCCCATGGCGGTGTAGTAGGGCGAGAAGCGCGCCTCCACCGTGGTGAAGAGGAAGAGGTCCAGATCGGGCGAAGCCGCGTCGATGCCGAAGTCCAGCGCCTGCCGGTACTGCGGGAAGAGCACGGTGCAGTGCACCCAGTCCACCGCGGGCGACAGCGCCACCTCCACCTCCAGGATGATCCCGTTGGTGCCGAAGGCATGCTGCACCTGCTGGATCTCGTCGCCGTGCAGTTCGATGATGCGCGGCTCGCGCTCCACCGTCATAACGCGGGCATGCAGCAGATTGCCGGTGTCGCGCAGGATGCCGTGGCGGAAGGAGCCGATGCCGCCGAAGCCGCCGGCGATGAAGCCGCCGATGGTGGCCACGTGCCAGGTCGAGGGCCACATGCGCAGCGCCTGCCCGGTCTCGCGCGCGGCCAGGTCGATGTCGTGCATGCGCGCGCCGGCCTGCACGCGGATGCGGCCCTCGGCGAGGTCGAGCACGCGGCTCATGGCGGTCACGTCCATCACCAGCCCGCCTTCGAGCGGTACGCACTGGCCGTAGTTGCCGGTGCCGCCGCCTCGCACGGTCAGCGGCAGCTTCCACCTGGCGGCGGTGGCGGCCACCTGCCGCACGTCGTCCTCGGTGGAAACCTTGACCACCAGCTCGGCGATGCAGTCGTCCAGCTGCGCGCTGAGGATGGGGCTGTACCAGTAGAAGTCGCGCGAGAGCTGCTTGCGCTGGCCGCGCGACTCGATGAGGTTCAGGCCGCGCAGGTCGCGGCGCACCGCGTCCCAGTCGACGGTCGCGCCGGATGGCGCGGCTTTGGGCAGGGCGCTCATCGTTCAGCGCTCCTTCTTCATCTCGCTCTCGTGCCAGTGGCCCAGCACCGCGCGCGAGAGGCCGGCGAACACGAGGAAGATCACGATGCCCAGCAGGGACACCAGGAACAGCGCTGCGAACATCATCGGGATCTCGGTGCGGAAGCTCGATTCCAGGATGCGCGAGGCCAGGCCGGTCTCGCGGCCCGCGGTGCCTGCCGTGAACTCGGCCACCACCGCGCCGATCAGGCTCAGGCCGCCGGCGATCTTCAGACCGGCCATGAAGTAGGGCAGGGCGCTGGGCACCAGCAGGTAGCGGAAGGTCTGCCAGGGCGAGGCCTTGTAGAGCGTGAACAGGTCGCGCAGGTTGCTGTCGGCGCTCTTGAGGCCGATGACCGTGTTCGACAGGATCGGGAAGAAGGCCACGATCCAGGCGCACAGCAGCAGCGCCGCCGTGGTGCTCGACACGTAGATCAGGATCAGCGGCGCGATGGCGATGATGGGCGTCACCTGCAGGATCACCGCGATCGGGAACAGGCCGATCTCCACCCACTTGAAGAGCGCGAAGGCAATGGCCAGCAGCACGCCGCCCACGATGGCCGCGAAGAGCGCGAGCAGCGTGAGCTTGACGGTGAACCACAGCGCGGGCGCGAGCGTCTCCCAGTTCTCGATCAGCGTGCTGAAGATGAGCGAGGGCGCGGGCAGGATGTAGTGCGGGATCTGGTAGAGGCGCACCACCGCCTCCCACAGCGCCAGCAGGCCGCAGATGACGGCGGCCGGCACGGCCACGCGCAGCAGCGTGTCGCGGCGCTGCAGGGCGTCGTCGCGGGCCTTGAGCTCCTCGGTGGTGGGGGCGCGGTCGGGCTCGGGCATGGCGGTTGCAGCGGCTTCAGTGATCGACGTCATGCAGGGCTCCATGCAGGGCTTGCGACACCGACTGGCAGTGCGCGTTGTAGCGGCTGGACGTGCGGAAGGCCTCGCCGCGCGGATAGGGCTCGTCGATGCGGATCTCGTCGATCACCCGGCCCGGGCGCGCCGCCATCACCACGATGCGGTTGGACAGGTACACCGATTCGTACACGCTGTGCGTGACGAAGATCACCGAGAAGCGGTGCTCGCGCCAGATCGCCAGGAGGTCGTTGTTGAGCTTGATGCGCGTCATCTCGTCCAGCGCGGCGAAGGGCTCGTCCATCAGCAGCAGGCGCGGCCGCGTGACCAGCGCGCGAGCGATGGACACGCGCATCTTCATGCCGCCCGACAGCTCGCGCGGATACACGTCGGCGAAGCGCGACAGGCCCACCATCTCCAGCGCCTGCGCCACCACCGGCGCGGCGGCGTCGCGCGAGACGCCGGTGAGCTTGAGGGGCAGCCACACGTTGTCGAAGACCTTGGCCCAGGGCATGAGCGTGGGCTCCTGGAACACGAAGCCCAGGTCGCGGTCGATCTTGCCGGCGCTGCCGCTCGCTGGTGCGGTCGACCAGCGCATGTCGCCCGAGCTGATGCGGGTGAGCCCGGCAATCAGGCGCAGCGCGGTGCTCTTGCCGCAGCCCGAGGGGCCCAGGAAGCTGATGAAGTCATGCTCGCCGCAATCGAGCGACATGCCCTGCAGCGCGAGCGTGCCGTTGGCGAAACGCTTGCTGACGTTGCGCAGGCTGACCAGCGGGGTCGTGTCCGGGGTGCTCATGCGTGCCTCCAGCCTTCAGCGCCAGGCCGGCTCGTTGGCCAGGCGCTCCATGGGGAAGCGGTCCACCTCGTGCAGGAGTTCGACGAAGCGCTGGCCGACAAAGTCCAGCACGGCCTTGCCCTTTTCCGCCGTGGCGCGGGTGGCGTCGCCCGCCGCGCCGTTGGGGTTGATGTCGTGCATCTGCCAGCCCAGCTTGCCGCTGGGGCTGATCGACAGGAACTTGTTCTCCGCCGCCAGGTCCTCGGTCATCGAGCGGAAGTTGCGGAACTGGTCGCGCCGCACGTAGTCGGGCGTGAGGTGCAGCATCACCGAGCTTTCCAGGTCGCCGGCATGCACGCCGTGCTTGCCCTCGTGCGCGGTGAACAGGCCCTCGGGCAGGCCGAGCGTGTACCAGTTGGCGGCCACCACCATCATCCCGTGCGCTTCGCGCAGGTCGCGGGCGACGATGTCCATCACGCTCATCTGGCCGCCGTGGCTGTTGTAGAGCACCAGCTTCTTCACGCCGGCGCGGGCCACGCAGTCGCCGATGTCCTTCCACATGGAGATCAGCGTGTTGGCCGACACGGTGAGCGTGCCGGGGTAGCGCGAATGCTCGTTGCTCTTGCCATAGGGCACCGTGGGCAGGAAGAGCACCGGCAGGTCGTCCGGGAGGTGCTGCAGGCTTGCGGCCACCATGCCGTCGATGGTGGCGGTGTCCGTGGACATGGGCAGGTGCGGGCCGTGCTGCTCGGTGGCGCCCACCGGCAGCACCGCGATCAGGCGCGAGCGGTCGAGGCGGGAGAACTCTTCGCTGGTCAGGTCGGACCAGAAGCGGCTGCGGGGCGGATTCATCAGGCAAGCCTTTCGCGGAATGGGGCGACGAGCCTAAATTATCCATGTGGTCAAAAAAGAGGTCTTGGTGTTTACCCCCGAGGCGCCGTCAGGTTTGCAAGCGAACGTAGGTCGGCGCCAATGCGCGAGCCAAGTTTGATCGACCGGTAAGGGTTGAAGCGCGGCGCGCTCAGCGCTGCACGATGAAGCGATTCACCACGGGCGCGCCTTCTCCGACGTGGAAGGCCAGGCGCCGCTCGCGCAGCGTGATGTCGGCCGCGGTGGCCCGGCCGAAGCGGCGCAGGTGCTCGGTCCAGGACTCGTCCACGATGTGCTCGACGTAGCGGCTGGGCTCGCTCACGTGGTGCAGCAGCGCCCACTCGATGGCGCCCTGGCTCAGGCGCACGCGGCGCGTCTCCTCCATCACCCGCTTGAAGGCCTCGGCCCGGGCCGGGTCGATGTGGTATTCGATGTTGATGACCACCCGGCCCTCCTCGGAGGGCTTGACCGGCGGCGGGTTGGCGGCCCAGCCCTCGTGCGCGGGGCTGACGTCGTCCTCGTCCTGCGGATCGTTCACGAAGCGCAGGGCCAGCAGCATCATCAGCACGCCGCTCACCGTGGCGATCAGCAGGCTGGTGCGCAGGCTGGAAATGGTCGCCACCTGCCCCCACAGCGCCGCGCCGAAGGCGCTCGCGCCCATGATGGCCATCTGGTAGGTGGCCATGCCGCGCGCCCGCACCCAGTTGGGCAGCGAAAGCTGCGCCGACACCGACAGCGAGTTGGCCGTGGTGATCCAGGCCATGCCGCCCATGAACATGGCCGGCACCGCCACCCAGGCATTGGGCGCCACCGACATCACCGCGGTGGCGGCCGCCTGCACGCAGGCGCCGCGCAGCACCAGTGCGTCGCGGCCCATGGCCTGGCGCAGCCGCGGCAGCAGCAGCACCGCCACGATGGCGCCCGCCCCCATGGCAGCCAGCAGCAGCGTGAAGGTGCCGGCATCGCCGCCCTTGAGGCCCACGGCCAGCAGCGGCAGCAGGGCCAGCAGTGCGGTGGAATGCAGGAAGAAGATGGCCACGCGCAGCAGCACCGCCCGCATGCGCTGCGACTGCCAGACGAACTGCACGCCCACCCGCATCGCGCTGATGAGCCGCTCGCGCCCGAGCGGATTGGGCGTGTGCTCGCGCTGCCAGCGCAGCACGACGAAGCCCGACACCACCGACAGCACCGCGTTGAGCGCGAACACCCAGACGCTCCCCGCGCTGGCGATGAGCACGCCCGCCAGCAGCGGGCCGATGATGCGCGAGGCGTTCATCGCGATGCCGTTCAGGCCGAGGGCCGCCGGCAGGTGCGTGCGCGGCACCAGCTCGGGCACGATGGCCGAGAACACCGGCCAGCGCATCGCCAGGCCGATGCCGTTGGCGAAGGTCAGCAGCAGCAGCAGCGGCGCGGTGATCATGTCCAGCGCGATGGCGCCGCACAGCACGATCGCGGTGCCGGCCAGCCAGAACTGGGTGACCACCAGCCAGCGCCGCCGGTCCAGGATGTCGGCCAGCGCGCCGCTGGGCAGCCCCAGCAGGAACACCGGCAGCGTCGAGGCCGACTGCACCAGCGCCACCCAGATCGGCGAGTTGTTCAGCGTGGTCATCATCCACGCCGCCGCCACGTCGTTCATCCACATGCACACGTTGGCGATCAGCCAGGTGCTCCAGAGCATGCGAAAGACCGGGATGCTCAGGGGTTCCAGGGCGCCGACGCGCACGGGCGGCGCGATGACGGGCGATTCTTCGGTGGAGATGGGCGGCATCGGAACCACCGATTGTGATCCTGCCGCGCAGCCCGCCCGCTGCGGGTCCTACGGATCAGGCTTTCTTCTGCGGCCCCAGGTGCGACAGCGGCAGCGCGTGGCTGGCCTTGACCTCGCCCAGCGAGAAGCTGGTGTGCAGGTCCTTCACGTTGGGCAGGCTCATCAGGCTGTGGCGGGCAAAGCGCGAGAAGCCGTCCAGGTCGGGCGCCACCACCTGAAGCTCGAAGGTGCCGGTGCCGCTGATGTAGTGGCAGGCCACCACCTCGGGCAGCTTGCGGATGGAATCCTCCAGCTTCTTGGTCGCGTCGGCCGAGACGCGCTCGGTGTCGACCCGCACGAAGGCCAGCACGCCCAGGCCGATCTTGTGGCGGTCGATCTCGGCGTGGTAGCCGCGGATGATGCCGGCCGCCTCCAGCGCCCGCACCCGGCGCCAGCAGGGCGCGGCCGACAGGCCCACGCGCTGGGCCAATTCGGCGTTGGTGAGCCGTGCATCGGCCTGCAACTCTTGCAGGATCGCGAGGTCGAACTTATCGATGCTTTCCATTTGGGCCGATTGTAGGAAAGATCCTTTCCAGGATGGGGGTTTTGCGGGCAAAGAACGCAAACACCTATCAACGCAGCAGGCATACACTTTGCGTGCAATCATGGCGGGGTCTGTCCGACCCGGACACCCATTTGTGCACGCCATGCCCACAAGGCAAAGCCAACACGGAGACTGACATATGAACGCCCCGCTGCCCGAGCACATCCGCAAGGCGCTAGAGACCGTCACCCTCGACGACAAGTACAGCCTGGACTACGGCCGCGCCTTCATGAGCGGCGTGCAGGCGCTGGTCAAGCTGCCCATGCTGCAGCGCCAGCGCGACGCCCTGGCCGGCAAGAACACGGCGGGCTTCATCAGCGGCTACCGCGGCTCGCCGCTGGGCGGCTACGACCAGGCGCTGTGGAAAGCCAGCAAGTTCCTCAAGGGCCAGAACATCGTGTTCCAGCCCGGCGTGAACGAGGAACTGGCCGCCACCGCGCTGTGGGGCACGCAGCAGCTGGGCTTCGCACCGCCCGGCACCAACAAGTTCGACGGCGTCTTCGGCATCTGGTACGGCAAGGGCCCGGGCGTGGACCGCTGCTCGGACGTCTTCAAGCACGCCAACATGGCCGGCACCACCGCCTGGGGCGGCGTGATCGCGGTGGCGGGCGACGACCACATCTCCAAGAGCTCCACCGCGGCGCACCAGAGCGACCACATCTTCAAGGCCTGCGGCTCGCCGGTGTTCTTCCCGGCCGACGTGCAGGAAATCCTGGACCTGGGCATCCACGCCTTCGCCATGAGCCGCTTCTCGGGCATCTGGTCGGGCATGAAGACCATCCAGGAGATCGTCGAATCCAGCGCCACCGCCATGATCGATCCGGAGCGGGTCGACATCGTGATCCCCACCGACTTCGAGATGCCGCCCGGCGGCCTGCACATCCGCTGGCCCGACCACGCGCTGGAGCAGGAGGCGCGCCTCATGCACTACAAGTGGTATGCGGCGCTGGCGTACATTCGCGCCAACCGCCTGAACCGCAACGTCATCGAGGGCCCCAACGACCGCTTCGGCATCATGGCCAGCGGCAAGGCCTACAACGACACCCGCCAGGCCCTGATCGACCTGGGCCTGGACGACGCCACCTGCCGCCAGCTGGGCATCCGGGTGCACAAGGTGGGCGTGGTGTGGCCGCTGGAGGCACAGCTGACCCGCGAGTTCGCCACCGGACTGCAGGAGATCCTGGTGGTGGAGGAGAAGCGCCAGGTCATCGAATACCAGCTCAAGGAAGAGCTCTACAACTGGCGCTCCGACGTGCGCCCCAACGTGCTGGGCAAGTTCAACGAACTCGAAGGTGACTACTCCGGCGGTGAATGGGCCATGCCCAACCCGACGGCCAATACCCTGCTGCGCGCCAACGCCGACCTGAACCCGGCGCTGATCGCCAAGGCGATCGTGCAGCGGCTGAAGAAGACCGGCATCCTGGCCGCGGCCGGCGCCGACATGGTGGCGCGGGTCGATGCACAGATGGCCATCCTGGAAGCCAAGGAGCGCTCCATGCAGGTGATCCAGGCCGGCGGCGTCACCGACGCGCGCATGCCCTGGTTCTGCTCGGGCTGCCCGCACAACACCAGCACCGTGGTGCCCGAGGGCTCGCGCGCCATGGGCGGCATCGGCTGCCACTTCATGGCGACCTGGATGGACCGCTCCACCATCGGCTTCACGCAGATGGGCGGCGAAGGCGTGCCATGGGTGGGCCAGCAGCCCTTCACCACCGACAAGCACATCTTCGCCAACCTGGGCGACGGCACCTACTTCCACAGCGGCCTGCTGGCGATCCGCCAGAGCATCGCCGCGGGCGTGAACATCACCTACAAGATCCTCTACAACGACGCCGTGGCCATGACCGGCGGCCAGCAGGTGGGCGAGCGCCCCGAGGGCCATTCGGTGCTGCAGATCGCCGAGAGCCTGCATGCCGAGGGCGCGAAGAAGGTGGTGATCGTCACCGACGAGCCGGAGAAGTACGACGGCGTCGGCATTCCCGGCAGCTATGACGGCCAGAAGGTCGCCATCCGCCACCGCGACGAGCTGGACGACATCCAGCGCGAGTTCCGCGAGATCGCCGGCACCACGGCCATCATCTACGACCAGACCTGCGCCACCGAGAAGCGCCGCCGCCGCAAGCGCGGCACCATGGTCGATCCGGCGGTGCGGGTGGTCATCAACGACCTGGTGTGCGAGGGCTGCGGCGACTGCAGCGTGAAGAGCAACTGCCTCTCGGTGGAGCCGCTGGAGACCGAGTTCGGCCGCAAGCGCACCATCAACCAGAGCAGCTGCAACAAGGACATGAGCTGCCTGAAGGGCTTCTGCCCCAGCTTCGTCACCGTGGAAGGCGCCAAGCTGCGCAAGAAGGACAAGGCCAAGGTGCCCGATCCCTTCTCGCTGGGCGCGCTGCCCGAGCCCCGCGTGCCGGCCCTGGCGGTCTCGCAGGTGTGGGGCACGGTGGTGGCCGGCGTCGGCGGCACCGGCGTGATCACCATCGGCCAGCTGCTGGGCATGGCGGCGCACATGGAAGGCAAGGGCATCGTCACGCAGGACGCGGCGGGCCTGGCCCAGAAGGGCGGCGCCACCTGGAGCCACGTGCTGATCGGCGCAACCCAGGGCGACATCCGCACCACCCGCGTGGGCACGGCGGCGGCCGACCTGATCCTGGCCTGCGACCCGCTGGTGGCCGTCAACGCCGAGACGCTGGCACGCATGCGCGAGGGCCGCACGCACGTGGCCCTGAACAGCCACGGCGCGCCGACGGCCGCCTTCGTGCGCAATGCCAACTGGCAGAACCCGCAGGACGCCTGCGCCGAGGAAATCGAGCGTGCCGTCGGTGCGCAGGGCCTGGGCGTGTTCGACGCCGACGCGCTGGCCACGGCGCTGATGGGCGACACCATCTACGTCAACCCGATGATCCTGGGCTACGCCTGGCAGAAGGGCTGGCTGCCGCTGCAGCACGAGTCGCTGATGCGCGCCATCGAGCTGAACGCCGTGGCGGTGGACAACAACAAGGCCGCCTTCGAGTGGGGCCGCCGCGCCGCGCACGACCTGGGCGCGCTCAACAAGATCGCCTCGCCCGGCCAGGTGATCGAATTCAAGAAGCGCGACAGCCTGAAGAGCCTGGTCGAGCGCCGGGTGGAATTCCTCACCGGCTACCAGAACGCCGCCTACGCCAAGCAGTACAGCGACTTCGTCGAGAAGGTCCGCGATGCCGAGGCGCAGGCCACCGGCAAGAGCAGCCTGGCCGAGGCCGTGGCCCGCTACCTGTTCAAGCTGATGGCCTACAAGGACGAGTACGAGGTGGCCCGCCTGCACGCCGACACGGCCTTCCTGGCCAAGGTGGGCGGCATGTTCGAGGGCGAGATGGGCAAGGACTTCCAGCTCAACTACCACCTGGCGCCGCCGCTGATTGCCAAGCACAACAGCAAGGGCGAACTGGTCAAGCAGAAGTTCGGCCCGTCCATGCTCAAGGGCTTCCGCGTCCTGGCGAAGCTCAAGGGCCTGCGCGGCACGCCGCTGGACATCTTCGGCCGCACCGAGGAGCGCAAGACCGAGCGCGCCCTGATCGGCGAGTACCGCGCCAGCATCGAGGAGGTGCTGGGCAAGCTCGGCGCCGGCAACCACGCGGTGGCGGTGGAAATCGCCAGCCTGCCCGAGCAGATCCGCGGCTACGGCCACGTGAAGGAGCGCAACCTGGTGGCCGCCCGCCTGCGCTGGAAGGCGCTGATGGAGAAGTGGCGCCATCCGGAGGCGGCCGCCAAGGCTGCGGCCTGACCTCCACGCGCCCCTCGAAAGTCCCCAGGCGGCCCCCATGTGGGGCCGCCTTGCGCTTCTCCAACCCGGTGAAAACCCCGCCGATCGCGGCGGGTTAGGGCCCGGCGGGACCGGGGCCGCGGCCTACAATGCGCGGTTGACGTGCGTGGGCCCTGGCCCGCGCCGCGCGGCCGCAGCCAGTCCACTGGCCGGCAGCCGCCCTGCCGGCGTGGGCCCGGCCTGCGCCCTAACAACGAATCCTGTTGGAGAACCCCTTGTTCATCTCTTCCGCCTTCGCACAAAGCACCGCCCCGGCCGCCGGTGGCGACATGATGTCCTCGATCGGCAGCATGCTCCCCCTGCTGCTCATGTTCGTGGTGCTGTACTTCGTCATGATCCGCCCCCAGATGAAGCGCCAGAAGGAGACCCGCAACATGCTGTCCGCCCTGGCCAAGGGCGACGAAGTCGCCACCGCCGGCGGCGTGCTGGGCAAGATCACCGAACTGGGCGACCAGTACATGACGCTGGAAATCGCCGCCGGCGTGAACGTGCGCGTGCAGCGCAACGCCGTGGTCCAGGTGCTGCCCAAGGGCACCGTCAAGTAATCCTGTTGTTCTTCACTGCGGCGGCTGAACAGGTCGCCGCAGCCGCGCGATCATGAACCGTTACCCGGTCTGGAAGTACGCGATCATCGTGATCGTGCTGCTCGTGGGGCTGATCTACGCCCTGCCCAATTTCTTTGGCGAGGCACCTGCGGTGCAGGTGTCCAGCGCCAAGTCCACCGTCAAGGTGGACGACAGCACGCGCACCCGCGTCGAGGCGGCCCTGAAGGCGGGCAACCTCCAGCCCGACCTGCTCACGCTCGACGGCAGCTCGGTGCGTGCCCGCTTCATCACCACCGACGACCAGCTCAAGGCGCGCGACGTGCTCCAGCATGCCCTGGTGCCCGATCCGAGCGACCCGCCCTACGTGGTGGCGCTGAACCTGGTGTCGCGCTCGCCGCACTGGCTGACCGCGCTGCACGCCTTCCCGATGTACCTGGGCCTGGACCTGCGCGGCGGCGTGCACTTCATGCTGCAGGTGGACATGAAGGGCGCCCTGGACAAGAAGGCCGAGACCCTGGCCAGCGACCTGCGCCAGACCTTGCGCGACAGGAGCATCCGCGGCACCTCGGTGAGCCGCAACGGCCAGACCGTGGAAGTGCGCTTCCGCGACCAGCCCAGCCTGGAGGCCACCCAGCGCATCATCCAGGACCAGTTCGCCGACCTGGCGGCCACCGCCAGCCAGGAAGGCAACGAGTGGAGGCTCACGGCCAGCTTCAAGCCCGAGGCGGCGCGCCGCCTGCAGGACGCGGCCCTCAAGCAGAACATCACCACCCTGCACAACCGGATCAACGAGCTGGGCGTGGCCGAGCCGGTGATCCAGCAGCAGGGCGTGGACCGCATCGTGGTGCAGCTGCCCGGCGTGCAGGACACGGCCAAGGCCAAGGACATCCTGGGCCGCACGGCCACGCTGGAGCTGCGCATGGTCGACGAGTCGGCCGAGGCGCGCGCCGCCGAAACCGGCAGCGGCCCCGTGCCCTTCGGCTCCGAGAAGTTCCAGGAGCGCGACGGCCGCCCGGTCATCGTCAAGAAGCAGGTGATCATCACCGGCGAGAACCTGAGCGACGCCCAGCCCGGCTTCGACCAGCAGACCCAGCAGCCCAAGGTCGACCTGACCGTGGACGCCAAGGGCGGCCGCATCATGCGCGACATCAGCCGCGACAACATCGGCAAGCGCATGGCCATCCTGCTGTTCGAGAAGGGCAAGGGCGAGGTGCTCACGGCGCCGGCCATCCGCGGCGAGCTGGGCACCCGCTTCCAGATCTCCGGCTCGATGAACGTGGTGGAGGCCAACGACCTGGCCCTGCTGCTGCGCGCCGGCTCGCTGGCCGCGCCCATGGAGATCATCGAGGAAAGCACCATCGGCCCGAGCCTGGGTGCGGACAACATCGAGAAGGGCTTCAAGAGCGTGGCCTACGGCTTCCTGGCGATCATGATCTTCATGTGCGCCTACTACGCGCTGTTCGGCCTGTTCTCCTCGATCGCCCTGGCGGTGAACCTGCTGCTGCTGGTGGCCATCCTCTCGATGCTGCAGGCGACACTGACGCTGCCGGGCATCGCCGCCATGGCGCTGGCCATCGGCGTGGCGATCGACTCCAACGTGCTGATCAACGAGCGCGTGCGCGAGGAGCTTCGCAACGGCGCCTCGCCGCAGGCGGCCATCCACGCCGGCTACGACCGCGCCTGGAACACCATCCTGGACTCCAACGTGACCACCCTCATCGCCGGCATCGCGTTGCTCGCCTTCGGCTCCGGCCCGGTGCGCGGCTTCGCGGTAGTGCACTGCATCGGCATCGTCACCTCGATGTTCTCGGCCGTGTTCTTCTCGCGCGGCCTGGTCAACTTCTGGTACGGACGCAAGAAGAAGCTCAAGGGCGTGTCCATCGGCACCGTGTGGCGGCCGGATACCGCCGCCGTGGCGGACAACAAGTAAGAAGCAGGACGCGCCATGGAGTTTTTCCGCATCCACCGCACCATCCCGTTCATGCGCCACGCGCTGGTGCTGAACGCCATCTCGGTCATCACCTTCCTGCTGGCCGTGTTCTTCCTGTTCAGCCGCGGCCTGCACCTGTCGGTGGAATTCACCGGCGGCACCGTGATGGAGGTGGCCTACCAGCAGACCGCCGACCTCGGCAAGGTGCGCGAGGCCATCGGCAAGCTGGGCTTCCAGGACGTGCAGGTGCAGAACTTCGGCACCTCGCGTGACGTGATGATCCGCCTGCCGGCGGCCAAGGGCGTGAGCTCGGCCCAGCAGAGCGCCCAGGTCATCGATGCGCTGAAGGCGACCGACCCCTCGGTGCAGCTGCGCCGCAACGAGTTCGTCGGCCCTCAGGTGGGCGACGAACTCACCACCAACGGCCTGAAGGCCCTGGGCATGGTGGTGGTGGGCATCATGGTCTACCTGGCCTTCCGCTTCGAGTGGAAGTTCGCCCTGGCCACCGTGCTGGCCAACCTGCACGACGTGGTGATCATCCTGGGCTTCTTCGCCTTCTTCCAGTGGGAGTTCTCGCTGGCGGTGCTGGCGGCGGTGCTGGCGGTGCTGGGCTACTCGGTCAACGAGTCGGTGGTGATCTTCGACCGGATCCGCGAGAACTTCAGGCGCTACCGCAAGATGAGCACCGTGGAGATCATCGACAACGCGATCACCTCCACCATCAGCCGGACCATCATCACCCACGGCTCCACCCAGCTGGTGGTGCTGTCGATGTTCTTCTTCGGCGGTCCCACGCTGCACTACTTCGCCCTGGCGCTGACCATCGGCATCTGCTTCGGCATCTATTCCTCGGCCTTCGTGGCCGCCGCCATCGCCATGTGGCTGGGCGTGAAGCGGGAAGACCTGGTCAAGAATCCCGCAAAGCGGGACGGCGACCCGGACGACCCGAACGCCGGCGCGGTGGTCTGACTTGGGTCGCGTGGACAGGATGCCACGTTGGGGTTGCCGAGGATGCTGCGATACTTGTGCGGATTCGTCCTACAAGGCAAGCTTTGAGCCGCCGGCGGAATCCAGCCGTACCGCACCCCAATGAGCAGTCCAGAGCGTTCCAACGCATCGTCAGCCCAGCTCGCGCGTGAAACGCGCGAGCGTTTCGTCGCCGCGACCGAGGGGGTGATCGCGCCGACGGCGCAGGCCATCCGCGAGCGCCTCAATGCCCTGGCCAGCCAGACCGGCAACGCCCGGGACATGTACCAGCACCGCGACGACTTCGTCGCCTTCGTCGAGCACGAATCGCGCTGGGTGAGCCTTTCGCAGACCGGCTGGCGCAAGGCGCTGCACACCATGGGCACGGGCAGCTCCGGCCTGCAGTCGCTGGGCAGCCTGGAGCTGATCGGGGACGAGGTGGTGGAGAACAACATCCTGTCCTCGCGCCTGGCGCTGGTGATCCAGGACAAGGCCAGCTTCGAGCTCAACGACCTGCGCCTGCGCATGCAGCACCTGGAGAACACCACCGAGCTGGGCAGCAAGGATGTGCTGCGCCCCGAGGTGCTGGCCAAGCTGCTGGTCGAGCAGTGGCTGGCCGCGGGCCTGAACCGGGCCATGTGGACCAAGGTGCAGGACGTGGTCCAGCACCACATGCTGGAAGTGATCCTCAAGGCCTACAAGGACGCCAACGCCTTCCTGGTCTCGCGCGGCGTCATGCCCGAGATCGACCTCAAGGGCTTCGTCAAGCGCGCCCACGGCGCGCCTTCCTCGGCGCCCATGGGCTTCTCCGGCATGCCCGGCCGTGGCACGACCTCCGAGGTGCCGCTGCAGGGCGGGGCCATGGGCGCCGCGGGCTTCGCGCCGGCCGCCATCGGCGTGCAGAGTTCCGCGGCCCACTACGGCGCCGCCGGCGCCGGCCAGGCGGGCGGCTTCGACCTGGGCATGATGGGCGCGCCGCTGCTCGTCGCCCGCCAGCGGGCGCAGGGCGTGCTCAGCAGCCTCAAGCGCTTCGTCACCGCGCGCATCGGCAGTGATTTCGTCGGCGGCAGCCGGGCGATGGCTGCGGCCAGCGGCGTCGGATCCGGCCCGGGGGTCGGCGTCGGAACGGGCATGCCGCCGGGCGCGGGCTCGCCGGTCTTCGTGCAGGCCATCATGGACGCCGAGGTGGCCTACCGCGCCGCCTCCTCGCAGTACGTGGTGGGCGACGAGGCCACCGCCATCCAGCAAAGCGCCGTCGACATGCGCCGGCGCACGGCCGAACTCAAGAAGAAGGCGCCCACCACCGCCGACAAGGCCACGGTGGAGATCGTGGCGCTGATGTTCCAGGCCATCCTGGCCGAGGAGCGCATTCCCTTCTCCGCACGCGTCTGGTTCGCCCGCCTGCAGATGCCGGTGCTGCGCGTGGCCATTGCCGAGCCCGAGTTCTTCGGCACCCTGCAGCACCCGGCCCGCATGCTCATCGACCGCATGGGCTCCTGCGTGATGGGCTTCGACGCCGCCGCCATCTCCGGCAGCGCGCTCGAGGGGGAGATCCGCCGCGTGGTGCAGGTGATCGAGCAGTACCCCGAGACCGGCCAGCGCGTGTTCAAGCTGGTGTACGACGAATTCGTCGCCTTCCTCTCCAAGTACCTCACGCAGAGCGACGCCACCCAGCGCCTCATGAGCGTAGCGCAGCAGGTGGAGCAGAAGGAGACGATGGCGATCCAGTACACCATCGAGCTGCGCAAGATGCTCAACGACATCCCGGTGCGCGAGGAGATCCGGGAGTTCCTGTTCAAGGTGTGGGCCGAGGTGCTGGCACTGGCCGCGCTGCGCTACGGCGCGCAGGACCAGCAGACCGTCACCCTCAAGCGCGCCGCCGCCGACCTGGTGTGGGCCGCCAGTGCCAAGCCCAACCGCAACGACCGCACCCGCGTCATCCAGGACCTGCCCAACCTGCTGCAGCGCCTGCGCCAGGGCATGGCCCTGCTGGGCATCGAAGGCGATCCGCAGGAGCACCACATCAAGGTGATCGGCCAGACCCTGGCCGATGCCTTCATGTCCAAGACTGACGCCATTCCGTCCACGCAGATCGACGCCATGGCCAAGCGCCTGGCCAACCTGGAAGACTTCGTCAGCGACGAGAACGCCACCGACCTGCCGCTGGACGCGGCCAGCATCGAGCTGCTGCTGGGCGTGGACGCCGCCTCCATCGAGGTCGTGCCCGACACCGGCGCCAAGGTGAGCGACGAGATGCTGGCCTGGGCGCACGACCTGCAGGTGGGCAACTGGTTCATGCTGGACCACAACAACCGCCCGACCCAGGTGCAGTTCGTCTGGCGCAGCGACCGCAAGCAGCTGCACCTCTTCGCCGCCCCCGGCGGCCGCAGCTTCCTCATCCAGGCCGGCCGCCTGGCCTCCTACCTGCAGGCCGGCCTGCTGGTACCGGCCGAAGAAGAAACGCTGACCGTCCGCGCCACGCGCGAAGCGCTGGCCAAGCTGGACGCGAACCCCGAACGCCTTCTGGACTGAGCCCGCCGGCCCTCTGCCAAGCGGCGCTCCCCTACTTCAGCAGCCACGCGCCGCGGAACTGGCTTTGCCAGGCCGCAGGCGTGGTCCCCTCCTCGGGAGGTGGCGAACTACACGCAGCGAAGCGAAGTGAGACGCCGGGAGGCCTCGGTCAGTGCGCGACGCGGTCGGCGGGGTCGTCGCAGAGCTCGTCCAGCACCAGCGCGTCCGGCTCCAGGCCGGTGCTCCAGTGCACCATCAGCACGATGATCTTGAGCTCTTCCAGCGACACCGGGTCGCCGGGCGCTGCCATGGCGCGCTCGATGACCACTTCGCGCAGGCCGGCCGGCAGGGCCTGGGCGCTGTCCAGGAAGCTGAGGAAGCCCAGGCACTCGGCGCCCAGGTGGTCCTGTTCGGCGGCCGAGTAGATGCGCATCGCGCCCATGGAGGGCTCGAGGGCCAGCTCGACGGCGGCGATGGGTTCGCCGACCGTGATGCTGTCGTCCTCGTTGCGGGTGAGTTGGATGCCCTGGGTGGCGAGCGTCAGGCCGTCGAGCCACTGGAGCGCGTCGCGAATCTCGTCGTCCTCGAAGCCGTTGGCACTGAGCTTGCGGCCCAGTTGTTCGGGCTCGGGGCAAGCGTCGCCGCGCCAGTAGTTTTCGTATACGAACACGAGCACGTCATACATGGGCCCAATATAGCGGAGTGCCGTTTCATGGCAATCGGTATCAAGCGTGACCGATGCGCTGAAACAACCCTCCGGGCAGGCGCGCCACCTCGCCGGCCAGCTCCAGCTCCAGCAACTGGGCCTGCAGCTGCGCGGCGGGCCAGCCGGTACGGGCCACGAGGGCGTCGAGGCTGACGGGGTCGTGGCCCAGCGCGGCGAGCAGGGGCGGCTCGGTGGCGGATGAGGGCGCGGCCGACGCGGCGCTGCGCGCCGGTGCCGTGTCGGCGCGCAGGTCCAGGTCCTCGAAGATGTCCTTGACGGTCTCCACCAGCTTGGCGCCCTGCCGGATCAGCGCATGGCAGCCGCGCGACTGCGGCGCGTGGATGGAGCCGGGAATGGCGAAGACCTCCTTGCCCTGCTCAACCGCGAGACGCGCGGTAATGAGCGAGCCGGACTGCAGCGCCGCCTCGACCACCAGCGTGCCGCGCGCGAGCCCGGCAATGATGCGGTTGCGCTTGGGAAAGTTCTGCGTGAGCGGCGGCGTGCCCAGCGGCAGTTCGCTCACGATCAGGCCCCGCTGCGCAATGCGGTGCGCCAGGGCGCGGTGCCGTGCCGGATAGACGCGGTCCAGCCCGGTGCCCACCACGGCGACGGTTGCGAGCCGTGCGTCGCTGCCGGCTGCTTCCAGGGCGCCTTCGTGCGCCGCGCCGTCGATGCCCAGGGCGAGCCCGGACACCACCACCACGCCCGCTTCGCCCAGCGCCTTGCCGAAGGCGCGTGCATTGCCGGCGCCCTGCGGCGTGGGGTTGCGGCTGCCCACCACCGCCAGGCTGCGACCCAACTGCGTCAGGTCGAATCCGGCCGGGCCCATGAGGTACAGCAGCAGCGGCGGATCGGCAGTCTCCAGCAGCGAGGCAGGGTAGGCTGCGTCGGCCAGCGTGACGATGCGGTGGCGCTCGGGGTCGGCCTGGAGCCACTGCCAGGTCTGCCCGGCCAGCGCCTGCAGCTCGGGCGGCTCCTGGGCGATGGCGCGCGCCTGCGCCTGCGACACCACGTGCAGCAGCGCCGATTGCGGCTGCGCGAAGACGGCCTCAGGCAGGCCGAAGGCCGCGAGCAGCTTGCGCGAAGTGCTGTCGCCGACCCCGGGGGTCAGCGTCAGTCGCAGCCAGTGATGAAGTTCTTCGCGCTCGAAACCCAAGGAGAGGTGAAAGGATGTGCCTACGGATTGACCAGCAGGTCACCGGCTTTCGGCACATCGCTGATCTCGAGGATCAGAGCGTACGACACCTTCTCGAAGGGACGGAACACCATCAGCAGGCCGATGCGCTCGTTCGGCAGTTTCAGCGTTTCCTTGGTGCCGTTGGTGCGGTCGGTGATGACTTCGCCGTTCTTCAGGATCGCCAGCACGTCGCCGCTGGCGATGCCGTCGCGCAGGCCCTTGTTGATGGCCACGACCTGGTTCTGGGCGGCGAAGGTCACGGCGTTGCCGTAGACCGACACGATGCGCCCGCCGTCGACCGGGCCGGCCGGGGCGCGCGGCGCATAGCTCACCAGCTGGCGCGGCGGCTCGGGCAGCAGGCGGTCGCCGGCGCGGATCTCTTCCTTGGCGGCGATCAGGTCGATGGTCGCCGGCACCACGGCGGTGACCAGCTTGCCGTCCTGCATCTGCGATTCCACCGTCTGGCTGCGCTGCAGCTGCGAGCGGCCCAGGTACTGCGCCTCGTAGCCCAGCACCTCGCCGGTGCCCGGGTCGACCAGCGGCGTGGCGTTGCGGAAGACGCGGAACTGCTTGATGGGGCCGGGCTGCTCGATCAGCTCGCCCTCGGCGCCGCCGATGGCATAGGCACGGTCGCCGCGCGCCAGCAGCACGTGGTTGTCGTTGCCGGCCACGATGCGCGGGGCGTTGGCCAGTGTGTTCTCGTCCACCACCACCGGCTCGCTCAGGAAGGGCTCGATCAGGCTGGGCTTGAGCGTGGGCAGGGCCATGCCGGCCAGCGACTCGTAGCGCGTCCGCGGCGAGAGCTTGATGGTGCCGCCCGAGCCGCTGCCGGCGCGGGTGGACAGTCGTGCGCGGCCGTCGGTCTTGTCCAGGAACAGCACCTGGCCGGGGTAGATCAGGTGCGGATTCTTGATGTCCGACATGTTCATGCCCCACAGCTCCGGCCAGCGCCAGGGGCTGCGCAGGTACATGCGCGAGATCGCCCACAGCGTGTCGCCGGACTTGATGGTGTACTCGTCCGGGGCGCCTGGCGCCAGTTCGCTCACCGGGATGCCGGCTTGCGCCGTCGCCTGGGCGGTGGCGCGCTGCTGGGGGGTGATGGGGTAGTTACCCTGTGCATTCGCCACCGACGCGCTGGTGCCAAGCACTGCGAGCGCTGCCAGGCTGGCCAGCAGGTTCGGGCGGAAGAGGCGGCGACGGCCGGTCTGGAATGTCTTCATGGCTGGATGATGCATGCGCAGGGCAGAAGCGCCCATCGAACAAATCCTCACAATTTGCAACGAATTCTGCGCTGAAGCCCTTGAGGGGGCAACGTTTATCCCCCCCGAGAAGCGCGTCAAGCCTCGGAAGTGGCGAAAATAGCCACAACTGGCAGTTTTTCCATGGCGAAACGAAACATTCTTAGTTACCCCGACCCGCGACTGCACACCGTGGCCAAGCCTGTGCAGGCGGTCGACGAGCGCATCCGCACGCTCGTGGCGGACATGCTCGAAACCATGTACGACGCCAACGGCATCGGCCTGGCGGCCACGCAGATCGACGTGCACGAGCGCGTGGTCGTCATCGACGTCTCCGAGGAACGCGACGCGCCGATGGTGCTGATCAACCCGGAGATCACCTGGGCCAGCGACGAGAAGGTCATCAACGAGGAGGGCTGCCTGTCGGTGCCCGGCATCTACGACGGCGTGGAGCGCTCCACTTCGGTGAAGGTGCAGGCGATGGACGCCGACGGCCAGTCGCGCACGATCGAGGCCGAAGGCCTGCTGGCCGTGTGCGTGCAGCACGAGCTGGACCACCTCCTGGGCAAGGTATTCGTGGAGTACCTCTCGCCCCTCAAGCGCAACCGCATCAAGAGCAAGCTGCAGAAGCAGCAGCGAGAAGACCAGCGCGACGCGCAGCAGCGCGCGCGCCGCGCCTGAGCATCGCCATGAACCGCCTGCAGCTCGCCTGCCGCCTGGCCATCGCCGCCGCCGCGGTGGCGCTGGCAGGCTGCGCAAGCGACCCGGTGAACCTGCAGCCGGGCATGGCCCGCACCGACGTGCTGCAGCGCGTGGGTGCGCCCACCGCCACCTATCCGCTGGCCAACGGCGGGCAGCGCCTGCAGTACTCGCGCGCGCCGATGGGCTTCGAGGTCACCAACGTGGACCTGGACGCCGGCGGCAGGGTGGTCTCGGTGATCCAGGAGATGGACGAGCGATACTTCGCCCAAACCATCCAGGTCGACAAGTGGCGCGTCGAAGACGTGCTGCGTACCTACGGTCGGCCCTATGAAATCACCCAAGTGAGCTCCTTCAACGGCAACGTCTGGTCGTGGCGCTACCTCCAGATCAACAATCCGCGCTTCCTGTACATCTACGTCGATCCCGAGGGAGTCGTGCGCCGCTACCACGTCGGTGACGACCTTCGCTACGACGAACGCCGGTTCCGCTGGTGAGAGTCGTCTTCGCAGGCACGCCGGAGTTCGCACGCACGGCGCTGGAAGCCATCGCCGCCGCCAGCGAATTCGAAGTCGCGCTGGTGCTCACGCAGCCCGACCGCCCCGCCGGCCGCGGCATGAAGCTGCAGGCCTCGCCGGTCAAGCAGTGTGCGCAGGCCCACGGGTGGCCGGTGGCGCAGCCGCGCAGCCTGCGCCTGGACGGCAAGTACCCCGAGGACGCGGCCGCTGCCCGCGATGCCCTGCTGGCCGCGCGCGCGGACGTCATGGTCGTCGCGGCCTACGGGCTGATCCTGCCGCAGTGGGTGCTGGACACTCCGCGGCTCGGCTGCCTGAACATCCACGCCTCGCTGCTGCCGCGCTGGCGAGGCGCCGCGCCGATCCACCGCGCCATCGAGGCCGGCGACGCGCAGACCGGCGTGACCATCATGCAGATGGATGCCGGCCTGGACACTGGCGACATGCTGATCGAGGAACGCCTGGCCATCGGCGATGACAGCACGGCCAGGCTGCACGACCGGCTCGCCGACATGGGCGGCCGGCTCATCGTCGATGCGCTGCGGCTCGCGCAGGCCGGCCGCCTCGCGCCGGTGAAGCAGCCCACGGAAGGCGTCACCTACGCCCACAAGATCGAGAAGCACGAGGCCAAGGTGGACTGGCGCTTGCCGGCCCAGGCCCTCGCGCGCCGCGTGCGCGCCTTCGATCCCTTCCCGGGTGCGAGCAGCACGCTGGATGGCGAGGTGGTCAAGTTCTGGTCGGCCCATGCCGAGGCCGGCGACGCCGGTGCGGCGCCGGGCACGGTGCTCGAGGCGTCGCCGCGGGGCATCGTGGTGGCCACGGGCGAGGGCCGCCTGGTCGCCACCGAACTGCAGCGCCCCGGCGGCAAGCGCCTGGCGGCGGCCGATCTCCTGCGCGGCTTCGACGTCAAGGCCGGGCAGGTCTTCGAAAACTAGAAGCGCGCATGTTCTTCCTCTCTTCCATCCGGCGCGAGCCGATGTTCAAGGAAGGCGTGCGCAACATGGCGCCGGTCGCCATGGGCATCGGCGCCTGGGGCCTGATGACCGGCGTGGCCATGGTCAAGTCGGGCATGAGCGTGATCGAGGCGGTGGCGATGACGCTGCTGGTGTATGCCGGCAGCTCGCAGCTCGCCGCCATCCCGCTGCTGGTGGCCGGGGCGCCCTTCTGGGTGGTGCTGGCCACGGGCTTCTGCGTCAACCTGCGCTTCGTGGTCTTCAGCCTGCACCTGCGGCCCTACCTCATGTACATGCCGCGCTGGCGCCGCATGACGCACGGCTACCTGACGGCGGATATGAGCTACGCCATGTTCACCAGCCACTATCCCGAGCCCGCCAGCACGGACGAGCAGCGGCGCGCGCAGGAGGCCTACCTCACGGGCGGCTACTGCGTCACCTGGGTCTCGTGGATGGGCATGAGCCTCATCGGCATCGCGCTGGGCAACCTCATCCCGCAGAGCTGGGGCCTGGGCTTCGCCGGCGTGCTGAGCCTGGTGGGCATCCTGTGCTCCATGGCGACCTCGCGCCTGCGCGTGCTGGCCGCGCTCATCGCCGGCGCCACCGCGGTCGCGGCCTATGCACTGCCGCTGAAGCTCAACATCGTGGTGGCCATCGGCGTGGCGGTGCTGCTGTGCTTCTGGATCGAGAAGGGCTTCGTGCCCAACCCGGCAGCGGAGGACGACGTATGAGCGGCAGCACCGACTGGTGGACGCTGGCCGTGATCGTCGGCCTGGCCGGCGTGACGGTGCTCACGCGCTGCTTCTTCTTCATCCTCGACCGGCCCTGGGGCCTGCCGGACTGGGCGCACCGCGCGCTGCACTACGCGCCCATCGCGGCGCTGGCCGGCGTGGTCATCCCCGAGATCGTGATGACCAGCGGCCACCTGGTGCCCAACCTGCACGACGCGCGCATCTACGCAGCGGTGGCGGGCGCGGCCTACTACTTCTGGAAGCGCGGCGTGCTGGGCACGATGCTGGTGGGCATGGCGGTCTACCTGCCCCTGCATCTGCGCCTCGCCTGGTAGCTGGGGCCTCCCGGCTTCTCACTTCGCTTCGCTGCGTGTGGGGCTGGTGAAGCGTGCAGGCTTCGGCTCAGTCCAGCTGAACGCCGGCGGTCTTGATGACCTTGCCCCAGCGCTCGCTCTCTGCGCGCGAGAGCTTGTAGAAGTCCTGCGGCGTGCCGGGCAGCGGCTCGAAGCCGAACTCGGCGAAGAGCTTGGCCACCTTGGGCGCCTGCATCGCCTTCTTCAGTTCGCCATTGAGGCGGTTCACGGCTTCCGGCGGCATGCCCGCCGGGCCGATCAGGCCGTGGAAGGCATAGGCGTTGACGTCCTGGTAGCCCAGCTCGACGAAGGTCGGCACCTCGGGCAAGGCCGTGGCGCGCTGCGGCAGCGCGATGGCCAGCACCCGCACCTTGCCCGACTTGATGATCGACATGCCCGAGGCCAGGTCCAGCATCATGGTGGGCACCTGCCCGCCCATCACGTCGGTCATGGCCGGCGCGGCGCCCTTGTAGGGCACGTGCTGCAGGCTGATGCCGGCCTTCTGCTTGAACAGTTCCATCGCCATGTGGTGCGGCGAACCGTTGCCCGGCGACGCATAGCTCACCTTGTCCGGGTGCGCCTTCACGTAGCTCACGAATTCCGCCACCGTCTTGGCCGGGAAATCCGGGTTCACCACCAGCGCCACCGGGAAGCGCCCGATGGTCCCGATGTAGGTGAAGTCGCTCGCCGGCTTGTAGGGCAGCTTGGCGAACATGTGCTCGTTGAACAGCAGGGCCGCGTTCTCCGCCTGCATGATCGTGTAGCCGTCGGGCTTGGCCTGCATCATCACCGACACGCCGATGTTGGTGGAGGCACCCGGCCGGTTGTCGATGATGATGGGTTGGCCCAGCGAGGGCGTCATCGCCTCGGCCAGCGCACGGGCCAGGTTGTCGGTGCCGCCGCCGGCCACGTAGGGCACGATCCAGCGCACCGGCTGGCTCGGGTAGGCGCTCTGCGCGGGCGCATGGGTGGCAACGGCAGCCAGGGCCAGGCCGGCGGCGATCAGCCGCAGGAATCGTTTCATCGCTCTTGTCTCCAGGTTGAAGGAAAAAGTCAGCCGCGCAGCACTTGCCAAAGTTCGCGGTCACGCTCCGCGGTCCAGATGCGCGGATGCTCGGTGCCTTTCAGTTCGTCGAAGGCGCGCGAGACGTCGAAGGGCAGCACGTGCTGGAACACCGGCCACTGGCCGAAGCGCGGCGCCATCGCGGCCTCGGCGCGCTGGAAGCAGCCGCGCAGGCCCTCGCCGGCCGCGATGCCTTCACGCACGCTGGACAGCAGGGTCCCGAGGAAGTCCTTGGTGAGCTCGATGGCTTCGGCGCAGGCCGGCGCACCCTGCAGCACCGAGCCGCGGCCGGGCACCAGCACTTGCGGCTCCAGTGCCGCCACGGCGTCGAGCGTGCCGGCCCAGTCCTGGATGTAGGCATCGCCGGCATACACACCGCAGCGGTTCTCCACCACGTCGCCCGAGAAGAGCACGCCGCAGTCGGGCAGCCAGGCCACGGTGTCGCCGCCCGAATGGCCGCGCCCCAGGCACAGCAAGCGCACTTCGCGCCCGCCCACCCACAGGCTCATCTCGCGCTCGAAGCTGAGGTGCGGCACCGTGAGGCCGGGCACTTCCTCGACGCCCGCGAACAGGCGCGGGAAGCGGCCCACCTCCGAATCGAAGTCGGCCTGTCCGCGCTCGCGCACCCAGTCGAGGGTGCCGCGGCTGGCGATGATGGTGGGCCGGCCCTCGAAGGCGCTGGCGCCCATCACGCGCACCGCGTGGTAGTGCGTGAGCACGATGGTGCGCACCGGCTTGTCGGTGACCCTGCGGATGTCGGCGAGGAAATCGCGCGCCATGCGCGGCGTGGGCCGCGTGTCGATCAGCACCACCTCCTCGTCACCGACGATGAAGCCGCAGTTGGGGTCGAAGTCGCTGATGTAGCCGTAGACGCCGGGGGCCAGTTCCTCCACGCGCGGCTTCTGCTCGCGCGTGTCGGCTGCGGAGGCGAAGGAGACCGTGGTGGCGTTCATGCGCGAATCTCCCGGGCGGCCGAGATGCACTGAAGCAGCACGGACTGGTCGCCGCACTGGTTGGCAAGCAGCAGCACCAGGCGGGCATTGAGGTCGGCGCTCTGCGCGTCGTCGAGGTCTTCGTGGGCTTCCACCCAGGCGGCGTAGAAGCCGTCGGCGTCGGGGATGTGGGGCTCGGTGATCATGGTTCCAGGGAGTTGGCGTGGCGCAGGAAGGCTGTGATCGATGCGGCGTCGGGCGTGTCCAGGCGCGCGGCGCGGTAGGCATCCGGGCGCACCAGCACCAGGCTGCCGGCGGGCGGATCGCCCAGGTGGCGTGCGAGCGCCTCGTCCGGTTGCACGGTGGGAAGCGCGCTGTCGCCGCCGACCGCGACGAGGCGCAGCGGCAGTGCGGCCGGCAGCGCGCCCACCTGCGTCTTTGACGGGCCGAACCACAGCCCCAGCCAGTCGCTGCCTCCGGTGGCGAGCAGCTCGACCAGGCTGGTCGGACGTCCGTCCGACCATTGCAGCGCGACGTTCTGAACGGTGCAGGCGCCCTCCGGCAGGTGCGGGGCGGCCGGGTAGGCGTTCGCCACCGACATGCGCCCGGTGTTCACCATCGCGCGGGCAAAGGGAAAGCGCGCAGCCAGTTCGACCACCGCGCGGCGCAGCGTGTGCTCGGCGCTGCTGCGCGGTGCGAGGAAGCGGGCCGAGCGGCTGGTGACGCGCAGGTTCTCGGCGGCGGCGGGCCGGCGTTCGTCGTGGTAGCTGTCCAGCAGGGCGTCGCCGGCCTTGCCCTGGGTGACCAGCGCCAGCTTCCACGCGAGGTTGGCCGCGTCCTGGATGCCGGTGTTGCCGCCGCGCGCGCCGAAGGGGCTCACCACGTGCGCCGCGTCGCCGATGAAGAGGATGCGGCCGTGGCGGAAGCGGTCGAGCAGATGGTCGCGGTAGCCGTAGGGGCCGATCCAGACGAACTCGAATTCCACGTCCGGCCCCAACTGCTCGCGCAGCCGCGCGCCGGCCACCTCGGGACGGCTGATGTGCTCGTTGTCGCAGTCCTCGGGCATCTGGTAGTCGATGCGCCAGACGCCGTCGGCCATCAGGTGCTGCCACACGGCGCGGCCTTCGTTGAAGGGCGCGTCCACCCAGGTCCAGCGCTCCACCGGAAGGGGCTTCCTGAAGCGCACGTCGCTGATGCACCAGCGGTCGGTGCTGCGCGCGCTGTGGGTTTCGATGCCCAGTTGCGTGCGGATCGGGCTGTTGGCGCCGGTGGCGTCGATGAGGTGGTCCGCCTCGATCGTGTAGTGGCCGGCGGGCGTCTGCACCTCGACGCGCACGCCGTCGGCCAGCGGCGTGACCTGGCTCACCTTGTTCTTCCAGCGCAGGTCGGTGAGGCCCAGTTCCAGGATGCGGTCCACCAGGAACCACTCCACGTAGAACTGCTGCAGGTTGATGAAGGGCGGCTGCTTCGAGACCGAGTCGGTCTTGAGGTTGAAGCTGTAGACCTCGCGCTCGCCGGAGAAGGTGCGGCCGAAGGACCAGGTGATGCCCTTGTCCGCGACGCGCTCGTAGATGCCCAGGCGCGCGAAGATCTCCAGGCTCTTCTGCGCATAGCAGATGCCTCGCGAGGAGGCGCCGCGCACGCCAACGGTGTCGTCCTCGTCCAGCAGCAGGGCGCGCACGCCGCGGCTCGCGAGGTCGCAGGCCAGCGTCAGCCCGGCCGGGCCGGCGCCGATGATGACGATCGGGTGGCGCTGCGTCTTGCCGGGCGCCTGCAGTTCAGGCGGCGGCACGAAAGGCCAGCGCGGCAGCTCGTAGGCTGGCGCGAAGGTGTAGGTCTCGCTCATGGGGTCTTGTTCTTCCTCGGGGTCAGAGCGCATGCGCCCATTGCGCAATGGCCTCGGCCGCCTGCGGCACCAGCTCGGGCTGGCCGGCCAGGTAGTGGTTGCCGCCCACGATGTCGACATTCCGGATGCGCTCGCCGCCCGCGGCCAGCCATGCGTCGCGCGTGCTCGGGAAGGTCGACTGGTCCGCGGTGTAGGTCAGCAGCAGCAGCGGCACCGAGGTGCGCGCCAGGTTGCTGGGCCCGTCGGCCTGCGAGCGCGAGGACCACTGCGACAGGAAGGCGGTGAGCGAGGTGGTGCGGCCCATCGCGTTGCACGAGTAGTTGACGGTGCGGGCGTCGCCCCACACGCTGCCCGGTGCGCGGTCGTTCCGGTCCAGCGTCAGGTCCACGCAGCGCGGATCGGCGTGCGTGCGGTAGACGATGAAGCTCTGGTCGCGCGGTGCGCCCGGCGTGCTGCGCAGCATCGCCAGGCGCTCCAGCGCCCAGTGCTCGATGCGGTCCAGGCGCGCCTTCTGGGCGGCGGAAAAGCGCGCGAGGAAATCGGCGTCGTAGGGCACGCGCCGGCGCGGGTCGTACATGTCCAGTTCGGCATCCAGCGAGAGCGGGTCGTGCTCGTCCGTCACCGAGGGGTCGATCCATTCGCGCAGCAGGCGCGAGCGCCCCAGGTGCGCCGCGCACAGCGCGATGCCGTCCACCGGCGGCAGGTCGGCGGGATGCAGGTGCGTGGGGTCGCCGTCGGCGAAGTGCGTGGCCGTGAGCTTCTCGGCCTGCGCCTGGTAGAAGCTCGCCAGCGCCGCGCCGCCGGAGTTGCCCACCAGGAAGATCTTCTCGTAGCCGTGGCCGCGCAGGTACTTCACGCCGGCGCCCAGGTCCTGGATGGCGCGCTCCATCAGCAGCACCGTGTCGTTGCCGGCATAGCGCGAATTCAGGCCCATGCAGCAGATGCCGCGCGCGGCCAGCGGGGCGATCAGGTAGTGCCCCATGAAGTTGCTGGTGGGGTGCATCACGATGCACGCGACCTTCTTCGGGCCGGTAGGTGCCATGAAGGCGCCGTAGATGCGCGGGCGCAGCATCTGCAGGCCGGACTGGCTCTCCAGCGCGGCGCCCGGCTTGACGTCGATGACGGCCAGTTGCAGCTCAGCCATGCCGCGGCGCCTTTGCGTCGGCGATCAGCTTCGCCTTGTCCCTCGTCCATTGCGCCAGCTCGTCGTGCGCGCGCAGTGCGTGGGCGTCCATCGTCGCCTTCGGCACCGTGGGCGTGGTCAGTTCCAGCCGGATGCCGTTGGGGTCGAAGAAGTAGATCGATTCGATGATGTGGTGGTCGGTGATGCCCAGCACCTCCACGCCCGCCGCCTCCAGCCGTGCCTTGGCCGCCAGCAGCGCGTAGACCGAGTCCACGCGCAGGGCCAGGTGGTTCACCCAGGCCGGCGTGTTGGGCGAAGGCTGGGCGCTGGCGTCGTCGCCCAGGTCGAAGAAGGCCACGTAGGAGCCGTCGGTCATCTGGAAGAAGATGTGGACGTAGGGGCAGTACTCGCCGGTGCTGGGCACGTGGTCGGACTTGATCACGTGCACCAGCGGCAGGCCCAGCAGGTCCTCGTAGAAGCGCCGGGTCTCCTCGGCGTCGCGGCAGCGCCAGGCGAAATGGTGCAGGCCGCGCACCGGCACCGGGCTGGGAGTCGGGGTGTTCATGGCCGCGATTGGACGGCGATGCGGCTCATGAATCAAACGAAATCGATTCATGAATTCATAAAGAATCGACATGAATCAAACCCTGGCCCGTCGTCCGGGCAGCCCATGTCCCCGCGAGTGGGTGCAAACCTAAAATCAGGGCTGTCTTTCTCTTGCAGGGCCTTGCGCCCGCCCCTTCACAAAATGAACGTCATCCGCTTCACCGATCTGTGCGCCCAGGGCAAAGTCACCGGGCAACGCGTGTTCATCCGCGCCGACCTCAACGTGCCGCAGGACGACGCCGGCCGCATCACCGAGGACACGCGCATCCGCGCCTCGGTGCCCTGCATCCGCCAGGCGCTGGACGCAGGGGCGGCGGTGATGGTCACCTCGCACCTGGGCCGCCCCACCGAGGGTGAGTTCAAGCTGGCGGATTCGCTGGCGCCCGTGGCCACCCGCCTGGGCGAGCTGCTGGGCCGCGAAGTGCCGCTGGTCTCCAACTGGGTCGAGAACGGCGTCGATGTGAAGCCTGGCCAGGTCGTGCTGCTGGAGAACTGCCGCCTGAACAAGGGCGAGAAGAAGAACGACCCGGTGCTGGCCCAGAAGATGGCCGCCCTGTGCGACATCTTCGTGCACGACGCCTTCGGCACCGCGCACCGCGCCGAGGCCTCCACCTACGGCATCGCGCAGTACGCCAAGGTGGCCTGCGCCGGCCCGTTGCTGGCCGCCGAGATCGACGCCGTGACCCGCGCCCTGACCGACCCCAAGCGCCCGCTGGTGGCCATCGTGGCCGGCTCCAAGGTCAGCACCAAGCTCACCATCCTCACCAGCCTGGCCGACAAGGTGGACCAGCTGATCGTGGGCGGCGGCATTGCCAACACCTTCATGCTGGCCGCGGGCCTGCCCATCGGCAAGTCGCTGGCCGAGCCCGACCTGCTCGACCAGGCGAAAGCGGTGATCGAGGCGATGCGCAAGCGCGGCGCGGCGGTGCCGATCCCGGTGGACGTGGTCTGCGCCAAGACCTTCGCCGCCGACGCGCCCGCCACCGTGAAGGACGCCAAGGACGTGGCCGAGGACGACCTGATCCTGGACATCGGCCCCAAGACCGCCGAGATGCTGGCCGCCCAGTTGCGCCAGGCCGGCACCATCGTCTGGAACGGCCCGGTGGGCGTGTTCGAGTTCGACGCCTTCGCCAAGGGCACCGAGGCCATCGCCCGCGCCATCGCCGACAGCAGCGCCTTCTCCATCGCCGGCGGCGGCGACACCCTGGCTGCCATCGCCAAGTACGGCATCGAGGACAAGGTGGGCTATATCTCCACCGGCGGCGGCGCCTTCCTGGAAGTGCTGGAAGGCAAGACGCTGCCAGCCTTCGAGATCCTCAGCAAGCGGGCACAGTGATGCACTGGCCGGGCCGTGCGCCCTGCTTGCAGGGAAAAATCTGCGCGGCTCCGGTGTCTATTCGGTGCCGGAATTTCAGTTATTCGTCACGGATCTCACATAGTGCAATGCTATATTCCGATGTGAGATAACAATAAGGGCTCACACAGGAGACTCCGCACCATGGCCGCCGTCCGACTTCCCCGCCACGCCACCAAGATCGTCGCCACGCTGGGGCCTGCCACCAGCACGCTCGAGATCATCGAGCAGATGATCCATCACAAGGTGAGCTGCATGCGGCTCAACTTCAGCCACGGTACGGCGCAGGACCACATCGACCGCGCCGCCATGGTCCGCGAGGCCTCGCGCCGCGCCGGCCGCGAGATCGCCATCATGGCCGACCTGCAGGGCCCCAAGATCCGCGTCGGCAAGTTCGCCGAGGGCCGGGTTCAACTGGAGGCGGGCGCCAAGTTCGTGCTGGACGCCGCCCGCACCGAGCTGGGCGACATCAGCGCCGTGGGCCTGGACTACAAGGACCTGCCGCGCGATGTCAAGCCGGGCGACCGCCTGCTGCTCAACGACGGCCTGATCGTGCTGAGCGTGGATGCGGTGCGCGGCGAGGCGGTGCACACCACCGTGCGCCTGGGCGGCGTGCTGTCCAACAACAAGGGCATCAACAAGCAGGGCGGCGGCCTCACCGCCCCGGCCCTGACGGCCAAGGACATGGAAGACATCAAGACCGCGATGAGCTTCCAGGCCGACTACGTGGCCGTGAGCTTCCCCAAGAGCGCCACCGACATGGAGATGGCCCGCCAGCTGTGCAACGTGGCGGCCGCCGAGTTCGGCCACCGCCCTGGCCTGATCGCCAAGATCGAGCGCGCCGAGGCCATCCCCAAGCTGGAAGAGATCCTGCGTGCCAGCGACGGCATCATGGTCGCGCGCGGCGACCTGGCGGTGGAAGTGGGCAACGCGGCCGTGCCGGCGCTGCAGAAGAAGATGATCCGCATGGCGCGCGAGATGGACAAGGTCGTCATCACCGCCACGCAGATGATGGAATCCATGATCAGCAACCCGGTGCCCACCCGCGCCGAGGTGAGCGACGTGGCCAACGCGGTGCTCGACGGCACCGACGCCGTCATGACCTCGGCCGAGACCGCCTCGGGCAAGTTCCCGCTGGAGACGGTGCAGGAGATGAGCCGCATCTGCGAGGCCGCCGAGGGCGCCGAGGACAAGCGCCTGGACGCCGACTTCAGCGGCCAGGACTACAGCCGCATCGACCAGTCCATCGCCATGGGTGCGCTATTCGTGGCGCACCACCTGGGCGCCAAGGCCATCGTGGCGCTGACCGAGTCGGGTTCCACGCCCCTGTGGATGAGCCGCCACCGCGCCCACATCCCCATGTACGCGCTGACCTCGCGCCTGGCGACGCAGCGCAAGATGGCGCTGTACCGCAACGTGCGCCCGCTGCTGATGGATTCGGAAACCGACCGCGACACCGCCCTGGCGCAGGCCGAGGCGCACCTCAAGCGCAGGGGCATCGTGCAGAGCGGCGACGTCTACGCCATCACCTGCGGCGAGCCCATGGGCGAGCCCGGCGGCACCAACATGCTGAAGATCTGCAAGGTGGCCTGAGGCCGGCCGCGGCTTCGCGCCGGCGGGAGACCCCTCGCCCGACGGGCTTTTGCCAGGCGGGCGGAGGTCCAGTCCTACATCACCCCTCGGTAGAATCGAGACAGTTTTTCACCGTCTCCCCACTATTCCCGCGAGGTAATCCCATGGCTCTCGTCTCGATGCGCGAACTGCTCGACCATGCCGCCGCCAACGGCTACGGCATCCCGGCCTTCAACGTCAACAACCTCGAACAGGTCCAGGCCGTGATGGAAGCGGCCAAGGAAACCGGCGCGCCGGTGATCCTCCAGGCCAGCGCGGGCGCCCGCAAGTACGCCGGCGAAGCCTTCATCAAGCACCTGATCCAGGCCGCCGTCGAGATGTACCCCCAGATCCCGCTGGTGATGCACCAGGACCACGGCCAGACCCCCGAGATCTGCCAGGGCGCCATCGACCTGGGCTTCGGCTCGGTGATGATGGACGGCTCGCTGCAGGCCGACGGCAAGACCCCGGCCGATTTCGCCTACAACGTGGACGTCACCCGCCGCGTGGTCGACATGGCCCACAAGGTGGGCGTCACCGTCGAGGGCGAACTCGGCTGCCTGGGCAACCTGGAGACCGGCGACGCCGGCGAGGAAGACGGCATCGGCGCCGAGGGCAAGCTCAGCCACGACCAGATGCTGACCGACCCGGAGGAAGCCGCCCAGTTCGTCAAGGCCACCCAGCTGGACGCGCTGGCCATCGCCATCGGCACCAGCCACGGCGCCTACAAGTTCAGCCGCAAGCCCACCGGCGACATCCTGGCGATCTCGCGCGTCAAGGAAATCCACAAGCGCATCCCCAACACCCACCTGGTGATGCACGGCTCCTCCTCGGTGCCGCAGGAGCTGCTGGCCATCATCAACCAGTACGGCGGCAAGATGAAGGAAACCTACGGCGTGCCGGTCGAGGAAATCCAGGAAGCCATCAAGTACGGCGTGCGCAAGATCAACATCGACACCGACATCCGCCTGGCCATGACCGGCGCGGTGCGCAAGTTCCTGGCCGAGAACCCGGACAAGTTCGACGCGCGCGAATGGCTCAAGCCGGCACGCGAGGCCGCCAAGCAGGTCTGCAAGGCGCGCTACATCGAGTTCGGCTGCGAAGGCCAGGCCGGCAAGATCAAGGGCGAGAGCCTGCAGGTCGTGGCCGCCAAGTACGCCAAGGGCGAACTGGCGCAGGAAGTGGTCTGAGCCTCCGGCCCGATTCCGCCTGACATCACCCAGCCACCGTTCGCGGTGGCTTTTTTCCGCGCGCACAATCCGCATTTCCGCCTGTCACACACCAGTCCCATGACCAGCACCGTCCACACCTCTTCCATCCAGAGCCTGCCCCTGCTCGCGCGCGGCAAGGTGCGCGACAACTACGCCGTGGGCAACGACCGCATCCTGATGGTGGCCAGCGACCGTCTCTCGGCCTTCGACGTGATCATGGGCGAGCCCATCCCGGGCAAGGGCGAGATCCTCACGAAGATGGCCCTGTGGTGGTTCGACCGCCTGGGCCACCTGTGCCCCAACCACCTGACCGGCGAGGCGCCCGAGAGCGTGGTCACCCCGGCCGAGGTGCCGCAGGTGCAAGGCCGTTCGATGCTGGTCAAGCGCCTGCGGCCCGTGCCGGTAGAGGCCGTGGTGCGCGGCTACCTGGCCGGCAGCGGCTGGAAGGAATACCAGGAAGGCCGTGCGGTATGCGGCGTGCCGCTGCCCGAGGGCCTGACCAACGCGGCCAAGCTGCCCAGCCCCATCTTCACGCCGGCAGCCAAGGCCCAGGCCGGCGAGCACGACGAGAACATTTCCTTCGAGCGCGTGGTCGAGATCGTCGGGCCCGCGCTGGCCGCGCAGATCCGCGACACCAGCATCGCCATCTACGAGGCGGCGGCCGCCATCGCCCTGGAGAAGGGAATGATCATCGCCGACACCAAGTTCGAGTTCGGCCTGGACGAGAACGACCAGCTGGTGCTGATGGACGAGGTGCTCACCCCCGACAGCTCGCGCTACTGGCCGGTGGAAGGCTACCAGCAGGCCCTGGCCAAGGGCGACAACCCGCCCAGCTACGACAAGCAGTTCGTGCGCGACTGGCTGGAGGCGGTGCGCATCCACGGCAAGCCCTGGGACAAGACGCCCCCGGCGCCGCGCCTGCCGGCCGAGGTGATCGAGAAGACGGCGGCCAAGTACCGCGAGGCCCTGCAGCGCCTCACCGCCTGAGGGTAGCCGCCGGGCCACGGCGGCGCTGCGGAATGTGAATAGATCACAAAACTCGCGGCAATACTCACCGCCTACTAGAACAGCTAATTTCCATACTTGCCTCATCTAGATGGATGAGGAGAGCGAGATGGAAATGAACAGCGTGATCGAGGTATCCCGTGCTGCATTCGGCCTCCCGAAGGTCAGCGCCCCGCCGCCCGACAGCCTCCAGGCCGCCATGCTGGCCCGCGTGCTCGACGAGATCGACCATGGCCTGATCCTGGTCGACCTGACCGGCCGCATCCTGCATGCCAACCATCCGGCCCGCTGGGAGCTGGGCTCGGCCCAGGCGTTGTGCGAGCGCGACGGCATGCTGTGGGGCAGCGACGACGCCCGCCATCGCCAGGTCCGCCAGGCGCTCAAGGATGCCTCGCACGACGGCCGCAGCATCGTCGAGCTGGAGCACCAGGAAACGCCGCTGTCGCTGGCCTTCATCCCCATGGCCTCGCTGCCCGGGGGGCGCATCGACACGGTGCTGATCATGTGCAGCAAGCGCCAGAACTGCGCGACGCTGACGATGCAGATGTTCGCCCGCGCCAACCGCCTGACCCGCGCCGAGCAGAACGTGCTGCGCCAGCTGTGCGACGGCCACCGGGCCGAGGAGATCGCCGGCCTGCAGGGCATCCGCGTCTCTACCGTGCGCACCCATATCAAGAGCGTGCGGGAGAAGACCGGCTCCAGCAGCGTGCGCGAGATCGTGCACCGCCTGGCGCGCATGCCGCAGGTGGTGTCGGCCGTGCGCATGGGCGCGGTCCACGAGCAGGCCTGATTGCGGGCCGTTGCCAGCGCGACAGCATCGCGCAAGGCAGCGGCCTTATAGTCAGGCGCATGCCGTCGTCGTCCGCCCTGCGCCGTCCGGCGCCGAATCCCCCGGCGCATCTCACCCTCTCCACCCCCACCGTCGACCGCCTCGCGGCCCTGGGCACCCAGCGCCGCTACCGCAAGAACACGGTGCTGATCGAGGAGGGCGACTCCGGCGACTCCATCTATATCGTGCTGTCCGGGCGCCTGCGCGCCTACGTCTCGGACTCGCGCGGCCGCGAGATCACGCTGGGGCTGCACGGCCCCGGCGAGTACGTGGGCGAGATGTCGCTGGACGGCGGCCTGCGCTCGGCCAGCGTGCAGGCGGTGGAGCCCACCGTGTGCTCCGTTGTCACCCGCGAGACCGTGCTGCGCCACATCGGCGTCGATCCGGACTTTGCCCTGGCCCTCATCCAGCGGCTCATCCGCCGGGCCCGCCTGGCCACCGAAAGCGCCCGCAGCATCGCCCTGCTGGACGTCTACAGCCGCCTGCGCGCCATGCTCGAGCGCCGTGCGCTGCCGCAGGCCGACGGCACCCGCCGCATCGCCGACCGCCTGACGCACCAGGCCATCGCCAGCGAGATCGGCTGCTCGCGCGAGATGGTCAGCCGCTTGCTGAAGGACCTGGAGGCCGGCGGCTACCTGGCACTGGTCGACCGCCACCTGGTGTTGATGCGCGAGCTGCCGGCGCGCTGGTAGCCCGGCCTCGGGGCCTGTGCCTCAGGCCAGGCCGTGGCTGCGCAGGCCGCCGGCCATCGCCGCCACCAGGCGCCGCCGCAACGGGCGCCGCACCAGCAGCCACAACGGCCACAGCAGCCATCGCAGGTACCACGGCCGCACCAATCCCGAGAACAGCACACCAAGACGCGCATCCAGCGCCGCCGCGTAGGCGGCAGGGTCGGCCTGGCCCAGCGGCCAGTCGGGCAGGGCCTCGGCCTGGCCGTGGCGCGGATGCAGTGCGCCCACCAGCGGGATGACGGGCAGTTCGGTCACGCCGTTCGAGTCCACCGCGAAGTGCGCCCGCTGATCCTGGCTCCAGCTTGCGAACAGCGGGTTGTCGGCATGCAGCACGAAGCGCCCGGCCAGCGCCTGCTGCGCGTTGCGCCGCCCCAGCAGGTAGTCGTGCAGCCGGAACTCGCGCGCCAGGTAGCCGCCCAGGCCGCCCAGGCTGGCGCCCGCCAGGGACCGGCTGGAGGCTTCGCCGCCCGCCTCCTCGCGCTGCGGCGCGATGATGAAGCGGCTGTAGACGTCGCTGCGCAGCGCCAGGGCCGCGTCCTGCGGCCGCAGCCGCGCCTGGTCCAGCAGCGTGCGCACCAGCGCCGACAGCGTGCCGCCCAGGCTGATCGGCGGTAGCGGCGCGTTGTCCGCCTTCGGCGCGCCCAGCAGCGGGTCGATCAGCAGCACGGCGCGCCGCGCCAGCCGGCCGTCGCGCTCGTTGCCGGCCAGCGGGTCGTTGCCTGCCAACTCGGTGCGCACGGCGTCAAGTGCGTTGTTGTCGATCAGCCCGCCGTCGGCGGCGTCGAATTCGTAGTGGGGCTGGGCGGCCGGGCCCTCGGGGCGGGGATGCAGCACTTCGCCGGGCTCGCAGCCCGCGCCGGGCAGCACGATGGACGCCTGCGCGTACTGGCCCGCCGGCGGCTGCTGGCGGCGCGAAGGAAGGAAGAGGGGAAAGGCGGCCGAGCCCAGCGCCGCCGTGGCGAAGCGCCGGCCCCAGCGGTCCCAGGCGTCGGGCGCATGGGCCGCCATCGCGATGGCGGTTTCGTCGGGCCGCGCCGCCGGGGCGGGCGCCCCGCCCAGTCCGCTGAAGGCGAAGCGCATCAGGTCGCCGTGCATGGCCGACAGGATCCGGCGGACCTGGCTGCGCCCGTTGCCCAGCGAGAAGCTCACGCCGCGCAGGTTGGTGACGCTGAAGGCCAGGCGCAGCGGATCGGCCAGCCAGTCGCGGCGGCGCGGCGCCGCGCCGGCGCCGAACTCGATCGCGTTGCGGGCGATCAGGTCCACCCGCGTCGGGTCCAGCAGGGAGCGCACGCCGGCGGCGGAGGCGGCGTCCGCCGTGCCCAGCAGGTCGTGCAGGCCGGTGCCGTCGACCCAGGCGGCGAAGAGCGGATTGGCCTTCTGCGCCGCCCCGTCGCTGCCGGCGCGCACCGCGCCGATCTCGTAGGGCAGCGCCGCCGCCAGCACGGCGCTGGTGAGCGCGCCCGAGGAAGCGCCGGCCACCATGCGAAGGCTCACCCGGTGCGGCGGCGCGTCCGCATCACCGCGCTCGCGCGCCGCCTGCCAGGCGTCCAGTGCCTCGACGATGAAGTCGATCGCGCCCGCGCTGAAGGCGCCACAGGAGACGCCGCCCGCCAGCGACAGGCCGAATTCGAAGGCGGGTCCCGTGTCCGCCGGTGTCGCTTGGGTGCCGTCTCTACTCATCGGTGATGTTGCGTGGACGAAGGTCCATCTGGCATTCTTGTGGCTATTTGAAACAATTTACCTAAGTCCGAGTATCGGTTGTCACCGGACTTGAGCGCACAAGAAGAACATGAAGAATCCGGTGCCCACTCTCCGCTCATGCGGCATCCATCCAAGGGTCCGACCGTGAGCCCCTGCCCCAATTGCGGCGCCCCTCGCGAGGCGAGCCATCGCTTTTGTCCGAACTGCGGCGCGCGCCTGGACGCGCAGCGCGAACTCAAGCAGGTCACCGTGCTGCTGGCCGACCTGTGCGGCTCCACCGAGCAGGTGGTGCGCACCGACGCCGAAGGCGGCCAGGCCTACCTGGACCAGGCGCTGCACCTCATGTCCGAGGCCGTCAGCGCCTATGGCGGCACCCAGGTCCAGTGGCGTGGCGACGAGCTGCTCGCGCTGTTCGGCGCGCCCGTGGCCCAGGAAGACCACGCGCTGCGCGCCTGCCTGGCGGCCGTCGCGATGCTCGAGGCGATGAAGGCGCAAAGCTCGCCCGAGTCGCCCATGGCGGTGCGCATCGGCATCGATTCGGGCGAGGTGATCGCCGGCCCGGGCAGCGGCGACCTCGCCACCAGCTACCGCGTTGACGGCGCACCGGTGCATCTGGCCTCGCGGCTGGAGAAGCTGGCGCCGCCGGCCAGTGCCTACATCAGCGGCAACACCCAGCACCTGGTGCGCGGGCAGGTCGAGACGCGTGCCCTGGGCGAGCAGCTGCTGCGCGGCTTCGCCACGCCGGTGGAGCTGTACGAACTGGCCGGCGGCCTGCAGGATTCGGCGGCCGGCCCGCTGGGGCGGCGGCGCTTCATGGGGCCGATGGTCGGCCGCGCCCGCGACTTCGAGGCGCTCGCGCGCGTGGCCGAAGGCGTGCAGGGTTCCGGGCTGCGCGCGGTGGGCGTGCGCGGCGATGCCGGCATCGGCAAGTCGCGCCTGCTGGCCGAGCTGCTGTCGCACCTGGGCGAGCAGGGCTTCACCACCATGTCGGTGGCGGCGCGCAGCTATGCGAGCCAGGCGCCCTACAGCCTGGTCGGCGACATCGTCCGGGCGCTGCAGGCCGTGGCGCCGGCCACCCTCGACGCCGAGGGCGCGGGCGATGCACAGGCCAGGGAACTGCACGCGGCCGCCCTGGCCGACCTGCTGGGCGTCGGCGAACCCGGCGCGGCCTGGAAGGCGCTCAGCCCCAACCAGCGCCGCGAGCACCTGGCCGACACCTTCGTGCGCCTGGTGCAGTCCGGCGTGGGCGGCTCCCGGGCCGCCGCGCTGCTGCTGGAAGACGTGTTCCTGGCCGACCCGAGCAGCGTGCGCCTGCTCGAGTCGCTGCCGCGCCGCCTGCAGACGCAGCCCCTGTTGATCCTGATGAGCTACCGCCCCGACTTCAGCCACCGCTGGGGCGAGGCCCCCTGGTTCAGCGAGCACCAGGTCGCCCCGCTGACCAGGGACGATCTCTCCAGCCTCGCCGACGAACTCCTGGGCACCGACGAGACCCTGGGCGACACCCGCGCCGCGCTGCTCGAGCGCGCCGACGGCAACCCGCTCTTTCTCGAGCAACTGGTCATGACGCTGGTGGATGCCGGCAGCCTGCTGGGCCGCCCCGGCGCCTACCGCCGCGCGCCGGCCGAGGTGCTGCTGCGCGTGCCGGCCTCGATCCAGACCATCATCGGCGCACGGGTCGACCGCCTGCCCGACGGTGCCAAGGCCAGCCTCGAGGCGGCCGCCGTCATCGGCGAGCCCATCGACGCGCAACTGGTGGCGGCGGTGCGCGGCATTTCCCTGGCCGAGGCCGAGCGGCACCTGCGCCACACCATCTCCGGCGGCCTGCTGGCGGCGGGCGCGTCCAGCGGCAGCTATGCCTTCCGACACGGGCTGGTGCAGGAATCGGTGCTGGCCAGCCTCACCCGCATGCGCCGGCGCCAGCTGCACCAGGCCGCCTTCGAGGCCTACCGCGGCCGCGCCGGCGACCAGGCGCGCGCCCATGCGGCGGTGCTGGCCCACCATGCCTTCCACGGCGAGCAGTGGCAGCACGCGGCCGAGTACGCCCAGCGGGCCATGGCGCGCTCCATCGAGCGCTCGGAGAACAAGGACGCGCTGCGGGTGTTCGAGCTGGGCCTGGAGGCCGCCCGCCGCATCGAGGACCAGTCGGCCATGCTGCCGTGCGAGCTCTCGCTGCGGCTGGAGGCGCTGGGTGCGCAGATGGCGCTGGGCCAGTTCGACGCCATCGTCGCGAACCTGCAGCGCGCCGAGAGCATCACGCTCGCGCTGGGCGACACGCGGCGCCAGGCGGGAGTGTCGCTGCAGCTGGCGGTCACGCTGTGGGCCTGCGGCAGCTACCAGCAGGGCCTGTCCGTGGCCACGCAGGCGGGCAAGGCCGCCGCGGCGTCCGGCAGCCGCAGCCTGCACATGGCGGCCATGCAGGCGCGCATGATGCTCAACCACGGCCTGGGCCGCTACGTCGAGGCCACCGAGGACGCGCAGACGGTGGCGCGCGAGTTCGAGACCGAGCTGCAGGCCCGGCGCCTCTTCCCCGGCTGGGCGGTGATGGCGTCCACCAACCTGCACTCCTTCATCTGCGACATCATGACTTTGCGCGGCGACCTGGCCGCGGCGCAGGCGGCCTGCGACGCCGGCTACGCCGAGCTGCAGGAGCAGGACCATCCCTTCTCGCGCGTGCTGCTCGACTTCTCGCAGGCCGAGCTGCTGCTGGCGCGCAAGCGCCCGGCCGAGGCCGCGGCCCTCCTGAAGACCGCGTTGGAGATGTGCCGCGCGCAGGAGATCTCCAACATGTACCCGGCGATCCTGGCCCACCTGGGCGGCGCGCTCGCGCTGGCCGGGCAGCCGCAGGAGGCGCTGGCGCTGCTGGAGCCGGCGGTGGCGCAGAAGCTCTCGCGCACCGGCGGCCGCTACAACGAGTACTACTTCCCCTACTTCCTGGGCATCGCCCTGCAGGCGGCCGGCCGCGTGGACGAGGCGCTGGCGGCGGCGCGGCAGGCCTGCGAGGCGGCGGCCTCGTTCCAGCAGCGCGGCCACGAGGCCCGCTCGCTCCTGCTGCTGGCCACGCTGGAGCAGCGCGCCGGACGGGAGCGCGAATCGAGGACGCACCTGGCCGAGGCGCTGGAACTGGCGCGGGCCTGCGGCATGGAGGACTTCATGGACCAGGCACCGCCCAACCATCATGCGTGAGCGCTGCCCCATCAAGAGGGCGGGCGCGCAGCTGCGCTACCGCGGCGTCAGCGCCATCATCCACCAGCCCGAACTGCTGCGGCTGCTGGCCTGGGCGGCGCGCAAGCAGCCCTGGTTCGGCCGCCTCATCAAGGCTGCCGCCACCCGCGCCGACGTGGTCAGTACCTTCTCGCGGCCGCTGGCCTTCTCCAGCACCTCGCACCGGCCGAACCTGATCGCCGGCGACTTCGTCATCGGCATGGAGTCGGGCGTGCGGCACAGCGCGGAACGCAGGCTCATCGATGCCCAGTTCCCGCCTGCCGCCGATTTCGGCGAGCATGCCGCGGCCGAGGCGCGCCGCCGCAGCGACGCCCTGCTCGCCGGCCCGGCGCGGGCCTTCGACCTGATCGACGACTTCATGGTGCCGCTGGCCTGGCAGGGCATCAGCGGCGCCTTCGGTGCGCGCCTGCCGCAGCTGGCGCCGGGCGACCCGATGCTGATGAACCTGCGCTACCTGGGCGCGCACCTCATCGTCGGCCCGGTGGCCACCGAGGCGGTGCAGGCGCGCGCACGCGACAGCGCGGCGGCGGTCAACGCCTGGGTGCGCTCGAACATCGAGCCGCTGCGCGCGGCCTGGACCCACGACGGCCTCGCACCCGACCGCGAGGACGTGGCGCGCAACGTGGTGGGCATGCTGTGGGTGGGCCACCCGGCCACCGCGCAGAGCGGCGCCCTGGTCATGCAGGAGCTGCTGGCGCGCTGGCGCGACCCGGTGGTCGCGGGCTTCGTCGCCAAGGTGCGGCGCCACCCCGACCCGTGGAGCGATGCCGGCCTGCGCGATGAAGCCAAGGCCCACGTGCTGGAGGCGCTGCGCCTGCGGCCTCCTTTCCCGATCCTCACGCGCAACGTCAAGCGCGACACGCTCACCGGCGCCGATGGCGAGGGCAGCGTCGAGGGCGGCAGCCGCTACACCATCATGGGCATCGGCGCGATGTCCGATCCGGCCGCCACGAAGGACCCGCAGGCCTACCGGCCCGGCCGTGCGCTCGAGGTGCCGGCCGACCGCTTCCTCATGTTCGGCTGGGGCGCCCGCCAGTGCCCCGGGCGCGACCCGGTGGTGGAGATCCTGGCCAGCGCGCTGCTGGGCATCGTGCGGCTGCCGCGGCTGGGCTGGGCCGACCCGTGGTGGCGCCGCACGCGCTTCGACGGACCGATCATCTCGGGCATGCGGCTGCGCTTCCGGCCTGACGGCAGCAACAAGGACTAGGAGCGTCGGTGGCCATCGAACAGATGATCTGCTTCGTCACGCCCGATGCGCCGGCCCAGGTGCCGCGCAGCGTGACCCGCCGCATCGACGCCATGTGCGAGGCGATCGGCCGCATCCACTTCGCCACGCTGGCCCTGCTGCCGCCCGCGCCCGGCGCGTCGGCGCTGGCGCCGCCCTCGCTGATGCTGGAGATCGTGGTCGACGAGGACCTGCTGCTGCCGGACCTGGTCGATCTTTTGCTCGAGCGCGCGTTCGGCGTGCTGTGGCAGCTCTACAAGAACAACTGGAGCGGCCCGCCGCAATCCGACCCCGGGAGCAAGAAGACCTGGCTGCGCGCCTTCCTGCTGGCACACGCCTACGTGGCCGACGGCGGCTACGTCGGCGCGCGCGACCGCAGCGTGGTCCAGGTGCTGGAGGAGCGCCGCCTGTTCCGGGCGGCACGGGAGCGCCTGCAGGGGCTGCCGCCGGGCGAGCGGCCGCGCGACGCGAAGAGCCTGGGCGAGCAGATGGTGGGCTGGGCGCATGCGCACGGCTTCAAGTGGGTGGCCGATCCGGCGCCGCGCTCGCGCTGGCGCAAGGGCCCGGACTTCGGCTGGACCGACTGGGTCGCGCTCATGGCGCGGCTGGTCGTGCCGGGGCTGGCGCTGCTGGGCTTCCTCTATGCGCTGGGCTGGGCCACGCTGTACTCGGCGGACGTGCTGCATGGTTGGGGCCTGTCGCTGCCGCGCGAGCTGCCGGCGGCAGTCGCACTGGCCTCCGTCACCATCGTGCTGGCGATGCTGCCCCTGCTGCTCGCCTTGCTCACCGGCAGCGGCATCGTGGCCCTGGCGGGCCTCTTCTTCATCTACGCGGTGGTGGCGGTGCGCATCCTCGTGTCGGGCAGCATCCAGGCCATCGGCGCGGGCAGCCTGCTGTGGCCCACCTGCTCGATGAACCAGGGGCTGCTGGGCTTCTTCGGCGTGCTGGCCTTCGCGCTGTCGGCGGGCTTCGTGCTGCTGATCCCGGTCCTCATGAAGCTGCGGGCGCCGCCCTTCTTCCCAGCCCTCATGACGGCGATCGGCATGCTGGGCCTGCTGGGCCTGTCGTGGGTCTCCAGCCAACTCATGTTCGGCGCCATGGACGCCTACCGCGGCTGCAACGGACAGACGGCTGCCTGGCCCCTGATGACCGGCGCAGATTGGCCGGTGCGCCTGGGTTGGTACGTCGTCGCGCTGCTCCTGGTGATGGGCGTATCCGGCTTCATCCTGCTATTCGCCACGCGCTGGGCGCCGTGCCTGCTGCGCCAGTCCGACCGGCTGAACCGCCCCGGCCGCCTGCCGGCGCTGCCGGCGCACCAGGTGCATCCCAGCATCCAGGAATGCGAGGCGCGGCTGACGCATCGCACCAGCCACATGATCAGCCTCACGGAGATCCGCCGGCCCTACTGGTTCTACCGGCGGGTGCTGCGCTTCTGGCTCTGGTTCTTCAGCCTGCTGGGCAACCTCGTCTTCACCGAGGGCGTGCTGGGCCGCGCGCACGGCATCAAGTTCGGCCACTGGCACATCATCGACGACGGCCGGCGGCTGCTGTTCTGCAGCAACTTCGACAGCGCCTTCGGCGGCTATCTCGACGAGTTCATCCAGGGGGCGACCGAGGGCGTGAACCTGATCTGGCGCAACAGCGAGCTGCTGCCGCGCGACGCGGCCCGGGGAGACCAGCCCCGGGTGGATGCTGCGCGCGGCTTCCCGCCCACCTGCCTGGGCATCTACCGCGGCTGCAAGGCCGAGCAGGCCTTCAAGGCGTACACGCGCGCCAGCATGCTGCCGCACCTGCACCGCTTCGAGGCCTACACCCTGTCCAACCAGGACATCGAGCGCGCCACCCGGCTGCGCGAGGCGCTGCGCGGCACGCGCACCGCACTGAAGGACGACCAGATCGCGAGGGCACTGGAATCATGAGCACGATGAAGGACGAGGTGCTGGAGACCTTCCGGCAGGGCTTCGACGAGATCCCGGCGATCGTCGGCACCGGCCTGCCGCAGCTGCGGCGGGCGCGCTACCTGCTGGTGCAGGTGCAGGACGCGTCTGCCGCGCGCCGGTGGCTGCGCGAGCTGCTGGACAGCGACGTGGTGCACAGCCTGGCCCGGGTGCGTGCCAAGGGCGCGCCCCGCAGGAAGAAAGGCGAGGAAGGCGCCAAGCCCGCGCGCGACGTGCGCGAGATGGTCACCGTGGCCTTCAGCCACGCGGGCCTCGCGGTGCTGGGCCTGGAGGAGGACCCGCAGTTTCCCTTCCCCACGCCCTTCCGTGCCGGCGGCGCCAGCGCGCTGCGCCGCCGCCTGCTGGGCGACGCCGACGAGCCCTGGCAGTGGGGCGACGTACCGGAGACGGACGCCTTCCAGGTCCACGTCTTCGTGGCCCACTACTGGAGCGAGCACGAGGTCGGCGAGCCGCTGGCCCTGCTGGACCCGAAGCGGCTGCCGGCCGGCCTGCGCGCGCTGAGCGTGGCCAGCTGCCCCAGCTACATCGCCGCGCAGGGCGGCGACCCGGCGGTGTTCGAGCCCTTCGGCTTTCGCGACGGCATCGGGCAGCCGGTGATCGAGGGCATGGGCCTGTCCACGGCCGAGAAGAAGTCCAGGGACGTGTCCGGCCGGCTCTTCGACGACCGGCTGATCCAGCCCGGCGAGTTCGTGGTCGGGCAGGCCAACGAATACGGCGAGCGCGCCTACTGCCCCAACGTGCAGGGCTGGCCGCGCAGCGCCTCGGCCGAATCGGGCTTCGCGCGCAACGGCACCTACCTCGCGGTGCGGCAGATCGCGCAGCACGTGGCGGTGTTCAACCAGTTCACATCGGGCCACGCGACGCCGCTGCTGGGCGACCGCATGGTGGGCCGCCGCAAGCCCGATGCGGCCTGCCCGCACGAAGCCGGCTACTCGGTGCTCGACAGCGCGCGCCCGCCCGAAGAGATCGATGCCTTCCGCTACCTCGCGCTGGATGCCAACGGGCTGGAGTGCCCGCGCGGCGCCCATGCGCGCCGGGCCAATCCGCGCGACGCGCTGTTCCAGCGCGTGGAGGACGGCATCGTCAGCTCCAAGCTGCACCGCCTGCTGCGCCGCGGGCGCGTGTATTCGCAGGGCTGCACGCAGGGCGGCAACGCCGACGCCTGCCCCGGGCATGCGCAGGGCCGCGCGGGTGACACGCCCTGCGGGCGCGGCCTGATGTTCGTGGCGCTCAACACCGACTTCGAGCGCCAGTTCGAGTTCGTGCAGAAGAGCTGGATCGCGGGCTCGCGCTTCGGCGACCTGGCCGACGAGCAGGACCCGCTGCTGGGCACCGACCCGCAGCGCGCCTTCTCGGTGCAGGGTTGCCCGGTAGGCGAGCGCATCGGCCCGCTGCCGCGCTTCACGACCGTGCTGGGCGGCGGCTACTTCTTCGCGCCCAGCCTTCCGGCGCTGCGCTGGATGGCGCAGGAGAAGGAACTGGCGGCGCTGCAGCCCGCCTGAGCCCTGCTACTTGCTGCTGTCGAGCTTGGCCAGGGTCTGGCCGCGGTTGTCCAGCAGGATGAGTTCGTTGCCCGCCAGGCTGTAGCTGGTGGTGGCCTGCAGGGCGGCCAGGAAGCGGGTCTCCAGCTGGCCGCGGCCGGTGTCCAGGCAGGCCATGCGGGTGGAGGCCAGCGGGCCGATCTTCAGCTGCGCGCCGGTGCGCTGGTAGCTGCCCGAGATCCGGTTGCAGCCGCCCGAGCCGCTCACGCGCTGGGTGCCGCCGTCGAACACGATCTGCACGGACTGGCGCGGGTCGTCGCTGGGAATCACCGGCTGCGAGTCGATGCTGGCCAGGCGCCAGGTGCGCGCCTCGATCGGCTGGTCCAGGCTCACGCTGCCGCATCCGGCCGTGAACGCCGAGGCCGCGAGAAGGAAGGGCAGGGCCATCCGGCGAAGGGCTGGGCGCGCAGCGACGTCGAGGGGCATGGCGGTTTCCTGGTTCGCGTGAGTCGGGCCGCCATGGTAGCCGCTGCGCCTGACGCCTCGGCGCAGGACGTCAGCTGAGCACAACGCTCGACAGGCGGCGGCGGTAAGTCGCTACCGTGGGGTCGTCCGGCGGGATCTGGCCCTCGGCCACCTTGGGCTTGGGCGGCTCGATGATCTCCAGGATGGCGATGTAGGTCTTGCGCGCCAGCTCCTCGTTCCAGCTCTTGTCGCGCATCAGGATCTCGAGCAGCTCGTCCATGGCCTCGGTCCATTGCTGCTGGGCCATCAGGACCTGCGCGCGGCCGAAGCGGGCCTCGAAGTCGCGCTTGCCGGCGGCGATCTTCGCGTCGAAGTCGGCGATCTGCGGTGCCTTGCCGGCGGGCGGGCTGGCGAAGTCGATGGCGTTCATCCAGCGCTGCAGCGCATCGAGCCGGCGCACGCCGGGCGCCTTGGCGATCACCGGCGCGAAGGCGACCTTGGCATCGTCGCTGCGGCCCTGCTGCAAGAGCAGCTTGATGTAGTCGAAGCGGGCATCGTCGTTGGACGGGTCGGTGGCCACGGCGTGCTGCAGCTTCTCCAGCGCACCTTCGGTGTCGCCCTCGGCCAGGGCGGCGGTGGCTTCTTCCTCGTGCTGGGCCGCTTCCAGTTCCTCGGCGCCGGGCACGTGCTTGTCCAGGAACTGGCGGATCTGGTCGGCCGGGATGGCGCCCACGAAGCCGTCCACCGGCTGGCCGCCCGAGAACATCACGCAGAAGGGAATGCTGCGCACGCCGAACATCTGCGACAGCTGCTGCGAGATCTGAGGCACCTTGTCGGCGTCCAGCTTGGCCAGGGTGAAGCGGCCGGCGTATTCCACCTCCAGCTTTTCCAGCACCGGACCCAGCTGCTTGCAGGGGCCGCACCATTCGGCCCAGATGTCCAGCAGCACCGGCTGGTTCATGGAGGCGTCGATGAGGTCGGCCTGGAAGTTCTCGAGGGTGATGTCGATCATCTGAAGAAGCTGAAGTGCGAAACGTAAAATTCAACCATGAACCAGACGATTCAAGTCGGCGTCGTGATGGGCTCGAACTCCGATTGGGAGACGATGCGCCACGCGGTCGAGATTCTCCAGCAATTCGGCATCGCCCATGAGGCGCGGGTGGTGTCGGCCCACCGCATGCCCGACGAATTGTTCGCCTACGCCGAAAGCGCCGCCCCGCGGGGCCTGGCCGCGATCATCGCCGGCGCCGGCGGCGCCGCCCACCTGCCGGGCATGCTGGCGTCCAAGACCACGGTGCCGGTGCTGGGCGTGCCGGTGGCCAGCCGCCACCTGCAGGGCGTGGATTCGCTCTACAGCATCGTGCAGATGCCCAAGGGCGTGCCGGTGGGCACCTTCGCCATCGGCACGGCCGGGGCCGCCAACGCCGCGCTGTTCGCCGTGGCGATGCTGGCCGTGAACAACCCCGCCCTGCGCCGGCAGCTCGACGATTTCCGCACCCGCCAGACCGAGGTGGCCCGCGCCATGACCCTGCCGCCGCCCGCCGAAGGCGAGGCGCCGGTGTCCCCCTTCACCCCGCAGGGCGGAGGCGCACTGTGAGCGCAGCCACCGTCAAGCGCCCGCTGCTGCCCGGCTCGACGCTGGGCGTGATGGGCGGCGGCCAGCTCGGCCGCATGTTCGTGCACGCGGCCCAGCAGGCCGGCTACTTCACCGCGGTGCTCGACCCCGACGCCGACAGCCCGGCCGGCCGAGTGAGCCACCACCACGTGCATGCCGACTACCTCGACGGCGACGGGCTGGCCCGCCTGTCGCGGCTGGCCGACGCCATCACCACCGAATTCGAGAACGTGCCGGCGCGCGCGCTGGCCTCGCTGGCCGGCGACCGGCCGGTGGCGCCGGGCGCCGAGGCCGTGTCCATCGCCCAGGACCGCATCCGCGAGAAGGCGCATTTCGTGCGCTGCGGCGTGGCCTGCGCGCCCTATGCCGTCATCGAGACGGCCGAGCAGCTGGCCGCCGTGGGCGACGAACTGCTCCCCGGCATCCTCAAGACCGCCAGCCTCGGCTACGACGGCAAGGGCCAGCAGCGCGTGGCCACGCGCGGCGAGCTGGGCGCCGCCTGGGCGGCCGCCGGCCAGGTGCCCTGCGTGCTGGAAAAGAAGCTGGACCTGGCCTTCGAATGCTCGGTGATCGTGGCGCGCGGCCAGGACGGCAAGGCCGTCAACTTCCAGCCGCAGCGCAACCTGCACCGCGGCGGCATCCTGGCCGTGACCGAGGCGCACGGGGAAGCCGTGCCGGCGCAGGCCGCGCAGCAGGCGATCGCCTCGGCGCTGGCCATCGCCGACGGCCTCAAGTATGTGGGCGTGCTGTGCGTGGAGTTCTTCGTGCTGCAGGACGGCTCGCTGGTGGTCAACGAGATGGCGCCGCGCCCGCACAACAGCGGCCACTACACCATCGACGCCTGCGACCTGTCGCAGTTCGACCTGCAGGTGCGCACCCTCGCCGGCCTGCCGCTGGTGACGCCGCGCCAGCACAGCCCGGCCATCATGCTGAACCTGCTGGGCGAGCTGTGGCTCACGCGGGGCGCCAGGCCGGTCGAGCCCGACTGGCCCGCGGTGCTGGCGCTGCCCGGCACCCAGCTGCACCTGTACGGCAAGCTGGAAGCGCGCGCCGGCCGCAAGATGGGCCACCTCAACATCACCGGCCCCAGCGTGGCGGCAGTGCGCGACACCGCCGGGAAGGCCGCTGCCGCGCTGGGCCTGCCTTCGCCCTTCGACGCATGATCCTGGACGGACATTCGCGCGAGGCGATCGAGGCGGCCGCCACCCGGCTGCGCGCCGGCCAGCTGGTGGCCTTCCCGACCGAGACCGTCTACGGCCTGGGCGCGGACGCGGCCAACGACGCGGCCGTGGCGGGCATCTTCGCCGCCAAGGGCCGGCCGTCGGACCACCCGCTGATCGTCCACGTCTGCGCCGGCACCAAGGGTGACGAGGCGCTGTCGCGCTTCGCCCTGCCGCTGCCCGAGTTCGCGATGAAGCTGGTGCATGCCTTCTGGCCCGGCCCGCTCACGCTGATCGCGCCGCGCCAGCCCGGCGTGGCGGCGGCCGCCGCCGGCGGGCAGGACACCATCGGCCTGCGCTGCCCCTCCCACCCAGTGGCCCAAGCGTTGCTCACGGCCTGCGCCGAGCACGGCGTGGCTGGCCTGGCCGGCCCCAGCGCCAACCGCTTCGGCCGCGTGAGCCCGACCACCGCCCAGCACGTGCAGGGCGAGTTCGGCGAAGACCTGCTCATCATCGACGGCGGGCCCTGCGAGGTGGGCATCGAGTCCACCATCGTCGACTGCAGCCGCGGCGTGCCGGTGCTGCTGCGCCCGGGCCTCATCACCCGCGCGCAGATCGAGGCGGCCTGCGGCGAGAAGCTGCGCGACCGGCACGATCTCTCGGCGCCCGACCCGCGCGCCTCGGGCACGCTGGAGGCGCACTACGCGCCCAGCGCCAAGGTGCGGCTGATGGACGCCAAGGCGATCCAGACCGCGCTGGACCTGCTGGGCGCGGACGCGGCGCACATCGCCGTGTGGTCGCGCGCAGAGCTCAAGAGCCGCTCCTCGAAGCTGCTGCTGCGGCGCATGCCTGACGACGCGGCCGCGGCCGCGCAGGTGCTGTTCGCCACGCTGCGCGACTTCGACACGCAGGGCGTGAAGCTGATCTGGGTGGAGACGCCGCCCGACACGCACGACTGGGAAGGCGTGCGCGACCGCCTGCTGCGCGCGGCGGCTTCCTAGCCGGTCAGTCCTGCGCGGTCCAGTCGACCAGCGCGTCGAAGGCCGCGCGCGCCGCTGCGGCGTTGGCGTGGTTGGCGATGGCCACCAGCACGTAGCGCCGGCCGCTGGCGCCATCCACGTAGCCCGCCAGGCCGGCCACGCCGTACTCGGGCATGGTGCCCGACTTGAGATGCGCCGCCGCGCCCGAGCGCAGCTGGCGCCGGCGCAGCGTGCCGTCGACGCCGGCCAGCGGCAGCGAGGACATCAGCTCGGGCATCACCGGCGAGCGCCAGGCCACCTGCAGCATGCGACCCAGGCCGGCGGCGGTGACGCGCGCTTCCATCGACAGGCCCGAGCCGTTGTCTACCACCGGCTGGCCTTCGCCGGTGCCGATGCGCTCGTTCCACCACTGCCGCACCGCGGCGCGCGCATTGGGGACGGTGCCGCGGCGCTTCTGCACCAGGCCCAGCGTGAGGAAGAGCTGGTCGGCCATCACGTTGTTGCTGTACTTGTTGATGTCGCGCACCACCTCGGCCAACGGCGGCGACTGGATCTCGAACGCCGGCGCCAGCCCCGCGGGCACGCGGCCCTCGCGCACCGTGCCCTGCAACTGGCCGCCCATCTGCGCCCACAGGCCGGCGATGGCGCGGGCGGCGAAGCTGTCCGGGTCGGGGTAGGCGACGATCCAGCTGCCCTCGCCGCAGCTGGCCGGGTAGGGGCCGCCGAAGCTGAACTGCGTGGCCTGGAAGTCGCCGCGCATCGGCGTGCGCCAGTCACCGCAGGCGCGCCCGTCGCCGGCCAGCGGCACCGACGCCGGAATGGCCACGCCCGCCAGCGGTGGCATCACGTCGATGCGCGCGACCTGGTTGGCGGCGTCGGGCGTGAACGTCATCTGCACGGACTTGAAGTTGACCAGCAGCGCATCGGCGCCCGCGTTGTAGGCGCGCAGCGGCCGGCCGTCGAAGGCGCCGGGGTCGTGCGCGCCGGTGTCGAAGCTGCTGCGGTCCAGCACGATGTCGCCGGCGATGCGCTGAACGCCCAGCGCCTGCACCTTGCGCAGCAGCAGCCACAGGCGCTCGATCACCAGCTTGGGGTCGCCCCGGCCCTCGATGTAGAGGTTGCCTTCCAGCACGTTGCCGCGCACCGGGCCGTCGAGGTAGACCGGTGTGTTCCAGGTGTAGGCCGGGCCGAGGATGTCCAGGCCGGCGTAGGTGGTCACGAGCTTCATCACCGAGGCCGGGTTCACCGGCTCCTGGCTGCGCCAGGCCAGGCGCGGCGGGCGCTGGCCCTCGGCGTCGGCCACCAGCAGGGTGACGGCCTCGCGCGGCACCTTGGCGCGCGCCAGGGCGGCCTCGACCTCGCGCGGCAGCGTGCCGTCGCCGGGCGCGGCGGCGGCCAGCGGGACGGCCAGGAGGAGAGGGGCGAAGAGCGCGGCCGCGCGGCGCGCAAGGGTCTGAAAGGCCGTGGGCATGCCCCGAATTATCCGGGCCTGGATAATCCCACCGATGTCCCTGCCCGCCGCGCCGTCCGCCTCGCCTGCCCGTTTCTCCGCGCGCACCGTGGGCATCGCGGCGGCCATCGTCACCGTGACGGTGTGGACCGCCTTCATCATCATCGCGCGGGCCTCGGCAGGCCGCTCGCTCACGCCGCACGACATCACGCTGGCGCGCATCGTGGGCGCCAGCCTGGTGCTGCTGCCGTGGGGCGCCTGGCTGGTTGCGCAGGCGCGCCGGGCGGGTGACCGCGCGGCCGGCTCGCTCTTCGGCCTGTCGCCGCTGCCGCTGCGCATCACCGTGACGATCGGCGCGCTGGCCGGCGTGGCCTATGCGACGCTGGCCTATTCCGGCTTCTTCTACGCGCCGGCCGCGCATGCCTCGGTGCTGATGCCCGGCAGCCTGCCGTTGTGGACGGCGCTGCTGGCCGCCTGGCTGCTGCGCGACCACATCACGCCGCTGCGCGCGGTGGGCCTGGCGCTCATCGTGGCGGGCGACCTGCTGGTGGGCGGCCGCAGCCTGCTGCATGCCTGGGAGGGCGGCAGCCAGGTGTGGAAGGGCGACCTGCTCTTCATGAGCGCCGCCTTCTGCTGGGGCTGCTACAGCGTGGTGGCCCGCAAGCACGGGCTGGATGCGGTGCGCGCCACCATCGCGCTCACGGTGTTCGCCTTCATGACCTACGTGCCGGTGTACCTGCTGCTGGTCGCGGCCGGCTGGGTGCACTCGAATCTCGGCAGCGCGCCCTGGGGCGAGTTCGCCTTCCAGATGCTGTTCCAGGGCGTGGGCTCGGTGGTGATCTCGGGCATCAGCTTCACCCGGATGGTCCAGTACTTCGGGCCGGTGCGCACCACCATGATCACGGCGCTGGTGCCGGGGCTGTCGGCCATGGGCGCGGTGCTCATCCTGGGCGAGCCGCTTTACTGGAACCTGATCGCCGGCCTGCTGCTGGTGACGGCCGGCATCCTCTTCGGCGTCCAGCGCGCGTCCGCGCGCGCGGCCAGTCCGGCCGCGCCGGTGCGCGGAGCCTCGGGGGCATGATGGTCCGGCTCCTGGCCTTCGACACCAGCACCGAGCGGCTCTCGGTGGCCGTGCGGCATGGCGACCTGCTGCTGGAGCGCGACGGCGAAGGCGGGGCGCAGGCCTCGTCCACCCTCATTCCCCTGATCCAGTCGCTGCTGGCCGAGGCCGGCGTGGCGCTGCGCGAGCTCGACGCCATCGCCTTCGGCCGCGGGCCGGGCTCCTTCACCGGGCTGCGCACGGCCTGCTCGGTGGCGCAGGGGCTGGGCTTCGGCGCCGGCGTGCCGCTGCTGCCGGTGGACACGTTGCTGGCGGTGGCTGAAGAAGCCCGCCACCAGGCTGGCGCGCAGAAAGTGCTGGCGGTGCTGGACGCGCGCATGGAGCAGGTCTACAGCGCCGCCTACGACTTCAGCGCCGGCCCGGCTCCGGAGGCCGAGCCGCAGCTGACGGCGCCCGAGGAACTGCGGCTGCCGCCCGGCTATGCGATGGCCGGCAACGCCTTCGCGGCCTATGGCGAGCGCCTGCCGGCGGCCGGCGCGCGCCATCCGGCGCTGCCCACCGCCGGCGCCCTGCTGCGCCTGGCGCCGGCACTGTTGGCCGCAGGCCGCACGGTGTCGCCGGCGGACGCGTGGCCGCTCTACGTTCGCGATAAAGTGGCGCAGACCACGGCCGAACGGGCCGCGGCCAAGCAAGCCACCTGACGACCTTCCACCCCATGAGCGCGGTACTGCATTCCTTCGAAGCGCGGCTCGAGCCCGTCACGCCCGAGTGGGTGGACGCGATCGTGGCCGTGGAGCAGCGCGCCTACACCCATCCGTGGACGCGCGGCAACTTCATCGACTCCCTGGCAGTGGGCTACCACTGCCAGATGCTGGTGGCCGGGCACACGCTGCTGGGCTACTTCGTGGCCATGAAGGGCGTGGACGAGGTGCACCTGCTCAACATCACCGTGGCGCCGGAACACCAGCGCCAGGGCTGGGCGCCGCTGATGCTGGAGGCGCTGTGCGGCTGGTCGCGCGGCCAGGGTGCGCAGTGGCTGTGGCTGGAAGTGCGCGCGAGCAACCAGCGCGCCATGGACGTCTATGCCCGCAAGGGCTTCCGGCGCGTGGGCGTGCGCAAGGGCTACTACCCGGCATTCGACAACAAGCGCGAGGACGCCATCGTCATGAGCCTGCGCCTGGACGAGAGCGACACCGCCTGGGGCGGCGTGAACGCACTGAAATGAGCGGCGGCGACGTGGTGGAAGACGACATCGACGGCGCCTCGGCGCGCACCGTGCTGCAGCTGGACGCCCGCCGGCGCGAGATGCTCGAGCTGATGGGCGTGCGCCTTTGGTGGCCGCAGCCGCAGGTGCCCTCCGCCCGCGCCGAGACCGCGGCGCCGCGCGTGCAGGAAGCGCCGGCCGCCCTGCCGGATCCCGCCCCCGTCGCTGCGCCGCCGCAGCGGCAGGCCGCCGCTCCCGCCGCCGCGGCCGAGCGCCCGGTTCCGCCGCGCGCCGCGCCCGCCACGGCTGCGGCCTCGCCATCGTCCGCCGCAGACGGCGTCCTGGCCGACGCCCCGCGCCTGCTCTTCGGTGGCCCGGCCGCCACGGGCGGCTGGCTCATCGTGGCCGACCTGCCGCCCGACATGCTCGGCGGCTACGGCGAGGCGCTGGCCGGCGACGAAGGGCGCCTGCTGGCCAACATGCTGCGCGCCCTGGGCCTGGATTCGGGTGCCGCCCCGGTGCACCTCGTGCGCGTGCATCGCGGCACTGGCAGCGCGGCAGGCGAAGGCATGCCGCGCCCGCTGGACGCGGTGCTTGGCCCCGAGTGCGCCCCCCTGACCCCGCGCGTCGTGCTGGCGCTGGGCCCGCTGGCGGCACAGGCGCTGCTGCGCCGCGGCGGCCCCATCGGCAAGCTTCGCGGCGAGCCGCAGGCGCTGCCCGCCGACGGGCCGATGGCCGGCACGCCGGCGCTGGCGAGCTATCCGCTGGGCTACCTGCTGCGCAACGGCGCCGAGAAGGCCAAGGCCTGGGCCGACCTGTGCCAGGCGGCCGCACTGGCCGCCCGGGACTAGCGCCTGCGGCCGGCGCGGGGCGGGCGCCAACTAAAATCCACCCCATGACCTTCCTCGAACAGCTGCAAAGGGCGGCCCGGACAAACCGCTCGCTGCTGTGCGTGGGCCTCGATCCCGAACCCAAGCGCTTTCCCGGCGCCATGCAGGGCGATGCGAGCCGCATCTTCGACTTCTGCGCCCGCATCGTCGACGCGACGGCCGACCTGGCCATCGCCTTCAAGCCCCAGATCGCCTACTTCGCCGCCCACCGCGCCGAGGACCAGCTGGAAAAGCTCATGGAGCACATGCGCCGCAACGCGCCGCACGTGCCCACCATCCTGGACGCCAAGCGCGGCGACATCGGCTCCACCGCCGAGCAGTATGCGGTGGAAGCCTTCGAGCGCTACGGCGCCGATTCGGTCACGCTCTCGCCCTTCATGGGCTTCGACTCGGTCGCGCCCTACCTGCAGTACCAGGGCAAGGGTGCCTTCCTGCTGTGCCGCACCAGCAACCCCGGCGGCGACGACCTGCAGGCCCAGCGCCTGGCCAGCGTGGACGGCCAGCCGCTGCTGTACGAGCACGTCGCCCGCCTGGCGCAGGGCCCCTGGAACCTCAATGGCCAGCTCGGGCTGGTCGTGGGCGCGACCTATCCGGCCGAGATCGAGCGGGTGCGCGCCCTGGCGCCCACCGTGCCGCTGCTCATCCCGGGCGTGGGCGCCCAAGGCGGCGACGCGGTGGCCACCGTGCGGGCCGGCTGGCGCGCCGATGCGCCGATCATCGTGAACTCCTCGCGGGCGATCTGCTACGCCTCCTCGGGCGACGACTTCGAGGCTGCCGCCCGCCGCGTCGCGACCCAGACGCGCGACGCCCTGGAAGCGGCCAAGGGCTGAGCCCGCCGGCGCCGATGGGCCGCATTGGGCCTGCCGGCGCCTAGCCTGATTTCGACAATTCGCGTCACCTGGCGGGCCCTGCTGCGCCCGCAAAAGACAGAAAAAGTCACACTTTGCGCGACCAGCGCATACCTTCTTCCGTCATTTCCCCGCTCGCGGGCCTGGTGCCGACTGCGGCATGGCCCTTGCCTCCAGGGCCATTGGCGCCGCATGCGCCGAGGAGCGAGGAACCATGTTCGAAGAAGAAGTTGTGGCTGCCCCACCGGGCGCGGCCGGAGAAACCGTGCCGGCGACAGCGGCACCTTCCGCGTCCGTCGCGAGCCCCGCCGCCCTGGGCGCCGCGCTGGCCGCGTCGGCGCTGCTGGCCGCCTGCGGCGGCGGAGGCGGCGGTGACGGCAGCGGCGGAGGGTCGGCGGGCCCCAGCGGCGCAGGTTCCCTGGCACCGCTGGCCAACACGTCGACGGCGGCCGGCTACATGTACACCAGCGCCAAGAGCGACGCCGAGGCCGCGCGCTTCCTGAACCAGGCACAGGGCTACGCCACCGACGGCGACATCGCCGCCGTGCGCTCGCTGGGCTACCTGCCCTGGCTGGCCGGCCAGTTCGACGCCGCGCCCACGCAGGGCGGCTGGGACTGGTTCAACGGCAGGCCGGACCGCGCGAACCTCGGCTTCGACAACATGATCTGGGCGCAGCTCATGGCCTCGCCCGACGCCGCGCGCAAGCGCATGGCGCTGGCGCTGTCGGAGATCTTCGTGGTGTCGGGCAACGACATCCAGAACATGGCCAGCTTCCCGCACCACGTGATGGCCGGCTACTGGGACACGCTGGTGGCCGGCGTTACCGGCAACTTCCGCAACCTGCTGGAAGCCGTCTCCCTCAACCCGGGCATGGGCTACTACCTCAACACCAAGGGCAACCAGAAGGAGAACAACCAGGGCCGCCAGCCCGACGAGAACTACGCGCGCGAGGTCATGCAGCTCATGACCATCGGCCTGGTCCAGCTGGACAGCAAGGGCCAGCCGCGCACGGCCGCCGACGGCAGCAAGCTCGACAGCTACACGCAGGACGACGTGACCAACCTGGCGCGCGTCTTCACCGGCTACGACCTCAACGTCGCGGCGGGGGAGGAGAACGCCAGCGTCAGCACCAACTGGACCGCCCGGCCGATGGCGCTCTTTCCCGCGCGGCACTCCACGCTGGCGGCGAACTTCCTGGGCGCCTCGGTGCCGGCCGGCACCGACGGCAAGGCGGCGCTGAAGACCGCGCTGGATACGCTCCATGCGCATCCCAACGTCGGGCCCTTCATCGGCAAGCAGCTGATCCAGCGCCTGGTCACCAGCAACCCCAGCCCGGACTACGTGGGCCGCGTGACCTCGGTGTTCGAGAACAACGGCGCCGGCGTGCGTGGCGACATGCGCAGCGTGTTCGCGGCGGTGCTGCTGGACAACGAGGCCCGCAGCCCGGCCGGCCTGTCCGACGCCAACTTCGGGCGCCTGCGCGAGCCCATGCTGCGGCTGGTGCAATGGGGACGCACCTTCGGCATCAGCTCCGCGGTCGGCAGCTGGGGCATCGGCAACACCTCCGACAGCGCAAGCAGCCTGGGCCAGAGCCCGCTGCGCTCGCCCTCGGTGTTCAACTTCTTCCGGCCCGGCTACGTGCCGCCTTCCACCGCCATGGCCGGCAGCGGCATGGTGGCGCCCGAGTTCCAGCTGGTGAACGAGACCAGCGTGGGCGGCTATCTCAACTTCATGCAGGGACGGCTGCCCGTCACCGCCGGCTTCAACAGCAAGGACGTGATCGCCAGCTACGCCAGCGAGAAGAACCTCGTGCTCGATGCCTCCGCGCTGGTGGACAGGCTCAATCTCCTGCTGTGCGCCGGCCAGCTCTCCAAGGCCAGCACCGACCTCATGAAGAGCGCCCTGGCCACGCCGGCCCTGACCGCAGCCAGCTCCGACACCAACAAGATGAACCGCGTCTACGCCGCGGTGCTGATGGTGATGGGCTGCCCCGAATACCTCGTCCAAAAATAAGGCGGCCCGTACATGCACTACATCGATCCCAAGGGCCAAAGCCGCCGCGCCTTCCTGCGACGCTCCGGCGCGCTGGCCATGGCCGGCACCGCGATGCCTTTCGCGCTGAGCCTGTCGGCCATGAGCGAGGCGGCCGCGCAAAGCGCCACCGACTACAAGGCGCTGGTCTGCGTCTTCCTCTACGGCGGCTGCGACTATTCCAACACCGTCATTCCCTACGACGACGCCAGCTACAACCAGTACAGCACCATCCGCGTGCCGCAGGCCTCGGGCGGCATCGCCATTCCCAAGGACGCGCTGCTGGCCGCCACGGCGCTCAGCCCCACGACGGCGCTGCCGGGCGGCAGGCAGTTCGCGCTGCATCCGCAGATGACGGCGCTCAAGGGGCTGTTCGATGCGGGCACGGCGGCTGTGCAGCTCAACGTCGGCCCGCTGGTCGTGCCGCTGTCGCGCGCCCTGTACAACAACAGCAACAAGCGGCTCTACCCGGTGCCGCCCAAGCTGTTCTCGCACAACGACCAGCAGTCGACCTGGCAGTCCTCCTCGCCCGAGGGCTCGACCATCGGCTGGGGCGGCAACATCGGCGACCTGGTGCTCGGGCAGAACAGCAACTCGCTGTTCACCTGCATCTCGGTGTCGGGGAACGCGGTGTTCCTCTCGGGCGACAGCGCGCTGCAATACCAGGTGAGCACCGGCGGCGCGGTGAAGATCAACAGCGTCAGCGGCACCGGCAGCGTGTTCGGCTCCAGCACCGTGAAGGCGGCCATGGCGCAGCTGGCGCAGCAGGCGCGCAGTCACAGCCTGGAGAACGAATACAACAAGGTCACCAAGCGGGCGGTCGACGCCGAAGGCCAGGTCACCGGCGCCATCGGCAGTGCCTACGCGGCCGGCACATTCCCCACGACCGGCCTGGGCCGGCAGCTGGAGATGGTGGCCCGCCTCATCCGTGGCCGCAACGCGCTGGGCAGCAAGCGCCAGGTGTTCTTCGTCTCGATGGGCGGCTTCGACCTGCACGACAACCTGATCGCCAACCAGGGGCCGCTGCTCAAGCAGCTGAGCGATGCGCTGTCCTCCTTCCAGACCACGATGGCGGCCGAGGGGCTGGGCGACAAGGTGACGGCCTTCACCGCCTCCGACTTCGGCCGCACGCTCGCCTCCAACGGCGACGGCACGGACCACGGCTGGGGCAACCACCACTTCGTGGTCGGCGGCGCGGTCAACGGAAAGCAGCTCTACGGCTACGCGCCGCCGGTGAGCATCAACAACGACAGCCGGCAGGCCGGCTACGAGGGCCACGTGGGCCAGGGCCGGCTGATCCCCACCACCTCGGTGGACCAGTACGGCGCGACGATGGGCAAGTGGTTCGGGCTCAACGACGCGCAGCTTGCCGAGATCCTGCCCAACCTGCGGAACTTCGGCACCTCGCTGACCGTGAACGAAACCGCGGGCGGCAGCGTGATCTACGACTACCCGAAGGACGTGGGCTTCATGAAGCCGGCCTGACGGCCAGCGCGCCCAGGCGCTGCGACACCTCGCCTGCGCAGCGCGACAGCGCCTGCGCGAGCGGCCCCTCCCAGGCCGTGTCCAGCACGCCCGCCGGGCCGATCACGGTGAGCGCCAGCACGATCGCCCCCGTGTGGTCGAACACCGGCGCCGACATGGCGTTGATGCCCGGGATCACCTCGCCCTCGGAGCGGCTGAGGCCGTGCCGGCGCACCTCTTCCAGGCCCGCCTCGAATTCCGACCACGGCGGGATGGCCGGCGCGGGCGGCATGCCCGGCTCGTCGCTGGCGCCGCCGCGCCTGCGCTCCTCCTCCAGCATCGCCTTCACCACCTCGGGTGCCAGGTAGGCCCCGAAGATCCGCCCCGAGGCGGTGCTGGTGAGCGAGAACACCGTGCCGTGCCGCATGTTCACATGCACCGGCGAGGGCGACTCCGCCACCCGCACGATGGTCGACCCGCGCGCGCCCCACACGGCGATGGCCACCGTCTGCCCGATCTGCTGTGACAGCTCGTGGATCAGCGGCGTCGCCACGTGCACCGGGTTGGCCTGCTGCAGGCTGATCAGCCCCAGCTGCAGCGCCAAGGGCCCAAGCTGATAGTGGCCATTGCTGCGGTCTTGCTCGATCAGCCCCAGCCGTCCGAAACTGACCATGTAGGGGTGGGCCTTGGCGGGCGCCATGTCGGCTTCGCGGGCCAGGTCCTTCAGCGCCATCGGCCGGCCGTGGTGCACCAGCGCCTTCAGGAGCTGGCCGCCCACCTCGATGCTCTGGATGCCCCGCTGGTTGCTGTCAGTGGCCATGGTGCTCAGCCCTCGTCAGGAATTCGTTGATACAAAAAGCATTAGACATTATCTGATTGCAGTTCTACACTTCGGCAAAATTCGTTCAATGCGAATTCGTTTAACTTAGACGAACAGGAGACACACGATGAGCCAGCAGCCCACCAAGGCCTTCGCCAGCCAGGCCGACCTGGAAGAGAAGAAGGTCACCTTCAGCCAGATCTCGGAACACGCCTGGGCCTACACCGCCGAGGGCGACCCCAACACCGGCATCATCATCGGCGACGACGCCGTGCTGGTGGCCGATACGCAAGCCACCCCCGCCATGGCCGCGGACGTGATCCGCCGCATCCGCGAGGTCACTGACAAGCCCATCAAGTACGTGGTGCTCACGCACTACCACGCGGTGCGCGTGCTGGGCGCCAGCGCGTACAAACCGCAGCAGATCATCGCCAGCCAGGACACCTACGACCTGATCGTCGAGCGCGGCGAGCAGGACAAGGCCAGCGAGATCGGCCGCTTCCCGCGCCTGTTCTCCAACGTGGAGACGGTGCCTCCAGGCATGACCTGGCCCACCATGACCTTCACCGGCAAGATGACCCTGTGGCTGGGCAAGCTGGAAGTGCAGCTGCTGCAGCTGGGCCGCGGCCACACCAAGGGCGACACGGTGGTGTGGCTGCCGGGCGAGAAGGCGCTGCTCTCGGGCGACCTGGTGGAGTTCGGTGCCACGCCCTATGCCGGTGATGCCTACTTCAAGGACTGGCCGCAGACGCTGGACAACATCGCGGCCCTCAAGCCCAAGGTGCTGGTGCCCGGGCGCGGCGCGGCGCTGACCACGCCGGACGAAGTGGCCAAGGGCCTGACCGAGACGCGCGCCTTCATCGCCGACATGCACGCTTCCGTGAAGGCCGGCGTGGCGGCGGGCAAGGACCTGAACGCGGTCTACAAGGACACCTACGCGGCACTGAAACCCAAATATGGCCACTGGGTGATCTTCGACCACTGCCTGCCCTTCGACGTGACGCGCTGCTACGACGAGTCGACGAAGCACGCCGACCCGCGTATCTGGACGGCCGAGCGCGACGTGGAGATGTGGAAGGCGCTGGAATCCTGAGCACCGGCGAAGGCAAGCCATGAAGCTCGAGCAATTCGCGGCCGCCGACGAAGCGGGCCCGCTGGACTACCAGCAGGTGGAATTCGACTACGTCCGCCACGCCGACCAGGATGCCGATGCGCCGGTGCGCCGGCCGGTCGTGGTGGTGGGCGCGGGCCCGGTGGGCCTGGCCCTGGCCATCGACCTCGCGCAGAAGAAGGTGCCGGTGCTGGTGCTGGAAGGCGGCCACCAGCTGTCCACCGGCTCGCGCGCCATCTGCTTCGCCAAGCGCACGCTGGAGGTCTTCGACCGCCTGGGCTGCGCCGACCGCATGGTGGACAAGGGCGTGTCCTGGAAGGTGGGGCGCGTGTACTTCGGTGCCGAGGAGGTCTATCGCTTCGACCTGCTGCCCGAATCGGGCCACGAGCGTCCGGCCTTCATCAACCTGCAGCAGTACTACGTCGAGGGCTACCTGGTGCGCCAGGCCGCGACGCTGCCGGACATCGAGCTGCGCTGGAAGAACAAGGTGGTGGGCCTCTCGCAGAGCGACGACGGCGTGCGCCTGACCATCGAGACGCCCGAGGGCACCTACGAGCTCGACGCCGACTACGTCGCCGCCTGCGACGGTTCGCGCTCGCAGCTGCGCGAGATGCTGGGCCAGCAGACCCAGGGGCGCATCTTCCGCGACCGCTTCCTGATCGCCGACATCAGCATGGATGCGGACCTGCCCGTCGAGCGCCGCTTCTGGTTCGCACCGCCCTTCCATCCCGGCCAGAGCGTGCTGCTGCACAAGCAGGCCGACGGCATGTGGCGCGTGGACTTCCAGCTCGGCTGGGACGCCGACCCGGTGGCCGAGCGCCAGCACGAGCGCATCCGCCCGCGCGTGCAGGCACTGCTGGACAGCATCGGCCATGCCGGCGCGCAGTTCCAGATCGGCTGGGCCAGCGTCTATACCTTCGCCTGCCAGCGCATGGCGCGCTTTCGCCAGGGCCGCGTGCTCTTCGCCGGCGACAGCGCGCACGGCGTGTCGCCCTTCGGCGCGCGTGGCGCCAACTCGGGCGTGCAGGACGCCGAGAACCTGGCCTGGAAGCTGGCCGCCGTGCTGCGCGGCGAGGCCCCGCCCACGCTGCTGGACAGCTACGGCAGCGAACGCGAATACGCGGCCGACGAGAACATCCGCCACTCCACCCGAGCCACCGACTTCATCACGCCCAAGAGCGAGGTGAGCCGGCTGTACCGCGACGCGGTGCTGGCGCTGTCGAAGAACAACGCCTTCGCGCGTTCGCTGGTCAACAGCGGCCGGCTTTCGACGGCCACCGTGCTGCGCGGCTCGCCGCTGAGCGCACCCGATGCCGACGGCTTCGCCGGCGCGATGGTGCCCGGCGCCGCCGCCGCCGATGCGCCCGCGGCGCGCACCGACGGCAGCATCGGCTGGCTGCTGCGCTCGCTGGCGCCGCATCGCTTCAACCTGCTGGTCTTCGGCACGCCCGCCGAGAGCGCCTGGGCCGACGCGTTGCAGGACGAGATGAACGTGCTGCGCCTGCCGCTCGATGCGGCGCACGCCCTGGCCGCGCAGCGCTACGACGCCCAGCCCGGAACGGCCTACCTGCTGCGGCCCGACCAGCACGTGTGTGCCCGCTGGCGCCATGGCGATGCGAAGACCGTGCGCGCGGCGCTCGACCGTGCCCTGGGCCGCGTGCCCGCACCCTCCCTCGCCGCCGCCTGAAGGAAAGCACGCCATGAGCACGCATCTCATCACCGACGCGCACCTGGAGTCGCCCGACGATTTCTACGAGGCGCTGATCGAGACCCACCAGGGCCTGAGCACCGACGACAGCCATGCGCTCAACGCGCGCCTGGTGCTCCTGCTGGCCAATCACATCGGCTCGCTGCCGGTGCTGCGCGAGGCGCTGGCCGCCGCGCGCGAGGCCTGATCCTTTTTCTCATCGAAAGCAAAGCCATGAGTTCCTCGCACACCACGGAGCGCCGCTACCAGAGCGGCTTCGGCAACGAGTACGCCACCGAGGCGGTGGCCGGCGCGCTGCCGCAGGGCCGCAACAGCCCGCAGCGCGCGCCCTTCGACCTGTACCCCGAGCTGATCTCCGGCACCGCATTCACCGCGCCGCGCCACGAGAACCGCCGCAGCTGGGTCTACCGCCGCCAGCCCTCGGTGGTGGCCGGCCGCTACAAGCCCTACGCGCAGGCGACCTGGCGCACCGGCGGCGACCGCGAGGTGGCCGTGCCGCCCGAGCCGATGCGCTGGCATCCGGCGCCGCTGCCGGCCAACGTGGCCGACATCGACTTCATCGACGGCGTGCACACGCTGGCGGCCAACGGCGACGCCGACTCGCAGCACGGCATCGCGGCCCACATGTACCTGGCCGGCCGCTCGATGGAAAAGCGCGCCTTCGTCAACGCCGACGGCGAGATCCTCTTCGTGCCGCAGCAGGGCCGCCTGGTCATCACCAGCGAGATGGGCGTGCTGGAAATCAAGCCAGGCGAGATCGCCCTGGTGCCGCGCGGCGTGGTGTTCAAGGTCGCGCTGCCCGACGGCCCCTCGCGCGGCTACCTGTGCGAGAACTATGGCGCGCAGTTCCGCCTGCCCGAGCTGGGCCCCATCGGCTCCAACGGCCTGGCCAACGCGCGCGACTTCCAGGCGCCCGTGGCGGCCTACGAGCACGACGGCGAAGTGGCCTACGAGCTGGTGAAGAAGTTCGGGGGCCGCTTCTGGAGCGCGCCCACCAGCCACTCGCCCTTCAACGTGGTGGCCTGGCACGGCAACCTCGCGCCGGTGAAGTACGACACGGTCAACTTCATGACCATCGGCTCGATCAGCTTCGACCATCCCGATCCGTCCATCTTCACCGTGCTCACCTCGCCCAGCGACACGCCCGGCACCGCCAACTGCGACTTCGTGATCTTCCCGCCGCGCTGGCTGGTGATGGAGAACACCTTCCGTCCGCCCTGGTACCACCGCAACGTGATGAGCGAGTTCATGGGCCTGGTGTATGGCGAGTACGACGCCAAGCCCGGCGGCTTCAAGCCCGGCGGCGCCAGCCTGCACAACGCCATGGTGCCGCACGGCCCCGACGAGGAAGCCTTCGACAAGGCCAGCCACGCCGACCTCAAGCCGCAGAAGCTGGACAACACGCTGGCCTTCATGTTTGAGAGCCGCTATCGCTTCATCCCCACCGAGGCCGCGCTGAACAGCCCGGTGCTCGACAACGACTACGCCGACTGCTGGGCTGGCCTCAAGGACCAGTTCAAGCCCGCCTGAGCCAGAGCCCAACTCGAAGAGATCCACATGTACGACATCGACGCCACCCACGACCCCAAGCTCAAGAGCTGGGTTGCATCCGCCAACGAGACCGGCGCGGAATTCCCGATCCAGAACCTGCCCTTCGGGCGCTTCCGCCCGGCCGGCAGCAACGGCGGCTGGCGCATCGGCGTGGCCATCGGCGACCAGGTGCTGGACCTGCGCGTGGCCGGGCTCATCGACATCGACGACATGAACGCGCTGATGGCTTCCGCGCCGCAAGAGCGCGCGGCCCTGCGCCGCCGCATCTCCGAAGGCCTGCGCGAAGGCAGCGGCGACAAGGCTGCCTGGTCCGAGGCGCTGCTCGCGCAGTCCAAGTGCGAGTTCACCGTGCCCTGCAAGGTGGGCGACTACACCGACTTCTACACCGGCATCCACCACGCCACGAACATCGGCAAGCAGTTCCGCCCCGACCAGCCGCTGATGCCCAACTACAAGTGGGTGCCCATCGGCTACCACGGCCGCGCCAGTTCCATCGTGGTGAGCGGCCAGGACTTCAAGCGACCCAGCGGCCAGACCAAGGCCCCGGATGCAGCAGAGCCCAGCTACGGCCCGTGCAAGCGGCTGGACTACGAACTGGAGCTGGCCTACTACATCGGCGCGGGCAATGCGCTGGGCGAGCCGGTGCCCATGGCCGATGCCGAGGCCCACCTGTTCGGCGTGGGCCTGTTCAACGACTGGTCGGCGCGCGACATCCAGGCCTGGGAATACCAGCCGCTGGGCCCCTTCCTGTCGAAGAATTTCGCCTCCACCGTGTCGCCCTGGATGGTGACCATGGAGGCGCTCGCGCCCTTCCGCTGCGCCTTCAAGCGGCCCGAGGGCGATCCGCAGCCGCTGCCGTACCTGGATTCCAAGGGCAACCGCGAGCGCGGCCAGCTCGACATCACGGTCGAGGTGCTGCTGCAGACCGGGAAGATGCGCGAAGCCGGCACTGCCCCGCACCGCCTCGCCATGAGCCGCATTGCCGAGGCCGCCTACTGGACCGCCGCGCAGCTGGTGGCCCACCACACGGTCAACGGCTGCAACCTGCAGCCGGGCGACCTGTTGGGCTCGGGCACGCTCTCCGGCCCCACGCCGGATGCGGCCGGCTCGCTGATCGAGCAGACGCAGGGCGGCAAGCAGCCCATCCTGCTGCCCAACGGCGAGACGCGCACCTTCCTGGAAGACGGCGACACGCTCATCCTGCGCGGCTGGTGCGAGCGCGAGGGCGCGGTGCGCATCGGCTTCGGCGAAGCGCGCGGCACCGTGCGCGGATAGGCGCGCCCCGCGCCGCAGTCAGCGGGACTAACCCTAGCTGGCTGCGCATTACTTCACACGATATAAAACGGCGGCGAGCCTTTCGCAGCCGGCTTGCGTCACGGTGCTCCTGGCTGCGGCCATACCAACACGAAGACCTCGGTCAGGAGACATCGATGCACGTTCGAGCCATCGTTCGGTCCTTTTCGCGCGCGCTGCCGCTGGCTGCGCTGGTCGCGGCGCCTGTCCTTTCGCTGGCGGCAGGCGTCAGCGTCAGGATGGACTTCGACAGCCCGTCCACCAGCCCCTTCCCGAGCGACCGCTTCACGGTGCCGGACTGGACGCAGAACACCTTCCGGCGCGTGAAGCTGCCCAAGCCCGACTGCGCGGTGCGCGTGTCCGACTGCCAGGACATCGACGTCATCAACACGCTGGACGGCTTCAACACGCAGCCGCGCATCACCGTCCCCTTCACCGGCGACATCGACCCGAGCACGGTCAACAGCGACACGCTGTACCTGCTGAGCCTGGGCGACACGCTCTCGGGCCGCGGCTTCGGCGACAAGGTGGGCATCAACCAGGTCTCCTGGGACGCGGCGAGCAAGACGCTGGTGGCGGAGTCCGACGAGCTGCTGCAGGAGCACACGCGCTACCTGCTGGTGATCACCAACGGCATCCGTGACGCGCAAGGCAAGCGCATCGAGGGCGGCCGCTACGGCAACCTGGGCAAGGACGACGACCGTGGCCGCGACCGCGACCGCGACACCATGGACTACCGCCGCCAGTTGCAGGATGCCGACCGCTGGGTGCGTCCCGCACGCAACAGCGTGGTGGGCCTGAGCCTGTTCACCACGCAGAGCATCAGCGCCGACCTGCGCAAGATCCGCGACCAGATCCGCCGCGCAACGCCCGCGCCGCTGGACTTCATGATCGGCAACGCAGGCAGCGCGCGCGCCGTGTTCCCGGTGGCCGGGCTCACCGCCATCCAGTGGAACCGCCAGACCGGGACCACGCCGAGCTTCACCTCGTCCTTCGTGCCGGTGCCGGCGCTCGAGGTGGTGCCCGGCGCCGTCGGCCGCGTGGCCTTCGCAACCTTCCGCTCGCCGCAGTACATCAACGCGGACCGCGTCATCCCGGCCACCGGCACGCTGCTGGGCCATCCGGCGGTGCAGGGCACCAGCGAGCTGCTGGTGGAGATCTTCCTGCCCAGCGGCACGCGGCCGGCGGGCGGCTGGCCGGTGGCCCTCTTCGGCCACGGCTTCACCGACAGCATGTACGGCGCGCCGTGGACGGTGGCCTCGGTGCTGGCCTCGCGCGGCATCGCCACGGCGGCCATCAGCGTGGTGGGCCATGGCGGCGGGCCGCAGGGCACGCTCAACGTCATTCCCAAGGCCGGCACGCCGGTGGTGCTGACCTCGGGCGGCCGCGGCTTCGACCAGGACGGCAACGGCACCATCGACTCCACCGAGGGCGTGGGCGCGGTGGGCGCGCTGAACATCGTCTCCAGCCGCGATGGCCTGCGCCAGACGGTGGCCGACCTGATGCAGCTGGTGCGCCAGATCCAGGCCGGCGTGGACGTGGAGGGCGACGGCTCGGTCGACCTGGACCGCAACCGCATCTACTACGCCGGCCAGTCCTTCGGCGGCATCTACGGCACCATCTTCCTGGGCATGGAAGGCGCGGTGCGCGCCGGCGTGCCCAACGTGCCGGGCGGCTCCATCACCGAGGTGGCGCGGCTGGGCGGCTTTCGCGTGCTCACCGGGCTGGCGCTGGCCACGCGGCAGCCGCAGCTCTTGAACCTGCCGCCCTCGGCCACGCTGCCGGTGCCGCTGAACTTCAACGAGAACATTCCGCTGCGCGACCTGCCGCCAGCGGTCAACAACGTGCCGGGCGCCGCTGCGATCCAGCTGGTGCTCGAGAACAACGAGTGGGTGCAGCAGACCGGCAATCCGGTGAGCTATGCGCCCTACATCCGGCAGCAGCCGCTGCCGGGCAACGCGCCCAAGGCGGTGATCCTGCAGTTCGCCAAGGGCGACCAGACGGTGCCCAATCCCACCACCACCGCGATCCTGCGCGCCGGACAGCTGCAGGACCGGGCGCTGTACTACCGCAACGACCTGGCCTTCGCGGCCACGGGCGGCGCGATCCCGAAGAACCCGCACACCTTCCTGACCAACATCGGCGTCCCGGCGGCCGCGCCGATGGCGGTGGCGGCGCAGACGCAGATCGCGCTGTTCTTCGCCACCGACGGCGCCACGGTGATCGACCCCGACGGCGCGCAGCCGCTGTTCGAGATGCCGATCGTGCCGCCGCTGCCCGAGACGCTGAACTACCTGCCCTGAGCGGGCCTAGCTCTTGAGGAAACGCTCGGCCAGCAGCACCCAGTAGGCCGCGCCGAGCGCGACGTTGTCGTCGTTGAAGTCGTAGCCGGGGTTGTGGACCATGCAGGCGCCGGCACTGTCGCCGTCGCCGTTGCCGATGAGCAGGTAGCTGCCCGGCACCTTCTCCAGCATGAAGGCGAAGTCCTCGCTGCCCGTGAGCGGCGGCCCCTGCAGCGTGACGCGCTCGGCGCCCACCAGCTCGAGCGCGACCTCGCGTGCGAAGGCGGTTTCCTGCGGCGTGTTGACCAGCACCGCGTAGCCCGGACGGAAGTCGATCTCGGCCTCGCAGCCGAAGCTCTCGGCCTGCGCGGCGACGATGGCCTTCAGGCGCCTTTCCAGCAGCGTGCGCACCTCGCGGTCGAGCGCGCGCATGCTGATCTCCAGCGTGGCGCTGGCCGGGATCACGTTGTTGGCCTTGCCCGCATGGATCGCACCCACGGTCAGCACCCCCGCATGCAGCGGATCGATGTTGCGCGAGACCACGCTTTGCAACGCCATCACGATGCTGGCCGCCGCCACCACCGGATCGGCGCTGCGGTGCGGCAGGGCGCCGTGGCCGCCCACGCCGCGGACGGTGACGGTGGCGTAGTCCGACGAGGCCATGGCCGCGCCTTCGCGCAGCGAGAAGCGGCCCTGCGGGATGCCCGGCATGTTGTGCATGGCGAAGACCGCCTCGCAGGGGTACTTGTCGAACAGGCCGTCCTCCATCATGCGCAGCGCGCCGCCGCCGCCTTCCTCGGCGGGCTGGAAGATCAGGTTGAGCGTGCCGGTGAAGCGCCCGCGCGTGGCCAGGTGGTGGGCCGCGGCCAGCAGCATGGCGGTATGTCCGTCGTGGCCGCAGGCGTGCATCACCCCATGGTTGCAGCTCGCATAGGAAAGGCCGGTGGCTTCGTCGATGGGCAGCGCGTCCATGTCGGCGCGGATGCCCAGGTGGCGCTTGCCGTCGCCGCGCACCAGGCGGCCCACCAGGCCGGTGCCGCCCAGGCCGCGCTCGACCTGGTAGCCCCAGGCCTCCAGCTTCTCGGCCACCAGCGCCGCGGTGCGGTGCTCGCCGAAGGCCAGCTCGGGGTGGCGGTGGATGTCCCGGCGGATGCCGATGAATTCCTCGGAGTGCTGCTGCAGGTCGTCGATCAAGCTGCTCATGACGCGAATGCCTATTGAGGTTGCAGGTTGATGGATTTTGCGATGTCGCGGTAGCGCGCGGTCTCGGCCTCGAAGAATTTCTGCGCGTCTGCCAGCGACATGGGCGCGGCGGCCAGCTGGGTCTGCAGGGCCAGCTGCGAGCGCACGCCCGCATCGGCCAGGGTGGTGCCCACGGCCTTGTGCAGCCGCTGCACCACGTCCTCGGGCGTCTTGCGGGGCACCATGAAGCCGCTCCAGGTCTTGTAGTCGAAGTCCTTGAGCTCGCGGGTCTCGCTCATGGCGGGCACGTTCTTGAGCAGCTCGGAGCGGTGCGCCCCCAGCTGGCCGATCACCTTCAGCCGGCCCTGCTCGGCCATGGCGCCCATGGCGGCGCTGTAGACCAGCACCGCGAAGTCGACCTGGCCGCCGGCGATGTCCTGCAGCAGCGGCGCGTTGCCCTTGTAGGGCACGTGGTTGAGCTTGATGCCCGTCTGCAGCTGCACCTTCTCCAGCAGCAGGTGGTAGAGCGAGCCGATGCCCACGCTGCCGTAGCTCAGCGGCCGGTCGGGCGACTTGCGGGCCAGCGCGATGAGCTCGTCCACGCTGCCCACCGGCAGGTCCTTGCGCACCAGGAAGACCATCACCGCGTCGGCCACCGGCGCCACCAGGCGGAAGTCTTCCGCCTTGAGCTTGACGGAGGCATTGGCCAGCGGCGAGAGGATCACCTCGTTGGGCGAGCCCTGGAACACGTAGTAGCCGTCGGGCGGCGCCGAGAGCACCTTCTGCGCCGCGATGGCGCCGCTCGCGCCGCCCAGGTTCTCCACGATCACCGGCTGGCCCAGCTCGTGGCCCAGCGGCGTGGTGAAGATGCGCCCCGTCGCGTCCGAGGGGCCGCCGGCCGGGTAGGGAACCATCAGCATCACCGGCTTGGCCGGGTAGGCCTGTTGGGCCGGGGCTACGCCGGCCGCCATCAGCAGGCCGCAGCCAAGCAGGGCGCGCCTGCCAAGGAGCATGGACTTCGTCATGTGTCGCTTTCGGTGAGGTGGGGCGCGCCATGGAGCAGGGCGCCAGCTCATCGTAGAAGCGTGAAAACCAAATATCCAATGCATTGTTCTTTGCATTAGCATGAGTCGAACTCATGCATAGGCTTCCATGACGCTCGTCCAGCTACGCCACCTGATCTCGCTGGCCGCCACCGGCTCCTTCAGCGCCTCGGCGCAGGCGCTGCACCTCACCCAGCCGGCGCTCAGCCGCAGCATCCGCGCGCTGGAAGACGAGCTGGGCATGCCGCTGTTCGACCGGGTGGGCCGGCGCAACGAGCTCACGCCCTTCGGCCAGCAGGTACTGCAGCGCGCCCGCCAGGTGGTGCTCGACGCGGACGACCTGCGCGACACCGGCCGCCTCACCGGCCTGGCGCAGGGCGGCGAGCTGCGCGTGGGCATGGGCTCGGGCCCCGGCGCGATGCTGATGACACCGCTGCTCATGCGCATGGCCAAGCGGCACCCCAAGGTGCGCGTGGCGGTGGCGCGCGCCCACACCGACCTGCTGCTGCAGGCGCTGCGCGCCCGCACGCTCGACGCGCTGGTGCTGGATGCGCTCTCCCTCAAGCCCGCGCCCGACCTGAAGCTGGACACCATCCGCGAGATGCGCGGCGTGTTCATGTGCCGGCCCGGCCACCCGCTCGCACGCAGGAAGGGCGGCGTGCGCTTCGCCGACGTGCAGCGCTACCCGGTCGCCTCCACGCCGCTGAGCGACCCGGTGGCCACGGCGCTGGTCGAGGCCTACGGGCCGCAGGCGCATCCCTCGGCCTGCGTCACCCTGCAGTGCGAGGAGCTGCCCAGCCTGGTGGAGGTGGCGCGCAAGAGCGATGCGGTGCTGCTGGCCATCCGCGCCGCGGCGCCCGAGCTGGTGGAGCTGGACATGCGCCCGGCGCTGCGGCGCGTCGCGCGCTTCGCGGTGGTGACGCTGGCGCGGCGCACCGAGGCGCCGGCGCTGGGCATCCTGCGCGAGCTTGCGGCCGAATGCCTGCGCGACTGAGCCGCTGGCTCAGCCGGTGCTGCGGCTGGCCGCGAGATGGGCGCGCACCCGCTCGGCCAGCGCCATGGCATGCGGCGTCTCGGGGGTGAAGGTGTCCACCGGCACCGGCCGGCCTTCCTCGTCGACCGAGACGAAGACGATCAGGCATTCGGTCGTCTTCTGCAGCTCCTCGCCCGACTTCATGTCGCCGCTGCGCACCTCCACGGAGATGTTCATGCTGGTGGAGCCGGTGAAGACCATGCGCGCCTCCACCTCCACCAACTCGCCGATGCGGATCGGCCGGTGGAAGCGGATGCTGCCGATGAACACGGTGACGCAGTAGCGCTTGGACCAGCTGGTGGCGCAGGCGTAGCCGGCCTCGTCGATCCATTTCATGACGGTGCCGCCGTGCACCTTGCCGCCGAAGTTGACGGTGCTGGGCTCGGCCAGGAATCGCAGGACGATGCTGGACATGGCGAGGGGCTCCTTCCCGGATATCGTGGTTCTCTCGCAGGGATTATGAGAGCGCCACGGCGCCGCGGAACTATCAGATTTGTCAGCCACCGCCGAAGAGCTGCGCCATCGTGCGGCGCAGCCACATGTTGCCGGCGTCCGCGTGGAAGCGCTCGTGCCAGTGCTGCTTGACGGCGTAGCTGGGCAGGGCGAAGGGCGGCTCCACCAGCTTCACCGGCTCCTGCGTGGCCAGCACCTCGCCCAGCACCCGCGGCACGATCACCAGCAGCTCGGTGCGCGCCACGATCCGCGCCACGCCCAGGAAGCTGGACAGGTGCGCCACCACCCGCCGCTCGATGCCCTGGCGGGCAATGGTCTTGTCGACGATGGCATGACCCGTGCCCGAGGAACTCACCACCGCGTGCGCCTCGGCCGAGAAGCGCTTGACGGTGGTGCGGGCGCCTGTGATGCGGGGATGGTCCCTGGCCACCAGGCAGACGAAGTTCTGCTTGAACAGGGTCTGCTGGTAGAAGCCGGCATCGAGCTGCGGCATGAAGCCCACCGCCAGGTCCACCTCGCCGTCCTCCAGCCGGCGCGCGCTTGCGGTGGAGACGATCTCGGTCTCGATGCGCACCCCCGGCGCCGCCTGCCGCAGGTGGCCCAGCAGGGCGGGCAGCAGCACCACCTCGCTGATGTCGGTCAGGCAGATGCGGAAGCTGCGCTGCGCGCTGGCCGGGTCGAAGGCGACGCGGCTGCCGCGGGCGATCTCCAGCTGGGCCAGCACCTCGCGCAGGGCGGGGTACAGCTCCTGCGCGCGCGGCGTGGGCAGCATGCCCTGGGCGGTACGGGTGAACAGGCGGTCGTCGAAATGACGGCGCAGCTTGTTCAGCGCCGTGCTGGCCGCCGACTGCGCCAGGCCCAGGCGCTCGGCCGCCTTGGAGACGCTGCCGCTCTGGTAGACCTCGTCGAACACATGGATCCAGTCCAGGTCCAGCCCTGCCATGGCGCAATCCTTCGGTTGATGTGCCCGCATTATCCGGAAACGAGATTTGGCCTATCGGCCAACACGTCTTGAGGAAATAGTGGTGCGGGCGAACAATGCGTCCAACCCGTCCAGGAGACATGCCATGAGCAGCACCGCCAGCCTGCAGAAGAAGAGCCAGCCGCACAACGCCGACGAGCGCGCCGCATACTACGAGCGCATCCGCCCGCTCAACCTCGCGCCGCTGTGGGAGTCGCTGCACACCCTGGTGCCGCGCGAGCCGCAGACGCCCTGCGTGCCGGCCCTGTGGCGCTACGACGAGGTCATCAAGCCCCTGCTGATGCAGTCGGCCGACCTCATCACCGCGGAAGAAGCGGTGCGCCGCGTCCTGGTGCTGGAGAACCCGGCGCTGCCCGGCCGCGCCAGCATCACGCAGTCGCTCTATGCCGGCCTGCAACTCATCATGCCGGGCGAGGTGGCACCCTCGCACCGCCACGTGCAGTCGGCGCTGCGCTTCATCGTGGACGGCAAGGGCGCCTACACCACGGTGGAAGGCGAGCGCACCACCATGTACCCCGGCGACTTCATCATCACGCCCTCGTGGGCCTGGCACGACCACGGCAACGAGGGCATCGAAGGCGTGAGCGAGCCGGTGGTGTGGCTGGACGGCCTGGACATTCCCATGCTGCGTTTCTTCGACGCCGGCTTCGCCGAGAACGACGAGAAGCGCGTGCAGCACGTCGCCCGCCCCGAGGGCAGCAGCTTCGCCCGCTTCGGCCACAACATGGTGCCGGTGCGCCACGACCACGGCACGCCCACCTCGCCCATCTTCAGCTACCCCTACGCCCGCAGCCGCGAGGCGCTGGAGCAGCTGCAGCGCCAGGAGGCGCCCGACGCCTGGATCGGGCACAAGCTGCGCTACACGAATCCGCTGACCGGCGGCTCGCCGATGCCCACCATCGCCACCTTCCTGCAGCTCCTGCCCAAGGGCTTCGCCGGCAAGGTGCATCGCAGCACCGACGGCAGCATCTACAGCGTGGTGGAAGGCCGCGGCACGGCGCACATCGGCGGCGAGGCCTTCGAGTTCGGCCCGCGCGACACCTTCGTCGTGCCCTCGTGGGCGCCGCTGCGCCTGGAGGCGCGCGAGGACGCGGTGCTGTTCAGCTTCTCCGATCGTCCCGTTCAGCAGGCCATGGGCGTGCTGCGCGAAGCCTTCCTCTGATTCCCTTTTGACCTTGCAAGCCGCTAGCCAACGCGGCAGGAGATTTCCATGGCCTTTGTCGTGAACCCCCCGAAAGTGGTGGGCCTTCCCGTGGTCGGCAGCGCCGACCGGTTCCCGGTGCGCCGCGTTTACTGCGTGGGCCGCAACTATGCGGCGCATGCCCGCGAGATGGGCTTCGACCCGGACCGCGAGCCGCCCTTCTTCTTCTGCAAGCCCAACGACGATGCCTCCATCGTGCCGGTGCCGGCGGGCGAGACGGCCACCATTCCGTACCCCGGCCTGACCAGCAACTACCACTACGAGGCCGAGTTGGTGGTGGCCATCGGCAAGGGCGGCAAGGACATCGGCACCGAAGCCGCGGCCGAGCACATCTACGGCTATGCGGTGGGCCTGGACATGACCCGCCGCGACCTGCAGATCAAGATGCGCGAGCAGGGCCGCCCGTGGGAGATCGGCAAGGCCTTCGACCATTCCGCGCCCATCGGCCCGGTGCGCCGCCGCGCCGACATCGGCACCGTGAACCAGGGCGCGATCACGCTCACGGTGGATGGCCAATCGAAGCAGAAGAGCGACATCACGCACCTCATCTGGTCGGTGGACGAAGTCATCGCCAACCTCTCGACCCTGTTCGAGCTGCAGCCCGGCGACCTGATCTTCACCGGCACGCCCGAGGGCGTGGGTGCGGTGCAGCGAGGCCAGCAGATCGAGGTGCGGGTGGACGGCCTGGACGCGCTGTCCGTGCGCATCGCCTGATTCCGAAGGAGCACGCCATGAGCACGCCTTCCTCCCCATCGACTTCCGTGCTGCTGGTGGGCGGCGGCATCGGCGGCCTGGCCTCGGCCCTGTCGCTGGCGCGCCTGGGCATCCAGGTCGAGCTGCTGGAGCAGAGCGCCACCATCGGCGAGATCGGCGCCGGCCTGCAGCTGGGCCCCAACGCCTTCGCCGCGCTGGATGCGCTGGGCGTGGGCGAAGCGGTGCGCAGCAAGGCGGTGTTCACCGAGCGCCTGGTGATGATGGACGCGGTGGACTGCAGCGAGGTCGCCTCGGTCGAGGTGGGCGAGGAATTCCGCCAGCGCTTCAACAATCCTTACGCGGTGAGCCACCGCGCCGACCTGCACGGTGCCATCTTCGATGCGGTGAAGCAGCATCCGCTGATCCGCTTCCACACCTCGGCCGCGGTCGAGCACCTGGAGATCGGCGACGCTGGCGTGACCGCCACCACGCGCGACGGCCGCCAGTTCCGCGCGCAGGCGGTGGTGGGCTGCGACGGCGTGAAGTCGGTGGTGCGCGCGCAATTGCTGGGCGATGCGCCGCGCGTCTCGGGCCACGTGGTCTACCGCGCAGTGGTGCCGGCCGAGCAGATGCCCGAGGACCTGCGCTGGAACGCGCCGGTGGTCTGGGCCGGCCCCAACTGCCACCTGGTGCACTACCCGCTGCGCGGCGGCGAGCAGTACAACCTGGTCGTCACCTTCCACAGCCGCGACAAGGAAGAGTGGGGCGTGAGCGAGGGCAGCCAGGAAGAGGTGCTCTCGTACTTCGAGGGCATCCATGCCAAGCCGCGCCAGCTGCTGAGCCTGCCTTCGTCGTGGCGCCGCTGGAGCACCGCCGACCGCGACCCGGTCGAGCAGTGGGGCCGCGGCCCCGCCACGCTGCTGGGCGATGCAGCGCATCCCATGATGCAGTACCTGGCCCAGGGCGCGTGCATGGCGCTCGAAGACGCGGTGACGCTGGGCGAGGCGCTCAAGCGCTGCAAGTGCGAAGACGGCGGCTTCGACCTGCCGCGCGCCTTCCGCTTGTACGAGGCGGCGCGCGTGGCACGCACCGCCCGCGTGGTGCTCTCGGTGCGCGAGATGGGTCGCCTCTATCACGCCAAGGGCGTGGAACGCCTGGTGCGCAACAGCCTGTGGCCGGGCCGCTCGCAGCAGCGTTTCTACGACGCGGTCGAGTGGCTCTATGCCTGGCGCCCCGAGCACTGCCTGGACGACGCTCGCGCGGCGGCCTGAAGAATTCAATCAAAGAGAAAGACGGAGACAAAGGAACCATGAACGCACGCCATCTCGTTGCAGGCCTCGCGGCCGCGCTGTCCCTGGGCACGGCCTTTGCGCAGGCCAGCTATCCGAGCAAGCCGGTGACCATCATCACCCCCTTCGCCGCAGGCAGCGGGCCGGATGCCGTGCTGCGCCTGGTCAGCGACAAGCTGGGCAAGCTGTGGGGCCAGACGGTCACCATCGACAACAAGCCGGGCGGCGGCGGCTTCATCGCCATCGACCAGGCCAGGCGCGCGGCCCCCGACGGCTACGTGCTGCTGCAGCTGGACAGCGAACACGTGGCCGCGCTGCCGCACCTCTACAAGTCGAAGAACTTCAGGACGCTGGACCACTTCGATCCGGTCGCCTCGCTCTTTCGCACGCCCTTCTTCGTGGCGGTGAGCAGCCAGTCCAAGTGGAACAACATGAGCGACCTGATCGCCGCCGCCAAGGCCAAGCCCGGCCAGGTCAGCTACGGCTCCTGGGGCGTCGGCAGCCCGGGCCACCTCGGCGGGCAGCAGCTGGACGCGCTGGCCGGCCTGCAGATGAACCACATCCCCTACCGCGAGGTGTCGCAGCTGTACGCGCACGTCGGCACCGGCGAGGTGGACTGGGCCTTTGCCAGCATTCCCTCCAGCCAGGGCATCTACAAGGCGGGCAAGCTGAAGTACCTCGCGGTGGCGGCAAGCAAGCGCGTGCCGCAGATGCCCGACGTGCCCACCATGGCCGAGGCCGGCGGCCCGGCGGCGCTGGAAGTGAATTCCTTCGTGTCGCTATTGACCCCCAAGGGCGTGCCGGCCGCGATCAAGGCGAGAATCAATGCCGATGTCGCCAAAGTGATCGCCGATCCGGAGATCCGGGCCCGCTTCGATACCTTCGCGTTCGAACCGCTGGCCTGGTCCCCCGAGGAGATCACGCGCAACGCCGAAGCCAAGTCCAAGATCTATGGCGAACTGGTGCAGCGGGGCAACATCAGCCTTGACTGATTCCATCACCAACCACCACCAAATGCGAACCAACAAGACCACCAAGCGAACCCTTCTTCTTTCCGCCCTGGCCCTGGCCGCCGGCACCCTGATGCCCGCCGCCGGCGCCCTCGCGCAGCAGGCCTGGCCGACCAGGCCGGTACGCATCCTGGTGGGCTTCCCGGGCGGCTCCACGCCCGACATCGCCGCACGCACCATCGCCGAGCCGCTGTCCAAGGCGCTGGGGCAACCGGTGGTCATCGACAACAAGCCGGGTGCCTCGGGCAACATCGCCGCCGACACGGTCGCCAAGGCCACCGACGATCACACCCTGGGCGTGGTGATCAACGGCAACCTGACCTCGTCGAAGATGCTGTACAAGAACCTGCCCTACGACCCGGCCAAGGACTTCACCTACCTGTCGCTCTTGACCACCGCGCCGCTGATCCTGGTGACGCCGGCCAACGAGCCCTCGGGTGCCGCCTTCCTCGACGCCGCCAAGAAGGCGGGCGACAAGTGGAACTACGGCTCGGTGGGCGTAGGCTCGGTGGGCCACCTGGGCATGGAGCAGCTGCAGGGCCGCGTGCCGGGCATGGCGTCGCAGCACATCCCCTACCAGGGCAACCCGCAGGTGGTGACGGCCATGATCGGCGGCCAGGTGCAGATGGCCCTCATTCCCCCGGGCGTGGCCATGCCGCAGATCAAGGCCGGCAAGCTCAAGGCCGTGGGCCTGACCAGCGGCCGCAGCACGCTGGTGCCCGAGATCCCCTCGCTGTCCGAAGTGGGCGTGAAGGACTTCAACCTGGAGGTGTGGACCGCGCTGCTGGGCCCGGCCAATTTGTCGAAGGCGGCGCAGGACCGCATCGCCAAGGAACTGGCCATCATCATGAAGGACCCGGCGGTGCGCCAGCGCCTGTTCGACCAGGGCTGGCAGGCGGTGGGCACCTCGCCCGAGGGCATGCGCACACGCGTGAAGGAGGAGTCGGCCATCATGTCGAAGATCATCTCCACCAAGGGCATCAAGCTGCAGTAAGCCTGCATCGCGCCGCCGGTCCTCGCGGGCCGGCGGCTTTTCTTTTCCAGTCGTACAGAAAGCGTTCCAGAACATGAGTCAGCAGCTGATCGAGCCCGCGCGCCCCTTGCCGGTGTTCGGCGAATTCGATGTGGTGGTGGTCGGCGGCGGCCCGGCCGGCATCGCGGCCGCATTGAGCGCGGCGCGCCATGGCGCCCGCACGCTGCTGGTGGAGCGCTACGGCTTCCTCGGCGGCATGGGCACGGCCGGCGGCGTGACCAACTTCGCGGGTCTTTATGGCCGCGTGGACGGCGAGATGCGCCAGGTGGTGCACGGCGTGGTCGACGAACTGCTCGAGCGGCTGGAAGCCACCGGCGGCCTCAACAAGCCGCAGGACGGAATGGGCGGGCGCATCCGCGTGCGCTCCTACGACATCTCGGCTTACAAGTGCGCGGTCGACCCGCTGCTGATCGACAGCGGCGTGCAACTGCTCTTCCATGCGTGGGCCGCCCAGGTCATCCGCGAGGGCTCGCGCATCACCGCGCTCGTGGTGGAGACCAAGTCGGGCCGCCAGGCCATCCGCGCCAATGCGGTCATCGACTGCTCGGGCGACGCCGACGTGGCGGCCTTCGCGGGCGTGCCCTTCGAGGTGGGCGACGGCCACGGCAGCGGGCTCTTTCCCACCACCATGTTCCGCGTCGGCCAGGTGGACGCGCCGCGCGCGCTGGCGGCGGTGGGCGAGTTCAAGGCCATCAACGACCTGATGGACCGCGCCCGCCAGGAGCGCCCCGGCGCCTACGACTTCCCGCGCGAGGGCGCCATCCTGCGCCCGCAGATCGACCCGCGCGAATGGCGCGCCAACGTCACGCAGATCCGCAATGCCCAGGGCGGCGCGATGAACGGTGTCGACGCGCAGCAGTTGAGCGACGGCGAGATCGAGGGCCGCCGGCAGATCCGCGAGTACTTCCGCTTCCTCAAGGCCGAGGTGCCGGGCTTCGAGCAATCCTCCATCGTGGACATCGCGCCGCAGGTGGGCATCCGCGAGACGCGGCGCATCCAGGGCGCGTACGCGCTGACGGGCGAGGACATCCTCTCGTCCGCGCGCTTCGAGGACAGCATCGGCGTCAACGCCTGGCCGATGGAGCTGCATGCCGACGGCCGCATCGACTGGGGCTTCCCGCGCGACGCGGACAACGCCATCAACGAGCTGCCCTGGCGCATGCTGGTGCCCCAGGGCGTGGACAACCTGCTGGTGGCGGGCCGCTGCGCCTCGATGACGCACGAGGGCCAGTCGGCCGCGCGCGCCAGCGGAGGGTGCTTCGTCATGGGCCAGGCGGCCGGCACGGCCGCCGCCTCGCTGGGCGCGGCGCGATTCCCGGACATCGACGTCCGGGCCCTGCAGCGAACGCTGGTGGCCGACGGCGTGTGGCTGGGCCCCGGCCACGGCGCGGCTTAGCGCGCTGCCCGGGCGCCGATCGATCAGCGCTGCACGGGTTCGGCGGCAGCCGCGATCTCCGAGGGCGCGAAAAGCTCCTGCAGGCGCTCGCGCGCCATCGGGGCTTCCGGTGCCATCGCCAGCCGCTGGAAGCACTCGCCCACCTCCTGCCGCACATGCGGCGGCAGGCGCAGCAGCGCGGCGGACAGCGCATCCAGCTGCTCGGACACGGTGGGCCGCACGCCATCCTGGCCGAGGCCCGGATGCAGCATCTTCCAGGGGAGCACGCCGAAGACCAGCGCCAGCGCCTCCAGGTGGTCGAGCGTCGGATTGCCTTCGCCGCCCGCGTAGCGCCCGATGCTCGTGCGGCCGATGCCCAGCCCCTTGGCCGTGGCAGCCCGTTCGACCGCCAGGGCGGTCTGGGGGCCTTTCTCGCGCATCAGGCGCCTGAGGTTCGAAGAGAAGATGTGGAGGGCTCGATTGGTGCTCATGTGCCGTGGACCGGCCGCGCAGCAATTGCGGCGGCCTGTGCAAGCATTCCACGGCACCGTCGGGCCGGCAGGTAGGAGCGCTTCCCGGCGCCTTGGCAGCGCGCGCCGCGAATGCCTTGGCGAGGGCGACGCGCCCTAGCTTGCGCGCCGCAGCGTGAACAGCGGCGACGAGGCGCCGGCCAGCGCGAGTTCATGCGCTGCCTGCAGCAGCGGCCGGCCCAGATCCTGCATGCGCTGGGGGCTCAGGCGCAGCAGCGGCCCGGCAATGGTGATGACGGCGATGGTGCCCTGGTGCCGGCGCGTCACCGGTGCGGCCATGGCGGTCATGCCGGGCGCGTAGGACTCCACGATCATGCTGAAGCCGCGTTTGCGGTCCTCGTCCAGCGTCTTCATCAGCGCCTTGAAGGTGGTGGGCGCCTTCGGGCCGAACTGCGCGGGCTGCCCGAAGCCCTGGCGCGCGACCAGCTCGGTGGCGCGCTCCTCGCCGAGCGTCATCAGCCAGGCATGGCCGCCCGCGCTGCACGACAGGCGCACGTCGATGCCCATGTCCGGGTCGTAGCGCAGGCCGGTGCGCGCGCCCTGTGCCTTGGCCACGAAGATGAGGCTGTCGCCGTCCACCAGTGCCAGGCGCACCAGCTCCCCCGAGACCTCGGCGAGGCGGTCGATGATCGGCTGCGCGATATCCACGATGCCCGCGCCGCCCAGGAAGTTCAGGCCGAGCGCCGGCATCTTGGTGGTGAGCACGTAGTCGCCCTGCTCGCGCAGCTGCCGCACGTAGCCGCAGCGCGCGAGATCGGCCAGCAGGCGGTGGCAGGCGCTGCGCGGCAGGGCCAGCTCGTCGGCCAGCCCGCCCAGGGCGATGCCTTCGGGCTGGTGGGCCAGGACTTCGAGGATGGCCAGCACGCGCTCGACCGTGCCGCTGGGGGAGGGGCTCTTGTCTTTCTGCATCATGGAAAGGAATTCCAGATTGGAATGATGTTCTGCTTGTCTTCCTATCATGCCTCGTCAACCAACAATCACCAGGAGACAAGCCCGTGAAGACCTTCGCCCGCCGCGCCATCGTGAGCGCCGCCCTTGCCACCGCCACCTGCCTGGCCCTTGCGCAGGACGTGCAGGAGCGCGTGATCAAGTTCGGCCACCTCAACAACACCGACCACCCGGTGAGCATGGGGGTGAAGAAGTTCGCCGAGCTGCTGGCTGCCAAGAGTGGCGGCAAGCTGAAGGTGCAGGAGTTCCCGTCGAACCAGCTGGGCAACGAACTGCAGCAGCAGTCGGCGCTGCAGGGCGGCGTGCAGGAGATGTCGGCACCTGCCACCACCTCGCTGGCCGGCATCGTGAAGGAGTTCGGCCTGGTCGACTTCCCGTTCTCGGTGAGCAACTACGCACAGGCCGATGCGCTGCTCGACGGCCCGCTGGGCCAGGCGCTGATCGCCAGGCTGCCCGAGAAGGGCCTGGTGGCGCTGGGCTACTGGGACCTGGGCTTTCGCAACGTCACCAACAGCCGCCGGCCCATCGCCAAGGCCGAGGACCTGGAGGGCCTGAAGATCCGCGTGATTCCCAACCCGGTGTTCCTCGACACCTTCAAGGCCTTCAAGGCCAACCCGGTGCCCATGCCCTTCGCCGAGCTGTACGGCGCGCTGGAGTCCAAGGCAGTGGACGGCCAGGAGAATCCCTTCGCCGTGATCCTGTCGAACAAGTTCTTCGAGGTGAACAAGTTCGTGAGCGCCACCAACCACGTGTACGCCGCCAACATCGTGCTGGTCAGCAAGCGCTTCTGGGACAAGCTCTCGCCCGCGGAGCAGAAGATGATGCACGAGGCCGCCGACGAGGCACGCGGCTACCAGCGCAAGGTCAGCCGCGAGGCGGCCGCCAAGGCCGTGGGCGAACTGCAGGCCAAGGGCATGCAGTACAACGAGGTCGCGCCCGCCGAGCAGGCCCGCATGCGCGCCGTGGCCAAGCCGGTCACCGAGAAGTTCGCCGCCGCCTACGACCCGGCCATCGTCAAGCTCTACAACGACGAGCTGGCGCGTCTTTCGAAGTGAGCCGGTCCATGACGAAGATCCTGGTCCTGCACGGCCCCAACCTCAACCTGTTCGGCCGCCGCGAGCCGCACATCTACGGCACCACCACGCTGGCGCAGATCAACGAGCGCCTGGGCGCCCTGGCGGGCGAGCTGGAAGTGGAACTGGAGATCTTCCAGTCCAACCACGAGGGCGCCCTCATCGACAAGTTCCACGAGAACATCGACATCGCCGCCGGCGCGCTGCTCAACCCCGCGGGGCTGACGCAGCACGGCGTGCCGCTGCATGATGCGATCAAGGCCATGCCCTTCCCGGTGCTGGAGGTCCACATGTCGAACATCGCGGCGCGCGAGACCTGGCGGGCGCACTCGATCATCTCGCCGGCGGTGAAGGCCACCATCCAGGGCCTGGGCTGGCGCTCGTACACGGCGGGCCTGCGCGCGCTGGTGGAGATCGTGCGCGAGAGCCAGGGCGCCGAAGCGGCCTGAGCGGCGGCCGCTGGCCTTGCGGGCCGCGGCCTATACTGCATGAATGAACGAACTGGTACACGCCGGCACGCGCAAGAAGTCCGGCCGCAGCGCCGCGCCGGCGCGCAAGGCGCCCGGCCGCACCAACGACCCCGAACGCACCCAGGCCAACATCCTGGAGGTGGCCGAGGCGGAGTTCGGCGAGAAGGGCCTGGCCGGCGCGCGCATCGACGAGATCGCCGAGGCGACCAAGACCAGCAAGCGCATGATCTACTACTACTTCGGCAGCAAGGAGGGCCTGTACCTCGCCGTGCTGGAGGAGTCGTACCGGCGCGTGCGCGACGTGGAGTCCGAGCTCAACCTGCAGGACCTGGAGCCCGAGGAGGCGCTGCGGCGCCTGGTGGCCTTCACCTTCGACCACCACCTGCACCACGAGAACTACATCCGCCTGGTGATGTCCGAGAACATCAACCGCGGCCAGTACATGGCGCAGAGCCAGCGCATCCAGGACCTGAACGTGCCGGCCATCGCGGCCATCCGCCACCTGTACGAGCGCGGCGTCAAGGCCGGCAGCTTCCGCAAGGGGCTGGACCCGGTGGACATCCACGCCTCCATCTCGGCGCTGAGCTTCTTCAACGTGTCCAACCGCCACACCTTCGGCACCATCTTCAAGCTGGACATGCTCTCGCCCAGCTACATCGCCCAGCGCCGCGCCAACGTCACCGAGATGGTGGTGCGCTTCGTGCGCAAGTAGGGCGCCGTCCCCGCATTCAGGAACCGCGTACGCGGCCAGCCGGCCGCGCGGGTGGGTTTTCCCGAAATTGAAAAACTAACCAGTCCGTACAAAATCAACACAACAGGAGACTTCCCCTTGATCCAACGCTTGATCGACGGCATCTGCCGGCTGTTCGTGGCCTTGATGGTCGTGAGCCTGGCGCTCATGGTCCTCATGGTCTTCGGCAACGTCGTGCTGCGCTATGGCTTCAACTCCGGCATCACCGTGTCGGAGGAGCTGTCGCGCTGGCTCTTCGTCTGGATGACCTTCATGGGCGCCGTCGTGGCCGTGCGCAACCGCGCGCACCTGGGCACCGACATGCTGGTGGCCCGCCTCCCGTTGGCGGGCAAGAAGCTGTGCTTCGTGCTCGCGCACCTGCTGATGCTCTTCATCTGCTGGCTCATGTTCCGCGGCGCATGGGAGCAGACCGGCATCAACTACGGCACCACCAGCGCGGTCATGGAAGCCTCCATGGCCTGGTTCTACGCCAGCGGCGTGGTGTTCGCGGTGCTCGCCGCGCTGATCCTGGCGCACGAGCTGTGGAAGATGTTCGCCGGCCAGCTGTCGGAGGGCGAGCTGGTGGGCGTGCGCGAGTCGGAGGACGACCCCGCGCCTCATGGCCAGGCCACTCCGCACGCCACGAAGGAGCAGGCATGACCATCACCATCTTCCTGGGCGCCCTGCTCGGCGCCATGGCCCTGGGCGTGCCGATCGCCTTCTCGCTGCTCATCTGCGGTGCCGCCCTGATGTGGCACATGGACATGTTCGACGCGCAGATCCTGGCGCAGAACACCATCGAGGGCGCCAACAGCTTCCCGCTGCTGGCCGTGCCCTTCTTCATGCTGGCCGGCGAGATCATGAACGCCGGCGGCCTGTCCAAGCGCATCGTCAATTTCGCGATGACCCTGGTCGGGCATATCAAGGGCGGGCTGGGCTACGTCGGGATCATGGCGGCGGTGATCATGGCCGCGCTGTCGGGCTCGGCGGTCGCGGATGCCGCTGCCCTGGCGGCGTTGCTGCTGCCGATGATGAACCGCGCCGGCTACGACACCGCCCGCTCGGCGGGGCTGCTGTCGGCCGCCAGCATCATCGCGCCGATCATTCCGCCGAGCATCGGCTTCGTGATCTTCGGCGTGGCGGCCAACGTGTCGATCTCCAAGTTGTTCCTGGCCGGCATCGCGCCGGGCATCATGCTGGGCGCCGCCCTGTGGCTGACCTGGTGGTGGCTCGTGCGCAAGGAGAAGATCCAGGCGGCGCCCCGCGCCACCCGGCGCGAAGTGCTGCTGGCGCTCAAGGACGCCACCTTCGCCCTGGTGCTGCCGGCCATCGTGGTGGTGGGGCTGAAGTTCGGCGTGTTCACGCCCACCGAGGCGGCTGTCGTCGCGGCGGTGTATGCGCTGTTCGTCTCCACCGTGGTCTACCGGGAGCTCAAGCTCTCCCAGCTCTTTGGCCTGTTCGCCGCGGCGGCGCAGACCACGGCCGTGATCATGTTCCTGGTGGCCGCGGCCATGGTCTCGGCCTGGATGATCACCGTGGCCAACCTGCCGGCCGAGCTGGTTTCGCTGCTCAAGCCGCTGCTGGACAACCCCACGCTGCTGCTGCTGGCGATCATGGTCATCACCATGCTGGTGGGCACCGCCATGGACATGACGCCCACCATCCTGATCCTCACGCCGGTGTTCATGCCCATCGTGAAGGCGGCCGGGATCGACCCGGTGTACTTCGGCGTGCTCTTCATGATCAACAACGCCATCGGCCTGATCACCCCGCCGGTGGGCACGGTGCTCAGCACCGTGGCCGGCGTGGGCAAGGTCAGCATGGACGAAGTGACCAAGGGCGTGTGGCCCTTCATGGTCGCGCAGTTCGCATTGATGTTCCTGCTGGTGCTCTTCCCCAGCCTGGTGACGGTGCCGGCGCGCTGGCTGGCCGGATGAGCGACCGCAACCAACACGCATCCATTTCCAACGACGACCAACGGAGACAACCATGAAACGCATCTTCCTCAAGACCGTGCTGGCCGCAGCGGCCGTGGCGAGCCTGGCGGGCGTGGCGCAGGCACAGACGCGCACCATCAAGTTCGCCAACCAGAACGCGCCCGGCCATCCGATCGTGCTGGGCATGGAGAAGTTCGCGCAGATCGTCGAGGCCAAGTCCGGCGGCAAGATGAAGGTCAACGTGTTCCCCGGCGGCGCGCTGGGCAGCGACCAGGCCAACGTGTCGGCGCTGCAGGGCGGCACGCTGGAGATGGCCTCGATGAACTCGGGCATCTTCGCCAGCATCGTCAAGGACTTCGCCATCTACGACTTCCCCTTCCTGTTCGGAAACTCGAAGGAAGCGGATGCCGTGGTCGACGGCCCCTTCGGCACCGGCCTTCACAAGAAGCTGGAAGACAAGGGCCTGGTCGGCCTCGCCTACTACGAGCTGGGCTTTCGCGAGCTGACGAACAGCAAGCGCGCCGTGGCGAAGGTGGAGGACATCGCCGGCCTGAAGCTGCGCGTGATCCCCAACCCGATCAACGTCGACTGGGTCACCGCGCTGGGCGCCAACCCGACGCCGCTGCCCTTCCCCGAGCTGTACGCCGCGCTGGAGCAGAAGGCGGTGGACGGCCAGGAGAACCCGGTGGCCACCATCCGCGGCGCCAAGCTGTACGAGGTGCAGAAGTACATGACCATGACCAACCACCAGTACAACCCGCAGTCGGTCGTGATCAGCAAGCGCTTCTGGGATTCGCTGTCGGCCGACGAGAAGAAGGTGCTGCAGGATGCGGCCGCCGAGTCCGCCAAGTACCAGCGCGAGCAGTCGCGCGCGCAGGCCGCCAGCATCCTGGACGAGCTGAAGAAGGCCGGCATGCAGGTCACCGAGCTGCCGCCGGCCGAGGTCGCCAAGCTGCGCGACAAGATGAAGCCGGTGATCGCCAAGCACAGCGCCTCGGTGGGCGAGGCCACCGTCACCGCCGTGATGGCCGAGCTGGAAAAAGCCCGCAAGTAGCAAGGACCCGCGCACGTGCAGATCGACGGCCGCACCGAGGTGATCGCGCACCTCGGCTACCCCACCCACGCCTTCAAGGCACCGATGATCTACAACCCGTACTTCGAGGCGGAGGGGATCAACGCGGTGGTGGTGCCCTTCGCCTGCCGTGCCGAGGATTTCGCGGCGAGCCTGCGCACGCTGTTCCGGATGGACAACGTGCGCGGCGCGCTCGTCACCATGCCGCACAAGGTGAGCGTGGTCGAGCTGCTCGACGAGGTCACGCCGACGGTGCGCGTCGCCGGCGCGTGCAATGCGGTCAGGCGCCTGCCCGACGGGCGCCTGGTGGGCGACCAGTTCGACGGCGCCGGCTTCGTGCGCGGCGTGCAGCGCAAGGGAATGGACCTGCCGGCCACGCGGGGTCTGGTCGTGGGCTCGGGCGGCGTGGGCTGCGCCATCGCCGCCTCGCTGGCGCAGGCCGGCATCGCGCAGCTGGCCCTCTTCGACGTGAACGCGGCGGCGGCCGAGGCTCTGGCCGCGCGGCTGCGCAAGGAGTACCCGCAGCTGCCGGTTTCCACCGGCAGCGCCGATCCGCAGGGCTTCGGCCTGGTGGTCAACGCCACGCCGCTGGGCATGAACCCCAACGACCCGCTGCCCTTCGACGTCGAGCGGCTGCAGCCCGGCACCCTGGTCGGCGAGGTGGTGATGCGCAGCGAAACCACAGCGCTGCTTGCCGCGGCGCAGGCGCGCGGCTGCCGGGTGCAGGTGGGCACGGACATGCTCTTCGAGATGATCCCGGCGTACCTGGAGTTCTTCGGGCTGCCGAGCACCACGGCCGAAAGGCTGCGCTCGCTGGCGCGGCTGCAGTACTGAAGAGGCACGGCGCGCCGGCGCCCGTGACCGTCCGGCGACAGGCGCGGGGCGCAGGATTTGCTATGTTCCTGCGTTGCCCCCATTTGCCCCGCGCCCCCGATGACTTCCACGCTCCCCCCCAACCTCGATGCCGCCAGCGCGGCTCGCCATGTCGCCGAGCTGGTCGCCCTGATGCAGCTGGAGGCCACCGGCGAAGACCGCTTCCGTGGCCAGAGCCAGAACATCGGCACCCCCGCGGTGTTCGGCGGCCAGGTGCTGAGCCAGGCGCTGGCGGCGGCCAGCCGCACGGTGCCCGCGGACCGCGCCGTGCATTCCATGCACGCCTACTTCCTGCTGCCCGGCGAGCATGCGCCCATCGACTACACGGTGCACCGCGCCCGCGACGGCCGCAGCTTCACCACGCGGCATGTCATCGCGAAGCAGGAAGGCCGCGAGATCTTCGAGATGGCCGCCTCCTTCCAGACTCGCGACGAGGGCATCGACCACCAGGACCCGATGCCCCCCGCGCCCGATCCGCTGGCAGGGCCGAGCGAGCTGGAGCGCCGCATCGCGCTGGGCGACCGGGTGCCGGCCAGCTACCGCTTCCGCGGCCTGATCTCGCCGGGCCTGGAGGTGCGGGTGGTGGATGCGCCCGACCTGCTGGCGCCCCAGCCGACCGCGCCGCAGTCGCAGATATGGATGCGCGCCGTCGCGCCGCTGCCTGACGACCCGCTGGTGCATCGCGCCCTGCTGGCCTATGCCTCCGACAACGGCCTGCTGCGCGCCGCCATGAATCCGCACGGCCTGACCTTCTTCAGCAACAAGCTGCGCGTGGCCAGCCTGGACCACGCCATGTGGTTCCACCGGGACTTCCGGATGGACGACTGGCTGCTCTACGCCATCGATTCGCCGAGCGCCAGCGGGGCGCGCGGGCTGTGCCGCGGCAGCATCTTCACCCGCGACGGCCGCCTGGTCGCCTCCACGGCGCAGGAAGGCATGATCCGCGTGAAGGAGGGCTGAGGCCATGACTTGCTTGCGCCTGATGTTTCTCGCGGCCGCCGGGCTGCTGGCCACCGGCGCCGTCCATGCCGAGCGCGTGGGCGCCGTCGACACCGTCTTCAAGCTCATCGGCCCGGACCACAAGGTGGTGGTCGACGCCTATGACGACCCGAAGGTGCAGGGCGTGGCCTGCTACGTTTCGCGCGCCGTCACCGGCGGCGTGTCGGGCGCGCTGGGCCTGGCCGAGGACAAGGCCGAGGCCTCCATCGCCTGCCGCCAAGTGGGACCGATCCGCGTGACGCAGCCGCTGCCGCGGCAGGAGGAGGTGTTCAGCGAACGCCAGTCCATCCTGTTCAAGCGCCTGCGCGTGGTGCGCATGGTCGACAGCAAGCGCAACACGCTGGTCTACCTGAGCTACTCCGACAAGCTGATCGAGGGCTCGCCGCAGAACGCGGTGGCGGCCGTGTCGGTGGACCCGGCGACGCCGATCCCGCTCAAGCCCTGAGCCGCAGGCGCCCTGCCTCACGCATGGCCAGCCCGCTGCCTCCCCAGACCCCCGAGCTGCTGCGCCGCCTGCTGCGCGCCCGGGACCGCATGGACGCCGCCTCGCACGAGGACTGGCCGGTGCAGCGGCTTGCGGCCGTGAGCCATGTGTCCGAGGCGCATTTCGCCCGCGCGTTCAAGCAGGCCTTCGGCATCCCGCCGCACCGCTACCTGCTCACGCGCCGCATCGAGCGTGCCAAGACGCTGCTGCGCGACACGGATCTCCCCATCACCGAGATCGCCTTCCAGACCGGCTGGGCCAGCCTGGGCACCTTCGGCCGCACCTTCCGCGACATCACCGGCGAGAGCCCGGGCGCGCTGCGCGAACGCGAGCGGGCGGTGGCCGCGCAACTCGGCCGTGTGCCCGCCTGCTTCCTCAGCGCCGCCGAGCGCCCGGGACTCACCAGCGCAGTTTCGGAGAAGCGCCGCCGCGCCGCCGCCGATAAAAACGGGGCTCGACAACACAAGGAGCTTCGATGACGACGACGACAAACCAAGGCGTGGAGATGATCGGCCTGTACGTGCGCGACCAGGACGAGGCGCTGGCCTTCTACGTGGACAAGCTGGGCTTCCAGGTGCATACCGACGTGCGCAACGGCGACTTCCGCTGGCTGACGGTGCAGCACCCCGGGCAGCCCTCGTTCCAGCTCGGCCTCTTCGTGCCGGGCCCGCCCACGCTGGATGCGCAGTCGGCCCAGGCGCTCAAGGCGCTGGTCGCCAAGGGCGCGATGCCGCCCATGCTGCTCACGGTGCCCGACTGCCGCGCCGCCTACGAGCGCATGCGCGGGAAGGGCGTGGAGTTCACGCAGGAGCCGGTGGAGCGCTACGGCTCGGTGGACGCGAACTTCCGCGACCCCTCGGGCAACGGCTGGAAGATGTCCCAGCCGCGCGGCTGACGGCCGGCCCGCTCAGCCGCCGAAGGGGTTCGCCGTGGCGAACCACAGGGCGATGCCGGTGGCGATGATGAAGGCGCCGTCGGTCACGCCGGCCGCCAGGAAGAAGGTGGTCTGCAGTTGGTCCTTCAGTTCCGGCTGGCGTGCGGTGCCCTCGAGCAGCTTGCCGCCCAGGTTGCCGATGCCCAGGCAGGAGCCCAGGGCGGCGATGCCGATGAGCAGCGCCACGGCGAGGGGAAGGATGTCGAAGCCGGTCATGGTCAGGTGCCTTTCTCTTTCTTTCTTGCTGTCTTCGCCGCCGCCCCCTTGGCGCCGGCTTGGACATGACTTTCGCGGATGCGCTGCGCTCGGTCGATGACCTCCGAGGTCAAGTCTTCCGGCCTGGATCGTCTCGGTTTGTATGGTCCTCCTCCCTCCGAAGGAGGACGCTGTTGCAACGGCCATACATCCGGGGCTCTCGCTGTTTCTGGTTGTTTCGGTCGGTGGTGAAATGCGCGCCAAACCGAAAACAACCGAGGAGAAGCCAGAGTGAATGCAGTGATCCGTGGACTGATCGTCGCGAGCGTGTCCGTCGTATTGGTGGGTTGCGGTGGCGGCGGAGGTGGAGGCAGCAGCGCAGGTGGCAACGCAAGCGCAAATGCACCGGCCAGTTCGGCGGGCCCCTGGCTGACCTTCTCGCCCTCGCCGGTCGAGCTGGAACTGCTGCCCAACAAGGCCACCGTCTTCTCGGTCAAGGCGACTTCCACGAAGACGATCGCGCAGGCGGTCAACATCGCCATCATCGACACCAAGGGCGTGATTCAGCCGACCATCTCGCTCACGCAGAACAGCCCGCAGGTGTACTTCGCGGCGATGACCACCAACGCGGCGCTCGCGCCCGGGGTGTACAGCGGCCAGTTCGAGGTGCGCGTGTGCTATGACGCGCCGATCGCCTGCGCAAGCCCGGTGGAAGGCTCGCCCTGGCAACTGCCCTACCGCTTCCACGTGAACGACCCCGCTTCGCTCAGCTTCAAGCAGTGGGAGGCGGCGCAGACCACGCCAGGCTTCCTCGACGACTTCGCCATCAGCCAGAGTGCAAGCGTGCCGGTGGTGGTCACCGCGGGCTTCTATTCGCGCGTCATGGAAACATGGACCAGCGCCGATGCCGGCACTTCCTGGACCCTGCTCACGACGGCCCATTCGCCGACCCCCCTCACCCGCGGGTTCGCCCTGGCCGGCGACGGCAGTGCGATCTACCTCAGCGGCGGCCAAGGCTTGAAGACCTCGGGTTCGCCGGGTATCACGGGTGTCTTCGCCAGCCATGTCTGGAAGTTCGACGGAAGCGACTGGACTGCGCAAACTCCCGCCGCCAGCTTCCCGCCACGCGAGGGGCACGTGATGGCCAAGGTCGGCGCGACGCTGTACGTGGCGGGTGGAACGACTGGCGCGACGGTCTGGCGCGACCTGTGGCGGTCGATCGACGATGGCGTGAACTGGTCGAAGGTGCTCGACACGCTGCCGACGGCACTCGGCCGGATCAGCTGCGCAGTGAACTGGCAGGGCAGCCTCCTGCTGGTCGGGCAGACCGGGCTGGCCACCAGTGCCGACGGCGTGCAATGGAACGTGCGCAGCAGCCTGCCTGCCAGGTTCCCGTTCGGCAGCACGCAGTGCGGCCTATTGAACAACCGGCTGGTCGTCGTGGCCCCGGACGGCAACCGCGACACCTATTCCTCGGCCGACCTGCAGAGCTGGCAACTCGAGCCATCTCCCGGATTCGCGACGCCATCGCCGGGCGCGGCTGCCGTGGCCGGCCGGCTGCTCACCGTGACGGGCAGCGGCACGTCGCAGCGGACGGTGTACAGGACGGTTCCCTGAGCGGAAGCGGTCCGCCGCCCGGCGGACCGGCCGTCAGTGCAGGGCGCTCGACTCGGCGAGCGCTGCGCGCATGCCGCCGAAGCGCCGCCGGTACTGCGCCGGCGACAGGTTCACGCTGCGCTTGAAGAGGCGGCTGAAGAAGGCCGCATCGTCGTAGCCCACTTCCTCGGCCACCGCCTCCACCGGGTTCTCGGTGGTCTCCAGCAGGTGCTTGGCTTCCTCGATGCGCAGGGTCTGCGTGTACTCCATGGCCGTCATGCCGGTGGCCAGCTTGAAGCGGCGCTGGAACGAGCGCTCGGCCAGGCCGCTGACCTGCGTCATCGCCGTCACCGGCGCGGGATGGGTGTAGTGCTCGGCCACCCAGGCCTGGCAGCGGCCGATGACCGCGTCTTCCACCTGCCGGGCCCGTGCCATGCGCGCGAAGGGCTGCTGGCCCACATGGTGCCAGTCGATCAGGTTCAGGCGCGCCACCTGCATTGCCGCCTCGATGCTGGTCAGGCGCGCGATGAGGTAGAGCGCCAGGTCCATCCACGAGCTGCCGCCGCCGGCCATCACCAGGCGCTGGCCCTCGCCCGCGGTGACCATGGCGCGCTGCGGCCGCACGCGGGCGAGCGGGTAGCGCTGCTGCAGCATGTCGCAGAAGGCCCAGTGGGTGGTGGCGTCCTCCCCGTCGAGCAGGCCGGCCTCGCCCAGGAGCACGGCGCCGGAACAGGCGGTGGCCAGCAGCGCGCCTTGGGCATGGCAGCGGCGCAGCCAGGCCACCTCGGCCTGGTAGAGGCCGTCCAGCGGCCCGCTGGGCGAGATCAGCAACTCGGGCACGCACACGGCGGTGGGCGCCTCCAGCTCGTCCAGCCTGCGCTGCGCCTCGATGGGCACCTCGTTGGCCACGCGCACCACGCCAGCGTTCGCGCCGACGATCACCGGATCGAGCAGCGCGGGGCCGGGGCTGCCGCCTTCCACCATCGGCCAGTCGCGGCCGGCGCACTTGAAGAGGTCGTACATGCCGTAGACCACCGACGCGGCGGTTTCCTGCGTGACGAGGATGGCGACGACAGGGAGCGGCGGGCTGCTGGACATCGGCGGCCTCCGTAGAGTGGGGTAGGGCGGCTGGCGGGAACGTCAGGCTTGTTGCGGGAATGGCTGCGGCCATCCGGACCGCGCGAACTTACGCTTTCCGGACGGCCCATTCAAGGAGAGTCCCCATGACACTGCACGACGCCCGCGGCGAAGCCCTGTCCACCGACCAGGACGCGGCCCTGGCCCTCTACGAGCAGTCGCTCGACCTCTTCAACAGCCTGCGCATGGACCCGGTGGCCGCGCTGCAGCCTGCGCTGGAAATGGACGCGGACTTCATCTCCGGCCACCTGCTCATGGCCGGCCTGATGCTCAGTGCCATCGACGCGCAGGCACTGCCGCAGGCGCGTGACAGTCTCGCCGCCGCGGCCGCGGCCGCGAGCCGCCGCGAGCCCACCTTGCGCGAGCGCTCACTGCTGGCCGCACTGCAGCCGTGGGCCGAGGGCGACATGGGCCGCGCCAACCGCCTGCTGGACCGGCACCTGATCGACCATCCGCGCGACCTGTTCGCGCTGCAGCTCACCCACATGGGCGACCTGGTGCTGGGCCAGTCCACCCTGCTGCGCGACCGCGTCGGCCGCGTGCTGGCGCACTGGAGCCCGGCCGATGCCGGCTACGGCTACGTGCTGGGCATGCATGCCTTCGGCCTGGAGGAGTGCAACGAGTACGCCCGCGCCGAGGCCGCGGCCGAGGCGGCGCTGGAGCGCAATCCCTTCGACGCCTGGGCGGTGCATGCGCTGGCCCACGTGTACGAGATGCAGGGCCGGGCCGAGGACGGCATCCGCTGGCTGACCGAGGGCAACACGCACTGGCAGCAGGACAACATGCTGGCGGTGCACAACTGGTGGCACCTGGCGTTGCAGCACCTGCGTGCGGACGACACCGCGTCGGCCCTCGCGGTGTACGACCGCGCCATCGCGCCCAACGGCAACTCGATGGCGCTGGACCTGGTGGATGCCAGCGCCCTGCTGTGGCGCCTGCAGCTTCGCGGCGTGCACGCCGGCGCGGTGCGCTGGGAGGCACTGGCCGCGCGCTGGCGCGAATGGGCGCAGCCGGGCTGGTCCACCTTCAACGACATGCATGCGCTGCTGGCGCAGATCGGCGCCGGGTCCGCCGAGGGCATCGCCTTGCTGCGCGCAGCCATGGGCGTGGTGCATGCCGATGCGGCGCCGGCACCCTGGTGGCGGCACGCCGGGGTCGCGGCGGATGCGATGCAGGCCTTCGGTGACGCGCGCTACGACGATTGCGCACGCGAACTGTTGCCTTTGTTGCATGCGGCCCAGGGCTACGGCGGCAGCCATGCGCAGCGCGGCATCTTCCATCTCACCGCCTGCGAGGCGGCGCGGCGTGCCGGCGACCGGGCGCTGCACGAGGCGCTGTGCAGCGAGGCGGCGGCGCGGCTACCGGCCACCCGCGAGGCAGCAGAAGCGATGCCGCGGCGCGCGCAACTCAAGGCGGCCTGAGCCGTCCGGCAAGCTGCGGGGGTGTCCTCCTACCGGTCGCTGGCGGCCCGGCGCGCAGACTGGCTCTCTTTGCCCCGAGGAGCTGCCATGCCCAAGCAAGCCGATTCCCAGCCGCGCATCGACGCACTCGATGCCTGCGCCCAGGCCTGCGACCACTGCGCCGCCGCCTGCCTGCGCGAGGAGGATGCCAAGGCGATGGCGCGCTGCATCGCCCTGGACATGGATTGCGCGGCCCTCTGCCGGCTCGCGTCGGCCTTCGTGGCGCGCGGCAGCGATTTCGCGGGCGAGCTGTGCAGCGCCTGCGCCGCGGTGTGCCGGGCCTGCGCCGATGAGTGCGGCAGGCACGCGGCAGACCACTGCAAGCGCTGCGCCGACGCCTGCACGCGCTGCGCGCAGGCCTGCGAGGATGGCGGCCTGGGCCGCCTGCCTGCCTGAGCGATCGGCGCGCTACAGCAGCCGCTTGAGGTAGCGCCCGGTGTGGCTGGCCTCGTTCGCGGCCAGCGCCTCGGGCGTGCCCGCGCCCACCACGGTGCCGCCGCCGGCGCCGCCCTCGGGACCCATGTCGATCAGCCAGTCGGCCGTCTTGATGACGTCCAGGTTGTGCTCGATCACCACGATGGTGTTGCCCGCGTCGCGCAGCTGGTGCAGCACCTTCAGGAGCAGCTCGATGTCGGCGAAGTGCAGGCCGGTGGTCGGCTCGTCCAGGATGTAGAGCGTGCGGCCGGTGTCGCGCTTGGACAGCTCCAGCGCCAGCTTCACGCGCTGCGCCTCGCCGCCCGAGAGCGTGGTCGCGGCCTGGCCTAGCTTGATGTATGAGAGGCCGACGTCCAGCAGCGTGTGCAGCTTGCGCTCGATGGTGGGCACCGCCTTCAGGAACTCGTGCGCCGCCTCCACCGTCATGTCGAGGATCTGCGCGATGTTCTTTCCCTTGTACTGCACCTCCAGCGTCTCGCGGTTGTAGCGCTGGCCGTGGCAGACCTCGCAGGGCACGTACACGTCGGGCAGGAAGTGCATCTCCACCTTCACCACGCCGTCGCCCTGGCAGGCCTCGCAGCGGCCGCCCGCCACGTTGAAGCTGAAGCGGCCCGGGCCGTAGCCGCGTTCGCGCGCGGTGTTGGTCTCGGCCATCAGCTCGCGGATCGGCGTGAACAGGCCCGTGTAGGTGGCGGGGTTGCTGCGCGGCGTGCGGCCGATGGGCGATTGGTCGACGTTGATGACCTTGTCGAAGTACTCGATGCCTTCCACCGCCTCGTGCGGTGCCGGCTCCTCATGCGCTCGGTAGAGCGTGCGGGCCACGGCGGCATAGAGCGTGTCGTTCACCAGCGTGGACTTGCCCGAGCCCGACACGCCCGTCACGCAGGTGAGCAGCCCCACCGGAAAGGGGACGCTGACGTTCTTCAGGTTGTTGCCGGTGGCGCCCAGCACGCGGATCTCCTGCAGCGCGCCCTGCGTGGCCAGGTGCTGCGCCTCCCGCGCGGCGCGGCGCTCGGCGGCCGGACTCATGGGGAAGCGCGAGGCCTTCTTCTTGGTGTCCTCCTCGCCGGCCTTCTTCGTCACCGGCAGCCAGGGCGTGCGGCGCTGCGGCACCGCGATCTTGCGGCGGCCCGAGAGGTACTGGCCGGTGAGCGACCCGGGCGCCTCGGACACCTCGCGGTAGTCACCCTGCGCCATCACCTGCCCGCCGTGCACGCCGGCGCCGGGGCCCATGTCGATGATGTGGTCGGCCGCTTGGATCATGTCCTCGTCGTGCTCCACCACGATCACGCTGTTGCCGATGTCGCGCAGGTGCTTCAGCGTTCCGATCAGGCGGTCGTTGTCGCGCTGGTGCAGGCCGATGCTGGGCTCGTCGAGCACGTACATCACGCCGGTGAGGCCCGAGCCGATCTGAGAGGCCAGGCGGATGCGCTGCGCCTCGCCGCCCGAGAGCGTGTCGGCGCTGCGGTCCAGGCTGAGGTAGTTCAGGCCGACGTCGTTGAGGAACTTCAGCCGCAGTCCGATCTCGCGCACCACCTTGTCCGCGATGTCGGCCTTGGCGCCGCGCAGGTGCAGGTCCTGGAAGTACTGCAGGCTCTCGCGCAGCGTGAGGTGGCTGATCTGGTAGATGGCCATGCGCGTGTCTTCCTGGCCTTCGTTCACCAGGAACACGTTGCGCGCCTCGGGCCGCAGGCGCGAGCCGCCGCAGTCGGGGCAGGGCTGCACGTTGCGGTAGCGGGCCAGCTCCTCGCGCACCATGGCCGAGTCGGTCTCGCGGTAGCGCCGCACCATGTTCGGGATGATCCCCTCGAAGGGGTGCTTCTTCACCAGCTTCTTGCCGGCCGAGGCGCCCGATTCCATGGTGTAGCTGAACTTGATCTCCTCGCTGCCCGAGCCATTGAGCAGCACCTGCTGCACGCTGGCCGGCAGCGACTCGAAGGGCGTGTCGACGTCGAACTTGTAGTGCTTGGCCACGCTCTCGACCATCGAGAAGTAGTAGCCGTTGCGCCGGTCCCAGCCCTTGATGGCGCCGCTGCCCAGCGACAGCGACGGGAAGGCCACCACACGGCTCGGGTCGAAGAATTCGCGGTTGCCCAGGCCGTCGCAGGCGGGGCAGGCGCCCACCGGCGAATTGAATGAGAACAGGCGTGGCTCCAGCTCGGCGATCGAGTAGTGGCAGATCGGGCAGGCGAACTTGGCGTTGAACAGGTGTTCCTTGTCCTCCTTGCCCTCGCCGCCCAGCTCCAGCGCGATGGCGCGGCTGCTGGCCAGGCGCAGCGCGGCCTCGAAGCTCTCGGCCAGGCGCTGCTGCATGTCCGGCCGCGCGCGCAGGCGGTCGATGACGACGTCGATGTCGTGCTTCTCGGTCTTCTTGAGCTGCGGCAGGTCGTTGTATTCGTAGGTCTGGCCGTCGACGCGGAAGCGCACGTAGCCCGCGGCCTGCATCTCGGCGAACAGCTCGGTGAACTCGCCCTTCTTCTCGCGCGCCACCGGCGCCAGGATCATCAGCCGCGGCTCGTCGGGCAGGGCCAGCACCGCATCGACCATCTGCGAGACGGTCTGCGACTGCAGCGCGAGATGGTGGTCGGGGCAGTAGGGCGTGCCGGCGCGGGCATACAGCAGGCGCAGGTAGTCGTGGATCTCGGTCACCGTGCCCACGGTGGAGCGCGGGTTGTGGCTGGTGGCCTTCTGCTCGATGCTGATCGCGGGCGACAGGCCCTCGATCATGTCCACGTCGGGCTTGTCCATCAGCTGCAGGAACTGGCGGGCATAGGCCGACAGGCTCTCGACATAGCGGCGCTGGCCCTCGGCATACAGCGTGTCGAAGGCCAGGCTGGACTTGCCCGAGCCCGACAGGCCGGTGATCACCACCAGCTTGTTGCGCGGGATGTCCAGGTCGATGTTCTTGAGGTTGTGCGTGCGGGCGCCGCGGATGCTGATGCGCTGCTGCGCCAGCACGGCGCCGAGGTAGGCTTCTTTTTCCAGGGGGGCGTTCACGTTGGCGGCTCTTTCGGGCAACCGAGCATGATAGACGCCCGGGAAATTCAGCGCTTGGGCGCGTTTTCCGCCGTTTTCTCCGGCGGGGCGGCGGCGATCCGGGCGACCATGTGGTCCGCCAGGGCCGCGTACAGCGGGCGGCTGATCATCCTCGATACCAGGCTGGCCAGCATGGCCGAGGCCATCAGGCTGAGCACCATCGAATGGCCGTCCACCATCTCCATGACGATCAGGAAGGCGGTCAGCGGCGCCTGCGTCACCGCCGCCAGGAAGGCGGCCATGCCCATGGCGATCAGGGCCGGTGCCAAGGTGGGGTCGATCACCGCCGCCAGGCTGTGGCCGATGCCCGCGCCCACCGACAGCGAGGGCGCGAAGATGCCGCCGGGCACGCCGCACCAGGCGGTGATCCAGGTGGCGGCGGCCTTGAGCAGGGCGTACAGGCCGGTCTGCTCCATCTCGCCGGCCAGCATGCGCTTGACGGCCTCGGAGCCGGCGCCGAAGGTCTGGCCCTCGCTGGCCAGGCCAATCACCGCCACCAGCAGGCCGCCCGCGGCGGCGAACTTCAGCGGCCAGCGGGCCCGCCAGGCATTGAGGCGCTCCGGCGCGCCGGTGAGCGACATCGCAAGCAGGCGCGAGAACAGGCCGCCCGCCGCCCCGCCCACCAGCGCCACCAGCAGGCCGGGCCAGAGCAGGTCCCAGTTGAGGTCGGGCACCCGGATCACGCCGAAGTAGCTGACGTTCCCGAAGACCGAGACGGACACCATGCCGGCCAGCACGATGGCGGTGATGATCAGGCCGCTGGAGCGCGCTTCCAGCCGGCCAGCCAGCTCCTCGATGGCGAAGACCACGCCGGCCAGCGGCGCGTTGAAGGCCGCGGCGATGCCGGCGGCGCCGCCCGCCACCAGCAGGGCGCGCGCGTCGATGGTGCTGCCGGGCGAGAGCCAGCGCCGGGCGTGCTGCATGACGCCGGCCGCCACCTGCACCGACGGCCCCTCGCGGCCGATGGACAGGCCTGCCGCGAAGCCGCCCACGCCCAGCACGATCTTGGCGAAGGTCAGGCGCAGCGAGGCGAAGGCGCCCACTTTCTCCGGCGGCAGGGCCGGGTGCAGCGCCGCCTTGATCTGCGGGATGCCCGAGCCCGAGGCGCCGGGAAACCAGCGGTGCGTGGCCCAGACCAGGAGCACGGTGAGGGCGGGCATCCACAGCAGCACCGCCCAGGCATTCCAGTGGTAGAGGCGCTGGAAGAGCGAGAAGGCCCGGTCCGCCGCCAGGGTGAAGCCCACCACGAACAGCCCCGAGGCCAGCGCATAGGCCAGCACGATGACCCGGTCCACCCAGGTGCGCCAGCCCGAGAACTCTGCGCGCAGGTTCTGCAGGAAGTCCGGCTCACGCCGATGGTGGGGGTCGGGCTGCGTCATCGAGTGGGGGCGCGGCCATTGTGACAGCCGGGGGCCGCGGGCCGCCCGGCGCGAGCCCTGGCGTCCGGCGCCGGCCGAAATTGCCGCTTCGCGTCCTCCCGGGGGTGCCGGGCGGGCGGACGCGGGTAGACTCTTTGCCATGGCCGGGCGATCCCGGCGTTTTCTCTCTCTGCAAGGCAATTCCATGGCATCGGTCAACAAAGTCATCCTCGTCGGCAACCTCGGCCGCGACCCCGAAACCCGCACCTTCCCCAGTGGCGACCAGGTGTGCAACGTGACCCTGGCCACCACCGACAAGTGGAAGGACAAGCAGAGCGGCGAGATGCGCGAGGCCACCGAGTGGCACCGCCTGGTCTTCAACGGCCGCCTGGCCGAGATCGCCGCGCAGTACCTGCGCAAGGGCTCGCAGATCTACGTCGAGGGCGCGATCCGCACCCGCAAGTACACCGACAAGGACGGCGTCGAGAAGTACGCCACCGACATCCGCGTCGACCAGATGCAGATGCTGGGCAGCCGCCAAGGCCAGGGCGCGCCGGCGGGTGGCGGCGACGACGACGGGTACGGCGGTGGTGGTGGTGGCTACGGCGGCGGCGGCGGTGGTGGCGGCGGTTATTCGCGCGCTCCGGCAGCCGCACCGCGCGCCCCGGCGCCGGCGCCGCGCCAGGCACCTGCACGGTCGTCGTCGGGCTTCGACGACATGGACGACGACATCCCCTTCTGATCCGGCTGCCTCCCGAAAGCAAAAGGGCCTGCGATTTCGCAGGCCCTTTTTTCATCTTGGTGCGTCGAGCGGGTGCTGGCGCCCGGCGCGCCGGCGCCGCCCCCATCCGTACCAGAAGCAGATGAAGGTGGGAATTCCCAGCGTCACCCACGCCAGCATGTCGCCGAAGCCGCCGTCGCTGAACAGCGCCGAAATCAGGCCGACCGCGGTCATCAGGCCCAGCGCGATGGGCCAGCCCCACAGGCGCCAGAAGTGCGAGGGAGGCGGCTGCAGTTTTTCCTGGCTGCTCATGTCGAGGTGATCGCCTTGGTCGTGGCACCCGCCGGGTGCGGGGTGGCCAGGGGCGGCGTTCCGTGCTGCGCCGGCATGGCCGCGCCCTTGGACTCCTTGTGGCCCTTGTGCTCGTGCACGGGATTGCCGCGCTTGAGCCACAGGTACAGGCCGCTGCCCAGCACGATGATGGTGGCGATGTCCAGCAGCGCCCAGATGATCTGCATCGGCATGCCGCCGTAGTCGCCGAAGTGCAGCGGCTGCGAGACCAGCAGCGCCGTCAGGTACCAGGGCAGGTGCGGGCTGGCGGTGATCTCGGTGGTCTTGGCGTCCACCAGCACCGGGTGCAGCAGCTTCGAGGTGATCGGCGTGTCGCCGCGCAGGAAGATGGTCGTGTGGTGCGGGCTGGAGAAGGCCGTGCCCGGGAAGGCGATGAAGGACATCTTGTTGCCCGGCGAGCTCTGCAGCGCGACGTCCAGCGAGCGCTGCACCGAGCCGCGCTCGGCCACCGGCACCAGCGGCTGCCCCTGGTAGGGCTGCAGGATGTGGCTGAGCTGGTCGTACTGCCAGTACTTGATGAGCAGGTCGGCCCAGGTGTTGATCATCCCGGTGGCGCCCACCACGAAGACCCACACCAGCGTGACGATGCCCAGCAGGTTGTGCAGGTCCAGCCACTTCAGGCGCGGCCGGCGCTCGCGGCGCACGGTGCCGAACTCCAGCTTGCGCATGAAGGGCGAATACAGCACCACGCCGCTGACCACGGCCACCAGCAACAGCAGGCCCATGAAGCCCAGGAACAGCTTGCCCGCCAGGCCCGCGAACAGGTCGACGTGCAGCTTGAACATGATCCACATGAAGCCCTCGTCGAACTTGGGCTGCGCCAGCACCTGGCCGGTGCGCGCGTCCACCGCCACCGACTTGAAGTCGTCGGTGGGCTCGGGCGTGGGCGTCATGGTGACGAACCAGACCTTGTCGCTGTCTTCTTCCTGCGAGACGAACTGCACCACGCGGTCGGGGTGCAGGGCGCGCGCCTTGTCGAGCACCGAGTCGAGGCTCACGCGCTGCTTCGCCTGCTCGGCCGGCAGCTCGGGCGCCTCGACCTCGGTGCCCAGCAGGTGCCCGATCTCGTGGTGGAAGATCAGCGGCAGGCCCGTCAGGCACAGCAGCAGCATGAAGACGGTGCAGACGAGGCTGCTCCACTTGTGGACCCAGGTCCAGGTCTTGATGCGTCCAGTATTCATGGCAATTCATGCCGGCCCGAAGGCCGGCTCCTTTGGCTTCGACTCAGAACCGGTAGGTCGCGCTGGCCACCACGTTGCGGCCCGCGCCATACCAGCAATCTCCTCGCGACAGGCAGGTGCTGAAGTAGGTCTTGTCGGTGATGTTGTTCATGTTCAGTGCCAGCCGCCACTGCGCATTCTCCCAGGAGACCATGGCATCGACCAAAGTCTGGCTGGGCACTTCGGGTCCGATGCCCGAGGAGAGGTCGCGGAACGAACTCATCCAGCGCACGCCCGCGCCGACGGCAAAGCCGGGCATGCCGGCGATGGCGAAGCGGTACTTTGCCCAGACGCTGGCCATGTTTTCCGGCAGGCCCTCGAGCTTCTGGTCCACATCGGTGTAGGTGTAGTTGGCGATCAGGTCCAGCGCCGAGGTGATGCGGCCGCGTGCTTCCAGTTCGACACCCTTGGTCTTCGTGTCCGGCAATTGCGCCACGGGCGCGGGCGGCGGCCCGGTTTCGGCCACGCGGTCGACTTCGCGCAAGTCGTAGATGGCCGCGTTGAAGGCGAGCGGACGGTCCTTAGGTTCGTACTTGAAGCCGGCTTCCCATTGTTCGCCACGCAGCGGACGCAGCGTCTGCCCAAGGTAGGACGGCTGCGGGGTGAAGGATTCGGCGTAGCTCAGGTACGGCGACCAGCCCGAGGGGAAGGCATACAGCAGGGCGAAGCGCTTGGTGGTCGCATCGGCGTCCTGGTCCTCCGAGCCATCGCTCATCGAGCGGGTCTTGTCGTAGCGCAGGCCTGCCAGCAGGACCCAGTTGTTCCACTTCATCTGGTCCTGGATGTAGTAGCCCTGGCTGCGCTGGTGCGTGCGGGGCGAGGCCACGCGGTCCGGCTCCGTGTAATTGCCGTAGACCGGCGCGTAGGCGTCGATGAAGTTGAAGGTCGTCCCGCCCGCGGTGTCTTCCTTCTGGTAGGAGAAGTCGGCGCCGATCAGCAGGGTGTGGGACAGCTCGCCGGTGCGGAAGTTGCCCACGACGTTGGTGTCCATGACCGAGATCTCGGTCTGGGTCAGCGAGCTGTACAGGACGCGGCCGAGGGTCCGCTTGTCCGGAGAGTTGAAGATCCCCGGAACCTCGCCTTCGAGGAAGCCGTAGTCCGCGTAGTGGTAGTGGCCGTCGTTCTCGTTCTTGGCGTAGCGGAAGTTGTTGCGGAAGGCCCAGCTGTCGTTCAGCTTCTGCTCGAACTGCCAGCCGAAGGTCTTGCGTTCGCTGTTGTAGTAGTCGACCGGCTCGCCGATGAAGCGGCTGCTGGGCAACTGGCCGTTGGGATTGGGCAGCAGCGTGCCTTCCCACGGGAAGAACTGCGAGGTGGTCCCGGCCTTGTCCTTCTGGTAGAGCGCTTGCAGGGTCAGCGAGGTGGCGCCGCTGGGGCGCCAGGTGAGCGACGGTGCCAGCACCGTGCGGTCGTCGGGCACGTAGTCCACCTGGGTGTCCGACTTGCGCGCCAGCGCGATCAGCCGGTAGGACCAGTCGCCGTCCTGCGTGAGCGCGCCGGTCAGGTCGGTCTGGATCTGCTTGCGGCCGTGGCTTCCGAACTCCACGCCCACTTCGCGCTGCGTCTCGGTCAAGGGCCGCTTGCTCACCATGTTGACGATGCCACCGGCGGTGCCCGAGCCGTAGAGCATGCCCGAGGGGCCGCGCAGCACTTCGAGGCGCTCGAGCGTGTAGGGTTCCGTGCGGGACGTGCTGGTGTACCAGCCGTAGGCCTGGCGCAGGCCGTCCAGGAAGACGCTGGGCTCGGTGCCGCGGATGCGCACCGAGTCGGTCCGGCCGTCGAGCCCGTAGGCATCGGAACGCACACCGGCGGCGTAATTGAGCGCGTCCTGAATGCTGGTGGCCCCCTGGTCCACCATCTGGTCCCGCGGCACGATGGTCACCGACTGCGGCGTCTCCGCCAGCGGGGTGTCGGTCTTCGTGGCCGACATCGCATTCTTCGCCCGGTACCCGATGACCGGCGTCGTGGCGGTCTCGGCGGTGGCGTTGGCATCCACCCGGACTTCGGGAAGCACGGCGCTTCCGGCGGCCTGGGCCGCCGCCCACTGCGGGGCGGTGCAAAGGGCGATGAAAGTGGTCACAAGTGCCGTACTTGGGTTCAGACGAAAGTGAGCGCTCATTTGATTTTCTTTTTGGGCGGGTTGTATTGCGTTAAAGAATAAGAACGATTCGCATTCTATGTAAACGCTCCGCAAAGATGCTGAATTTCCCCGGTTCAAAGGGGCATTCGCGCGTCGATGCGACACCGGCAGTGCCGTCCCGACGCCAGCAAGGGATGAGCCTTTTGGCCATCATTGCCAACCCTATGCCTCCCTTCTCCATCCTCGACCTGTCGCCCATCTGCGAAGGCGGCGACGCCGCCCAGTCCTTCCGCAACTCCCTTTCGCTGGCCCAGCACGGCGAGCGCCTGGGCTACCGGCGCTACTGGCTGGCCGAGCACCACGGCATGCCCGGCATCGCCAGCGCGGCCACCGCGGTGCTGCTGGCGCATGTGGGCGCCGGCACCTCCACCATCCGCATCGGCGCCGGGGGCGTCATGCTGCCCAACCACTCGCCGCTGGTGATCGCCGAGCAGTTCGGGACGCTGGAGTCGCTCTACCCCGGCCGCGTCGACCTGGGCCTGGGCCGCGCGCCCGGCTCCGACCAGCGCACCGCCCGCGCGCTGCGCCGCGACCTGGACACCAACGCCGACCAGTTCCCGCAGGACGTGCTCGAGCTGATGGACTTCATGTCCAAGGAGCCTCGCCAGCCGGTGATGGCCGTGCCCGGCCGGGGGCTCGAGGTGCCGATCTGGATCCTGGGCTCCAGCACCTTCGGCGCCCAGCTTGCGGCGCACCTGGGGCTGCCCTATGCCTTTGCCTCGCACTTCGCGCCCCAACAACTGATGCAGGCGATCGAGATCTACCGCAGCACCTTCCAGCCGTCCGCGCAACTGGCCAAGCCCTACGTGATGCTGGGTTTCAACGTGTTCTGCGCCGACAGCGACGAGGAGGCGCGCTTTCGCGCGACCTCATGGCAGCAGGCCTTCGTCAACCTGCGCAGCGGCCGCCCGGGCCGCCTGCCGCCGCCGGTGGAGGGCTACCGCGAGCGCGTCGGCCCGGGCGAGGCAGCGCTGCTGGACTCCGTGCTCTCGTGCTCCGCCGTTGGCTCGCCGCAGACCGTCAAGACCGCCATCGACGCCTTCGCGGCCCGCACCGGTGCCGACGAGCTGATGGTCACCTCGCAGGTCTTCGACCACCAGGCGCGGCTGCGCTCGTACGAGCTGCTGGCGCAACTGCGCCAGGACTGAAGCGGCCGGCTCAGGCGGCGCTGGCGATCACGCCGCCGCCCAGGCAGACCTCGCCGTCGTACAGCACGGCCGACTGTCCCGGCGTGACGGCCCATTGGGCCTCGGGAAAGGCGAGCCGGAAGGCGCCGTTGGCGCCATCGGCGAGCGAGCAGCCCGAATCGGCCTGGCGGTAGCGCGACTTGGCCGCGTAGGCGCCGCCGCCGGGCGCCTCGCCGGCCACCCAGCTGGCGTCGTCCGCTTCCAGCGTGTGCGACTGCAGCCAGGGGTGGTCGTGCCCCTGCACCACCCACAGCGTGTTGGCCGCGATGTCCTTGCGCGCCACGAACCACGGCGAATGGTCGCCGCTGCCACGTGCCGCGCCCTTTTCCTTCACCCCGCCGATGCCCAGCCCCTGCCGCTGGCCCAGGGTGTAGAAGGACAGGCCCTGGTGCTCGCCCAGCACACGCCCGCGCTCGTCCCGGATCGGGCCCGGCTCCTTGCTGATGTAGCGATTGAGGAACTCGCGGAAGGGCCGCTCGCCGATGAAGCAGATGCCCGTCGAGTCCTTCTTCTTCGCGTTGGGCAGGCCGATCTCGGCGGCGATGCGCCGCACTTCGGTCTTGCGCAGCTCGCCCACCGGGAACAGCGTCTTGCCCAGTTGCTGCTGATTCAGCCGGTGCAGGAAGTAGCTCTGGTCCTTGGCCGGGTCCAGGCCCTTGAGCAGCTCGTGGCGCCCCGTCGCTTCGTTGAAGCGCACGCGGGCGTAGTGGCCCGTGGCGATCTGCTCGGCACCCAGGCGCATCGCGTGGTCGAGGAAGGCCTTGAACTTGATCTCGGCATTGCACAGCACGTCGGGGTTGGGCGTGCGGCCGGCCTGGTATTCGCGCAGGAATTCGGCGAAGACGCGGTCCTTGTAGTCGGCGGCGAAGTTGACGTGCTCGATCTCGATGCCCAGCACGTCGGCCACGCTGGCGGCATCCACGAAGTCGATGTTGGAGGAGCAGTACTCGCTGTCGTCATCGTCCTCCCAGTTCTTCATGAAGATGCCGATGACCTCGTGGCCCTGCTGCTTGAGCAGGTGCGCCGTCACCGCGGAATCCACCCCGCCGGACAGGCCTACCACCACGCGCTTCTTGTTCGTGCTCATGCCCCGATTTTCCCAGGCCGGCCGGGACGCTGCCCACGTGTGGGAAATCAGCCGCGCACCGACGGATCGACGTGCACCAGCGACAGCGGGTGGCGCCGGCCCGCCAGGTGGTCCTCCACGCACTGCAGCAGCAGCGGGCTGCGGTGGCGGGACTGGCTCGCGCGGATCTCCTCGGGAGTCATCCACAGGGTGCGCACGATGCCGTGATCCAGCGCGCGGCCCGGCTCGCGATCGCCCAGCTCGCCCGCGAAGGCGAAGCGCATGTAGGTGAGGTCGTGCGCGCCCTGGCGGCTGCGGGCCATGTAGATACCGATCAGCGCCGTGGGCGTGAAGCGGTGCGCCGTTTCCTCGAGGGCCTCGCGCGCGCAGCCCTCGGCCGGCGACTCGCCGGGGTCCAGGTGGCCGGCGGGCGTGTTGAGCATCAGCCCGTCGGGCGTCTCTTCCTCCACCAGCAGGAAGCGGCCCGCCTGCTCGATGATGGCGGCCACGGTGACATTGGGCTTCCAGCGCGGATCGGTCATGGTTCCTCGAGCGAGTTGGCGTGGGCGATGGACTGCAGCGCGGCTGCCGTCGGCTTCGGGAGCACGAGTATGACGGTGCAGCCGCTGCCCCTGGCGCTTTCGATCTCCACCGTGCCGCCGTGCCGCTGCAGGGTGGTGCTCACCAGCAGCAGGCCCAGGCCGATGCCGGGCACGTCCGGGTGCGACTCGCCGTGCAGTCGCCGGAAGGGCCGGAACAGCTGCGTCTGCTGCTCGATCGGGATGCCCGGGCCCTGGTCGCGGATGGAGAGCCTCCAGTGCGACTGCCGGTCGGCCACCTCGCAGAGCACCTCGCTGCCGCCCGGCGAGTACTTGAGCGCGTTGTTCAGCACGTTGGTCAAGGCGCGTGCCAGCAGGCTGCGGTCGCCGATGCAGGGCGCTTCCTCGAGCTCCGTGGACACGCGCACGCGCAGTTGCCGCCGGTGCGCCTCGGCCCAGGCGTTGTCGGTGGCCTGCGCCAGCAGGTCGACCAGGTCCAGCAGCTCCGCGCGAAAGGGCTGCGCCTCGGCCCGCGCCAGGTTCACGAAGTCGTCGGCCAGCTCCAGCCCGGTGCGGGCATGGCGCTCGATGCGCTCGACCAGCCGCTCGTGCGGCAGCAGCGCCGGGTTGGCGCGCGCCAGCGCCAGCGCCGTGAGGATGGAAGCGCTCGGCTCGCGGATGTCGTGGGAGATGAAGCGCAGCGCCTCGTCGCGCTGGCCCTGGGTGCGGCGCATGCGGGTGATGTCCACCAGCGCCACCATCCAGCCGGCGTGGCTGTTGTCCGCATCCTGGAAGGGCACGCAGCGCAGCAGCACGATGCGGCCCGCGGAATCCTCGCCCTCGCCCATGATCGGCATCGGGTGCGCCGCATCCAGCGTGCCCGGCGGCACCATGGGCTGGCTGCCGCCGCTGCGCGGCCGCAGGTCCGACAGAAGCGCGTGGGCGTCCTCCCCGACCAGTTGGGCGGCAGGCCGAAGCCAGTGCCGCACCGCCGCGCGGTTCGCCAGGTAGACGCGGCCCCGGCGGTCGAGCACGAGGTTGGCGTCGGGCAGGTGGTCGAGGCCGTCGCGCACGAAGCGGTGCATGTCGCGCACGCGCCGTACCGCGGTGGCCGTGGCGTCGATTTCCCGTTCGAGCGAGTCGCCGCCCTGCGGCGTGGCCTGGATGTTGAGCGTGCCCATGCCCTCGAGCACCGCGTCGAGCTCGCGCGTGCCCAGCCGCAGGAAGCGGTACGCGGACATGAGGCGCATGAGGCTCCAGATCGGATAGACCGCGAGCAGGCCGCCCAGCCCCGCAGCGTTGGTGAAGCGCACGCCCAGCCAGGGCTGCGAGATCTGCAGCCCGCAGCGCACCAGCACCATGCCCACGGTCAGTGCGAAGGCGCCCAGCGGGCCCAGCCACAGCAGGCTCAGCAGCACGATGGCCAGGGGCACCAGGTTGAAGGCCAGGTCCTGCCAGAGGCTGGCCGGGTGGATGTGACGGTGCACGTCCAGCGCCTGCAGCACCGTGGCGAACACTTCCACCCCGGTCACCAGTCCCTGCCGCGAAGGCGCGGGGCTGGCGAACAGGTCGGCCACCCCGTCCGCGGTGGCGCCGATGAGCACGTAGCGGTCCTGGAAGAAACCGGGGGGCACCTCGCCGCGCAGCACGTCGATGTACGAGACGGTCTGGAAGGGTGCGGAGGGCGTGGTGTAGAGGAGCATCTCCAGGTGCTCGCGCTGCCAGCGGCCTTCGGGCGGCGACGTGGCCGGGCCGTCCTGCAGTGGCGGCTGCGGCTTGAGGCGGCCGGCGGCGGCATCGCGCAGCGCCATCGAGAACTGCGGCCACTCGCGTCCCGGAAAGCCTTCGCGCAGGTAGATGCCCTGCACGCCGCCGTCGTCGTTGACCGCCAGGTGCGAATGCCCGAGCGCGGTTGCGGCGCGCGCCAGGCGGGGCACGGGCAGCACCTCGCTTTGCAACTGCAAGTTGCGTCCGGACACCTGCATGGCCATCGGCAGCACCACGCAGCCGGCCGCCTGCATGCTGGCGGCCAGCAGGGCATCGTCCTCGGGGTGCTGCGTGTTGGTGTCGTCCAGCAGCAGGTCCAGGCCGATGCAGCGCGGCCGGCCCAGCGAGATCCGCCGCAGCAGCTCCGCGTGCAGGGCCCGGCGCCAGGGCCAGCGGCCCACCGCCTCGAGGCTCTTGTCGTCGATGGCGACGATCACGATGTTGCTGGCCGCGGCGGGACGCACGCGGTTGAGCGCGCCTTCCAGCAACGCGCGATCCATGCGCGCCAGCTGGTGGCCCACGGTCAGCCAGGCGACGAGCGAGAGCAGCACCGCCGACAGCAGCAGCCAGGAGGCGCGCCGGTGCACCCAGCCGAGCAGGGTGGAAACGGGGAGACGAAGGGGCATGGCGACCGCGCGGAGGCGGCGCGGTCAACCGCGCACGCTGGCGACCACGCCGGGACGATCGACGTCGAACACGGGCGCGCGCCGCTTCAGGGGCGCGCGCCGCGGCGCGTCGCCGAGGGACGCGCTGTCACGGGCCGTGGAGGGCGAGCAGCGCGTGCCCTCCGGGGCCACGCGGTCGCAAGGGACGCGGATGAAGGATCCGTCGGCCAGGCGAAGCGACAGCGCGCTCGCGTCGGCGCGCGTCGCGGCGCCTTCGGCGAATGCCGGCAGACACGCCGCCCAGGTCACGAGGACCAGGGCGAGGCGGACGAGGCGGCTCATGCCGCTTCGCCTGCGTCGTCGCCCGTGGAGGGAAAGGAGGACAGCGACGCGGTCTCCACCGTCTCCAGCCGGTAGCCGAGCCCGTAGACCGCCGACAGCAGGAAGCCGTTGGCCGGGCGCAGCGACAGCTTGGTGCGCAGGCGCGAGATGTGCGTGTCGAGCGAGCGCGAAGGCTCCTCGGGACCGCGGCCCCACACCGCCTCTCGCAGGTGTTCGCGCGAGAGCAGGCGGCCGAGGTTCTGGAACAGGAAGAGCGCGAGCTCGTACTCGCGGTGCTTGAGGTCCACCTGCCGCCCGTTCGCCTGCAGCGTGCGTGCCTGCGGGAAGAAGTGGTAGGGGCCGAACACCAGCTCCACGTCGTGCTTGGCCGGATAGGCGCGGCGCAGCAGCGCATGGGCCCGTGCCTCGAGTTCGGCCACGCTGATCGGCTTGACCATGAAGTCGTCGGCACCGGCCGAGAGGCCCGCCACCAGGTCGGCCTCGGTGCGCCGGTTGGTGACGAAGAGGATGGGAATGCGGCTGGCGAGTTCCTCGCGCACCCACTTGATGATGGCCGGGCCCGAGATGTCGGGCAGCGTCCAGTCGAGGATCAGCAGGTCGAAGGATTGCTGGCGCAGTTCGCGCAGCAGGGCCTTGCCTTCGGAGAACACATGGCATTCATGCTGAATGCCCTGCATGGTGTGACGTATGAGGTCGAGCTGTGACAGATCGTCGTCGAGTGCGGCGATGCGCATGGTTGTACCGTCCCTGGTTTATGACTGACAATTTTTTTTGGGAGTCTATTCGCGAGGGTCACGAATCCATCATTCGGTGGCGGTAGGGAGTGTGAACACGCGCGGCAAATGTCACGAATGCGCCAGCAGACTGGGCGCGCCGACGGGCGATCGAGGCGCATTTCCCTCGGAAATTGCAGCAACACATCACATCTCGTCCGCAAGTGCGCCGGTCAAGTGACCTTTTGTAATCTTCGGGTAAGCTCGCCGAGTTTTGCGCTGAATCCCCCAGCTTGAGGAGACTTCTTATGTTGATAGGCGTGCCTGCCGAGACCACGGCTGGCGAGACCCGTGTGTCCGTCACCCCTGAGACGGCCAAGAAGCTTGTTGCCCTGGGGCATGCGGTGCGCGTGCAGTCCGGCGCGGGCATCGCGGCGGCGGCTACCGATGCGGCCTACCAGGCCGCCGGAGCCGAGATCACCGATGCGGCTGGGGCCTTTGGCTGCGAGATCGTGCTCAAGGTGCGCTCGCCCTTCGACAACGAGATCGCGCTCATGAAACCGGGCACCGTGGTGGTGGGCATGCTCAACCCCTTCGATGCCGAAGGCCTTGCGCGCCTGGCTTCAGCCAACCTCACCGCCTTCGCCCTGGAAGCGGCGCCGCGCACCACGCGCGCCCAGAGCATGGACGTGCTCTCTTCGCAGGCCAACATCGCCGGCTACAAGGCCGTGATGACCGCCGCGGACAAGTACCAGCGCTTCTTCCCCATGCTCATGACCGCCGCCGGTACCGTCAAGGCCGCGCGCGTGGTGATCCTGGGCGTGGGCGTGGCGGGCCTGCAGGCCATCGCCACGGCCAAGCGCCTGGGCGCGGTGATCGAGGCCTCGGACGTGCGCCCCAGCGTCAAGGAGCAGGTCGAGTCCCTGGGCGGCAAGTTCATCGACGTGCCCTACGAGACCCAGGAAGAAAAGGACGCCGCCGAAGGCGTGGGTGGCTATGCCCGCCCCATGCCCCCGAGCTGGCTCGCGCGCCAGCAGGTGGAAGTGGCCAAGCGCGTGGCCGCGGCCGACGTGGTGATCAGCACCGCGCTGATTCCCGGGCGCGCCGCGCCCACCCTGATCACCGAGGACATGGTCAAGTCCATGAAGCCGGGTTCGGTCATCGTGGACATCGCCGCGGGCCGCGGCGCCGACGGCGTGGGCGGCAACTGCACCATCTCCGAGGCCGACCGCACCGTGCTCAAGCACGGCGTGACCATCGTGGGCGAGACCAACCTGGCGGCGCTGGTGGCCGCCGATGCGTCCTCGCTGTACGCGCGCAACGTGCTGGACTTCCTCAAGCTGGTGCTGCCCAAGGAGGGCGGCTTCAAGATCGATCTCGAGGACGACATCGTCGCGGCCTGCCTGATGGCGCGCGACGGCCAGGTCACCCGCAAGTAAAAGCTCAGCCCGAGGAGAAGAGCGCATGGATCCCGTCAGCCATACCGTCATCAACCTGATCATCTTCGTGCTGGCCATCTACGTGGGCTACCACGTGGTGTGGACCGTCACGCCGGCCCTGCACACGCCGCTGATGGCCGTGACCAACGCCATCTCGGCCATCGTGATCGTGGGCGCGATGCTCGCCGCTGCGCTCACCGAGACCTGGCTGGGCCGCTCCATGGGCGTGCTGGCCATGGCGCTGGCGGCGGTGAACGTGTTCGGCGGCTTCCTGGTCACGCGCCGGATGCTGGAGATGTTCAAGAAGAAGGACAAGAAAGCCGCAGCGCCTGCCGGCGCCAAGGCGGAGGGCCACTGACCATGTCGATGAACGTCGTCACCCTGCTGTACCTCGTCGCGAGCGTCTGCTTCATCCAGGCTCTGAAGGGCCTGAGCCACCCCACCACCTCCATCCGCGGCAACGTATTCGGCATGGTGGGCATGGCCATCGCCATCCTGACCACCGCGGCGCTGATCGTGCAGCTGGCCGGGGGCAAGGCCGCGGGCATGGCCTGGGTGCTCCTGGGCCTGGTGGTGGGCGGGGGCTACGGCGCCTACCGCGCCAAGACGGTCGAGATGACCCAGATGCCCGAGCTGGTGGCCTTCTTCCACAGCATGATCGGCCTGGCGGCGGTGTTCATCGCCGTGGCCGCCGTGGTGGAGCCCTGGGCCTTCGGCATCACGGCCGCCCCGGTGCTGGCCGCCGTGGGCGTGAACACGCCCGAGGGCACCTACATCCTGGACGGCTTCGTGCGCTACGCCATTCCGGCGGGCAACCGGCTCGAACTGTTCCTGGGCGCAGCCATCGGTGCCATCACCTTCTCCGGTTCGGTGATCGCCTTCGGCAAGCTCTCGGGCAAGTACAAGTTCCGCCTGTTCCAGGGCGCGCCGGTGCAGTTCAAGGGCCAGCACATGCTGAACCTGGTGCTGGGCCTGGTGACCATCGCCCTGGGCCTGGTGTTCGTGTTCACCGAGAGCTGGATCGCCTTCTTCGCGATGCTGGTGCTGGCCTTCGTGATGGGCGTGCTGATCATCATCCCGATCGGCGGGGCGGACATGCCCGTGGTGGTGTCCATGCTCAACAGCTACTCGGGCTGGGCGGCGGCGGGCATCGGCTTCTCGCTGAACAACGCGATGCTGATCGTGGCCGGCTCGCTGGTGGGCTCCTCGGGTGCGATCCTGAGCTACATCATGTGCAAGGCCATGAACCGCTCGTTCTTCAACGTGATCCTGGGCGGCTTCGGGGGCGAGGCGGCCGCGGGCGGCGCGGGCGCCAAGGAGCAGCGGCCGGTCAAGAGCGGCAGCGCCGACGATGCGGCCTACATGCTGAGCAACGCCGACACCGTGATCATCGTGCCCGGCTACGGCCTGGCGGTGGCGCGCGCGCAGCACGCCGTGAACGAGATGGCCAAGAAGCTCACCGAGAAGGGCGTGACGGTCAAGTACGCCATCCACCCGGTGGCCGGGCGCATGCCCGGGCACATGAACGTGCTGCTGGCCGAGGCCGAGGTGCCCTACGACCAGGTGTTCGAGATGGAGGACATCAACGGCGAGTTCGCGCAAGCCGACGTGGCCATCATCCTGGGTGCCAACGACGTGGTGAACCCCGCGGCGCTGACCAAGGGCAGCCCCATCTACGGCATGCCCATCCTGGAGGCCTACAAGGCCAAGACGGTGATCGTGAACAAGCGAAGCATGGCCGCGGGCTACGCGGGGCTGGACAACGAGCTGTTCTACATGGACAAGACCATGATGGTCTTCGGGGATGCCAAGAAGGTGGTCGAGGACATGGCCAAGGCGATCGAGTGAAGGCTTTTTTTGAAGAAGAAGCGCGCACGACGTCGCGCGTGTGATTGAGAGATGGAGACAACTCAGATGACAGACCGCCCCTGGCTGGCCAGCTATCCCGTCGGCGTGCCCGCCGACATCGACCCGAGCCAGTACAAGTCGCTCGTGGCGCTGATGGAGGAGAGCTTCACCCGCTATGCCGACCGCGTGGCCTACAGCTTCATGGGCACGGAGGTGAGCTATGCGCAGGTGGACCAGGCAAGCCGCAAGCTCGCCGGCTACCTGCAGAGCCTGGGCCTGGCCAAGGGTGACCGCGTGGCGGTGATGATGCCCAACACGCCGCAGTACCCGATCACGGTGGCGGCCATCCTGCGCGCCGGTCTGGTGGTGGTGAACGTCAATCCGCTCTACACCCCGCGCGAACTGGAGCATCAGCTCAAGGACTCGGGCGCCAAGGCCATCGTCATCATCGAGAACTTCGGTGCGACGCTGCAGGCCTGCATCGCGCACACGCCGGTGCAGCATGTGGTGCTGGCCGCCATGGGCGATCGCCTGGGCGCCGTGAAGGGCGCGCTGGTCAACTTCGTGGTGCGCAACGTCAAGAAGATGGTGCCGCCCTTCCAGCTGCCCGGCGCGGTGCGCTTCAATGACGCGCTGTCGCGCGGCGCCTCCAAGAAGCTGCAGCAGCCCGAGATCGGCCCCGACGACGTGGCCGTGCTGCAGTACACCGGCGGCACCACGGGCGTCTCCAAGGGCGCGGTGCTGCTGCATCGCAACGTGATCGCCAACGTGCTGCAGTCCGAGGCCTGGAACGAGCCGGCGATGAAGGCCGTGCCCTCGGGCGAGCAGCCCACCAGCGTCTGCGCGCTGCCGCTCTATCACATCTTCGCCTTCACGGTGAACATGATGCTGGCCATGCGCACCGGCGGGAAGACCATCCTCATTCCCAACCCGCGCGACCTGGCGGGCACGCTCAAGGAGCTGTCCAGGCATACCTTCCACAGCTTCCCGGCGGTGAACACGCTCTTCAACGGCCTGGCCAACCACCCCGACTTCAACACCGTCAACTGGAAGAACCTGAAGGTCTCGGTGGGCGGCGGCATGGCCGTGCAAAGCGGCGTGGCCAAGCAGTGGCTGGACAAGACCGGCTGCCCGATCTGCGAAGGCTACGGCCTGTCGGAGACCTCGCCCTCGGCCAGCTGCAACCCGGTGACCAGCAAGGAATACTCCGGCACCATCGGCGTGCCGCTGCCCAGCACCTCGATGAAGCTGCTGGACGACGCTGGCAACGAAGTGCCCCTGGGCCAGGCCGGCGAGATCGCCATCAAGGGCCCCCAGGTCATGGCCGGCTACTGGCAGCGCCCCGACGAGACCGCCAAGGTCATGACCGCCGACGGCTACTTCAAGAGCGGCGACATCGGCGTGATGGACGAACGCGGCTACTTCCGCATCGTCGACCGCAAGAAGGACATGATCATCGTCAGCGGTTTCAACGTGTATCCGAACGAGGTCGAGGATGTGGTCTCTCAGATCCCCGGCGTCATGGAATGCGCGGCGGTGGGCATCCCCGATGCCAAGACCGGCGAGGGCATCAAGCTGGTCATCGTGAAGAAGGACCCGGCGCTCACCGAGCAGGACGTGCGCGACTTCTGCCGCACCAACCTGACCGGCTACAAGCAGCCGCGGGTGATCGAGTTCCGCACCGATCTGCCCAAGACCCCCGTCGGCAAGGTCCTGCGCCGCGAGCTGCGCGGATAACAAGCCCTCCCAGGGCCACTTAAGTTCTACCCGCCGCGCCGCCGAGCCGCGGCAATAGGGGTTGTGCCGGGAGCAATTCCCGGCATTGCTCTTGCATATTCGCGCCCAATGTTGAGATTCTTCCTGACGCGAGCGAGCCTGCTCGTGCCGACTTTCATCGGCATGACCCTGCTCGCCTTTTTCCTGATCCGGCTGGTGCCGGGCGACCCCATCGAGACCATGGCCGGCGAGCGCGGCATCGACCCCGCTCGCCACGCCGCCCTGCTCAAGGAATACGGGCTGGACAAGCCCCTGTTCGTGCAATACGGCATCTACATCGGCCGCGTGCTGCACGGCGACCTGGGCAAGTCGGTGATCACGCAGGAGCCGGTGATCCGCGAGTTCATCGCGCTGTTCCCGGCCACGGTGGAGCTGGCGCTGTGCGCCATCGTCTTCGCCCTGATCGTGGGCATCCCGGCCGGCATCATCGCGGCGGTGCGGCGCAATTCGCTGTTCGACCACGGGGTGATGGCCACCTCGCTCACCGGCTATTCGATGCCCATCTTCTGGTGGGGCCTGCTGCTGATCCTGTTCTTCTCGGTGCAGCTGGGCTGGACGCCGGTGTCGGGCCGCATCTCGGTGCAGTACTTCGTGGAGCCGGTCACGGGCTTCCTGCTGATCGACTCGCTGCTCAGCGACGACAAGGGCGCCTTCTGGTCGGCGCTGCAGCACCTGATCCTGCCGGCCATCGTGCTGGGCACCAACCCGCTTGCGGTGGTGGCGCGCATGACGCGCTCGGCCATGTTGGAGGTGCTGGGCGAGGACTACATCCGCACCGCGCGCGCCAAGGGCCTGTCGAAGATGCGCGTGGTGGGCCTGCATGCGCTGCGCAACGCGATGATCCCGGTCGTGACCGTGATCGGCCTGCAGGTGGGGCAGCTTTTCACCGGCGCCATCCTCACCGAGACCATCTTCTCCTGGCCCGGCGTGGGCAAGTGGCTCATCGAGGCCATCGGCCGGCGCGACTACCCGGTGCTGCAGGGCGGCATGCTGCTGCTCGGCGTGATCGTCATGCTCGTCAACGTGTCCGTGGACCTGGCCTACGGCGTCATCAACCCCCGCATCCGCCAGTCCAAATGACGAACTCGACGACGACGACTCCCGCGGCCACGTTGGCCGCACCGGCGCCGCCCGGACCCTGGCGCGAATTCTGGGGTGCCTTCTCGCAGAACCATGGCGCCGTGCTCGGCTTGTTCACGGTGGCGGTGCTGTTCCTGGTGGCGCTGCTGGCGCCCTGGATCGCGCCGCACGCGCCCAACCAGACCGACAGTGCCGCCTTCCTGCTGCCGCCCGCGTGGCAGGCGGGTGGCTCGGCCGCGCACCTGCTGGGCACCGACGCCATCGGCCGCGACATCCTCTCGCGCCTCATGTGGGGCGCGCGCCTGTCGCTGTCGATCGGCGTGGCGGTGGTCGCGCTCTCGGTGGTGGTCGGCATCGCGCTGGGGCTGGTCGCGGGCTTCTTCCGCGGCGTGCTCGAGATCGCGATCATGCGGCTGATGGACATCGTGCTCACGCTGCCCAGCCTGCTGCTGGCCATCGTGATCGTGGCCATCCTCGGCCCGGGCCTCATCAACGCGATGATCGCGGTGGCCATCGTGGTGCTGCCGCACTACGTGCGCATCACGCGCGCGGCGGTCATCTCCGAGGTCTCGCGCGACTATGTGACGGCCGCGCGCGTGAGCGGCGCCGGCACGCTGCGCCTGATGTTCAGCGAGGTGCTGCCCAACTGCGCGGCGCCGCTGATCGTGCAGGCCTCGCTGGGTATCTCCACCGCCATCCTCGACGCGGCCGCATTGGGCTTCCTGGGCCTGGGCGCGCAGCCGCCTTCGCCCGAGTGGGGAACCATGCTCGCCGATGCGCGCGAGTTCGTGCTTCGCGCCTGGTGGGTCGTGACCTTCCCGGGGCTGGCGATCCTGGCGGCGGTGCTGGCATTCAACCTGCTGGGCGACGGTTTGCGTGACGCGCTCGACCCCAAGCTGAAGAGATAAGAACGATGGCGCTATTGGACATTCGCGACCTGCACGTGGAATTCCCCACGCAAGGTGGCACCCTGCATGCGGTGGACGGCGTGAGCCTCTCGCTGGAGGAAGGCGAGGTGCTGGGCATCGTGGGCGAGTCGGGCTCGGGCAAGAGCGTGACGATGATGGCGTTGATGGGCCTGATCGCCTACCCGGGCCGCGTCCGTGCACAGCACCTGCGCTTCGCCGGCAACGACCTGCTGGGCATCTCCGACAAGGCGCGCCGCGAGCTGGTGGGCAAGGACGTGGCGATGATCTTCCAGGAGCCCACGACCAGCCTCAACCCCTGCTTCACCATCGGCTTCCAGCTCATGGAGACGCTGCGCCTGCACCTGAAGATGGACAAGCGCGCGGCCCAGCGCCGCGCGATCGAGCTGCTGGAGCAGGTGGGCATTCCCGCGGCTTCGTCGCGGCTGAACAGCTTCCCGCACCAGCTCTCGGGCGGCATGAACCAGCGCGTGATGATCGCGATGGCCATCGCCTGCAACCCGCGCCTGCTGATCGCCGACGAGCCGACCACGGCGCTGGACGTCACCATCCAGGCGCAGATCCTCGACCTGCTGCGCGACCTGCAGAAGGAGCGCGGCATGGCCCTGGTGCTCATCACGCACAACATGGGCGTGGTGGAGGAGATGGCGCAGCGCGTGGCCGTGATGTATGCCGGCCAGGTGATGGAGGAGCAGGCGGTGGACCGCCTCTTCGCCGCCCCCCAGCATCCCTACACCGAGGCGCTGCTTGCAGCGCTGCCGGACCGCGCGCCGGAAGACGGCCGCCTTGCGACGATCCCGGGCGTGGTGCCCGGCGCGCACGACCGGCCCGCCGGCTGCCTGTTCGCGCCGCGCTGTACCTATGCCACCGAGCATTCGCGCTCCGTGCGCCCGCAGCTGCGCGAATGGCAGGGCGGGCAGGTGCGCTGCCACTATCCGCTGGGCGATCCGCAGCGCGAGGTGTCCATCGTTCGCGACGGCCACGTGGCCGTGGAGGCGGCGGAATGAGCGCGGTGCAGATCCAGGACAAGGCGCTCGTGGCGCGCCCTGCGGGCATCGTCGCGCAGGCCAGCAACCTGCAGCGCGTCTACCGCATCCGCCGCGGCCTCTTCAAGGAACCCGCCGCGCTGCATGCGGTGGGCGGCGTCTCGTTCACGCTGGAGGCGGGCAAGACGCTGGCGGTGGTCGGCGAATCGGGCTGCGGCAAGTCCACGCTGGCGCGCATGGTCTCGCTGATCGAGTCGCCCAGCGCCGGCCAGCTGGTGGTGGACGGGCACGACGTGGCCGTGCTCGGCGCGTCCGAGCGGCGCAACCTGCGGCGCGCGGTGCAGCTGGTGTTCCAGAACCCCTACGGGTCGCTGAACCCGCGCAAGAAGATCGGCGCCATCCTCGAGGCCCCGCTCGAGATCAACATGCCCTTCGACAAGGCCGAGCGCAAGCGCCGCGTGCAGCAGATGCTGCGCCAGGTGGGCCTGCGGCCGGAGCACGCGGACCGCTATCCGCACATGTTCTCCGGCGGCCAGCGCCAGCGCATCGCCATCGCACGGGCGCTCATGCTCAGTCCCAAGCTGGTGGTGGCCGACGAGCCGGTGTCGGCGCTGGACGTCTCGGTGCAGGCCCAGGTGCTCAACCTGCTGGCCGACCTGCAGGCCGAGCTGGGGCTGGCCTATCTCTTCATCTCGCACGACCTGGGCGTGGTGCGCCACATCGCGCACGACGTGCTGGTGATGTACCTCGGCCACGCGGTGGAGCAGGGGCCCAAGCAGCGCATCTTCGGGCGGCCGCTGCATCCCTACACGCAGGCGCTGCTCGCCTCCACGCCGGGGCTGAGCAAGGAGCGCATCGTGCTCAAGGGCGAGTTGCCTTCGCCTCTGAATCCGCCGGCCGGCTGCGTGTTCAGCACGCGCTGCGCCCACGTGACCGAGCGCTGCCGGGCCGAGCGCCCGCTGCTGCGGCCCCTGGATGAACGGCTGGTGGCCTGCCACCACGCCGAGAAGTTTCTCGACGGCGCGCCACCCGTGTCCGTCGTGAATGTCCCCCTCGCTTCGGCGAAGTCTTCTTAAACCAGCCCTATCCTAGAAAAAGGATTCGACCATGAAATCCAGCTCCAGCATCGCGCGGCGCGCACGAGTCGCCGCGTTGATCCTTCCCGCAGCGCTCGCGCTCACAGGCGTCGCAGCTTCGGCCAAGACACTGGTGTATTGCTCCGAAGGCAGCCCCGAGAACTTCTACCCCGGCGTGAACACCACGGGCACGTCCTTCGACGTGACCACGCAGGTGTACAACACCATCGTCGAGTTCGAGCGCGGCGGCACCAAGGTCGTGCCGGGCCTGGCCGAGAAGTGGGACATCTCCGCCGACGGCACCGAGTACACCTTCCACCTGCGCAAGGGCGTGAAGTGGCACACCACCAGCAAGAACTTCAAGCCCACGCGCGACTTCAACGCCGATGACTTCATCTTCATGATCGAGCGTCAGTGGAAGGAGAACGACCCCTACTTCAAGGTCACCAGCCCCAACCACAGCTACTTCAACGACATGGGCATGCCCAAGCTGCTCAAGACGGTGGACCGCATCGACGACTACACCGTCAAGATCGTGCTGAACAAGCCCGAGGCGCCCTTCCTGGCCAACCTGGCGATGCAGTACGCGGGCATCCAGTCCAAGGAATACGCGATCGCCATGCTCAAGGCGGGCACGCCCGAGAAGATCGACCAGGACCCGATCGGCACCGGCCCCTTCTACCTGGTGCAGTACCAGAAGGACGCGATCATCCGCTTCAAGGCCTTCCCGCAGTACTGGGGCGGCAAGGCCAAGATCGACGACCTGGTCTTCGCCATCACGCCCGACGCCTCGGTGCGCTGGGCCAAGCTGCAGAAGGGCGAGTGCCACGTCATGCCGTATCCGAACCCGGCCGACCTGGACGCGATCCGCAAGGACCCGAACGTGAAGGTGCTGGACCAGGCCGGCCTGAACGTGGGCTACCTGGCCTACAACACCCAGAAGAAGCCCTTCGACGACGTGCGCGTGCGCAAGGCCATCAACATGGCCATCAACAAGAAGGCCATCATCGACGGCGTTTACCTGAGCTCGGGCGTGGCCGCGAAGAACCCGATCCCGCCGACGATGTGGTCCTACAACGACGCCGTCAAGGACGATGCCTACGACCCTGAGGCCGCCAAGAAGCTGCTGGCCGAGGCCGGCCACCCGAACGGCTTCACCACCGACCTGTGGGCCATGCCGGTGCAGCGTCCGTACAACCCCAACGCCAAGCGCATCGCCGAGCTGATGCAGGCGGACCTGGCCAAGGTGGGCGTGAAGGCCGAGATCAAGACCTTCGAGTGGGGCGAGTACCGCAAGCGCATGCAGGCCGGCGAGCACCAGATGGGCATGCTGGGCTGGACCGGCGACAACGGCGACCCGGACAACTTCCTCTACACCCTGCTGGGCTGCGCCTCGGCGCAGTCGGCCAGCGGCTCGAACGTGGCCAAGTTCTGCTACCAGCCCTACGAGGACCTGGTGGTGAAGGCCAAGAGCGCGCCCAAGCAGGCCGATCGCGACGCCCTCTACAAGAAGGCGCAGGTGATCTTCAAGGAGCAGGCGCCCTGGTTCACCATCGCGCACGCCGTGCAGCTCAAGCCGGTGCGCAACGAGGTGGTCGACTTCAAGCTCAGCCCCTTCGGCCGCCACACCTTCTACGGCGTGGACATCAAGCAGTAAGCTTGGACGCCTGGAGACAGGGCATGAGGGCCGGCGCCTTGCCGGCCCTTTTTCATTTCTCGGGAAGCGGAAGGTTTTCATCCATGAGCACGGGCATCCTCAGCGCGATGGCGCAGGAGCAGGCGGGCCTCGCCGGGCGCCTCGACGAAGTGCGCGTCGAGCGCTATGCGGGCCGCGAGTTCCACGTGGGCCGCTGGCACGGGCGCGGGGTGGTGCTGGCGCTGTCGCGCATCGGCAAGGTCGCGGCGGCCACCACGGCGGCGGCGCTGATCGAGCGCTTCGGCGTCTCGCGCATCGTCTTCACCGGCGTGGCCGGCGGGCTGCATCCGGACGTGCGGGTGGGCGACACGGTGATCGGCACCGAGTTCGTGCAGCACGACATGGACGCCTCGCCGATCTTCCCGCGCTACGAGGTGCCGCTCTACGATCGCTCGCGCTTCCTGGCGGACACGACGCTGTCCCGATGCCTGGCGCAGGCGGTGCAGGCGGTGCTCTCCGATCCCTCGCTGATCGACGCGGCCACGCGCCGGCATTTCGGGCTCGCGCAGCCGCAGCGCATGCACCATGGGCTCATCGCGAGCGGCGACCGCTTCGTCTCGGGGCCCGGTGAGGCCGCGACCCTGCGTGCCGCCTTGCCGCAGGCGCTGGCGGTGGAAATGGAGGCGGCCGCGGTGGCGCAGGTCTGCTTCGACCACGGCGTGCCCTTCGCCGCCGTGCGCAACATCTCCGACCGGGCCGACGAGACGGCGCATGTGGACTTCGATGCCTACATCCAGGAGGTGGCGGGCATCCAGGCGCGGGCGCTGATCGCGGCGTTGCTGCCGCTGCTGCCGCCATGAGCTGGGGCAGTGGCGATCTTCGTGCGCTCTCCCGCAGCTTTGCCGGAGTGGGGCGGCTGGACGCGGTCTGGCTGCGCCCGGCGCGCGGCGCGCCGATGCTCGGCGTGGCCGAGGCCGCGGCCATCGCGGGGCGCGGCCTGGACGGCGATCGCGCACTCGCATCGAAGTCGGCGGGCGGCAAGCGCCAGGTCACCCTGATCCAGGCGGAGCACCTGCCGGTCATCGCCGCGCTCGCCGGCCACGGCGAGGTGCGGGCGGAGCAGCTGCGGCGCAACCTGGTCGTCTCCGGTGTCAACCTGCTGGCCGCGCGCACGCTCTTCGCCGACCAGCCGCTGCACCTGGCCATCGGCGCCGAGGTGCTGCTGGAAGTGAGCGGCCCGTGCGAGCCCTGTTCGCGGATGGAAGCCACGCTCGGCCCCGGCGGCTACAACGCCATGCGCGGCCATGGGGGCGTCACGGCGCGCGTGCTGCGCGGCGGCGTGCTGCGCGCGGGCGATGCCGTGCGCGTCGAAGTGGGCTCCGGCCGCACCGTTTGACGCCCGGGCGGGGCAGCCAACACAATGCGCCAAGACCTGTCCCTTCACCCCACGAGGTCCTTGCCTTGAGCGCCCTTCCCCAGAACAACACCTCGCCTGAAGCCAAGCGCTTCGGCAGCGGCCAGGCCGTCCGGCGCCTGGAAGACGAACAACTCCTCACCGGCCGCGGCCGCTACACGGACGACATGAGCGCGCCGGGCCAGCTGCACATGGCCTTCCTGCGCTCGCCCTATCCCCATGCGCGCATCGTGTCGGTCGACACGTCGGCCGCCGCGGCCATGCCGGGCGTGGCGGCGGTCTACACCGGTGCGCAGCTGGCGGCGGCCGGCGTGCAGCCGGTGCCGGGCGTGGCCGGCTTCCGCCGCCCCGACGGGCAGCCCGCCAGCGGGCCGCCGCGGCTGGCGCTGGCGCACGAGCGCGTGCGCTTCGTCGGCGAGCCGGTGGCGGCCGTGGTGGCGCAGACGCTGCAGCAGGCGCGCGACGCGGCCGAGGCCGTGTATGCCGAGTACGAGGAACTGCCGATGGTGGTCGCCCCGCAGCCCGCGATGGCGGCGGGCGCGCCGCTGCTGAGCGAGGAAGCGCCCGGCAACGTGTGCGCCGAGATGCGCCATGGCGATGCCAAGGCCGCGCAGGCCGCTTTCGACGGCGCGGCGCACGTGGTGCGCCTGCAGATCCACAACCAGCGCCTGGCGGCCGTCACGCTGGAGCCGCGCGCCATCCTGGCGGCGCCCGACGACGCCGACACCAGGCGCACCGTGATCCGCATGAGCACGCAGATGCCCACCGGCGTGCGCGACACGCTGGCCGGCATGCTCGGCATCGCCAACACCGACCTGCGCGTGCTGGTGAGCGACGTGGGTGGCGGCTTCGGCATGAAGACGGGCCTCTATCCCGAAGACGCGGTGGTCGGCTTCGCGGCGCGCGCGCTCCAGCGCCCGGTCAAGTGGATCGCCGATCGCAGCGAGGAATTCCTGGCGACCACGCACGGCCGCGACGTGGAGGTCAACGCCGAGATGGCGCTGGCCGCCGACGGCCGCATCCTCGCGCTGCGGCTGCATTCGCTGGCCAACGTCGGGGCCTACCCCACGGGTGCCGGCGTGGCCATCCAGCTGCTGATCGGCCCCTGGGTGCAGACCAGCATCTACGACATCCAGGTGATCGACTTCCGCTTCCAGGCGGTGCTCACCAACACCGCGCCCACCGGGGCCTACCGCGGCGCAGGCCGGCCCGAGGCCATCTTCAACATGGAGCGCCTGATGGACGAGGCCGCGCGCCAGACGGGCATCGACCGCGTGCAGCTGCGCCGCCGCAACTTCGTGCGCCCCGAGCAGATGCCCTACACCAACCCCATGGGCCAGGTGTACGACAGCGGCCGATTCGAGCGCGTGATGGACCAGGGCCTGGCGCTGGCCGACTGGGACGGCTTCGCCGCGCGTGCCGCGCAATCGCAGCGCCACAACGGCCGCGTGCGCGGCCTGGGCATCGCCACCTTCCTCGAGTGGACGGGCGGCAACGCGCTGCAGGAGAGCGTCACCGTCTCGGTGCTCGCCGAGGAGGGCGTGGTGGAGGTGTTCTCCGCCGTCAACGCCATGGGGCAGGGCATCACCACCTCGCTCACGCAACTGGTGGTGGACGTGTTCGGCGTGCCCGTCGAGCAGGTGCGCGTGGTGCTGGGCGACACCGACCGCGGCAACGGCTTCGGCAGCGCTGGCTCGCGTTCGCTCTTCACCGGCGGTTCGGCCCTGCACGAAGGCGCCGAGAAGACCATCTCGCACGCGCGCGGCCTGGCCGCCAAGGAGCTGGAGGCATCGGCCGACGACATCGACTACGCGCTCGGCCGCTTCTCCGTGAAGGGCACCGACCTGTCCATCGGCCTCTTCGAGCTCGCCGGCAAGCAGAGCGACCAGCGCATCGTCATCGATTCCAGCACCACCGTGGGCGGCCCCAGCTGGCCCAACGGCTGCCACATCTGCGAAGTGGAGCTGGACCCGGCCACCGGCGAGGTCGACGTCGTTGCCTATGCGTCGGTGAACGATGTGGGCACCGTGGTCAACCCGATGATCGTGCGCGGCCAGCTCGACGGCGGCGCCGTGCAGGGCCTGGGCCAGGCGTTGCTGGAGCAGATCGCCTACGACCCCGAGACCGGCCAGTTGCTCACCGGCAGCCTGATGGACTACGCGTTGCCCGTCGCCCTGCAGGCCCCGCCCTTCAAGACCGAGATGGACACCACCACCCCCTGCCTCACGAATCCGCTGGGCGTGAAGGGCGTCGGCGAACTCGGCACCATCGGCGCCACCCCGTCGGTCGTCAATGCCGTCGCCGACGCGTTGGCCCGAGCCGGCCACGCCGACAAGACCCCCCACCTGCAAATGCCCCTGACCCCCTCCCGCCTCTGGCAGCTGCTGCAGGGCTGACCCGCCGACGACAAGGCGCGCAGGCCCCAGCCCCACCGCGGAACCGGCTTTGCCGGGCCGCAGGTGGAGCCTCCCCCTTGGGGGGTGCCGGGGGGCTCTACTTCAACCAGCCGCGCCGGCGGAAGTACCACATGGGGACCAGCGCGCTGGCGGCCATCAGCAGCAGCACGAAGGGATACGCCCCCGACCCCAGTTCCGCCACTTCGGGAATCTGCATGTTCATCCCGTAGATGCTGGCGATCAGCGTCGGCGGCAGCAGCGCCACGCTGGCCACCGAGAAGATCTTGATGGTCTTGTTCTGGTTGATGTTGATGAAGCCGACCGTGGCGTCCATCAGGAAGTTGATCTTGTCGAACAGGAAGGCCGTGTGGTTGTCCAGCGACTCGATGTCCCGCAGGATCTGCCGCGCCTCCTCGAACTGCTCGGCGTTGAGCATGCGGCTGCGCATCATGAAGCTCACCGCGCGGCGCGTGTCCATCACGTTGCGGCGGATGCGCCCGTTCAGGTCTTCCTGCCGCGCGATGGCGCCCAGCACCTCGCCGGCCAGCTCGTCGGTCACGTTCTCCGACAGCACCTTCTTGCCGGCGCGCTCCAGCTCGTCGTAGATGTCTTCCAGCGTGTCGGCCGAGTATTCGGCGTCGGCGTCGAAGAGCTTGAGCAGCACCTCCTTGGCATCCTCGATCAGCCCCGGCGCACGGCGCGCGCGCAGGCGCAGCAGGCGGAACACCGGCACGTCCTCGTCGTGGATGGTGAAAAGCACGCCGCGGCTGCGCAGACCGGTGTTGTGCTGGTTCAGGATGAAGGCCACGCGGACCGAGCGCGGGTCCTCGTCGTCGGCGATCAGGAAGTCGGAGCGGATGTGCAGCTCGCCGTTGTCTTCCTCGTAAAAGCGCGCCGACTCCTCGATGTCCTCGTCCATCGCGTCTTCCGGGATGGACAGGCCGTAGTACTGCTTGATCCAGCGCTTTTCTTCCAGCGTGGGCGACTCCAGGTCGACCCAGATCGGCTGGAACTTGGACAGCTCCTCCAGAGCCTCGATCTCTTCCTGGACGAGGCGCCCGTTGGCGAGCGTGAAGATGTTGAGCATGGGCTCACTCCCTTGTGAACTGACGAACGACGGATCGATGGACGGGTGTGGGGCGCTTTCAACCGTCCCCCGGCACCCATCGCGCGCTTGGCGCCGATGGCCGTCAGCAGGGAGTTGAAAGCTGCCGAGACTGGCAGATTTCCAAGGCCGTAACTCCTGTAAAAAACGACGGGCGCGATTATGTCATCGGCGCCTTCTCCCACGGCGCCGCTGCGGCGCCGCAGCCACGCGGCAGGCTGGATGGATGTACAGTTCAAGCCTTCTTGCCATGCCAGTCCTCGAAGCCGAATCTCCCGCCACCCGCCTGGCCGACGCCCTGGCCCAGCTCAACGAGGCGCAGCGCGACGCGGTGCTGCACGGCATCGGCCCGGACGGCGGGCGGGCCGACGAGCGTCCCCTGCTCATCGTCGCTGGCGCCGGTTCGGGCAAGACCAGCACGCTGGCCCACCGTGTGGCCTGCCTGATCGCCAAGGGCGCGGACCCCCAGCGGCTGCTGCTGCTCACCTTCTCGCGCCGCGCGGCGCAGGAGATGTCGCAGCGCGCGGGCAGCGTGCTGGCCAAGGTGCTGGGGCTGGGCGCGCAGACGCCGCCCTCGCTGCCCTGGGCGGGCACCTTCCACGGCGTGGGCGCGCGGCTGCTGCGCGAATACGCCACGCAGCTCGGGCTGGGCGAGAACTTCACCATCCACGACCGCGGCGACGCCGAGGACCTCATGGGGCTGGTGCGGCACGAACTGGGCCTCACCGGCACCGAGCGGCGCTTTCCGACCAAGGGCACCTGCCTGTCGATCTATTCGCGCGTGGTCAACACGCAGGCCGGCCTGCACGAGGTGCTGGCACAGGCCTTCCCGTGGTGCGCCGAATGGGAAGAGCAGCTCAAGCGCCTGTTCGGTGCCTACGTCGAGGCCAAGCAGGAACAGGACGTGCTCGACTACGACGACCTGCTGCTGGGCTGGCACGAGATGATGGGCGAGCCCGCGCTGGCGGCGCAGCTGTCCGACCGCTTCGACCATGTGCTGGTGGACGAGTACCAGGACACCAACCGCCTGCAGGCGGCGATCCTGCAGCGCCTCAAGCCGGAAGGCCGCGGGCTCACCGCGGTGGGCGACGATGCGCAGTCCATCTACTCCTTCCGCGGCGCGACGGTGCGCAACATCCTGGACTTCCCGGCGCAGTTCGGCGCGCCGGCGCGCATCGTCACGCTGGAGCGCAACTACCGCTCGACGCAGCCCATCCTGGACGTGTCGAACACGCTCATCGCCGGGGCCGGCGAGCGGCACGCCAAGCGGCTGTGGACCGACAAGCCCTCGGCCGGACGGCCGCAGATCGTGCTGGTGCCCGACGAGGCGCAGCAGGCCCGCTGGGTGGCCGATCGCGTGCTCGCGCATCGCGAAGGCGGGCTGCGGCTGAAGTCGCAGGCGGTGCTCTTCCGCACTTCCAGCCACAGCGCCGCGCTCGAGCTGGAACTGGCGCGCCGCAACATCCCCTTCGTGAAGTTCGGCGGCCTCAAGTTTCTCGAGGCCTCGCACGTGAAGGACCTGCTGGCCGTGCTCCGCTTCGCCCAGAACCCCAAGGGCCGGCAGGCGGGCTTTCGCGTGGTGCAGCTGATGGCCGGCGTCGGGCCGGCGACGGCCACGCGGCTGCTCGATGCGATGGATGCGGCTAGCGACCCTACGGCGACGCTGCAGTCCTTCGACGTGCCGTCCGCCGCCCGCGAACAGTGGGCCACCTTCGCCGCCTTGTATGCGGCCCTGCGCACGGGCCAGGGCGCCTGGCCCGCCGACGCCGAGCTGGCGTTGAGCTGGTACCTGCCGCACCTGGAGCGCCTGCACGAAGACGCCGCGGTGCGCCGCGCCGACGTCGAGCAGCTGGTGCGCCTGGCCGCCGGCTACGCCAGCCGCGAGAGCTTCCTCACCGAGCTCACGCTCGATCCGCCCGAGGCCACCAGCGACCGCTCCGGCCCGCCGCTGCTGGACGAGGACTACCTGATCCTCTCGACCATCCATTCGGCCAAGGGGCAGGAGTGGACCTCGGTGCATGTGCTCAACGTGGTCGATGGCTGCATCCCCTCCGACATGGCGACCGGAACCGCCGAGGAAATTGAGGAGGAGAGGCGCCTGCTCTACGTGGCGATGACGCGCGCCCGCGACCACCTGCACCTGCTGGTGCCGCAGCGCTTCTACGTGACGCAGCAGTCGGCGCAGGGCGACCGCCACCTGTACGCCGGACGCACGCGCTTCATCGCCGCGCAGGACGCCAAGGCATTCGAGGAAGTGGTGTGGCCGCCGCCACCGCAAAGACCGCCGGCCGTGCCGGCGCCGCAGGCCACCATCGACTTGCGCAACAGGCTTCGGGCGGCCTGGCGCTAGGGGCGCGGATCAGGGAACCAGAAGACTTTGCCATCAAAAGCAAAGTAAAGATAGGGTCACAAACCTCGAGTAGGGAATAGGCCGTCGATCGTTGCATTTCCCCTCGGGCGCGGGCATAGTGAATCGACCCCCCGAGCTATCCCTCTGCGATTTTTCTCCCCCCCAAATCCCCTCTCTCCCGCAATCCCGCCGATGCCATCCGGTGACTGGGCTGGCATCACTTTCCCTAACGTCAACTTCCAGGAGGTCACTTATGAATTTGACGATCAGCGGTCATCACCTCGACGTCACGCCCGCGCTTCGCAACTACGTCACCACGAAGCTGGACCGCATCACGCGGCACTTCGACCAGGTGGTCGATGTCAAGGTGATCCTGACGGTGGAAAAGCAAAAGGAAAAGGAAAGGCGCCAACGGGCCGAGTGCAACATCCACGTCAAGGGCAACGACATGTTTGCCGAGTCGAGCCATGCTGATCTCTACGCCGCCGTCGACGAACTGGTCGACAAGCTGGACCGCCAGGTGGTGCGCCACAAGGACCGCCTGCAGGATCACCACCATGCAGCGCCCAAGCGTGTCATGTAACGTGATGTAGTTGACACCGAGGGCAAATCCTCTTGCGGGCCGCCTTTGGGCGGCTCTTTGCTTTTTGTGGGGTGGGTGCATAATCGCCCCCGCTCTCTCCCCACCATGAATCGACTCGCGTCCATCCTGCCGCCCGCACAAGTGCTTGTAGGCGTCGATGCCACCAGCAAGAAGCGCGCCTTCGAAGAGGCAGGGCTGCTGTTCGAGAACCTCCACGGCCTGGGCCGTGCGCTCATCACCGACAGCCTCTTCGCGCGCGAGCGCCTCGGCTCCACGGGCCTGGGCCATGGCGTCGCCATTCCCCACGGCCGCATCAAGGGACTGAAGTCGCCCATGGCGGCGGTGTTCCAACTGGCCCACCCCATCGGCTTCGACGCGCCCGACGAACAGCCGGTCGTGCTCCTGATTTTCCTTCTGGTGCCCGAGGCCGCCACCCAGAAGCACCTGGAAATCCTCTCCGAGATCGCCGAATTGCTGTCGGATACCCATCTGCGCGAGCAGATCAAGTCCAGCAGCGACGCCTCGGCGCTGCACGCCCTGATCGCGGGCTGGCAGTCGGCCCAGGTGGCGTGACCTTCTCCCGCCGGTTCCTGACGCCCCGTCGGCTGAACGCATGAAGCCGACCGTCATCAGCGCCGATGCGATGTTCGAGGAGTTCCGCGGCTCGCTCCGGTGGGAGTGGCTGGCGGGCCTGGGCGCGTCGGAGCGCCAGTTCGATCCCGAGGTGATCAGCCGCGCCCAGTCGGCGGCGGACCTGGTCGGCTACCTCAACTACATCCACCCGTACCGCGTGCAGATCCTGGGCGCGCGCGAGATCGCCTACCTCACGCGCGGCACGCTGGACGACTGCGCGCGCCGCATCGCCCGCATCGTCACGCTGGAGCCGCCCATGCTGGTGCTGGCCGACGGCCAGGCTGCGCCCGACATGCTGCTGTCGATCTGCGAGCGCGCGCAACTGCCCCTGTTCTCCACCAAGGAGTCCTCGGCCTTCGTGATCGACGTGCTGCGGGCCTACCTGTCCAAGCACTTCGCCGAGCGCACCTCGATGCACGGCGTGTTCATGGACATCCTGGGCCTGGGGGTGATGATCACGGGCGAGTCGGGGCTGGGCAAGAGCGAGCTGGGCCTGGAGCTCATTTCGCGCGGCAACGGCCTGGTGGCCGACGACGCGGTCGACCTGTTCCGCATCAACCAGACCACCATCGAGGGCCGCTGCCCCGATCTCCTGCAAAACCTTCTGGAAGTGCGGGGTATCGGGCTTCTGGACATCCGCGCCATCTTCGGCGAGACGGCGGTGCGCCGGAAGATGCGCCTGAAGCTGATCGTGCACCTGGTGCGCCGCGATTCCTTCGAGCGCGACTACGAGCGCATGCCCTCGGCCCCGCTCACGCAGGACGTCCTGGGCGTGCCCATCCGCAAGGTGATCATCCAGGTGGTGGCCGGCCGCAACATCGCCGTGCTGGTGGAGGCGGCGGTGCGCAATTCGATCCTGCAGCTGCGCGGCATCGACACCTACGCCGAGTTCGTGGCGCGCCACCACAAGGCGATGGAAGCCAACAGGGACGAGGACTGACGCCCCGTCGGCCCCGCCCGGGCTACCGCTTCTTTACGCAGTCGGCGCACAGGCCGTACAGCGACATGGCGTGGTCCTGCAGGGTCCAGCCCTTGTCCTTGGCGATGTTCTGCTGGCGCTGCTCGATCTCGGCGTCGTAGAACTCCTCGACCTTGCCGCAGCTGGTGCACACGAGGTGATCGTGGTGCGTGCCCTCGTTGAGCTCGTACACCGCCTTGCCACTCTCGAAATGGCTGCGCTCGAGGATGCCGGCCTGCTCGAACTGCGTGAGCACGCGGTACACGGTGGCCAGGCCGATGTCGGAATGGTGGTTCAGCAGCACGCGGTAGACGTCCTCGGCCGTCATGTGGCGCTGCCCGCCGCTCTGGAAGATTTCCAGGATCTTCAGCCGTGGCAAGGTGGCCTTCAGGCCGGTGCTCTTGAGTTCTTCGATCTTGTCCATGGTGGTTCCCTCGCCGGCCGCGGCCAGGGCCGCCGGGGGCCAGCCGCTACAATGGTTCGATCATATCGCTTGCCTCTTTTCCCATGCCTGCCAATCACACACGCCGCCTCGGGCTGCTTCTGGCGGCCGTTGCCGGCAGCGTCGCGCTCGGTGCATGCAGCAGCATCGGCAGCAGCACGCGCAGTGCGCTCGATACCGTCACGCCCTACAAGGTCGAAGTCGTCCAGGGCAACTTCGTCTCCAAGGAACAGGTCGAGGCGCTCAAGCCCGGCATGACGCGCCAGCAGGTGCGCGAGATCCTGGGCACCTCGCTGCTCAGCGACGTTTTCCACGGCGACCGCTGGGACTACGTCTTCACCATCCGCCGCCAGGGCGTGGAGGCGCAGCAGCGCCGCCTGACCGTCTTCTTCAAGGGCGAGCTGCTCGACCATTTCGAAGGCGACCCGATGCCCAGCGAGGAAGAGTTCGTCGCCGCGCTCGACACCCGCGCCCGCCGCGGCGGCAAGGTGCCCAAGCTCGAAGCCTCCGAGGACGAGCTCAAGAAGTTCGACCCGAAGAAGGATGCGGACGCCAAGGAAGCCCAGCCGCAGCAGCCCCTGCCGCCGCTGCCGGCCAGCTATCCGCCGCTCGAAGCCGGCCGCTGAGCCGGGCAGCAACGGGGGCCTCGGGCCCCTTTTCTCTCTCTTTCACCTCGAGGCTCCATCGCGTGACCGATTCCAACACTTCCAACGTTCACCGCGTCGCCATCGCCGGCGCCTCCGGCCGCATGGGCCGCATGCTGATCGAGGCGGTGCAGGCGGCCGATGACTGCCGCCTCAGCGGCGCCCTCGACATCGCGGGCAGCGCCGCGCTGGGCACCGACGCCGCCGCCTGGACCGGCACGGCAGCGGGCGTGCCGATCGTGTCCGACCTGCGCCAAGGCCTGGCCAACTCGCAGGTACTGATCGACTTCACCCGCCCCGAAGGCACGCTGGCGCACCTGGCGGTGTGCCGCGACCTGGGCGTGCAGGCGGTGATCGGCACCACCGGCTTCACCGAGGCGCAGAAGGCGCAGATCGCCGAGTACGCCAAGGACATCGCCATCATGATGGCGCCCAACATGAGCGTGGGCGTGAACGTCACGCTCAAGCTGCTGGAGATGGCCGCCAAGGCGCTGTCCACCGGCTACGACATCGAGATCGTCGAGGCGCACCACCGCCACAAGGTGGACGCGCCCTCGGGCACCGCGCTGAAGATGGGCGAGGTCATCGCCGATGCGCTGGGCCGCGACCTGAAGGACTGCGCCGTGTACGCGCGCGAAGGCGTCACCGGCGAGCGCGACCCGTCCTCCATCGGCTTCGCCACCATCCGCGGCGGCGACATCGTGGGCGACCACACCGTGCTGTTCGCGGGCATCGGCGAGCGCATCGAGATCAGCCACAAGTCGTCCAGCCGCGTCACCTACGCCCAGGGCAGCCTGCGAGCGGTGCGCTTCCTCGCGAAGCAGCAGCGCGGCCTGTTCGACATGTTCGACGTGCTGGGCCTGCGTTGAACGCGCTGCAGGCCCTGCTGCGCGAAGGCGATGGCGTCAGCCGCGCGGTGGCGGCGCTGCTGCTGCTGATGTCCATCGCCAGCTGGGTCACCATCCTGTGGAAGGCATGGCTGCTGCGCGGCGGCACCGGCAGCGTGCTGCGCAGCATCGCCGCCTTCTGGCAGGCGCCCTCGATCGACGAGGCCGCACACCGGCTGGCCGGCTTCGACCGCGCGCTGCTGGTGCTGCCGGCCGTGCAGGCGCTGCGCGCGTCGTCCGCGAGCGACGCGGCCAGCCTGGCCGCCGGCGGCGATCCGGTGCAGCGCCTGACGCGCGCGCTGCGCGACGCGCTGCACGGCGCCCTGCGCCGCCTGCAAGGCGGACAGATCCTGCTGGCCACCGTGGGCGCCACCGCGCCCTTCGTCGGCCTGCTGGGCACCGTGTGGGGCATCCACCATGCGCTGGCCACCATTGCCACGCAGACCGGCGGCTTCACCATCGACAAGGTGGCCGGCCCGGTGGGCGAGGCGCTGATCATGACCGCCTTCGGCCTCGCGGTCGCCATTCCGGCCGTGCTGGCCTACAACGTGTTCGGCCGGCTCATCGCGCGCATCGAGGCGGAGCTGGAAGGCTTCGCCCACGATCTGCTGGCGCGCTTCGCACCGGCCTCGCACTGAGATGTCCTTCGGCCGCACCTCGCTCGGCGGCTCCGCAGGCAGCGGCGGCGGCCGTGCGCTGGGTGGCGGCGGGCAGCGCCCGCTGTCGGACATCAACGTCACGCCGCTGGTGGACGTGATGCTGGTGCTGCTGGTGATCTTCATCATCACCGCGCCGCTCATGGCCAGCTCCATCCGCCTGGACCTGCCCAAGACCGACGCGGGGCAGCCGGCGCAGACGCCGCAGTTCGTCTCACTCGTCATCGACGCGAAGGGCGAGACCTTCCTCAACGAGACCCCGGTCAACGCCGAGGAACTGGCCGCCGGCCTGGCCAAGGCTGCGGCCGCCAGCCCGGACACCGAGGTGCAGCTGCGCGCCGACGAAGGCGTGCCCTACGGCCGCGTGGTGCAGGTCATGGGCCTGGCCAACAAGGCCGGCCTGTCGCGCATCGGCTTCGTGACCGAGGCGCCGCCGGCCCAGCCGCAGCCCGCGCGCTGAAAGCCGGTATCCGTCGGCCCAGGACTACTCGCCCTTTCCCCCGCCGCTGATTCGGCGCAGCGCCCGCCGCGGACACACTGGAACTTCGTTCATCGAAGTACAGGAGTCCCGCATGGCGAATCACAAGCAGGTGCCCGGCCCGCAAGACACTGCACAGCAGCTGATCGAGCTGGAGAAGAAGTTCTGGCAGTCGATGGTGAGAGAGGACACGGACGCCGCGCTGTCGCTGCTCGATCAGCAGGCGCTGATGGTCAGCGCGCACGGCGCGATGAAGTTCGACCACGACGGCTACCGCCAGATGGCGCAACAGGGCTCGATGGTGCTCAAGGACTTCCACCTCAGCGACATCGAGGTGTTCATGCCCACGCAGGACATCGCGATCCTCACCTACCGCGTGAAGCAGTCCATGGCCCCGCGCGGCCAGGACGCCAAGGCCAGCACCGAGGAAATGGCCGACAGCTCCACCTGGGTCCGCAAGGAGGACCACTGGCAGTGCGTCGCCCACACCGAGACGCCGCTGGCCCAGCGCGGCCAGGTCCACTGATCCGGCACTAGCCCAGGCTCACCGGCCGGGTTCGCCAGATCTGGTGCGAGTACTCGGCAATGGTGCGGTCCGACGAGAAGCGCCCCATGCCCGCGACGTTGTGGATCGCCATGCGCGTCCACGCGTCGGGGTCGCGGTAGAGCGCGTCCACCTTCTCCTGCGTCTGCACGTAGCTGGCGTAGTCGGCCAGCAGCAGATAGTGGTCGCCCCAGTTCACCAAGGCGTCGAAGATCTCCTGGTAGCGCGAGGGCTCGCTGGGCGAGAAGAGGCCGTCGCGGATGCTGTCCAGCGTGCGCTGGAGTTCCACGTTGCCTTCATAGATATCGCGCGGTGAATAGCCGGTGGCGCGGATGCTGGCCACCTGGTCCGTGGTGTTGCCGAAGATGAAGAAGTTCTCGGCGCCGACCGCGTCGCGCATCTCCACGTTGGCGCCGTCGAGCGTGCCGATGGTGAGCGCGCCGTTGATCGCGAACTTCATGTTGCCGGTGCCCGAGGCCTCGGTGCCGGCGGTGGAGATCTGCTCGGACAGGTCGGCCGCCGGGATGATCACCTCGGCCAGGCTCACGCTGTAGTTGGGCAGGAAGACCACCTTGAGCAGCCGGTTCACCCGCTCGTCGGCGTTGATGGTCGCGGCCACGTCGTTGATGAGCCGGATCACCAGCTTGGCCATGTGGTACGCCGAGGCCGCCTTGCCGGCGAACACGATGGCGCGTGGCACATGGCCAGCGTCCGGCTCGTCCAGGATGCGGTGGTAGCGCGTCACCACGTGCAGCACGTTGAGCAGCTGGCGCTTGTACTCGTGCATGCGCTTGACCTGCACGTCGAACATCGCGTCGGTGTCCAGCACGATGTTCAGGTGCTGCTCCACCCAGTTGGCCAGGCGCAGCTTGTTCTCGCGCTTGGCATGCCGGAAGGCCCGCACGAAGGCGGGCTGCTCGGCCATGGGCCTGAGCGCCTCCAGCTGGTCGAGGTTGCGCCGCCAGCCGCGGCCGATGCGGTGGTCCAGCAGCTTGGCCAGGGGCGGGTTGGCCTGCGCCAGCCAGCGCCGCGGCGTGACGCCGTTGGTCTTGTTGTTGAAGCGCTCGGGAAAGAGCTTGGCGAAGTCCGCGAAGATCGACTGCTTCATCAGCTCCGAGTGCAGCTCCGACACGCCGTTGACCGAGTGGCTCGCCAGCACGGCCACGTAGGCCATGCGCACGCGCCGCTCGCCGTTCTCGTCGATGAGCGAGAGGCGGCGCATCAGCTCCACGTCGTGCCCGTGCTGCTGCGTCACTTGCGCCAGGAAGCGGGAGTTCATGTCGAAGATGATCTGCAGGTGGCGCGGCAGGATGCGGCCGAACATGTCCACCGGCCAGGTCTCCAGCGCCTCGTGCATCAGCGTGTGGTTGGTGTAGCTGAAGATCTTCTGCGTGTGCGCCCAGGCCGTGTCCCAGTCCAGGTCGTGGTCGTCGATGAGCAGGCGCATCAGCTCCGGCACCGCCAGCACCGGGTGGGTGTCGTTCAGGTGGATGCTCAGCTGCGCGGGCAGCTCGTCGAAGCCGCTGTGGTTGCGCAGGTAGCGGTGCAGCATGTCCTGCACGCTGGCGCTCACGAAGAAGTACTCCTGGTGCAGCCGCAGCTCGCGGCCCGAGGGCGTGGAGTCGTCGGGGTAGAGCACGCGCGAGACGTTCTCCGAGTGGTTCTTGCTTTCCACCGCCTCCATGTAGTTGCCGCGGTTGAAGGCCTTGAGGTCGATCTCCGCCGTGGCACGGGCGGACCACAGCCGCAGCGTGTTGGTGGCCTGCGTGCCGTAGCCGGGGATGATGGTGTCGTAGGCCACCGCCAGCACGTCGTGGGTGTCGATCCAGCGCGCCGCGCCGTAGGGCGCGTTCTTGCCGTCCCGGCGCTGCACGTGGCCGCCGAAGCGCACGCGGTAGCTCACTTCCGGCCGCGCGAACTCCCAGGGGTTGCCGCGCGTGAGCCAGTAGTCGGGCGTCTCCACCTGCTGGCCGTCGACGATGCGCTGGCGGAACATGCCGTACTCGTAGCGGATGCCGTAGCCGAAGCCGGGCACGCCCAGCGTGGCCATGGAGTCGAGGAAGCACGCCGCCAGCCGGCCCAGGCCGCCGTTGCCCAGGGCTGCGTCGGGCTCGCGCTCGGCCAGCTGCTCGATGTCGACGCCGAAGTCGGCCAGCGCCTCCTTCACCGTCTCCTGCAGCTCCAGCGCCAGGATGGCGTTGGTGAAGGTGCGGCCGATGAGGAACTCCATCGACAGGTAGTACACGCGCTTGAGCCGCTGCGCGTACTGCGCGCGGGTGGTGGCCATCCAGCGCTCCACCAGCTGGTCGCGCACCGCGAGCGCGGTGGCATGCAGCCAGTCGTCCTGGCTGGCGGCCACCGGGTCCTTGCCGACGGCGTACATGAGCTTGTTGGCGACGGCGCGCTTGAAGGCGGCCACGTCGCGGTCGGGGTGGTCGTACTTGAATTCCTGGACTGTGTTGGTCATGTTCTTCCCTGCAAATCTCGGATCAATGGGACAGCGCCTGCCGGTACACCTCGATGTACCCCGCGGCCGCGTCGGCCCAGTCGGCCGGGCGGCGCATCGCACTGGCGCGCACCGCGCGCCAGTCGGCAGGCCGGCCGTAGAGGGCGAAGGCGCGGCGCAATGCGCGCTCGTACCCCGCCTCGCTGAATGTGTCGAAGGAGAAGCCGGTGGCGCTGCCGTCGGCGAGGTTCTCCAGGCTGCTGTCGGCCACCGTGTCGGCCAGGCCGCCGACGCGGTGCACCAGCGGCAGGCTGCCGTACTTGAGTCCGTACATCTGGGTGAGGCCGCAGGGCTCGTAGCGCGAGGGCACCAGCGTCACGTCGCCGGCGCCGAACAAGCGGTGTGCCAACTCCTCGCTGTAGCCCAGGGTCACGCTCACCGCGCGCGGCGACGCGGCCGCGCGCGCGCGGAAGGCGGATTCGAGCGCCGCGTCGCCGCTGCCCAGCAGCGCCAGCTGGCCGCCCTGGGACAGCAGTGCGTCCAGGCCGTGCAGCACCAGGTGCAGGCCCTTCTGCTCGGTCAGCCGGCTCACGACGACGAAGAGGGGCGCATCCGCCGCGGGCGCCAGCCCCAGCGCTTCCTGCAGGGCGGCCTTGCTGTGCGCCTTGCCGTCCATGCGGCGCAGGTCGTAGCGCTCGGGCAGCAGCGCGTCCGTGGCCGGGTTCCACACCTGGTCGTCGACCGCGTTGAGGATGCCCGAGAGCACGCCCGAGCGATGCCGCAGCAGGCCGTCCAGGCCGAAGCCCTGCTCGGGCGTCTGGATCTCGCGGGCGTAGGTGGGGCTGACCGTGGTCAGCCGGTCGGCGAAGACCAGGCCGCCCTTCATGAAGGACAGCTGCCCGTGGTACTCCAGCCCGTTCATGCCGAAGGCCGCCGGCGGCAACCCCAGCTCGCCCAGGTGCCAGGGTGCGAACAGGCCCTGGTAGGCCAGGTTGTGGATGGTGAACACGCTGCCCGCGCGCGGCTTGCCGTTGCCGGGCGTGAAGGCGAGGTAGGCCGGCGCCAGGGCGGCATGCCAGTCGTGCGCATGGACCACCTCGGGCTGCCAGCCCGCGTCCAGGCCCTGCGCCAGGCGCGCCGCCACCCAGCCCAGCAGGGCGAAGCGCCGGTGGTTGTCGCCGTAGGGGCTGCGCGACGCATCCTCATAGGGGTTGCCGGGCCGGTCGTAGAGGGCGGGCGCGTCGATCCAGTAGGCCGACAGGTCCGGCGCACCGGCGGTGACGATGCGCCCCAGGCGCAGGGCCACCCGCTCGCCCCAGGGCGCGTCGAACTCGGCAACGGTCTGCGCATCGCGCACGCCGGCCACGATGGCGGGGAAGCCCGGCAGCAGCGCCCGCACGTCCTGGCCGGCGGCCAGCAGCGCCAGCGGCAGGGCGCCGGCGACATCCGCCAGGCCACCGGTCTTGAGCAGGGGAAAGATTTCGGCCGTGACCTGGAGGATCCGCATGGGCATCAGGGGGTGGTCAGCCGCTTGAGCATCTCGCGCGTGACCAGCACCACGCCGCCCTCGGTGCGCTCGAAGCGCGCGGCGTCCTGCAGCGGGTCCTCGCCGATCACCGTGTCGTCGGGCAGCACGCAGGCGCGGTCGATCACCACGCGGTTCAGGCGGCAGCCGCGCCCCACTTCCACGTCGGGCAGCAGCACCGCCTCGTTGATGTCGCAGTAGGAGTGCACCCGCACGCCCGAGAACAGCACCGAGCTGCTCACCTTGGAGCCCGAGACGATGCAGCCGCCCGAGACGATGGTGTTGACCGTCATGCCGTGCTTTCCGTCGCGGTCGAGCACGAACTTGGCCGGCGGGAGCTGGCGCTGGTAGGTCCAGATGGGCCAGTTGGTGTCATAGATGTCCAGCTCGGGGGTGATCGAGGCCAGGTCGAGGTTGGCGGCCCAGAATGCATCAATCGTGCCCACGTCCCGCCAGTAGGCCGGCGCGTCGCCGCCGCGGTGCGCCCGCGTCACGCAGGACATGCCGAAGGGGTGCGCCGCCGCCCGGCCCGCGGCCACCGCCCGGGGAATGATGTCCTTGCCGAAGTCGTGGCTGGAGGCCGGGTTGCCGTTGTCCTCCTCCAGCAGCTGGTAGAGGTACTGGGAGTCGAAGATGTAGATGCCCATGCTGGCCAGCGCCACGTCCGGCTTGCCGGGCATGGCGGGCGGGTCGGCGGGCTTCTCCAGGAACTCCATGATCTTGCGGTCGGCGTCGATGGCCATCACGCCGAAGGCGGTGGCATCCATGCGCGGCACCTCGATGCAGCCCACGGTGCAGCCGCGGCCGTGCTTCACGTGGTCCATGAGCATGATGGAGTAGTCCATCTTGTAGACATGGTCGCCGGCAAGCACGACCACGTAGTCGTGCGGCGTGGAGCGGGTCTGGATGATGTCCAGGTTCTGGAACACCGCGTCGGCGGTGCCGCGGTACCAGTGCTCGTCGCCCATGCGCTGCTGGGCCGGGAGCACGTCCACCATCTCGTTGAGCTCGGCGCGCAGGAAGCTCCAGCCGCGCTGCAGGTGCCGCATGAGCGAGTGCGACTTGTACTGCGTGACGACCGCCATGCGCCGGATGCCCGAGTTCAGGCAGTTGGACAGCGCGAAGTCGATGATGCGGAACTTGCCCCCGAAATACACCGCCGGCTTGGCCCGCTTGTCGGTGAGCTGCTTGAGCCGCGAGCCGCGGCCGCCGGCCAGCACCAGTGCGATGGTGCGGCGCACGAGCTGGTGCGCCTGGAGTGGCTGGGATTGCGTGTTGACGTCGTCCATCTTCTTTGCCTCCTGATGTGGTCCTGACCGAACTGCAATGTTCATTCCCGTGCCCCGCACACTAGCACTGCAAGGCGCATCTGGCTCCTATGCGCTTGCAGCACTGGCGACCCAGAGGCTGGTGGGCGGGATGTCCTGCAGCGGCGCCAGCGGCAGGCCGGGCGTGTTGCTGCCCTGGGCCTTGGCGTCGGTGGCCAGGCGCAGCTGCCAGCGGCCGGGCGGCAGGTGGAAGCGCACCGCCTCCTCCTGGGCATTGACCAGCACCAGCCACTGCCGCTGCGGCGCCGGTGCCTCGAACAGGATGGCGATGGCATGGCGGCCCGCCGCTTCCCAGTCGGCTGCCGAAAGGGGATGCCCCTCGGGCGTGAGCCACCGCAGCGCGGGCTCCCCGGCCACCGGATCGGCCGGCCACCAGCGGGTGCTGCGCAGCGGCGCGGCCTCGCGGCGCAGGGTCGTCAGGCGCGCCACGAAGGCGGTGAGCTCGCCGTCGGCCCGCACCCAGTCCAGCCAGGTGATCTCGTTGTCCTGGCAGTAGGCGTTGTTGTTGCCGCGCTGGCTGTGGCCCAGCTCGTCGCCGGCCAGCAGCATGGGCGTGCCCTGCGACAGCAGCAGCGCGGCCAGCAGTACGCGCGAGAGGCGGGCGCGTTCGGCCAGCACGGCGGGGTCGTCGGTGTCGCCTTCCACGCCGCAGTTGCGGCTGAGGTTGTGGCGGTGGCCGTCGCGGTTGTGCTCGCCGTTGGCCAGGTTGTGGCGCTCGCCATAGCTCAGCAGGTCGCGCAGCGTGAAGCCGTCGTGCGCGGTGATGAAGTTGACGCTGGCCGTTGGAGCGCGGCCGTCGTGCCGGAAGTCGCCGCTGGAGCCGGCGCTGCGGTGCGCGAAGTCGCCCAGGCCCGTCGCCCGGTGCAGCCAGAAGGCGCGCTGCGTGTCGCGGAAGCGGTCGTTCCACTCCAGCCAGCCGGGCGGGAACTGGCCCAGGCGGTAGCCGCCCGGCCCGATGTCCCAGGGCTCGGCGATGAGCAGGCACTGCGAGAGCACCGGGTCCTGCGCGAGGGCGGCGAAGAAGGCCGAGCGCGCGTCGAACTCGCCGCCGGGCGAGCGCCGCGCCAGTACCGGCGCCAGGTCGAAGCGGAAGCCGTCCACGCCCAGCGCCAGCACCCAGTGGCGCAGGCTGTCCATCACCAGCTGCAGCACGCGCGGCTCGGACAGCTTCAGGCAGTTGCCGCAGCCCGTCCAGTTCTCGTAGAGGGCGGGATCGTCCTGGCGCAGGTGGTAGTACAGCGCGTTGTCGATGCCGCGCAGGCTCAGCGTGGGGCCCAGCTCGTCGGTCTCTGCGCTGTGGTTGAAGACCACGTCGATCACCAATTCCATGCCGCGCGCATGCACCGCGTCGGCCAGGGCGCGGAACTCGGTGGCGGGCGTGCTGCCGGCGTTGCCGCTCCAGTAGCGCAGCTCCGGCGCGAACCAGCCGATGGGGCTGTAGCCCCAGTAGTTCAGCAGGCCCAGCTTGAGCAGCCGCTCCTCGTCGGCGCGGTGCTGCACCGGCATCAGGTTGAGCGTGGTGACGCCCAGGCGCTGCAGGTGGTCGAGCACTGGCCCCTGCGCCAGGCCGGCGAAGCTGCCGCGCAGGTCCGCGGGCACGGCCGGATGCAACTGCGTGTGGCCGCCCACATGCAGCTCGTAGATCACGCGCTCGCCGGCGGCCACGCGCGGCCGCGCGGACAGGGGCGGCGCCGGCGGCAGGGGCGGTGCCACCCGGGCCTTCAGCGCGATCGCGGCGTTGTCGCGCGTGTCCCGCTCCTGCGGCCGGCCGGGCACGTGGGCCAGGAAGAGGTCTTCTCCGCCATAGGCGCCGACGATCTCCCGGGCGTAGGGATCCAGCAGCAGCTTCGAAGGGTTGAAGCGCCGGCCTTCGTGCGGCGCCCAGGGGCCGTGCACCCGCAAGCCGTACACCAGGCCCGGCCGCGCGGCCGGCAGGCGGCCATGCCAGATGCCGTCGGTGCAGGCGGGCAGGCGCAGGCGCTGCTGCTCGTGCTGGCCGGTGGGCTCGAACAGGCACAGCTCCACGAAGCTGGCGTTCGGCGCCGCCAGCGCGAAGTTGACGCCGCCTTCCTCGGCCAGCGTCGCGCCCAGCGGAAAGGGGCGGCCGGCGCTCAGCATGGCGCGCTCACACCAGCACCCACAGCAGGGTCGCCAGGGGCGGCAGGGTCATCTGCAGCGAATGCGAGCGGCCCTGCCAGGGCACGGCCTCGGCCGCCAGCACGCCGTTGCCCACGCCGCTGCCACCGTAGACGGCGTGGTCCGTGTTGATGATCTCGCGGTAGGCCCCTTCGGCCGGCACGCCCAGCCGGTAGCCGTGGCGCACCACCGGCGTGAAGTTGCACACCGCGAGCACGAAACGGCCGTCTGCCGCGCGCCGGATGAAGGCGAAGACCGAATGGGCCTTGTCGTCGTGCACGATCCACTCGAAGCCCGGGGCCTCGCAGTCCATCTCGTGCAGCGCCGGGAAGTGGCGGTACACGTTGTTGAGGTCGCGCACCAGGCGCTGGATGCCCGCGTGCGGCGCATGGTCCAGCAGGTGCCAGTCCAGGCTGCGCTCGTGGTTCCACTCGGCGTACTGCGCGAACTCGCCGCCCATGAAGAGCAGCTTCTTTCCCGGGTAGGCCCAGAGGTAGCCGTAGAGGTTGCGCAGGCCCGCGAATTTCTGCCACTCGTCGCCGGGCATGCGGCCGATCATGGAGCCCTTGCCGTGCACCACCTCGTCGTGCGAGAAGGGCAGCACGAAATTCTCGCTGTGCGCGTACATGAGGCCGAAGGTCACCTGCTGGTGATGGTGCGGGCGGTAGACCGGGTCCAGGCCCACGTAGGCGAGCGTGTCGTTCATCCAGCCCATGTTCCATTTGAAATGGAAGCCCAGGCCGCCGTGCTCGGGCGGCCGCGTCACGCCGGGGAAGGAGGTGGATTCCTCCGCCACCGTGAAGGCGCCGGGCCGCTGCACGCCCACCACCTGGTTCATGCGGCGCAGGAAGTCGATGGCTTCCAGGTTCTCGCGCCCGCCCTGCGCGTTGGGCACCCACTGGCCGGCCGGGCGGCTGTAGTCGCGATAGAGCATGGAGGCCACCGCGTCCACCCGCAGCCCGTCCACTCCGTAGCGCTCCAGCCAGTACAGCGCGTTGCCCACCAGGTAGTTGCGCACCTCGGTGCGGGCGTAGTTGAAGATCAGCGTGTTCCAGTCGTGGTGGAAGCCCTCGCGCGGGTCGGCGTACTCGTACAGCGCCGTGCCGTCGAAGCGCCCCAGCCCGTGCGGGTCGGTGGGGAAGTGCGCCGGCACCCAGTCCAGGATCACGCCCAGCCCGGCCGCGTGCGCCGCCTCGACGAAGGCGCGGAAATCCTCCGGCGTGCCGAAGCGCGAGGTGGGCGCGTACAGGCCGATGGGCTGGTAGCCCCAGGAGCCGTCGAAGGGAAACTCGCTGATGGGCAGCAGCTCGATGTGGGTGAAGCCCAGGTCGCGCGCATAGGGCACCAGCGTCTCGGCCAGTTCGCGGTAGCTGAGCCATTCGTGGCCGTTCTTGCGCCGCCAGGAACCCAGGTGGACCTCGTAGATGCTGATGGGCGCGTCGCGCAGGTTCGCCTGCGCGCGCCCGGCCGGCAGGGCGGTGGGGCGCGGCAGGGGCTGCACCACGCTCGCGGTCTGCGGGCGCAGCCGGGCGGCGAAGCCGTAGGGGTCGGACTTGCGCAGCACCTCGCCGGCGGACGAGAGGATCTCGTACTCGTAGGCATCGCCGGCCGCCACGTGCGGCGCGAAGATCTCCCACACGCCGCACTCGCGGCGCAGCCGCATCATGTGCCGGCGGCCGTCCCAGTTGTTGAAGTCGCCCACCACCGACACGCGCCGCGCGTTGGGCGCCCACACGGCGAAGGCCGTGCCCTGCACGCCGTCGATCTGGCGCAGGTGCGCCCCCAGCTGCTCGAAGGGCCGCAGGTGCGTGCCCTCGGCCAGCAGCCAGACGTCGGTGTCGCCAAGCACGGGCGGGAAGCGGTAGGGGTCGTCCAGCTCCGAGGTGTGCGTGCCCCAGTCGACCTGCAGCCGGTAGCCCAGGCGCGCCTCGGCGGCCGGCACCAGCGCGGCGAAGAGATCGGAATCGCCCTGGCGCTCCAGCTGCGCCAGCGGCCAGCCCGAACTGGCCTGCACGGCCGCCACCGTGCGCGCGCCGGGCAGCAGGGCGCGCACCCACAGCCCCGCCTCGTCCTGGTGCGGCCCCAGCACGGCGAAGGGGTCGCCGTGCTCGGCACGCATCAGGGCGCGGATCTCGGACTCAGGCAGCGGCATCGATGGGCACTCCCATGAACACGCCGTAGGGCGGCAATTCCAGCATCAGGTCGCCGTCGATGCGCGCGCCCAAAAAGGGCGAGCCGGTCGGCGGCACCAGCATGTTGGGCAGGCGCAGGGACGCCCGCTGGCCCGACAGGTTGAACACCGCCTGTAGGACCGCATCCCCTTCGTGCCGCTCGAAGCACAGGAAGGGCTCGGGCACGTCGACGAAACGCATGCCGCCGGTGCGCAGCAGCGGCTGGCGGCGCCGCCACGCCAGCAGCTCCCGGCTGTGGCTGAGCATGGAGAGCGGATCCTGCGCCTGGCGGTCCACCGCCAGCGGCAGGTGCAGGTCGTACACCGGCAGCCAGGGCTCCGCCTGGCCGCCCGAGAAGCCGCCGTGGCCCGCCTCGGCCTGCCAGGGCATCGGCGTGCGGGCGCCGTCGCGGCCCTTGAACTCCGGCCAGAAGGCGCGGCCGTAGGGGTCCTGCAGCCGCTCGAAGGGAACCTCGGCCTCGGGCAGGCCCAGCTCCTCGCCCTGGTAGATGCTGGCGCTGCCGCGCAGGGACAGCAGCAGCGCCAGCCACATCTTGTCGCGCCGGATGTCCATCGGGCCGCCGGCGCTCCAGCGGCTGGCCACCCGCGGCACGTCGTGGTTGGAGACGGCCCAGCAGCCCCAGCCGCCGGTGTGGGCCAGGGCGTCGTCCAGGGCCTGCACCTGCTTGCGCAGGTGGGCGGCGCTGTGCTCGGTGGTCAGCAGGGAAAAGCTGTAGGCCAGGTGCAGCCGCCGGCCGCGCTCGGTGTAGCGGGCCATGACCGGCGGGGCGTTTTCGTCGCCCACCTCGCCCAGGCCGACGGCGCCGTATTCGTCCAGCACGGCGCGCAGCTTCTCCAGGAAGGCCAGGTTCTCCGGCTGGCTCTTGTCGTACAGGTGCTGCTGCATGGCGTAGGGGTTGTCGGCCCGTACCGTGCTGACCTCGCCGATGGCCTCGGCCCGCGCCGGCGGGTTGTCGCGCAGCTGGGCGTCGTGGAACTGATGGTTGCAGGCATCGAAGCGGAAGCCGTCCACGCCGCGCTCGCACCAGAAGCGCACCTCGTCCAGCAGGGCCGCCTGCACCTCGGCGCAATGGAAGTTCAGGTCGGGCTGCTCCACCAGGAAGCTGTGCAGGTAGTACTGGCGCCGCCGCGTGTCCCACTGCCAGGCCGGCCCGCCGAAGACCGAGAGCCAGTTGCTGGGCGGGGTGCCGTCCGGCCGCGGGTCGGCCCAGACGTACCAGTCGGCGTGCGGGCTCTCCCGGCTGGCGCGGCTGGAGGCGAACCAGGCGTGCTGGTCGGAGGTGTGGGAGAGCACCTGGTCGATGATGACCTTCAGGCCCAGTTCGTGGGCCCGGGCCAGCAGGGCGTCGAAGTCGGCCAGGGTGCCGAACATGGGGTCGACCTGGCGGTAGTCGGCCACGTCGTAGCCGAAATCCTTCATGGGGGAGCGGAAGAAGGGCGACACCCAGATGGCGTCCACCCCCAGGGCGGCCACGTGATCCAGCCGCGACGTGATGCCCGGCAGGTCGCCGATGCCGTCGCCGTTGCTGTCCATGAAGCTGCGCGGGTAGATCTGGTAGATCACCGCGCCGCGCCACCAGTCCTCGTCCCTGCTGCCCATGCGCGCACCCTTTTGGTTGTGTTTCATTTTGGCACGCGAGAAATGGGCCAGCCCGGTGTCAGCGGGGTGGGGGTCGATGCCGCGATAATCCCCAGTCCAGCACGTTTTGGCCCCTTGCGGCCTGTTCAACAGGGAACAGGCCCGGCGCCGATCCCCGGTCGAGATCGCATGAATTCCAGCTACAAACCCGCCGACGTCGAATCCGCTGCCCAGGGCAAATGGGCGGCCGCCGACGCCTACCGCGTCACCGAGGACGCGAACAAGAAGAAGTACTACGCCTGCTCCATGCTGCCCTACCCCAGCGGCAAGCTGCACATGGGCCACGTGCGCAACTACACGATCAACGACATGCTCACGCGCTACCTGCGCATGAGCGGCTACAACGTGCTGATGCCCATGGGCTGGGACGCCTTCGGCCTGCCGGCCGAGAACGCCGCCCTGAAGAACGGCGTGCCCCCGGCCGCCTGGACGATGGACAACATCGCCTACATGAAGGGCCAGCTGCAGGCCATGGGCCTGGCCATCGACTGGAGCCGCGAGGTCGCCACCTGCGACCCGAGCTACTACAAGTGGAACCAGTGGCTGTTCCTCAAGATGCTGGAAAAGGGCATCGCCTACCGCAAGACCCAGGTGGTCAACTGGGACCCGGTCGACCAGACCGTGCTGGCCAACGAGCAGGTGGTGGACGGCAAGGGCTGGCGCACCGGCGCGCCGGTGGAGCGCCGCGAGATCCCCGGCTACTACCTGAAGATCAGCGACTACGCCCCCGAGCTGCTGGAATTCACCCAGCACAAGCTGCCCGGCTGGCCCGAGCGCGTGCGCCTGATGCAGGAGAACTGGATCGGCAAGAGCGAGGGCGTGCGCTTCGCCTTCACCCACACCATCAAGGACCACGAGGGCAAGCTGGTCCAGGACGGCCGCATGTACGTGTTCACCACGCGTGCCGACACCATCATGGGCGTGACCTTCTGCGCCGTGGCGCCCGAGCACCCGCTGGCCCAGCTGGCCGCGCGCACCAACCTGCAGGTGGCCAACTTCATCGACGAGGCCAAGGCCGGCGGCACCACCGAGGCGGAACTGGCCACGCAGGAGAAGAAGGGCGTGCCCACGGGCTTCACCGTCACCCATCCGATCACCGAGGAGCAGATCCCGGTGTGGGTGGGCAACTACGTGCTCATGAGCTACGGCGATGGCGCCGTCATGGGCGTGCCCGCGCACGACGAGCGCGACTTCGCCTTCGCCAACAAGTACAACATCGACATCGTGCAGGTGGTGCTGGTGGAGGACGAGCCCCACTTCGACTACCACAAGTGGCAGGACTGGTACGCCGACAAGGAGCGCGGCATCACCATCAACTCCGACAACTTCAGCGGCATGGGCTACCAGGAGGCCGTCAAGGCCGTGGCGCACGCGCTGGAGCAGAAGGGCCTGGGCGGCCTGCAGACCACCTGGCGCCTGCGCGACTGGGGCGTGAGCCGCCAGCGCTACTGGGGCACGCCGATCCCGATCATCCACTGCGAGGAGCACGGCGCCGTGCCCGTGCCCGAGAAGGACCTGCCGGTGGTGCTGCCCACCGACTGCGTGCCCGACGGCAGCGGCAACCCGCTGAACAAGCACGAGGGCTTCCACGCCGGCGTGACCTGCCCGGTGTGCGGCAAGGCCGCGCGCCGCGAGACCGACACCATGGACACCTTCGTGGACTCGTCCTGGTACTTCATGCGCTACTGCGACCCGAAGAACGACCGGGCCATGGTCGGCGAGGGCGCGCAGTACTGGATGCCGATGGACCAGTACATCGGCGGCATCGAGCATGCGATCCTGCACCTGCTGTACGCGCGCTTCTGGACCAAGGTCATGCGCGACCTCGACCTGGTGAAGATCGACGAGCCCTTCAGCCGCCTGCTCACGCAGGGCATGGTGCTCAACCAGATCTTCTTCACCCGCAACGAGAAGGGCGGCAAGGACTACCACCCACCCTCGGAAGTCACGCCCCGGCTGGATGCCGGTGGCCACATCGTGGGCGGCACGCTGGCCGACGGCACCGAGGTGCAGTACGGCGGCGTGGGCAAGATGGGCAAGAGCGAGCGCAACGGCGTCGATCCGCAGGAACTGATCGAGAAGTACGGCGCAGATACCGCGCGCCTGTACACCATGTTCACCGCGCCGCCCGAGGCCACGCTGGAGTGGAACGACGCGGCGGTGGAGGGCTCCTACCGCTTCCTGCGCCGCGTGTGGAACTACGGCGTGCAACTCAAGGAGGCGGGCGAGGCCGCCGCCGGCAAGCCGGCCTACGGCAAGGCCGCCAAGGCCCTGCGCCACGAGGTGCACACGGTGCTGCGCCAGGTCGACTACGACTACCAGCGCATGCAATACAACACGGTGGTCTCGGGCGCGATGAAGCTGCTCAACGCGCTGGAAGGGTTCAAGCCCGCCGACGCCGGCGACATCGCCGCGGCGCGCGAGGGCTTCGGCATCCTGCTGCGCGCGCTCTACCCGGTCACGCCGCACATCGCCTTCGAGCTGTGGCAAACGCTCGGCTACGACAAGCCGCATGGCGACCTGCTCGACGCACCCTGGCCCACGGTGGACGAGGGCGCGCTGGAGCAGGACGAGATCGAGCTGATGCTGCAGGTCAACGGCAAGCTGCGCGGCTCCCTGGTGGTGCCGGCCGGCGCCAGCAAGCAGGAGATCGAGTCGATCGCGCTGGCCAGCGAGGGCTTCGTGAAGTTCGCCGAGGGTGCGACGCCCAAGCGGGTGATCGTGGTGCCGGGGCGCCTGGTCAACGTGGTCGTCTGAGCCGGCGCACGATGAGTCGCGCAAGCTCTGCATCCTCGCGCCGCGCCTTCCTGGCCGCGGGCGCCGCGCTGGGCCTGGCGGGCTGCGGCTTCAAGCTGCGGCAGGCGCCGGACTTCGCCTTCCAGACCATCGCCATGCCCACGACCACGGCCTACCTGGCCCAGCTCAAGCGGGCCATCGACGTCACGGGCAAGCTGAAGGTGCTGCCCATGGAACAGTGGGAGCAGGCCGAGGTCGTGTTCGACGTGCTCAGCGAGACCCGCGACCAACTGGTGCTTTCCACCAACTCGGCCGGCCAGGTGCGCGAGCTGCAGCTGTTCCTGCGCATCCGCTTCAAGCTGCGCACGCCGCAGGGCAAGGAGCTGATCTCGCCTTCGGAGATGATGCAGTCGCGCGACATCACCTACAACGAAACCGCTGCCCTGGCCAAGGAGAGCGAAACGCAGCTGCTCTACCGCGACATGACCAACGACATCGTGCAGCAGACCATCCGCCGCCTCGCGGCGGTCAAGAGCCTCTAGGGCATGCAACTGGCCGCGGCCCAGCTTCCGGCGCACCTGAAGAAGGGCCTGCGCCCGCTCTACACCCTGCACGGCGACGAGGCCCTGCTGGTGCAGGAGGCGGCCGACGCCATCCGCGCCGAGGCGCGCACCCAGGGCTACAGCGAGCGCAGCGTGCACACCGTGGCCGGCGCGCATTTCGACTGGGGCGCGGTGCAGGCGGCCGGCGGCGCCATGAGCCTGTTCGCCGACAAGCAGATCGTCGAGATACGCATCCCTTCGGGCAAGCCCGGCAAGGACGGCAGCGTGGCGCTGCAGGAGATCGCGCAGGGCACCGTGGGCAACGACAGCACCCTCACGCTGGTGCTGCTGCCGCGCCTGGACAAGGCCACCAAGACCGGCGCCTGGTTCGGCGCGCTGGAAGCCAACGGCATCACGGTGCAGCTCGACCCGGTCGAGCGCGGCGCGCTGCCCGAGTGGATCGCCCAGCGCCTCTCGCGCCAGGGCCAGCGCGTCAAGGCCGGCGAGGAGGGCCAGCGCACGCTGCAGTTCTTCGCCGACCGGGTCGAGGGCAACCTGCTGGCCGCGCACCAGGAGATCCAGAAGCTGGCGCTGCTCCATCCCGAGGGCGAGCTGGGCTTCGAGCAGGTCGAGGGCGCGGTGAACAACGTGGCGCGTTATGACGTCTTCAAGCTCTCCGAGGCGGTGCTGGGCGGCAACCCGCAGCGCGTGGCCCGCATGCTGGACGGCCTGAAGGCCGAGGGCGAGGCGCAGGTGCTGGTGCACTACACCCTGGCCGAGGACATCCGCGCGCTCAAGCGCGTGCGCGATGCCGTCGACGGCGGCCGGCCGCTGCCGATGGCGCTGCGCGAGAACCGCGTGTGGGGCCCGAAGGAACGGGCCTTCGAGCGCGTGCTGCCCCGGCTGGAAGGCCGTGTGCTCACGCGCCTGCTGAACGACGCCCACAAGGTGGACGGCATCGTCAAGGGCCTGCCGCAGCCCGACTGGCCGCAGGACGGCTGGCAGGCCCTGCAGCGCCTGGCCTTCCGGCTGTGCCGCCTGTGCATGGCCGAGGGCCGCGCGCCACGGGGCGCCTGAAGACCCGCGCCGTGCCGGCGGCGTCCCGCGGTGGGAAAATGGCGCGATGAACGCCTTCAACGTCGACGAATACATGCTGGCCCTGGGTGCGCAGGCCAAGACCGCCGCGGCCGCCATGGCCCGCGCCGATGCCGCCACCAAGAACAAGGCCCTGAAGGCCCTTGCCCGGCGCCTGCGCGAAGCCGGCGACTCGCTGCAGGCGGCCAATGCGCGCGACGTCGAGCGCGCCAGCGCGGCCGGCCTGCCGGCACCGATGGTGGACCGCCTCAAGCTCACGCCCAAGGTCATCGCCACCGTGGCCGAGGGCTGCGAGCAGCTCGCCGCCATGGCCGATGTCATCGGCGAGATCATCGGCATGCGCCAGCAGCCCAGCGGCATCCGCGTGGGGCAGATGCGCGTGCCCATCGGCGTGTTCGGCATGATCTTCGAGAGCCGGCCCAACGTGACCATCGAGGCGGCCAGCCTGGCGATCAAGAGCGGCAACGCGGCCATCCTGCGTGGCGGCTCCGAGGCCATCGAGTCGAACAAGGCGCTGGCGCAGCTGGTGGCCGACTCGCTGCTGGAAGCGGGCCTGCCGGCCGAGGCGGTGCAGCTGGTGCAGACCACCGACCGCGAGGCCGTGGGCCGCCTGATCTCCATGCCGCAGTACGTGGACGTGATCATCCCGCGCGGCGGCAAGGGCCTGATCGAGCGCATCAGCCGCGAGGCCAAGGTGCCGGTCATCAAGCACCTGGACGGCAACTGCCACGTCTACGTGGACGACACGGCCGAGCTGGGGATGGCGGTGAGGATCGTCGACAACGCCAAGACCCAGAAGTACAGCCCCTGCAACGCGGCCGAGGGCCTGCTGGTGGCGCGCTCGCGTGCCGCCGGCTTCCTGCCGGAGATCGGCGCGATCTTCGCCGCCAAGGGCGTGGAGATGCGCTGCGACACCGAGGCCGCCGCCATCCTGCGCGCCCCCGGTGCGCTGCCCGCCGGCGCCCGGGTGGTGGACGCGGTGGAATCGGACTGGTCCGAGGAGTATCTGGCCGCCGTCATCAGCATCAAGGTGGTGGCGGGCGTGGACGAGGCCATCGCCCACATCAACCAGTATTCCAGCCACCACACCGACGCCATCGTGACGCGCGACCACGTCCACGCCCAGCGCTTCCTGCGCGAGGTGGACTCGGCCAGCGTGATGGTCAACGCCAGCACGCGCTTCGCCGACGGCTTCGAGTACGGGCTGGGGGCGGAAATCGGCATCAGCACCGACAAGTTCCACGCGCGCGGCCCCGTGGGCATCGAGGGGCTGACCTCGCTCAAGTACGTCGTGCTGGGCCAGGGCGAATTGCGTACGTAGCGGCCATTTGCGGGGAGGGGCCACTTGTCTTGGACGCAAGTGGCCCAAATCTACAATTGCGTTCTTAGCTCAAGCAAAGAACACGCATAACAAGGCTGCCGCATGGTCCCCCATCTCGTCACCGCCCTGACCGGCCCGATCAACGAACTCGAACAGCGCGTGCTCGACTCGATGCCCGCCATCGAGCGTTGGTTCCGTCTGGAATGGATGGAGCACACCCCACCCTTCTACAGCTCGGTGGATATCCGCAACGCCGGCTTCAAGCTCGCGCCGGTCGACACCAACCTGTACCCGGGCGGCTGGAACAACCTCACCGAGGACATGCTGCCGCTGGCGGTCCAGGCCGCGCAGGCGGCCATCGAGAAGATCTGCCCCGAGGCACGCAACCTCTTGGTGGTGCCCGAGAACCACTCGAACAACACCTTCTACCTGGCCAACGTGGCGCAACTGGTTCGCATCTTCCAGATGGCGGGCCTGAACGTGAAGGTGGGCTCCATCGATCCGGCCATCAAGTCGCCCAAGAAGATCGAGCTGCCGCACGGCGAGAGCGTGTGCCTGGAGCCGGTCGTGCGCGGCAAGCGGCGCCTGGGGCTGAAGAACTTCGACCCCTGCACCATCCTGCTGAACAACGACCTCTCGGCCGGTGCCCCGGGCATCCTGGAGGACCTCCACGAGCAGTACCTGCTGCCGCCGCTGCACGCGGGCTGGTCGGTGCGCCGCAAGAGCCGGCATTTCCGCAGCTATGAAGAGGTTTCCAAGCGCTTCGGCAAGCTGCTGGGCATCGACCCCTGGCTGATCAACCCCATGTCCAGCCATGCCGAGGGCGTCGACCTCGCCACCGGCGCCGGCCAGGACCTGCTGGCCACGCACGTGGACCAGCTGCTGACCAAGGTGCGCCGCAAGTACAAGGAATACGGCATCAACGAGAAGCCCTTCGTCGTCGTCAAGCCCGACAACGGCACCAACGGCGTGGGCGTCATGACGGTGCGCGACATGAAGGACCTGGAGGCGCTCTTCAAGAAGCCCCGCAACGGCGGCCGCCCGGCGCCGGCGCTGGGCAGCGAGATCATCGTGCAGGAAGGCGTGCTCACCCGCGAGCGGGTCCACGACGGCGTGGCCGAGCCGGTGGTCTACATGATGGATCGCTACGTGGTGGGCGGCTTCTACCGCGTGCATGCCGGGCGCAGCATGGACGAGAACCTGGACGCGCCCGGCGCCAGCTACGTTCCGTTGGCGTTTTCCGAAAGTGCGCACTTACCACAGCCGGGTGCCAAGCCTGGCGCCAGTGCGCCCAACCGCTTCTACATGTACGGCGTGATCGGCCGGCTCGCCATGGTGGCCGCCAGCTACGAGCTCGAAGCGACCGACCCGGACGCCGAAGTCTACGAGTGAGCCTCGCCGCCGCGGCCCCGCCTCACGTTGGCGGGCGCCCGGCGGGACTGCACAATACCCCTCCCAGAACAACGCAACGCCCGCGGGCGCAGGCGAGCACGGCATCGGCGGGCCCACGTTTTCCCGCGCGATGAAGCCGCGCCGCCACGACCTTCGCTGTCACACCCACCGTGTCTTCCAAGAATTCCACTGCGTCCGCGGCATTGATCCTGGCGGCGATCGGCGTCGTCTATGGCGACATCGGCACCAGCGTGCTGTACGCGATGAAGGAGGTGTTCAGCCACGACCGCGTGATGTTCAACTTCGAGAACGTCTTCGGCATCCTGTCGATGTTCTTCTGGACGCTGACCATCATCGTCTCGCTCAAGTACGTGGTGCTGGTGCTGCGCGCCGACAACGAGGGCGAGGGCGGCCTGATCGCCATGCTGGCGCTGGCCTCGCAGGCCGTGGTCGACCGGCCGCGACTGCGCCACGTGCTGCTCACCGTGGGCATCTTCGGCACCTCGCTGTTCTACGGCGACGGCGTCATCACGCCGGCCATCTCGGTGCTGTCGGCGGTCGAGGGCCTGGAGGTGGTGTCGCCGCACTTCAAGGAGTACGTGATCCCGATCACGCTGGTGGTGCTCTTCGGCCTGTTCGCGCTGCAGAAGCACGGCACCGCGGGCATCGGGCGCTTCTTCGGGCCGATCACGCTCACCTGGTTCATCGCCATCGCGGTGCTGGGCGTGTCGCAGATCGTCACGCACCCCGAGATCCTGTGGGCGCTGAGCCCCCACTACGCGCTGGGCTTCATCTGGAACAACCCCGGCACCAGCTTCCTCATCCTGGGCGCCACCGTGCTGTGCGTGACCGGGGCCGAGGCGCTCTATGCCGACCTCGGCCACTTCGGCAAGGGGCCGATCCGCATCGCCTGGTTCTCGGTGGTGATGCCTTCGCTCACCCTCAACTACTTCGGCCAGGGCGCGCTGCTGCTGCGCGAGCCCTCGGCGGTGAAGAATCCCTTCTTCATGATGGCGCCCGAGTGGGCCGTGATCCCGATGGTGGTGATGGCCACGCTGGCCACGGTGATCGCCTCGCAGGCCCTCATCACCGGCGCCTTCAGCGTCACCCGCCAGGCCATCCAGCTGGGCTACCTGCCGCGCCTGAACATCGAGCACACCAGCGTGCGCACGGCCGGGCAGATCTACATCCCCTTCGTCAACTGGGGGCTGTTCGTGGCCATCGTGCTGGCGGTGGTGATGTTCCGCAGCTCCAGCAATCTGGCGGCGGCCTACGGCATCGCGGTGACCACCGACATGCTGATCACCACGGTGCTGACCTTCTTCGTGATCCGCTTCGCCTGGAAGCTTCCGCTGGCGCTGTGCATCGGCGCCACCGCCACCTTCTTCGTGGTCGACTTCGCCTTCTGGGCCTCCAACCTGCTCAAGCTGCTCGAGGGCGGCTGGTTCCCTCTGCTCATCGGCGGCGCGGTGTTCACGCTGATGATCACCTGGAAGGAAGGCCGGCGCCTGATGGGCCAGGTGCAGCGCCAGGATGCGATCGACCTGCGCGCCTTCCTCGATTCGGTGTTCGTGAACCCGCCCGCGCGGGTGGACGGCACGGCGGTCTTCCTCACGGCCGAGCCGGGCGTGGTGCCCAATGCGCTGCTGCACAACCTCAAGCACAACAAGGTTCTGCACGAGTACAACCTGTTCGTGACCGTGCGCAACCACGAGGTGCCGTGGATTCCCATGGACAAGCGCATCGAGATGGAGCCGCTGGGCCGCCATTGCTGGCAGGTGATCGTCCACTACGGCTTCAAGAACGACATCGACCTGCCCAGCGCGCTGGACGGCACCCGCATGCGCGGCTGCCAGCTCGAGCCCATGACCACCAGCTACTTCCTGTCGCGCGACGTGGTCATCCCCACGCTGGGCAGCGGCATGGCGCCCTGGCGCGAGAAGCTCTTCGCGCAGATGCACCACAACGCCAGCGGCGCGGCGGACTTCCTGAGCCTGCCGAACAACGCGGTGGTGGAGCTGGGCTCGAAGATCGAGATCTAGCGCGCCAAGCACCCACGCGCACGTGGCACGGGCATGCCCGGCACAATCGCGGCCATGCGTTTCTTCAAGGACCTGAGCCTCTCGGCCTTCGTCGCGGGCTTCGTGGCCGTGCTGGTCGGCTTCACCAGCTCGGTGGCCATCGTGTTCCAGGCCGCGCAGGCCTTCGGCGCCAACGCCGCCGAGATCGCCTCGTGGATGTGGGCGCTGGGCCTGGGCATGGGCCTGGCCTCGGCGCTGCCCTCCCTGCTGTGGAAGAAGCCGGTGATGATCGCCTGGAGCACGCCCGGCGCCGCGGTGCTGGCGGTGGCCGGCGCCGGCTTCACGATGAACGAGGCGGTGGGCGCCTTCATGGTCTGCGCGGCGCTCATCACCGTGGCCGGGGCCACCGGCTGGTTCGAGCGGGTGATGAACCGCATCCCGATGGAGATCGCCTCCGCCCTGCTGGCCGGGGTGCTGGCGCGCTTCGGGCTGCAGGCCTTCGTGGCGGCGCAGACGGCGCTGCCTCTGGTGCTGCTGATGCTCGGCACCTACCTCGTCGGCCGTCGCCTCGTGCCGCGCTACGCGGTGCCGCTCACCCTGGTCGTGGCGATCGCCTTCGTGGCGGCGCGCGGCGAGCTGGCCTGGTCGGCGGTGCACTTCGAGCTGGCGAAGCCCGTGTTCACCATGCCGTCCTTCACCTGGCAGGCCGCCGTGAGCCTGGCGCTGCCGCTCTTCGTCGTGACCATGGCCTCGCAGAACCTGCCGGGCGTGGCCGCCATCCGCGCGGCCGGCTACCAGATGCCGATCTCCAGGCTGATCAGCTTCAGCGGCGTGATGACCCTGCTGCTGGCGCCCTTCGGCGCCTTCGCGCTCAACCTCAGCGCCATCACGGCGGCCATCTGCATGGGCCGCGAGGCGCATGAGGATCCGGCGCGCCGCTACACGGCGGCCGTGTCCTGCGGCGCCATCTACGTGCTGATCGGCTTCTTCGGCGCGGCCGTGACCGGGCTGCTCACTGCCTTCCCGAAGGAACTGGTGGCGGCCATCGCCGGCCTGGCGCTGCTGGGCACCATCGGCAGCGGCCTGGCCCTGGCAGTGCGCGACGAGTCGCACCGCGAGGCGGCGCTCATCACCTTCCTCGTCACGCTGTCGGGCGTCACGCTGGCCGGCGTGGGCTCGGCCTTCTGGGGCGTGGTGGCCGGCGCGCTGGCGCTGGCCATCCAGGGCATCGGCCGCCGCGAGCGGCCCGCGCACGACGACAACAGCAGCAGCAACACCAAGAACGCATCCGCAGGAAAGACCACCTCGCCATGAACATCCTCATCGTTGCCGACCCGCTCGAGCTCTTCAAGATCTACAAGGACACCACCTTCTCGATGATGCGCGAGGCCCAGCGCCGTGGTCACCGGCTCGCGGCCTGCGTGCCGCAGGACCTCAGCTGGCAGCGCGGCCGCCCGGTCACGGCCAAGGTGCGCGAGATCGTGCTGACGGGCGACAAGGACGACTGGTTCCGCGTCGAGACGGTGCGCGAGGTGCCCCTGCACGAGTACGACGCGGTGCTGATGCGCAAGGACCCGCCCTTCGACGCCGAGTACATCTATGCCACGCACCTGCTGGAGCAGGCCGAGCGCGAGGGCGCGCGCGTGGTCAACAAGCCGCGCTCGCTGCGCGACCACCCGGAGAAGCTGGCGATCATGGAGTTCGCCGAGCACACCACGCCCACGCTGGTCACGCGCGACGCGCAGGCGGTGCGCGCCTTCCATGCGGAGCACCAGGACATCATCCTCAAGCCGCTGGACGGCATGGGCGGCATGGGCATCTTCCGCGTGAAGGCCGATGCGCTGAACCTGGGCTCCATCATCGAGACGCTCAACAAGGATGGGGCCGAGACCATCATGGTGCAGCGCTTCGTGCCCGACATCGTCAAGGGCGACAAGCGCGTGCTGGTCATCGACGGCAAGCCGGTGCCCTTCAGCCTGGCGCGCATCCCGCAGGGCAGCGAGGTGCGCGGCAACCTTGCGGCCGGCGGGCTGGGCGTGGCACAGCCGCTCACGCCGGAGGACCTGAAGATCGCCGAGGCCATCGGCCCGGTGCTGGCCAAGCGCGGCCTGCTGCTGGTGGGCCTGGACGTGATCGGCGGCTCGCTCACCGAGATCAACGTCACCAGCCCGACCTGCTTCCAGGAGATCACCGAGCAGACCGGCTTCGACGTGCCGGCGATGTTCATCGACGCGCTGGAGCGGCTGGTGGCGGCGCAGGCGAAGTAGGCGGCTGCGCGCGCGCGAAAGGAAAGGGCCCGGCCGCCGTGAGGCGCCGGGCCCTTTTGTCTTGCGCCGCGTGGCTCAGAAGTCCACGGTGGCGCTCAGGCTGAAGGTGCGGGGCGCGCCAAGCACCAGATAGTTGGAGCCGGGGTAGCCGCCGGCCGAGGCCCAGTAGGACTTGTCGAACACGTTGCTCACCTTCGCTCGCAGCGTAAGCAGGCGGCCGCTGCCGATGTCCATCAGGTAGCGCGCGCCGATGTCCAGGCGGTTCCAGGAGGAAAGCTCCTGCGTGTTGGCTGCATCGGCGAACTGCTTGCCGGTGTAGAGCCACAGGGCGTTGACTGCGAGTCCCTGCACGCCGGGGATATCGACTTCGCCGCCGAGGTTGAGCTGGGTGTTGGGAATGCCGATGACGTCCTTGCCGTCCGTCAGGCCGCCCGCGGTGCGCCGCTGTTCCGGATCCATGAGGCTCAGGCCGCCCAGGACGCGCACACCCTTGACCGGTTCGCCGTACACCGCGAACTCGACGCCCTGGTTGCGCTGCTCGCCGTTGGGGCCGTACACGTTGTCCTGCACGAAGTACTGGGGCTGCTCGATCGAGAAGGCGGCCACGCTGGCGCCGATGGCGCCACCGTCGTACTTCAGGCCCAGTTCCTTCTGCTTGGAGCGGAAGGGCGCGAACACTTCGCCCGCGTTGAGCACGGCGCCGCCCGTACTCACGGCAGGCGCCGCCTGGCCGGGGATGAGCGCTTCCATGTAGTTGCCGTACAGCGAGAACTGCTTGTTCAGCTTGAACAGCAGGCCGGCCATGGGCGTGTTGCGGGCCGACTCGTAGCTGGTCGTGGGCGCGCCGGTCACGTAGTCGAAGGCGTCCTGCTCGATGCTCTGGCGGCGGATGCCGATCGTGGCGATCAGGCTGTCGTCGAGGAAGGAGATCGCGTCCGCGACGGCGATGCTCTTGAGCTTGTTGCGCAGCGTGACCTGCGGGTCGCTGAAGCTGCCGGTGGCGAACACCGCGGGTGCCGCGATGGCCACGGGGTTGTACAGGTTGTCGCTGAAGAAGCCGGAGAAGGCGAAGGCGTCCCGCTCCTTGCTGCTGTAGGTCGACGCCGCCGTCGTGAGGGCGTGGCCCACGCTGCCGGTGTTGAATTTGAACCGGGCGCCGACTTCGCCGGTGGCGATCTCGTCCTTGCGCACGTTGTCGAAGCGGAAGGCGGTGGTGTCGCCCGCCGCATTGAGCACCGTGGGATTGGCCACCGAGTTGGACTCGTTGCCGCGGCGCGCGCCGGCGGCGGCCCAGGCGGTGATGTTGTCGGTGATGTCGACCTCGCCGCGCAGGGTGCCGAAGGTGTCGCGCTCCTTCGAGTAAGTCCAGGGCTGCGCCCAGTTCCTGTCCGAGTCCGGCGGGGTGGGCAGGGCGATGCCCGTGGCCGGCGTCACGCTGGGGCGGCCCTGCTTGAGTTCGTGGTCCTGCCAGCCGATGTCGGCCGACAGGCGCACGTTGCGGCTGCGCCAGTCGACGCCCAGGCTCAGGGCGCTCAGCTCGCGCGATTCGTCGTCGATGCCGGTGCCGCCGTCGCGGCGCACCGCGTTCAGGCGGATGCCGGTGCTCTGGTCGGGGCCGAAGCGGCGCGCGATGTCCGCCGCCACGTAGCCCTCGCCGCCGGTCTGCACGCCGGCGCTGATGCTGGTCAGCGGATCGTTGGGCGCGCGCTTGGGCAGCAGGTTGATGGAGCCGCCGATGTTGGTGCCGCCGGGCGCCGAGCCGTTCAGGAAGGTATTGGCGCCGCGGAACACTTCCACGCGCTCGAAGAACTCGGAGGCGATGTACTGGCGCGGCAGCATGCCGTACAGGCCGTTGTAGACGATGTCGTCCGAGAACACCGGGAAGCCGCGCAGCACGTACAACTCCTGGAAGTTGCCGAAGCCGCGGGCCTGGCGCACCGTCGGGTCGTTCAGCAGCACGTCGGCCACGCTCTGCGCCTGCTGGTCCTTGATCAGCTCGTTGGTGTAGCTGGTGGTGCTGAACGGCGTGCTCATGATGTCCTGGTTGCCCAGGATGCCCACCTTGCCACCCCGCGCCACCTGGCCGCCGGCGTAAGGCTTGGTCAGGCCTTCGGCCGAGGCGTCGGCGCTGGCCTCGACGGTAATTGGGGCCAGGGTGCCGGCGGTCTGCGCAGAGGCGCCGAAGGCCTGGGCGGCTGCGGTCGCGGCGAATGCGACGGCGCGGAGGGTGTGACGGGTGGTTTGAGGGACGGCCAAGGCGGGACCTTTGTGTTTTTGCAAATGAGAATGCCTATTATTGAGGATGGGGCGCCCGCAAGCCGTCCCCTTGTCTTCATTTGCGGAACGTTCGGAGCCGAAGCACCGCCCTGTGTTGCGCGAAAGCCGCGCGAGCGCACAAGTCAGTGCCGGTGCAGCTGTCCGTCCACAAAGACGCGCAATTCTCCGGGGGCGAAAGCCACCCACTGCTCGTTGGTGGTGAGCGGCGCCGTCACCACCACCGCCACCCGGTCGCTGGGCGTGGTGTGCTGCGCGAAATCGATCGACAGGTCCTCGTCGGCCAGCTGCGCCGTCGCGAAGGGATGGCGGCGCTCCACGTGCCACAGGTGGGTGGAGGCATGCGACCACAGCGCCTGCCCGTTCGAGAGCATGAAGTTGAAGGTGCCGTGCCGTGCGATGCGCGGGGCGAGTTCCTTCAGCGTGAGCGTCAGCTCGTCCACGCTGGGCACGCCGGCGTGCGACTTGGCCAGCTCCTGCATGATCCAGCAGAAGGCGTGCTCGCTGTCGGTGTTGCCCACCGGATGGAAGTTGCCGTGCAGCCGCGGGCGGAAGTCCTTCAGGTCGCCGTTGTGCGCGAACACCCAGTAGCGTCCCCACAGCTCGCGCACGAAGGGGTGGCAGTTCTGCAGGTTGATCTCGCCCTGCGTGGCCTTGCGGATGTGCGCCACCACGTTGCGGCTGCGGATGGGGTAGCGGCGGATCAGCTCGGCCACCGGCGATTCGCAGGCCGGCTGGTGGTCCACGAAATGGCGCAGGCCGCGGTCCTCGAAGAAGGCGATGCCCCAGCCGTCGGCATGGTGGTCGGTGCGCCCGCCCCGCTGGGCGAAGCCCGTGAAGCTGAAGGTCACGTCCGTCGGCGTGTTGCAGTTCATTCCCAGCAATTGGCACATCGCGCCATTAGAGCGCGAAACCGCCGGGCGCTCCCTCAGCGTTCTTCGGATGGCTGCGCGGGCGGTGCCTCGCGCAGTTGCCAGGCCGCGAAGATGGCCACCGCACAGATGCCCGCCAGCAGCGCGAAGACCTCGTCGAAGGCCGCGATGCGCGCCGGGCTGGTGGCGGCACGGGTCAGCGAATCGCCGTGCGCCGCCAGCCGCCACTCCAGCACGATCGCGCACAGGCTCACGCCGGCCGCGCCGCCCAGCATGCGCACGAAATTGATGACGCTGGAGCCTTGCGGGATCAGCACCTTGGCCAGCGGCCGCATCGAGCCCAGGTTGAGCGACGGCAGGATGAAACCGAGGCCCAGGCGCCCGATGCCGGTGAACAGCACCAGCAGCCAGATGGCGCTGCCCAGGCGCAGCACCAGCATCAGCGCGAAGGAGGCGGCCAGCAGCGCCAGCCCGGTGCTCACCAGCATCCAGGTGGGCTTGCGGTCTGCCAGCCGCCCGACCCAGGCGATGGTGAGGGCCAGCACGATGCCCGCCGGCAGCATGATGGTGCCCACGTGCGAGGCCGACAGCTGCAGGCCCACCTGCATGTACACCGGCAACAGGTAGGTCGAGCCGAAGAGGGCCGTGCCGTAGATGAAGGCCACGATGCTGCCCATGGCGAACTGCCGGTAGCCGAACAGCGCCAGGTTCATCAGCGGCGCGCCGCCATTGGCGGCCATGCGCTTCTGCCAGGCGATGAAGGCGAACAGCGAGGCCAGCGCGCCGGCCAGCAGCAGCGCGCTTTCCAGCGGCGTGCCGCCGCGCAGTTCCACCAGTCCGTTGAGCAGGCACAGCGTGCCGACGGTGGCCAGCGCCAGCCCGCCCCAGTCCAGCCGGGCACCGCGCTCGGCCGTCACGCCCCCGGGCGCCGTGTTGGGCACGAACTTGTAGGCGGCCCACAGCGAGGCCAGGCAGAAGGGCACCACCATGAAGAAGATCGAGCGCCAGCCGAACAGGTCCACCAGCACCCCGCCGATGCTGGGCCCGATGGCCGGCGCCAGCACCACCCCCATGCCGAACAGCCCGCTCGCGCGGCCCTGCTCATGCGGCTCGAAGGCGCGCAGGATGATGATGGCCGGGATGGGCTGCACCGCGCCGGCCGCCAGTCCCTCGGCCACCCGGGCCAGGAGCACCAGCCAGAACTCGTTCGCCAGGCCGCCCGCGATGCCGCCGGCCAGCAGCAGGACCATGGTGCCCACGTAGGTGCGCCGGTAGCCGAAGCGCGACAGCAGCCAGGGCGTGGTGAGCATCGCCACCGTCATCGACACCATGAAGCCCGAGGTGACCCACTGCGCCCGGTCCTGCAGCAGGTGGAAGTGGTGGCTCATGCCCGGGATCGCCACGTTGACGATGGTGGAGGACATGATCGACGCCATGGTCCCCACCATCACGGACAGCAGCAGGTACCAGCGGTAGCGCTCGCCGTAGCGCTCGCGCAGGGAGGGCATGGCCGGCGCGGCGGCGTGGGAGGAGTCGTCGGGTTTCATCGGGGAGTCGGGCGCGCCGCTTCGAGGGGCACTTGATCCCGAGGATATCGGCCTTTGCGCTGACACGGCAGTCGCGCAGGCGCACCCACAATGTGCGCGAACACGAAGGTCCTCATGTCAGACGCCCAGCCCTCGACCGTCACGACCATCATCAGCAACGCGCCCGGCGAGACGCCGGCCGAGCCGCTGGCTGCGCCCACCATCACCCGCGCCTACCAGTGCCAGTGCGGCCGGCCGGTGTTCCTGCGCAACAGCCGCTGCCTGGCCTGCCAGACGCCGCTGGGCTTCGTGGTGGAGCGCCTGGGCGTGGTGCCGCTGGCGCCGGTGGCGGGCACCGATCAGTTCACCGCATTCGGCGAGGGCGGCGGCCCCCGGTACGTGCGGTGTGCCAACTTCACGAGTGCCTCGGGCTGCAACTGGATGGTGCCGGCCGAGGCCGTGGAAGGCGAGACGCCGGGCAACGCCGCCGCCAACGGCCTGCTGCCCGGCATGTGCCTGGCCTGCAGCACCACCCTCACCATTCCTGACCAGTCGGTGCCGGAGAACCCGCAGCGCTGGAACCGGCTGGAGCAGGCCAAGCGGCGCCTGATCTCGCAGCTGCTGGCCCTCGGGCTGCCGGTGGTCACCCGGGTGAAGGATCCCGCGCATGGCCTGGCCTTCGACTTCCTCTCGGAGATGCCCGGCGCGCCGGTGCTCACCGGCCATGCAGGCGGCACCATCACCCTCAACGTGGCCGAGGCCGACGACGCCCTGCGCGAGCAGGTGCGCGCGCAGATGGGCGAGCCCTACCGCACGCTGCTGGGCCACTTCCGCCACGAGATCGGGCACTACTACTGGGACATCCTGGTGGCGCCGCGCGATGACTGGCTGGCGGCCTTCCGCGACCTCTTCGGCGACGAGCAGGCCGACTATGGCCAGGCGCTGCAGCAGCACTACCAGGACGGCCCGCGGGCGGACTGGGCCACCCAGTTCGTCAGCTCCTACGCCGCCGCCCATCCGTGGGAGGACTGGGCCGAGACCTGGGCCCACTACCTGCACATGGCCGACACGGCGGACACGGCGCTGAGCTTCGGCGTGAACGCGCTGAAGGTGGAGATCGGCGAGGACGACCTCTTCCACGCGGCCGACCTCTGGCAGCCGGACCATCCGGAGGCCGGCCACTTCCTGGACTTCCTCAACGGCTGGGTGCGGCTGACCCACGTGCTCAACGAGTTCGCGCGCAGCATGGGGCAGCCCGACACCTATCCCTTCGCCCTGCCGCACGCGGTGGTGCGCAAGCTGCAGTTCATCCACCAGCTCGTGCTGCATCAGCGCGAGGACGGCGGCGCGCCTGCCGGCCAGGCGGCGGCCAGCACGCCGGGCACGAAGCAGGACCACGCGGTGGCGGGGCCGGCCTCCGCGAACGAGGCCTCAGCCCCGGTCGAAGGCGGGTAGCTTCTTCGCCACCGACGCCAGCTTGAGCGTCGCGTACACCGGCATGCCCTGCCGGTATGCCGGGTAGTCCTCGCCCTCGATCAGCGGCAGGAGGTAGCGGCGGCAGGCCTCGGTGATGCCGTAGCCGTCGGACGAGATGAACTCGCGCGGCATCTTCTTCTCGGTGTTGGCCACCTGGTCCAGCGGCGCCGTGCCGATGCGCCAGGCGTAGGGCGAATCCGAGGTCCGCTCGATGCAGGGCATGACCGCGTTCTTTCCCTCCAGCGCCAGCTCCACCGCGCGCTGACCCAGCGCATAGGCCTGCTCCACGTCGGTGGCCGAGGCGATGTGCCGCGCCGAGCGCTGCAGGTAGTCGGCCACCGCCCAGTGGAACTTGTAGTCCAGCGCGTCCTTGATCATCTGCGCCACCACCGGCGCCGCGCCGCCGAGCTGCGCATGGCCGAAGGCGTCCCGCGAGCCCTGCTCCGCCAGGAAGGTGCCGTCCGGGTGATGGCAGCCCTCGGACACCACCACCGTGCAGTAGCCGTGGTGCTTGACCAGCGCATCGACGCGCGCGAGGAAGCCCGCCTGGTCGAACTCGATCTCCGGAAAGAGCACCACCACCGGAATGCCATGGTCCGCCGCCAGCGCCCCCGCGGCGGCGATCCATCCGGCATGCCGGCCCATCACCTCCAGCACGAAGACCCTGGTGGAGCTGGCCGCCATCGAGCGCACGTCGAAGGAGGCTTCCAGCGTCGACACCGCCACGTACTTGGCCACCGAGCCGAAGCCCGGGCAGCAGTCGGTCAGCGGCAGGTCGTTGTCGATGGTCTTGGGCACGTGGATCGCCTGCAGCGCGTAGCCCATCGATTGCGACAGCTGGCTCATCTTGAAGCAGGTGTCGGCCGAGTCGCCGCCGCCGTTGTAGAAGAAGTAGCCGATGCCGTGCGCCTTGAACACCTCGATCAGCCGCTCGTACTCGCGCCGGTTCTTCTCCAGCGACTTGAGCTTGTAGCGGCAGGAGCCGAAGGCGCCCGCGGGCGTGCTGCGCAGCGCGGCGATGGCCTCGTCGGATTCCAGGCCGGTGTCGATCAGGTCCTCGTCCAGCGCGCCGAGGATGCCGTTGCGCCCGGCGTAGACCTTGCCGATGCGATCCGGGTGCCGGCGCGCGGCCTGGATCACGCCGCAGGCCGAGGCGTTGATCACCGAGGTGACGCCGCCGGACTGCGCATAGAAGGCATTGGTCGTCGTTGCGCTCATGGGGTGTTCTCCTTCGCAAGCGCCCGGGCGCTGCAGCCGGCGCAGATGCAGGCGAGGCCGCGCGCCGGCGCGGGCACGGCGCTGCGCAGGGCGGGCGGGAAGCTGGCGCCCATGCACCAGCAGGGCGGTTGCGCCACGCCGGTCTCGCGCGCGATCTCCATCGCGCAGCGGTTGGGCTGGCCGCAGACGGGGCAGCGCGCGGGGTCGATGGCTGGCGTTGGCTGGCCGGTCGTTGCGCTCATGGCCTCCATTGTTCCCCTGCGGCCGGCGTCGTCAATCCGCCGGCGCTTCCAGCGCGAACACCGGCACATCCGCCTGGCGGCTGAGCCACAGGCCGCCGCCCATCTCGCGGAACTGGCGCGACAGGCCCTGGCGGTAGGTTTCGGCACGGTGGCGGAACAGGCGCGGGTCGGTGCGGTCTTCGTCGACCACGTCCTGCTCGTAGTCCTCGCGCGTGACCACCTCCAGGTAGAGCGCGCCCTGGCTCAGCACGCCCAGGTTGCGCAGCGCGCGCTTGAGGTCCTGCGGGTCCAGATAGGCCAGCACGCCCTGGCAGATGACGAAGTCGAAGGGCTCGCGGGCCCGGTAGTCCACCACCGAGCCGCGCTCCCAACCATAGCGCTGGCACAGGTACTCGCTGAACTCCACGCCGTGGTACGTCGCCTGCGGGAAGTGCCGCGCGACGATGTCGCGCCACAGCCCGATGCCGCAGCCCACGTCGAGCACGCGGTGCACCGGCACGCGCAGGTACTTCAGGTAGGCGCAGACGAAATCGCCCAGCCGCTCGATGTGCTGGGGGTCGACGACGCTGGTCTTCTTGTCGAAGTAGAAGCGCTGGTAGTAGGCCTCTCCGAAGAGGTCGGCATCCGCTGATTCCATGGTGGGAATCCTATCCGGGCCGCGATCTCCTGTTCAGCGCGGCGCGCCCAGGCCCATCGCCCGCGTGATCACTTCCTTCATGATCTCGTTGGTGCCGCCGTAGATGCGCTGAACCCGCGCGTCGGCGTACGCGCGCGTCACCGGGTACTCCCACATGTAGCCGTAGCCGCCGAAGAGCTGCACGCACTCGTCCATCACCTTGCACTGCAGGTCCGAGCACCAGTACTTGGCCATGCTGGCGGTGGCGGTGTCCAGCTTCTCGACCATCAGCAGCTCGATGCACTTGTCGACGAAGACCTGCGCCACCTGCACCTCGGTCTGCAGCTCGGCCAGGGTGTAGCGCGTGTTCTGGAAGGCGGCCACGGGCTGGCCGAACACGTGGCGCTCCTTCACGTAGGCCACCGTCTGGTCGATGATGGCCTGCGAGGCGGCCACCGCGCCGATGGCGATCTGCATGCGCTCCCAGGGCAACTGCTCCATCAGGCAGATGAAGCCCTTGCCCTCCATCGCCGGCCCGCCCAGCAGCTGGTCGGCCGACAGGCGCACGTCGTTGAAGAACAGCTCGGAGGTGTCCTGCGCCTTCAGGCCCAGCTTCTTGAGCCGCTTGCCCTTCTCGAAGCCCGGCATGCCGCGCTCCACCAGGAACAGGCTGGTGCCCTTGGCGCCGGCATCGGGGTCGGTCTTGGCCACCACGATCACCAGGTCGGCATGCCAGCCGTTGGTGATGAAGGTCTTGCTGCCGTTGAGCACGAAGCTGCCGTCGGCCTGCTTCACCGCGCTCGTGCGCACCGCCTGCAGGTCGGAACCGGCCGAGGGCTCGCTCATGGCGATGGCGCCGATCATCTCGCCGCTGGCCAGCTTCGGTAGGTAGTGGCGCTTCTGCTCGTCGGTGCCGTAGCGCAGGATGTAGGGCGCCACGATCTCGCTGTGCAGCCCCCAGCCGATACCGGTCTGGCCCGCGGCCCACAGTTCCTCGAACTGGATCACCGAATAGAGCAGGTCGGCGCCGGAGCCGCCGTATTCCTCGGGCAGCGACATGCACAGGAAGCCGTTGTCGCCGGCCTTGTTCCAGACCGCGCGGTCCACGTAGCCCTGGTCTTCCCAGGCCTCGTGGAAGGGCGCGATCTCCTTGGCCATGAAGCGGCGCAGGCTGTCGCGGAAGGCCAGGTGCTCGGCCGTGAAGAGGGTGCGTTCGATCATGGTTCTTTCAGCGTCCGGGGAACTCCGGCGCGCGCTTTTGCAGGAAGGCCGCCACACCCTCGGCGAAGGCCGGCTGGTCGATGAGCTCGCGCTGGCGCTCGCTTTCGTAGTGCAACTGCTCGGGCAGCGTGTGGCGGGCCGAGGCCTCCAGGGCGTTTCGTGCCTCGATCACGGCATGGGCCGGCAGGCGGGCCAGGCGCTGGGCGATCTTCTGCGCCTCGAGCAGCAGCAGTTCGTCGTCGAAGCTGGCCCAGATCAGGCCCCACTGCACCGCCTTGTCGGCATCGACGCGCTCATCGAGCAGCGCCATCCCCATGGTGCGGGCCGGGCCCACCAGGCGCGGAATGGCCCAGGTGCAGCCCAGGTCCGGAACGATGCCCAGCTTGGGCAGGAAGGGCAGGTAGAAGTACGCGCTCTTCGCCGCGATCACGATGTCGCAGGCCAGCGCCACGCCGACGCCTGCGCCGGCCGCCGCGCCATTGACCGCGCACAGCACCGGCACGGGCATCGTTCGCAGGTCCTGGATCAGCGGATGGCTCAGCGTCTGCATCCATTCGGCGGTGGCGTCGCCCAGGCTTTGGCCGCCGGTGTCGCGCATCGTGCCCAGGTCGGCGCCGACGCAGAAGGCCTTGCCCGCGCCGGTGAGGATCAGCGCGCGCACGCTCCTGTCCGCGCGGATGCGGGCGAGTTGCGCGCGCAGCTCCTGCTGCAGCTCGGCGGCGATGGGGTTGAGCTTGTGCGGCAGGTTCAGGCTGAGGGTGACGATGCCATCCTCGACGTCGCAAAGGATCGTGGACATGTCAGAGCCGCTCGACGATGGTCACGTTCGCCATGCCGCCACCTTCGCACATCGTCTGCAGCCCGTAGCGCTTGCCGCGCTTGTGCAGCGCGTTGACCAGCGTGGTCATCAGCTTGGTGCCCGAGGCGCCCAGCGGATGGCCCAGCGCGATCGCACCGCCGTTCACGTTGATGCGCGCGGGGTCGGCGTCCAGCGTCTGCAGCCAGGCCAGCGGCACCGGCGCGAAGGCCTCGTTGACCTCGTACAGGTCGATGTCCTGGATCTTCATGCCGGCCTTTTGCAGCGCGCGCGCCGTGGCGGGGATGGGCGCCTCCAGCATGATCACCGGGTCGTGGCCCATCATGCTCATGTGGTGGATGCGCGCCAGCGGCTTGACACCCAGCGCCTTGAGGCCGCGTTCGTTGACCACCAGTACGCCGCTGGCGCCGTCGCAGATCTGGCTGGCGGTGGCTGCCGTGCAGCGGCCGCCCTCGCGGATCAGCTTGACACCGGCAATGCCTTCCAGGCTGGCGTCGAAGCGGATGCCCTCGTCCTGCACGTGCATCTCGCCGCTGCCCTGGCCGTCGGCCGTGCGCACCTCGATGGGAATGATCTCGCCCTCGAAGGCGCCGGCCTTCACGGCTGCGATCGCGCGCTCGTGGCTCTGCAGCGCGTAGCGGTCCAGCGCGTCCTTCCCGATGCCGTACTTCACCGCGATCATCTCGGCGCCGGTGAACTGGCTGAACTCCACGCCGGGGTAGCGCGCCTGCATGCCCGGGCTCATGTAGATGCCCAGACCCGCCTTCTGCGGCAGCGCGTTGGGGGTGAACATGGGCACGCGGGTCATGCTCTCGACACCGCCGGCGATCACCGCGTCCATGCTGCCGGACATCACGGCCTGCGCCGCGAAATGCAGCGCCTGCTGCGAGGAGCCGCACTGCCGGTCCACGGACGTGCCCGGCACCGACTCGGGCAGCTTCGACGCCAGCACCGCATTGCGCGCCACATTGGTGGCCTGCTCGCCGACCTGGCTCACGCAGCCGAGGATCACGTCCTCCACCGCGGCCGGGTCGATTCCGCTGCGTGTCACCAGCGCGTCGATGACCTGGGCCGCCAGGTCCACCGGATGCCATCCGGACAGCTTGCCGCCGCGACGGCCACCCGCGGTACGCGCGGTGGCGACGATGTATGCCTCTGCCATCTTCGACTCCTTGGGGGAAGGGGTCGATGGTTCGGCGCGCGGCGCCGCCAGGTCAAGCCGGGGACAACCCGCGCGGCACGAGTCGCGCGCGCGACGCCTCGCCGCGCTGCACGCTGGCAGGCAAGGGCATGGCCGCAGGCAGCGCGTGCGTCACGCAGATGCTCGAGTTCTCGAAGGCCGAGACCAGCACGCGGCGGTGGATGTCGCCGACGAAGCGCTCGCCGGGCTCGAGCACCAGGTCGCGCGGGTCCTCGTCCAGCGTCAGCCAGACGCAGCCGCTCTGGCACTCGATGCCGACGCCGGCGATGTCCGCCACGGTGAAGATGGCATGGCGGGGCAGTTCGATCCTGAAATTGGAGACGGGCTCGGGGCGCATGGGAAAACACTCCTTCGCATTCATGATGAGAATGAATATAGTGGGTCGCTCCCCAAGGGTCACACGCTCATTCGGAACTCATTGCATGCGCCAAGAGAATGCAAAACCCATTTCACCCGGGCATGACCTGCCGCCGCTGGAACTGCTGGTCAGCTTCGAGGCCGCGGCCCGGACGCTGAGCTTCACCAAGGCGGCGGAGGCGTTGCACCTCACGCAATCCGCGGTCAGCCGCCAGATCGCGCAGTTGGAGGACAGCCTGGGCGTGCTGCTCTTCGAGCGGCGCCACCGCGCCATCGCCCTCACCGACCCGGGCCGCATCCTGCAGCGCGCCGCCGTCGAGTGCCTGGAGCGCCTGCGCGACGCCACCGCGCGCATCCGCACCGAGCAGGCGCCGCGCCAGATCGCCATGACCTGCACGCCCGGCTTCGCCTCGCTGTGGCTGATCCCGCGCCTGGCGCATTTCACGGCCAGCCATCCGCAGGTGGACGTGCGCGTTTCGGCCTCGCTGGAGGTGGTGGAGGATCTGGACCGCGCCCGGCTCGACCTGGCGGTGCGCTTCGTGCCCATCGCGCGCGGCAAGGGCCCGGCGCTGTTCGAGGAGTCGGTGATGCCGCTGTGCGCACCCGCCATCGCCGCGTCGCTGCGCGAGCCGGCCGACCTGGCGCAGCAGACGCTGCTGACCATCGATGCGCCCGGCATGGGCCTGGCGCCCACGATGGACTGGGACCCGTGGCTGGAGATCATGCGGCTCAAGGACCTGCGCATGAAGAGCACCGTGCGCTTCACGCAGTACACCGACGCGGTGGCCGCGGCCGTCGCGGGGCAGGGCGTGGTGATCGGCCGCATGCCGCTGCTGGCCGAGCTGCTGCGCGAAGGCCGGCTGGTGGCGCCCTTCGGCGCGGGCGCCATCTCCAGCCGGGGCTACTACATCGAGGCCTCGCGGCGGGGCCATGCCAACCCGGATGCGCAGGACTTCATCCGCTGGCTGCGCGCGGAAGCCGAGTTGGTGCGCCGACCCTGAGGGCGCGTATGCTGGCGCGCCCAGCCACCCTTCGCACGATGCGCCGCTCATGCCCTTGCCACTTTCGCTGACCCTGCGCGACGGCCGCCGCGTCACCGTGCGAGAGATCCGGCCGGAAGACCGCGACGGCCTGCACGCCGCCGTGCTGAGCCTGTCGCCAGATGCGCGCTACACCCGCTTCATGTCCGCAGTGAAGGACCTGCCCGAGCACACCTACGAGGCCGCCACGCATCCCGATCGCGATCGCGAGTTCGCGCTGGTGGTACTGCCGCAGGAGGGCGAGGCCAGGCCCGTGATCGCCGGCGCGCGCTATGCGTCGGCGCCGGGCAGCGACAGCTGCGAGTTCGCCATCACCATCGTGGACGGCTGGCAGGGGCAGGGCCTGTCGGGGCCCTTGATGAGCGCCCTCATCGAGCAGGCCCGCGCGCACGGCTTCAGGACGATGGAAGGCTACGTGCTGTCCACCAACGCGCCGATGCGCAGGCTCGCCAGGCGGCTGGACTTCCAGGACGTCGCCTGCCCCGACGACGCGACTACGCGCATCGTCACGCTCGCGCTGGCGGGCTGAGCTTCAAAGCAGCCGCTCGGCGTGGTCCAGCAGGTTCACGCCCTGGGGCACCTCGGCGCGCGCCACCTGCAGCAGGGCCAGCACGCGCAGCTGCGGCGGGTCGCCCGGCACGCGTGCCTGGCGGAACTCCAGCTCGCGGCTGCCGGCCTCGTCGCCCACGCCGTTCTCCACCACCACGTTCATGCGGTCCAGCCGCCGCTTCACGGTGGACACCTGCAGCAGCTCGGTGGCATTGGCGAAGGCATCGCACAGCGTGTCGAGCTGGCGCGAGAGGACCTCGGAGCGCGGGCCCAGCGCCTTCAGGCGCTGCTCGTTCTCGTCGGCCTCGGCGCGCACGCGGGCCAGCTCGCCCATGTCGGGCGCGGCATCGTCGTCGTCATTGCCGCGGCTGCTCATCACGCCGCGCAGGCCGGCGCCCTGGCGCTCCAGCAGGCGCAGGCGCGTGGCGAGCAGGGCGCGCTCCTGCTCCAGGTCCTCCCGCAGCGTGGTGTCGGCGGCGACCTGGGCCAGGGCCTCGATGGCCAGCTGGTCGATCATGCGGCGCGTGATCTCGTCGCGCAGGCCGTCCTCGTCGGCGCCGCACAGGCGGATGTGGTGGTCGGAGAAGCCCACGGTGGTCTGCGGCACGTCCGAGCGGGTCTGGTCGCCCACGGTGGCCACGCCCAGGGTTCGCCGTTCGGTCATCGCCATGCCCAGCACCGCGAAGGCGGTGCCGGCGCCGGGCGACTCGTCGAAGAAGTCCTTCAGACGGCGCGAGCGCCCGAGCATCTGCGGAATGTCGTCCGCCGCCACGAAGTAGGCGCGCAGGTAGGGGTCGCCGGACCAGGCGGACGCGGTGGCCTGGTGCGCGCGCGGCACGCCGGCAATCAGCGCGCTGATGTGCGCGAGGGCCGGCGCCATCGCCGCGGCCAGCCGCGCCTCGCAGCGCGGCGCCAGGCGCAGGCGGCTGTGCATGTCCAGCACGCGCGCCACCAGCTGCGGCATGCGCGGGTCGGGCGGCGCGCCGTCGTCGTCCTTGCCTGCGCCGAAGAGGCGGCTCAGCAGGCTCATGGTGCCTCGGGGCGCCGGCTCAGGCGAAGGTGTCGCGCATCACCTGCACGGTGAGCTTGCGGTGCTTCCAGAACAGGTCGTGGATGCGCGGCGCCAGCAGCGCGAGCCCGTCCGGCGAGGCGCCCTCGAAGGTGAAGATGGCGGCCGGCCGGCTGCCGTCGCCCGCCACCCGCTCGATCGCATCGAACTTGGGGAAGCCGTACTTGGTCAGCAGTTCCTGCAGTTCCTCGTCGGAGGTGTTGTCCTCGATGTTTCCAATCCAAAGGCGTGCCATGCGGATCTCCTCGGTATGAACATTGGGTCGCGCACCATGATAGGAGCGCGGTGCTACGGCGTGGCGTCTTTCTCGGGCGCGCGCCTCAGGTATTGGTCCACGGCTTCCTCCAGCGTGGGATGGAAGGTGGCGGCGCCGAAGCGCTCGAACACGCCGAAGCGCTTGAGCTTGTCCTTCACCGGGTCCTTCATCTCGGCGAAGCACAGCTCGATGCCGCGGGCCTGCAACTCCTCGTCGAGCTCGGCCAGCATGTCGGAAGAAGTCACGTCCACGCTGGTCACCGGCTCGGCGGCCACCACGATCCAGCGCACCGGCGTGGGCGAGGCGTCGATGGCCGCCAGCACCTTCTCGCGGAACAGCTCGGCGTTGGCGAAGAACAGCGGCGCATCCCAGCGGAACAGCACCAGGCCGTCGATGCGCTTCGCATCCGGGTAGCGGGTGACGTCGTGATAGCCGCCCACGCCCTGCACGCGCCCCATCACCGCCCAGTGCGGCCGCCAGCCGTCCCACAGGAACTCGATCACCGCGATCAGCACCGCGATGCCGATGCCCGGGATGGCGCCGAACACCGCCACGCCGGCGAAGCACACCATCGAGAGCCAGAACTCCCAGCGCTGGATGCGGTAGAGGCGCCCGAGGTCGCCGAACTCGAACAGGCCCAGCGCCGCCGCGATCACCACCGCCGCCAGCGCCGCGCTGGGCAGGCTCTGCAGCAGGTTGGGCGCCGCGATCAGCAGCACCGCGATCGCCACCGCGCCCACCACGCCGGTGAGCTGGGTCTTCGCGCCGGCCGACTCGGCCACCGGCGTGCGCGAGGAGCTGCTGCTGATCGGCATGCCCTGGAAGAAGCCCGTGGCGAAGTTGGCGACGCCCAGGCCCACCATTTCCTGGTTGGGGTCCACCGGCGACTTCATGCGCGCGGCATACACGCGCGACAGCACGCTGGTGTCGGCGAAGGACACCAGCGCCACCGCCACGCCGCCCAGCAGCACCGTCTGCAGGTCGGCCCAGCCGATGAGCGGCAGCGAGGGCGACGGCAGCCCCTGCGGCAGCGGCCCGAGCACCGAGAGACCGCTGCGCTCATGAAGGTCGAGCAGGGCCGACAGCAGCGTGGCGCCCAGCACCGCCACCAGCACCGAGGGCAGCCGCGGGATGTACTTGAGCAGCAGGATGGCGGCCAGCGTGCCCACGCCCACGGCCATCGCGACCATGTTGGCCTTGCCGCCCTGCAGCCCCTGCACGAAGCCCTGGACCTGGCGCAGCGGGCCGTCGGCGCTGACCGAGAAGCCGAAGAGCTTGGGCAGCTGGCTCAGCAGCACCGTGAGCGCGATGCCGTTCATGTAGCCGTAGCGGATCGGCTTGGATAGCAGCTCGGTGATGAAGCCCAGCCGCGCGATGCCCGCGACGATGCACACGAGGCCGGACACCACGGCCATCGCGCCGGCCAGTGCCACCGCGCGCTTCGGATCGCCCGCCGCCAGCGGCGCGACCACCGCCAGGATGATGGCGGCCAGCGCCGAGTCCGGCCCCAGCACCAGGATGCGGCTGGGCCCGAAGATGGCATAGGCCAGCAGCGGAATGATGGTGGCGTACAGCCCGTAGATGCCCCCGATGCCCGAGGCCTCGGCATAGGCGATGCCGGCCGGCAGCAGCATGGTGGTGAGCACCAGGCCGGCCACGAGATCGTGGCGCAGCCACGAGGGGTCGTAGCTGCGCAGCATGCGCAGGCCAGGCAGCCAGCGCATCAGCGGGTGGGACGCGTCCTCGCGGGCGCCCTCGCTGGCGGTCAACTCAATAGACCTCGGGCACGAACTTGCAGACGTGGTTCGGGTGCGAGGCGGTCTTGATCTGCCGCTTGGGCAGCCTGATCTTCTCGCGCGGCACGTCCTCGTAGGGGATCTGGCTGAGCATGTGGCGGATCATGTTCAGGCGCGCGCGCTTCTTGTCGTCCGAGCGCACCACGTACCACGGCGCCCAGGCCGAGTCGCTGGCCTTGAACATGTCGTCGCGGGCGCGCGAGTAGTCGTCCCAGCGCGTGTACGACTTGATGTCCATGGGCGAGAGCTTCCAGATCTTGCGCCCGTCCTCGATGCGGCCCAGCAGCCGCCGGGTCTGCTCCTCGGGGCTCACTTCCAGCCAGTACTTGAGCAGGATGATCCCGGAGTCGACGATGGCGCGCTCCACCAGCGGCACGCCCTGCAGGAAGGCCTTGGACTGCTCCTCCGTGCAGAAGCCCATGACCCGCTCCACGCCGGCGCGGTTGTACCAGCTGCGGTCGAAGATGGTGATCTCGCCGGCCGCCGGCAGGTGGCCCATGTAGCGCTGGAAGTACATCTGCGACTTCTGCCGCTCGGTGGGCGCGGGCAGCGCGATCACCCGGAACACGCGGGGGCTGACCCGCTCGGTGATGGCCTTGATGGTCCCGCCCTTGCCGGCGCCGTCGCGCCCCTCGAACACGATGCAGACCTTCAGGCCCGCGTGCTTGACCCACTCCTGCATCTTCACCAGCTCGATGTGCAGTTCCTTCATCGCCTTGTCGTAGTCCTTGGTGGACAGGGGGCCGGTGTTGCCGTCCTTCCCGGCTTCGCCCGCGTCGCGCGCCTCCTGCACCGGTGGGCGGATGTCTTCGGAAGCCTGGCTCTCACGGCCGGCCTTCTTGCCTTTGCTCATGGAAAACTCCTCGTTCGACCCTCACGCACGCCTCGCTCTTGTTGACTCGGCGTGTCGCGCCTGAACTCCCTGTCCTCGATCCCGGGCCCAGTGTTCCGCCACGGTCACACTGTTGTCAAGGCGGCACAGAACTAGAATTTCCGTTAACTAGCCACCGGAGGAGACAACACGAGTGACGCGCGGCACGGTCGATGCACAGGATGATCTTCTCCTTCGGGTCCTGCCCCCGAGGGTGCCGCGGCATCTGGTGTCGCGGGCCCGGCTGCTCGCGGGCGACGAGGGGCTGCGGCGCTTTCCGGCGATCCTCGTGCAGGCGCCGGCGGGCTTCGGCAAGACCTCCCTGCTGGCGCAATGGCGCCTGGAGCACCTGGCCCACGGCTCGGTGGTTGCGTGGCTGTCGGCGCAGTCGCAGGACGATCCCCAGCGCCTGGCCCAGAGCCTGGCGCTCGCGGTTCGCCAGGGCTCGGGCCGCCAGACCTTCGCCCACACCCTGCTCGAGGGCGGCGGCCCTGGCGGGCAGGGCGGGCTGGGCGGCATCACCGTGTGGCTGGCCGAGATGGCGCAGTCGGCCATCGACATGGTGCTCATCGTCGACGAGGCCGAGCGCCTGCCCAAGGCCTCGCGCGAGGCCCTGGCCTACCTGCTGCGCAACGCCCCGCCCAACCTGCGCACCGTCGTGGCGGCGCGGCCCGACTGCCGCTTCGACATCGACGACCTCATCGCCTACGGCCAGTGCGCCGAGGTGGGCGCGAGCGAGCTGCGCTTTCGCCTGGAAGAGACGCTGGAGCTGGTGCGCGCCCGCCTGGGCCCGCGCCTGGACCACGACAGTGCCGCGCGCCTGCATGCCCTCACCGAAGGCTGGCCGCTGGGCCTGCAGCTGGCGCTCACCATCCTCGGGCGCGGGGCGGACGTCGCGGGCATGGATGCGCTGGGCGGCGAGCTGCACGACCGCTTCGTCGAGCTGCTGGTGGACAAGCTCGAGCAGGACGACCGCGACTTCCTCGTTCGCATCTCCGTGCTCGACGACCTGCATCCGGACCTGTGCCGCGCGCTCGGCGGCCACGATGGCGCGAGCGAGCGCCTGGCGCGCCTGGCCCGCGAGACGCCGGTGTTCGCCGCCGCCGAGCACGGCGACTGGCTGCGCATGCACACCCTGGCGCGCGACGTGCTGCGCCAGCGCTTTGCCGAATGGCCTGCCGGGGAGCAGGCGCAGGTGCATGCGGATGCCTCCGAGTGGCTGGCCGGGCATGGGCTGCTGGAGCCCGCCGCCCGGCATGCGCTCACCGCCGGCCAGCACCAGCGTGCCTACGAGCTGGCCGAGCGCAGCCTGTACGAATCGCTCATGCGCCACGGGCGCCATGGCGCCGTGCTGGAATGGCTGGCGCAGCTGCCGCCGCAGGAGCTGGACCGCCGCCCGCGCCTGCTGCTGGTGGCTGCGTGGACGCTGGCCATCAGCGAGCGCCACGAGGAAGCCCAGCGCCTGGTCGCGCGCATCCTCGCGCAGCCCGACGTCGACGAGCGGCTGCGCTGCGAATGCGCGCTGATCCTGGGTGGTGCGGCGGTGTTCGCGGACCTGCCCGATCGCTTCGTCGAGCTGTACGCGCCCTGGGCCGACTACCCGCTCAACGACCCCATGCTGCTGCAGGTGCAGGCCAACCGCACCGCCTACCGCGCGCTGCTCGAGGGCGAGCCGGCGCTGGCGCGGCTGCGCCAGCAGCAGGCGCCGCGCGGCGAGTTCGGGCGCGGCGTGGGCTTCCTGGGCCGCTGGGGCGAGCTCATCATCGGCCTGAGCTACCTGTGGGAAGGCCAGGCCCTGCTGGCCGACCAGCTGCTGCGCCCGGTGGTGGCCCGGGCCGAGGCCGAGCTGGGCCGCCGCAACCGCCTGAGCTGCATGCTGGCGGCCCTGCTCGCCGCGGCCGCGTGGGAGTCCGGGCGCCCGGCCGATGCCGCCGCGCTGCTGGCCGACCGCCTCGACGTGCTGGAAGGCGGCGGCCTGCCCGAATGCCTTCTGCTGGCCTACCGCACGCTGGCGCGGCTGGCGCTGTCGGAGGGCGCGGAGCACCGCGCGCTGGAACTGCTGGGCGCGCTGGACGCGGCCGGCGCCGCGCGTGCGCTGCCGCGCCTTGGCATCGCCAGCCTGTGCGAGCAGGTGATCCTGCATGCGCGCCGCTACCGCGCGCAGACCTGTCGCGAGCTGTGCGCGCAGATCGACGCGCGCCTGCAGGATGCGGCGCTGCCCGAGGGCAGGCTCTGGCACCAGCGGGTGGCGCTGCTGCGCGAGCAGGCGCTGGCCTATGCGGCGGTCGCCGCGCAGGACTGGCGCGGCGCGCTGGTGCCGCTGGCCCGCGCCGACGAGCTGGCGCTGCAGCTGCGCCAGGGCCGGCTGCACATCGAGATGCTGGGGCTGCGCGCCTTCGCGCTGGACCGCTGCGGCGAGGACGCGCGCGCCCTGCTGCGCGAGGCCACCGACCTGGCCCAGGCGCACGGCCTGCGCCGCGTGTTCATGGACGCGCATCCGGACCTGGGCCAATGGGTGCAGGACCAGGCCGGCAAGGACGCCCTCCCGGCCGCTGCCGCAGCCGAGGCCACCGCCGCGGCGTCCCCGGCGCAGCCGGCCGCGCGCCCGGCCGTCAGCCCCGGCATGGTGCTCACGCCCAAGGAGCGCGAGGTGCTGGAGTTGCTGGCGCGCAACCTGTCCAACAAGGAGATCGGCAATGCCATGCAGGTGGGCGAGAACACCATCAAGTGGCATGTGAAGAACCTGTTCGCCAAGCTCGACGCGGGCTCGCGCAAGCAGGTGGTGCAGCGCGCGAGGATCCTCGGATTGATCAGCGCGGACGCCTGAGCGGTCACGGGGCTGCCTTTGCCCTCTTGCGCCGCCCGGCGAATCGCGTCAGGCTTGCCGGGTGACCGAGGGCGCCGCCAGGCGCTTTGAACAACAACATTGGAGGGTCCAGCATGAACCGGGAATCCGACCTCGACCTCACGCCGCGTGGCGCGTCCGCGCTCATGGACGTGCTCATCCGCGCCGGCCTGATCCTGGCGCTCGCGCTGCTGTGCTACCGGGTCTTCGCGCCCTTCCTCACGCTCCTGGCGTGGTCGCTGATCCTGGCGGTCACGCTCTATCCCATGCACCAGGCGCTGGCCCGCAGGATCGGAGGCCGGCAGGGGCTGGCGGCGACGCTGGTCGCGCTGGCGGGCGTCGTGCTCATCGTGCTGCCGACGGCGCTCCTGATGAGCTCCTTCGGCGACTCCGTGCGGGGCCTGGTCGCCTCCGTCCAGGACAACAGCCTGCAGGTGCCGCCGCCGCGCGAGAGCGTGGCCCAGTGGCCCGTGGTCGGCGAGCGCGCGTACGCGCTGTGGTCGCAGGCCTACGAGGACATGCCGGCGCTGGTGGAGAGCATGCAGCCCAAGATCGGCGAGCTGGCCAAGACGGCGCTGGGCGTGGTGGCCGGCATCGGCGGCGCGCTGCTGATGTTCCTGGCCGCCATCGTGGTGGCGGGCATCGTCATGGCCTTCGGGCAGGCCGGCACCCGCGGCGTGGATGCCATCTTCGTGCGCATTGCCGGGCCGGCGCGCGGGTCGCAGCTCGCCGCGCTGTCCACCGCCACCATCCGCGCCGTGGCGCAAGGGGTGATCGGGGTGGCCTTCATCCAGGCCCTGCTGGTGGGGCTGTGCCTGCTGGTGGCCGGCGTGCCTTGGGCGGGCGTGCTGTCGGCCATCGTGCTGGTGCTGGGCGTCGCCCAGGTGCCGGCCATCATCGTCACGCTGCCCGCCATCGCCTGGCTCTGGACCGCCTCCGACCACGGCACCGGCGCCGCCACCGCCTACAGCGTGCTGCTCTTCGTCGCCGGCATGGCCGACAACGTGCTCAAGCCGCTCATGCTCGGCCGCGGGGTCGACGCGCCCATGCCCGTCATCCTCATCGGCGCCCTGGGCGGCCTGGCCACGGCCGGCATCCTGGGCATGTTCGTGGGCGCGACGCTGCTGGCGCTGGGCTACCAGATCTTCATGGGCTGGGTCGATGCGGGCCCCGCCGTGCCCGTGCAGCCCGTTGCGCAGGACGGACCGTCCGCGGCCGGACGATAGAACCCGGAATGCCCTTCGCCCTGCCGACACTGCACGGCCGCCCGCTGTGCTGGCTGGCGTGCCTGGCGCTGGGTGGCTGCACCGCGCTCGGCCCGGACTTCAAGTCACCCTCGGTGCCCTGGCTGCCGGACTGGTCCGGCACTGCGCAGCGCAGCCTGGCCGCCGAGGCGCGCTCGCCGGGGCGCGTCGCGGCCGACGCCTGGTGGACCGCCTTCGATGACCCGGTCCTCACGCAGGTGGTGGTGCAGGCCCAGCGCCAGAACGCCGGCGTGCGCATCGCGGCCATGCGCATCCTCGAGTCGCGCGCCGTGCTGGGCATCGCCGGCAGCGGCCTCTATCCGCAGGTGCAGGAAGTGAGCGCCAGCGCCCTGCGCACCGGGCAGCGGCAGTCGCGCGGCGCCGACACCGCCTTCTGGAGCGCCGGCGCTGGCTTCGACATCGCCTGGGAAATGGACTTCTGGGGCAAGTACCGGCGCGGCATCGAGTCGGCCGACGCCGGCTACTTCGCCAGCATCGCGCAGTACGACGATGCGCAGGTGCTGGTGGCCGCGCAGGCCGCGAGCCTCTACGGCAGCATCCGCACGCTCGAGCTGCGCCAGCGCATCGCCCAGGAGAACGCGGCCATCCAGAAGCGCAGCCTGGAGATCACGCAGAACCTGTTCAAGAGCGGCAACGAGTCCGAGCTCGACGTGCAGCAGGCGCGCTCGCAGTACCTGGGCACGCTGTCGGTCATTCCCGACCTGGAGATCGCGCTGCGGCAGGCGCAGAACGCGCTGAGCGTGCTGCTGGCCCGCCCGCCGGGCCCGCTGCCCGAGATGGAGGCCGGCCGCGCGAAGATCCCCCGCGCCGCGCTGCAGCTGATCGCCGACATGCCCGCGGACTTCCTGCGCCGGCGGCCCGACGTGCGCACGGCGGAGAACCTGCTGGCGGCGCAATCCGCGCAGATCGGGGTGAGCGAGGCGGCGCTGTACCCGTCGATCGCGCTGGGCGGCACCCTCGGGCTGTCGGCCACCTCGCTGGCGTCGTCGCCCACCACCCTGCAGTGGGCCGTGGGGCCGGCGCTGGTGTGGAACGTGTTCGACCACGGGCGCCTGTCCAACCAGGTGCTGGTGCAGGACGCGCGCTTCCAGCAGCTGCACGAGCAGTACCAGGACGCGGTGCTGCGCGCCGCCCGCGAGGTCGACGACGCGGCCACGGGCTTCGCCGGCACGCGGGTGCAGGTGGACATCCTCGAAGAAGCGGTGCGCGCGGCGCGCCGCTCGCTGGACATCGCCAACATCCAGTACCGCGAGGGCCTGATCGACTTCGAGCGCGTGCTGGACTCGCAACGCACCCTGTTCAGCCAGCAGGACCGGCTGGTGAGCGCCCAGGGCGGCGTGGTGCAGAACCTCGTCGCGCTGTACAAGGCCATGGGCGGCGGCTGGCAGGCCGGCCGCGCGCAGCCGCTGCTGGACGAGGACACCCGAAGCGCGATGCGCGCGCGCAGCGACTGGAAGTCGCTGATCGACGACCCGCTGCCGCTTCCCCCGGCCGCCACCCCGACCCCGGCCCGACCGGGCCCGACGCCATGAGCCAGGACACCGCCCCGACCGCCACCGCTTCCGACCTGCCGCCGCCGCCCGCGGCGCCGCCGCCCAAGGCCGCCACCGGCACGCGCATCGGCGCCATCGTGCTGGCCGTGCTGATCGTCGGCAGCCTGCTGCTGTACTTCATCGGCGACCGCCTGACGCCCAGCACCTCGCAGGCCCGGGTGCAGGCCTTCGTGGTGCCGGTGGCCGCCGAGGTCGCCGGCAAGGTGCTGACGGTGCATGTGCGCGACAACGACGAGGTGATGCCTGGCCAGGTCCTGCTGGACATCGACCCCGAGCCCTTCCGCATTGCCCTGCGCCGCGCCCGCGCCGACCTGGAATCGATGCGCCGCTCCGTCCAGGGCTCGGCCGCCGGCGTCGACGCGGCGCGCGCCGCGCTGGCCGCCGCGCGCAGCAACAGCGACATGGCCGAGCGCGACGCCCGCCGGCAGGAGCGGCTGCACCAGGAGGACCCGGGCGCCATCTCCGTGCGGCGGCTGGAGATCGCCCAGTCCACCCGCGACGAGGCGCGCAGCAAGGCCCTGCGCGCCGAGGCCGACCTGCGCAAGGCGCAGGAGGCGGCCGGCGACAGCGGCGAGGACAACGCCCAGATGCAGAGCGCCCGCGCCGCGGTCGACAAGGCCGAGCTGGACCTGGCGCGCACCCGCGTCCTCGCCCCGGCGCGTGGCCGGGTCACCGACCTGCGCACCGACGCCGGCCTGTTCGCGCAGCCCGGCGCGCCGCTGCTCACGCTGATCGCCATGCACGACCTGTGGATCAGCGCCGAGATGACCGAGAACAACCTGGGCCACATCGACCCGGGCGACGAGGCGGCCATCGTGCTGGACCTGCTGCCCGGCCAGGTGCTCAAGGGCCGCGTGCGCAGCGTGGGCCGCGGCGTGAGCAGCGGCAAGCCGGGCTCGCCGGGCGCCTTGCCCACGGTGGAGAACAGCCGCGACTGGCTGCGCCAGGCCCAGCGCTTCCCCGTGGCGATCGAGCTGGACCCGCAGCAGCTGTCCGCCGTGCGCGGCGTGCAGGTGGGCGGGCAGGCCGACGTCATGGTCTACACCGGCGACAACCCGGTGATGAACACGCTGGGCGCGGCCTACATGCACGTCATGAGCTGGCTGTCCTACCTCTACTGAGCCGGACCGAGGCCACCCATGACACGCGGCGACAAGGCAAGCCTGCGCCTGGCCCTCGGCCTGGGCCTGGCGACGCTGGTGGCCTACGGGCTGGCGCTGAAGGCGCCCTACGTCGTGTGCGTGATGGCGGTGCTGGTGCTGTGCAAGCCCGGTCCGCCGATGCCGCTGCTCAAGGGCGTCGTCGCCGCGCTGGTGCTGGCGGCCCTGGTGGCCGCGGGCGTGCTCATGGTGCCGCTGCTGGAGCACTACGCGCTGGCCGGCGTGCTGCTGACCGCCGTCCTGCTCTATGCGATCTTCCTGGTGGGGCAGGCGCGCGGCGGGGCGCTGACCACCCTGCTGGTGATCTCCTTCGCGATGATGCCGGTGGCGGGCGTGGCGGAGCAGGCGGTGGTGGCGCTGCTGAGTGTCACCCTCGCGGCCGGGCTGGCCGTGGGCACGCTGGTGAGCGCCCTGTCCAGCGCGCTCTTCCCCGACCCGCCGCTGCCGCCGGGCGCCCCGGCGCCGCCCGCCGCCGCCGACGGCCAGGCGGCGGCCTGGATCGCGCTGCGCGGCACGATCATCGTCATGCCGGTGTTCGTGCTGGCCCTCACCAACCCGTCCTTCTACCTGGCCGCCGTCATGAAGACCTCGGCCCTGGGCCAGCAGGCCGGCGAGACGCATGCCGGCTCCGCCGCCCGGGAGCTGGTGGGCTCCACCCTGATGGGCGCCGTGATGGCCATGGGCGTCTGGCTGGGCCTGTCGCTGTGGCCCAGCCTGTGGATGCTGACGCTGTGGCTGACGGCGGCGGGGCTGTGGGCCGGCTCGGCCATGTTCGGCGTGCGGCGCACACGCTTGCGGCCCTCCTTCTGGAGCAACGCGCTGGTCACGGCGCTGATCCTGCTGGGCCCGGCCATCGAGGACAGCGCCAGCGGCAAGAGCGTGCTCGAGGGCTCGGCCATGCGCACCTGCCTCTTCGTGGGGGTGGCGCTCTATGCCTCGGCCACCGTGTGGGTGCTGGAGCACTGGCGGCCGCTTCGGACTGTCCAGCCCAACCCTTCCTCCCGGGGGTGAACATGAAGAATTCGAAGGTCTTGCGACGTCGTTTCTTCCTCGAACTGTGGCGCGGGGTGGCCATCGTCCGGCCGGTCCCGTCGGGCCTGCTCGTGTTCATGGGCGTGCTGGGCCTGGGCGTGGGCCGGCTGGAGGGGTGGCCGGCCACCGACGGGCCGTACTTCTCCTTCGTCACCGGCCTGTTCGTGGCCGTCTGCGTGCAGGCCTTGCAGGTCGCCCTGGGCAGCGAGCCGGCGGCCTGAAAAGAGGGGGCAGGGCCCGCCTCCCCCTCCCGCGAGCAGGGGGTCAAAACCCCCCTCGCTGCCTATTCTTCCTTCCTGAGAGAGCCGCCGGATGCGGCCCCCCAACCCACCAGAGGCCGGCCCTGCCGCACCCGCCTCGTGAAGGAGACAAAAGGCATGAACACCACCACCCCGATTCCCCGCGCCGCGGCCGCCGGCCCGGCCGTCGTTCGTGCTGCCGCGCTGGGCGACCGGCTGCGCGCCGAGCAGCTGACCTGCACCATCGGCGCCGAAGTCCACGGCGTCGACCTGGGCGTCGCCGCCGAGGACGAGGCCCTGGTCCGCGAGATCCGCTTCCTGCTGCTCAAGCACCGCGTGCTGTTCTTCCGCGACCAGGAGATCTCTCGCGCCGCCCACGTGGCCTTCGCCCGCCGCTTCGGCGAGTTGGAAGACCACCCGGTGGCCGGCAGCGATCCGGAGCACCCGGGCCTGGTGCAGATCTACAAGTCGCCCGAGGTGCCCAACGACCGCTACGAGAACTCCTTCCACTGCGACGCCACCTGGCGCGAGAAGCCGCCCTTCGGCTGCGTGCTGCGCTGCGTGGAGACGCCCGAGGTCGGCGGCGACACCATCTGGGTGAACATGGTGGCGGCCTACGACCGCCTGCCCGCCACGGTCAAGAAGCAGATCGAGGGCCTGCGCGCCCGCCACAGCATCGAGGCCAGCTTCGGTGCCGCCATGCCGATCGAGAAGCGCCTGGCGCTGCACGCCCAGTTCCCGGATGCCGAGCACCCGGTGGTGCGCACCCACCCCGAGACGCGCGAGAAGGTGCTGTTCGTCAACGCCTTCACCACCCACTTCACCAACTTCCACACCGCCGCCAACGTGCGCTTCGGCCAGGACTACGCGCCGGCGGCCAGCCAGCTGCTGCACTACCTGATCAGCCAGGCCGCCATCCCCGAGTACCAGGTGCGCTGGCGCTGGAAGAAGAACAGCGTGGCCTTCTGGGACAACCGCAGCACGCAGCACTACGCGGTCATGGACTACCCGCCCTGCCACCGGAAGATGGAACGCGCCGGAATCATCGGCGAGGCCACCTACTGATCGACCCGAATCCAGCACAACACACACAGGACCCGAAACCATGAACTTCCTCGACGGACACCTCTTCCCCGAGAACCAGGACAAGCTGGTCATCACCGCCGCCCCCTACGGCCCCGAGTGGATCCCCTCGGACTTCCCGCAGGACATCCCCGTGACCATGGAGGAGCAGGTGCAGAAGGCCGTGGACTGCTACAACGCCGGCGCCAGCGTGCTGCACCTGCACGTGCGCGAACTGGACGGCAAGGGCTCCAAGCGCCTGTCGATGTTCAACGAGCTGATCGCCGGCGTGCGCAAGGCGGTGCCCGACATGATCATCCAGGTCGGCGGCTCGATCTCCTTCGCGCCCGAGACCGACGGCGCCTCGGCCAAGTGGCTCAAGGACGACACCCGCCACATGCTGGCCGAGCTGGATCCCAAGCCCGACCAGGTCACGGTGACGGTGAACACCACGCAGATGAACGTGCTGGAGCACATGGAGGCCGAAGACATCGCCGGCACCTCGCTGGCCGACCCGCAGAACAACGCCGCCTACCGCGAGATGATCGTGCCCTCGGGCCCGGGCTTCATCGAGGAGCACGTGCGCCGCCTGTCGGCCGCCGGCATCCAGAGCGCCTTCCAGTTCTACAACATCAACAGCTACGAGACCGTCGAGCGCCTGATCCGCCGGGGCATCTACAAGGGCCCGCTGGTGATGAACTGGGTCGCCATCAGCGGCGGCATGGACGCGCCCAACGTCTACAACCTGGCCAACTTCCTGCGCGCCATCCCCGACGGCTCGATGCTGACGGTGGAAAGCAGCATGCGCAACGTGCTGCCGATCAACATGATGGGCATGGCCATGGGCCTGCACGTGCGCTGCGGCATCGAGGACAACCTCTGGAACCAGTCGCGCACCGAGAAGATGACGACCGTGCAGCAGGTCGAGCAGCTGGTGCGCATGGCCAAGGAATTCGGCCGCGATGTCGCCAACGGCAAGGAAGCGCGCGAGATCCTGAAGATCGGCGTGTTCTACGAGACCGTGGAAGAGACGCTGGCCGCCAACGGCTTCTCGCCCAACCCCAAGGGCCGCCAGCAGGGCTTCCTGCGCCGCGTGGCCTGATCGCCCGGTGAAAGCCATGGCACCGACCGTCCTCATCGTCCCCGGGCTGCGCGACCATGTCGACCAGCACTGGCAGACGCTTCTGGCAGCGCAGCTGACGCGCGTGCGGACGGTGCCGGCCATGGGCCGCGAGACCCTCGACGTGGCCAGCCGCGTGGCGGCCATCGAGCGGGAGGCCCAGGCCATCGACGGGCCGATCGTGATCGTGGCCCACAGTGGCGGCTGCATCACGGTCGCCCACTGGGCGCAGCAGACGAAGCGCCCCGTGCAGGGCGCGCTGCTGGCGGCCCCGCCGGATTTCGAGCAGCCGATGCCGGCGGGCTATCCCACGCTGGCGCAACTGGGCGACGCCGGCTGGCTGCCGGTGCCGCGCCAGCCGCTGCCCTTCCGCAGCATCGTGGCCTTCAGCCGCAACGACCCGCTGGGCGATGCGGTGCGGGTCGTGGAACTCGCACGCGACTGGGGCAGCCGCCTGGTCGACCTGGGCGAGGTGGGGCACCTCAATCCCGCCTCCGGCTTCGGCCCCTGGCCGCGCGCCCACCATTTCATCGAGGAACTGGCGGCCGCCTGAGCGGGCCCGCCTTCGCGGCGCGCCGATGCGCCGCATGAACCGTCAACGACAGACAAGGAGAGAGACATGGTCAAGGCCATTCGACTGCACCAGACCGGCGGTCCCGAGGTGCTGGAACTGGAAAACGTGGACGTGGGCGAGCCCGGTCCCGGGCAGGCGCGCGTGCGCCACACCTACATCGCCGTCAACTTCATCGACATCTACTTCCGCACTGGCGTGTACCCGCTGCCCCTGCCCAACGGCCTGGGCTCGGACGCGGTGGGCGTGGTGGAGGCGGTGGGCCCCGGCGTGACCGACGTGAAGGTCGGCGACCGCGTCGGCTACCTCATCGGCCCGCAGGGCGCGTACTCGGAAGCCCGCGTGATGCCGGCCGAAGTGCTGATCCCGCTGCCCGACGGCGTGTCCGACCGCACGGCCGCCACGCTGATGATGAAGGGCATGACGGCGCAGTACCTGTTCCGCCAGGTGCATCCGCTCAATGGCGGCGAGACCATCCTCTACCACGCGGCCGCCGGCGGCGTGGGCCTGGTGGCCTGCCAGTGGGCGCGCGCCATGGGCGTGACCATGATCGGCACCGTCAGCTCCGACGAGAAGGCCGAGATCGCCAAGGCCAACGGCTGCACCCACACCATCGTGACCAGCCGCGAGAACATCGCCCAGCGCGTGCGCGAGCTGACCGATGGCAAGGGCGTGCCGGTGGTGTACGACTCGGTGGGCAAGGACACGCTGCAGGCCTCGCTGGACAGCCTGCAGCCGCGCGGCGTGCTGGTGAGCAACGGCACCTCCTCGGGTCCTGTCGTCATCGACACGATGCAGCTGGCGGCCAAGGGCTCGCTGTGGGTGACGCGGCCGGCGATGATGCACTACATCCAGCCGCGCGCCCACATGCTGGCCATGGCCGACGAGCTCTTCGGCCACGTGCTGGCCGGACGCATCGTGAGCGAGCCGCGCCAGCAGTTCGCGCTGGGCGAGGCCCGCGACGCGCACCGCGCCCTCGAGTCGCGCGCCACCACCGGCGCCACCGTGCTGGTGCCCTGAGCCCCGCTGCCAGGAGATCGCCATGGACTTGCATTCGCAGGCCGCCCAGCGGCCCGGCGGGGACGACAGCTACCTGTTCGGTCCGCGCCAGGCCTGGTTCGCCTTCGCCATGACCCTGGGGCTGATGATGGTCGACTACATCGACCGCCAGGTCATCGTCTCGCTCTTCCCGCACCTGAAGGAGGCCTGGGGCCTGTCGGACAAGCAGCTGGGCGCGCTGGTGTCGGCCGTCTCGGTGACGGTCGCGCTGGGCGCGGTGCCCATCGCGCTGGTGGCCGACCGCGTCAGCCGCGTGAAGAGCATCGTGGCGATGGCCACGGTGTGGAGCCTGGCCTCGATCTCCTGCATGTTCACCCGCAACTACGGCCAGCTGCTGGCGGCGCGCGCGGTGGTGGGCCTGGGCGAGGCGGGCTACGGCTCGGTGGGCGCGGCGCTTATCGCCAGCCACTTCCCGGCCCGCATGCGCGGCGCACTCATGGCCGCCTTCTTCTCCGCCGCCTCGGTCGGCTCGGTGCTGGGCGTGCTGCTGGGCGGCGTCATTGCCGCCAAGTGGGGCTGGCGCGCGGCCTTCGGCCTCGTCGGGGTGCCCGGCCTGGTGCTGGCGATCTTCTACCTCGCGGTGCGCGACTACCGCACCGTGGCGCTCACCCCGCGCATCGAGCGGGCCACGCGCTCCACCGGCGGCACCGCGCGCGCCATCGTGGGCCGGCTGATGCGCTCGCGCACCCTGCTGTGGGTGTGCATCGCCGCCCCGGCGCAGCTGATCCTGGTGTCGGCCATCTGGGCCTGGCTGCCCAGCTTCCTCAACCGCACGCACGGGCTGGCGCCGGACCAGGCCGCCATGCGCGCCGCGCTGGTGGTGCTGTGCGGCGCACTGGGCAGCGTGTTCTGGGGCGCGGTGGCCGACCGCGCCGGCCGCCGCCGCCCGGCCGCCAAGCTGCACGTGACCGCGATGGTCTGCGTGGCCTCGGCCGCGGTGATCGCCCTGGCCTTCGGCGCGCCGCACATCGGCATCGCGCTGTCGGCGCAGATGCAGTTCGCGCTCTTGGCCTTCGGCGGCTTCCTCATGACCTGCACCGTGGGCGTGGTCGCGGCGGTGGTGATCGACGTGGTGCACCCGGGCATCCGCGCCACTGGCGCCTCCGTGCTCTCGCTCTTCCAGAACCTGCTGGGCCTGGCGGCCGGCCCCTTCATCGCGGGCCTGCTGTCGGACGCCTGGACGCTGCAGCACGCGCTGGTCGCCATGCCGGTGTTCGGCCTGCTCGCGGCCTGGTTCTTCGTGATCGCCTCGCGCAGCTACGAGCGCGACCTGCTGCTGGTGGCCCAGACGGTGGAGGCCGACACCGCCGCCGCGCCCCTGGCCCCTCCCCGCGGCGCCGCGGCCTGAAGGCCGGCCGCTGCTTCCCCTCGCCAATCAACACCCAACGGAAACCGCCATGAACGGATCGATGATGGATCAGCCCCTGCTGATCTCCTCCCTGCTCACCCACGCTGAACGCCACCATGGCGAGCAGCAGATCGTCTCGCGCCGCGTCGAGGGCGACGTGCACCGCTACACCTTCAGCGACCTGGCCGCGCGCGCGCGCCGCATGGCCAACGCGCTGGCCGCACGCGACATCGCGATGGGCGAGCGCATCGCCACCCTCGCGTGGAACGGCTACCGCCACATGGAGCTGTACTACGCGGTCTCGGGCTCCGGCGCCGTGCTGCACACGCTCAACCCGCGCCTGCATCCGGACCAGGTGGCCTGGATCGTCAACCACGCGCAGGACGGCATGCTCTTCTTCGACCTGAGCTTCCTGCCGCTGGTGGAAGCCGTGGCCGACCGCGTGCCCACGGTGAAGGCCTTCGTCGCCATGACCGACCGCGCGCACATGCCGGCCGCGAGCAAGATCCCGGGCCTGCTGTGCTACGAGGAGCTGCTCGAGGCGCAGTCCGACCAGTTCGAGTGGCCCCGCTTCGACGAGCACAGCGCCTCCTCGCTGTGCTACACCTCGGGCACCACGGGCAACCCCAAGGGCGCGCTCTACAGCCACCGCTCCACGGTGCTGCACACCTACGCGGCGGCACTGCCCGACTCGCTCAACTGCTCGGCCGCCGACGCCATCCTGCCGGTCGTGCCCATGTTCCACGTCAACGCCTGGGGCCTGCCCTATGTCGCCTGCATGGTGGGCGCCAAGCTGGTGTTCCCCGGCCCGTGGCTGGACGGCAAGTCGCTGCACGAGCTGATCGAGTCCGAAGGCGTGACCCTGTCGGCCGGCGTGCCCACCGTGTGGCAGGGCCTGCTGGCCCATGCCGAAGGAAACGGCCTGCGCTTCTCGAAGATGCGCCGCACCATCATCGGCGGCTCGGCCTGCCCGCCGGCGATGACGCGCACCTTCCAGGACCAGTACGGCGTGCAGGTGCTGCATGCCTGGGGCATGACCGAAATGAGCCCGGTGGGCACCGTGTGCGCGCTCAAGCCCAAGCACCTGGCGCTGGACGCGCAGGCGCGCCTGGCGATCCAGGCCAAGCAGGGCCGCGCCGTGTTCGGCGTGGACATGAAGATCGTCGGCGAGGACGGCCAGGAGCTGCCCCGCGACGGCGTGACCGCCGGCGAGCTGATGGTGCGCGGCCCCTGGATCATCGCCAGCTACTTCAAGGGCGAGGGCGGCGACCCGCTGGTGAACGGCTGGTTCCCCACCGGCGACGTCGCCACCATCGACGCCGACGGCTTCATGCAGATCACCGACCGCAGCAAGGACGTGATCAAGTCCGGCGGCGAGTGGATCGGCTCGATCGACCTGGAGAACATCGCGATGGCCCACCCGGCCGTGGCCATGGCCGCCTGCATCGCGGCGCGCCATCCCAAGTGGGACGAGCGGCCGCTGCTGGTGGTGGCGCTCAAGCCGGGCAAGACGGTCACGCGCTCGGAACTGCTGGGCTTCTACGAGGGCCGCATCGCCAAGTGGTGGACGCCCGACGACGTGGTCTTCGTCGACAGCATCCCGCTGGGCGCCACCGGCAAGATGCTGAAGAACCGGCTGCGCGAGCTGTTCCAGGACCACCTCCTGGCGGCGGCCTGAGGCGGCTGCGATGAGCGCCCTGTCGATCGCGGCCTGGCCCTCGCAGGCCCGGCTGCTGTTTCCCGGCCTGTGCGCCAGCGCCGTCGTCGCTGCCGCGGCCACCTTCCTGTCGCAGCACTACGGCGCGCCGGTGATGCTGTTCGCGCTGATGCTGGGCCTGGCGATGAACTTCCTGTCGGAAGAAGGCCGCTGCGCCCCGGGCATCGAGTTCGCGGCGCGCCAGGTGCTGCGCTGGGGCGTGGCGCTGCTGGGCCTGCGCATCACTGTCGCGCAGATCGTGGCGCTGGGCTGGCACCCGGTGCTGCTGGTGCTGGTGTCGGTGGTGCTGACCATCGGCGTGTCGATGGTGGTGGCCCGCATGATGGGCTTCCAGAGCCTGTTCGGCCTGCTCTCGGGCGGCGCCACCGCGATCTGCGGCGCCTCGGCCGCGCTGGCCCTGGCGGCGGCGCTGCCGTCGCATCCCCAGAAGGAGCGCGCGACGCTGTTCACCGTGGTGGTGGTGTCCTCGCTCTCCACCGTGGCCATGATCGCCTACCCGATGTTGGCGCAGTGGCTGGGGCTCGATGCGCGCATGGCCGGCGTCTTCCTGGGCGCCACCATCCATGACGTGGCGCAGGTGGTGGGTGCGGGCTACGGCATGTCGCAGGAGACCGGCGACGTCGCCACTTTCGTGAAGCTGCTGCGCGTGGCCACGCTGCTGCCGGTGATCGTGTTCGCCGTCGCCTGCACCCGCGCCCGCGGCGGCCACGCGGGCGGCGGCAAGCGCCCGCCGCTGCTGCCCTGGTTTGCCGTCGCCTTCGCGCTGCTGGTGCTGGTCAACAGTACCGGCTGGATCGCCCGGCCGGTGGCCGACCTGGGCAGCGACCTCTCGCGCTGGTTCCTCGTCGCGGCCATCGCCGCCATCGGCATGAAGACGCGCATCCGCGAACTCGCCACCGTGGGCATCAAGCCGGTGCTGCTGATGCTTGGCGAAACCGCGTTCCTCGCCATACTGGTGCTCGTGCTGCTGCGCTGGGCACCCTGACCTTTATCTCCACAGGAGTTTCCAGATGTCTGTCACTTTCACCCGTCGGCGCGTGCTGCGCGCCGCGCTCCTGGCCTGCGGCGCTGCCGGCGCCGGCCTGGCCACCCCCGCCGCGCTGGCGCAGGCCGCCTGGCCCGACAAGCCGGTGCGCATCATCGCCGCCGGCCCCGCCGGCGCCACGGCCGACATGGCCGCGCGCATCCTGGCCGACGCGCTCGGCAAGGAAGGCGGCCAACCGGTCATCGTCGACCCGCGCCCCGGTGCCGGCGGCGCGCTGGCGGTCAACGAGCTCTCGCAGGCCCCGCACGACGGCTACACGCTGCTGGTGGCGGTGAATTCGCTGGTCAGCGAGATCCCGCACATCATCAAGCTCAAGGTCGACATGGCGCGCGAGATCGCGCCGGTGGCCGAGCTGGGCCGCGGCGGCCTGGTGCTGGTGGGCAACCCCGAGCTGCCCGCGCGCGACTTCGCGCAGCTCAAGACGTGGATCAAGGGCAAGCCCGGCGCGGTCAGCTACGCCTCGTACAGCGCGGGCACGCTCTCGCACGTGCTGGGCCTGCAGCTGAACAAGGCGGCCGGCCTGGACATGACGCACGTGGGCTACAAGGGCTCCACGCCCGCGCTCACCGACGTCATGGGCGGCCACGTGCCGCTGATGTTCGACGGCATCCCCAGCTCGCTGCCGCTGATCCGCGCGGGCAAGGTGCGCGCCTATGCCATCAGCTCGCCGCAGCGCTCGCCGCTGCTGCCGGACGTGCCCACCTTCACCGAGCTGGGCTACCCGCAGCTGCAGGCCACCGGCTGGATGGGCCTGTGGGTCAAGCCCGACGTGCCCGCGGCCCAGCAGGCGCGCCTGCGCGAGACGGTGCTCAAGCTGATGGGCCAGCCGGCCCTGCGCGCCAAGCTGCAGGAACTGGGCTTCGAGCCGGGCCAGCCGCGCACGCAGGAAGAACTCGCCCGCTCGCTCCAGGCCGACTACAAGCGCATGGGCGAGGTGCTGAAGTCGATCGACTTCAAGGCCGAGTAACCGTCACGACGGCGCGCCCTCTTCAGGGCGCGTCGACCTTCTGCCAGCCTTCGCCCGGATCGAAGCGCGTCATGTCGCGCGCGATCGCGTCGGTGCGCGGGCCCAGGTTGCGCTGGTAGAGCTGGCCGTCGTGGCTCACCATGAAGCTCATGATGCCGGTCTCGCCGTAGTGCAGCGGCCAGGCGACGAGCGCGAAGCCGGCGCGCATGCGCTTGCCGATCACGTAGCTGTAGGCACCGCCCTTGGCGCTCGGGCCCTGGGCCTTCAGGATCTTGTAGTGGTAGCCGTGGTAGCCCTCGCCGGGGCGCCCCGTGGCGTAGATGGGACCGAGCGGGCTCTCGGGCTCGCCGGCCTTGGTGGGCCAGTACAGGCCGTCGTGCTTGCCGGGCGAGCTGCCGAACTTGTCGGCGTACTCCAGCACGCCGTTGTTGTCGCGGTCCACCGAGGCGTACTCGCGCTGCGCGTCGTAGTAGGCCATCACCGCGCGCATGGCCGACAGCTCGTTGCGGCCGATGCGCCGCGTCTCCATCAGGTCCTTGCCGGCACGCGGGTCGAAGTGCCAGCCGGCCGGCCCCTTCACGATCGGGATGGGCAGCGTCCAGCCGTCCTTGCCCGCGCCCAGGAAGGCGCGGTCGCTGCCGTCGGTCACGACGCTGTGGCCCTTGGACCAGTCCTCCAGGAAGGCGTAGATGTCCTCCTTGTCGATCTCGCTGGTGGGCACGAAGCGCTTCCAGTCGGCACCCAGCACGGTGCGCAGGGCGGCCTCGTCGTTGTTCACGATGGCATCGAAGAAGGCTTGCGAGGCGGCCTCGGCGCTGGGGTAGTTCTGCTGCGCCGACGCGGGTGCGGAGAAGCCCAGGGCCAGCGCGACGACGGTCGCGGCGGCCAGGGCGTGGATGCGGTAGTGCGTGCTTTGCATGGTGCTGTGACCCTCCGGTGTTGATTGCTGAGGTGGATGGGGTTGCGCCGGTTCGCGCATCAGCGCCGTCCGCCCCCGCGGCCACCACCGCCACCACCACCGCCGCGGCCACCGCCGCCGCCGCTGAAGCCGCCACCGCCGCGGCCGCCGCCACCGACGCTGGCGCCGCCACCCCCGCGGCTGCCGCCAGAGAAACCGCCACCGCCATGCTGGCCGCCGCCCATCGACTGGCGGCTGGCATTGCCGCGGTCGAAGCTCTGGCGCTCGGCAGCGCCGTTGCCGGCACCGCGGAAGGCGTTGTCGCTGCTGCGGTTCTGCACCTGGTGCGCGCCGCCGCCGGCGCTGCCCCGATCGAATCCGCCGCCGCCGGCACGGTCACCACCGGCGCCGCCACGATTCCCAGCGCCGCCACGATCACCGGCACCGCCACGGTCGCCGGCACCACCGCGGTCGCCAGCGCGATCGCCTGCGCCGGCGCGGTCGCCGGCCCGGTCACCCGCGCCCGCCCGGTCGCCTGCGCGGTCGTTGCCGCGATTGCCGGTGCGGTCGGCCGCCTGGTTGGCCCGGTCGCGCGTGGCCGGGTCGTTGCGCAGGCGGTCACGCTCCTGGCCCGGGTCCATGCCGCGGTCGCGCAGGGCACCCTCGGCACGCTGGCGCTCGGCATCGCGGCCGGCGTTGTCGCGGCCCCGGAAGTCGTTACGGCTGGCCGGGTCGCCGCCGTTGCGGTTGCCGAAGCGCTGCTGGCTGGCCTGGTCGCGGTAGGGCACGCCCTTGCGGTTGGCCGCGTTGTGCTGGAACTTGTTCTGGTTGGCCGAGATCTGGCGGTTGGTGTTGATGCTGTTGTAGCGGTTGGTGTTGATGTTCACGTCGCCGCCGCCCCAGTTGCAGCCGCCCCACAGTGCGCCCACCGCCGCCACGCCCACGCCGAAGGCGATGCCGGTGGCCAGTGCCGCACCCGGATACCAGCCCGCATAGGGCGGGTAGTAGTAGGGCGGGTAGGCCGGATAGGGCCAGGCGCCGTAGACCACCGTCGGGTTGTAGGCCGGCACGTAGACCGTCTGCGGGTTGGTGGGCTCGATCTTGATGACGGTCTGCTGCGTCTGCGGCTCCTGCTCGACCGACACCGTCTGCTGCTCGTTGGTCTTGAGGCTGCCGTTCTGCTGCGCCTTGCCGCGCAGCCGCTGCGCGGAATCGAGCACGTCCTTGGACGAGGCGAGGAAGGCGTCGCCGAGGTTCTGCACCCAGTCGGGCTGGTCGCCCATCATCTGGATCACCTGCGGGAAGGCCACCAGGGACATCACGCTCGGGTCCCAGTCCTGGCTCTGCACCGCCTTCACGGCGGCATCGCCTTTCTGGTTGGGGTTGGCCTTGGACCACTTGGCGGCCTCGGCCACGTCGGCCGGGTAGGTGGAGGCCATCAGCACCTGGGACAGCAGCGAGTCCGGATACAGCGCGATGGGCGCCATCATCTGGTCGATCTGTTCCTTGCTGAAGGTCTGCTGCGCGAAGGCGAGCGACGAGCTGAACGCCATCACCGCCAACAGCATTCGAACGAACCGGGAAGCCAATCTGTACATGAAAGCTCCTTCAATGTTGTCCTGGCCTGCCGTTGATCGCGGCGGGCCGGGCGCATCCCCTGGGGCGCGGTTTCGCCCGGAGCATAACGGGGCAGCAAAACGGCCGCAATCGCGGCCGTTGTCATCTTGCGAAGGGGGCGCGGGCTCAGGCCCGGGGCGCCTGCGCGGCCAGCCCCGGCGCAGGCGCCGGCCCGGCGTGCGCCATGGCCTCGGGCCGTTGCGCGGTTTCGCGCGGGCGCAGAAGGAAGTGCGACAGCGCCGGGATCAGCAGCACCGCCCCCACCATGTTCCAAAGGAACATGAAGGCCAGCAGGATGCCCATGTCGGCCTGGAACTTGATGGGCGAGAGCGCCCAGGTCAGCACGCCCGCGGCCAGCGTCACGCCCACCAGCACCACCACCTTGCCGGTGAACTGCAGCGCGCTGCGGTAGGCGTCGGCCAGCGAGGCGCCGCTGCGCTGGCAGGCCAGCTGCACGCTCAGCAGATAAAGCGCGTAGTCCACGCCGATGCCCACGCCCAGCGCGATCACCGGCAGCGTGGCCACCTTCACGCCGATGCCCAGCGCCACCATCAGCGCCTCGCACAGCACCGAGGTGATGACCAGCGGCACCACCGCCACCACCACCGCACGCCAGGAGCGGAAGGTGATGAAGCACAGCAGCACCACCGCCGCGTAGACCAGCCACAGCATCTGCGTCCAGGCCTGCTTCACCACGATGTTGGTGGCCGCCTCGATGCCGGCGCTGCCGGCGGCCAGCAGGAAGCGGCGCTCGTCGCTGCCATGCGCGGCCGCGAACTCGCTGCTGGCCTGCACCACGCGGTCCAGCGTGGCGGCGCGGTGGTCCGACAGGTAGGCGATCACCGGCATCACCGAGCAGTCGGTGTTGAACAGCTCGGGGTTGTTCACGCTGGCCTGCTGCGCGCCGTAGTTCAGCACGTCCTGGTTGCGCGCGATGGTCAGCCACTTGGGGCTGCCGTCGTTGCTGCCGGCGGTGATCTGGCGCACCGCGTTGGCCAGCGACACCGTGGTCTGCACGCCGGGCACCTGCTGCAGCTGCCAGGCCAGTCGGTCGGCCTCCACCAGCGTCGGGTACTTCAGGCAGCCTTCCTTGCCGGTCTTCACGATCACCGCGAACACGTCGCTCGACAGGGCGTAGTGGCCGGTGATGTAGGCGTTGTCGCGGTTGTAGCGGGACTCGGGGCGCAGCTCGGGGGCGCCGGGGTCCAGGTCGCCGATCTGCAGGCGCGAGCTGGTGGCCAGGCCCAGGCCCAGCAGCAGCGCGGCCGCGGCCACGATGAGCAGGGCGGGCCGGCGCGCGGTGAAGCCGGCGAGCACCGCGTAGGCGCGGCTGGCGCCGCCGCCGTCCTGCTCGGCGCGCAGGCTGCGCTGTGCGGCCGCATCGCTCACCCCCAGGTAGGACAGCAGCACCGGCAGCAGGATCAGGTTGGTGACGATGAGCACCGCCACGCCGATGCTCGCCGTGAGCGCCAGCTGCTGGATCACCGGGATGTCGATCACCATCAGCACCGCGAAGCCCACCGCGTCGGCCACCAGCGCCGTGAGGCCCGCGAGGAACAGGCGCCGGAAGGTCAGGCGCGCCGCCACCAGCCGGTGCGCACCGCGCCCGATGTCCTGCATGATGCCGTTCATCTTCTGCGCGCCATGGCTCACGCCGATGGCGAACACCAGGAAGGGCACGAGGATCGAGTACGGGTCCAGCTCGCCGCCACCCGCGGCCACCAGGCCCAGCTGCCAGACCACCGCCACCAGCGAGCAGCCCACCACCAGCGCCGTGCTGCGCAGGCAGCGCGTGTAGAAGTAGATGAAGAGCGTGGCCACCGCGGCGGCCAGCGCGAAGTACAGCGCCACCTGGTGCAGCCCGTCGATCAGGTCGCCCACGAGCTTGGCGAAGCCCACCGCGTGGATGCCGATGGCGTCGCTCTCGTATTTCGAGCGCATCTGCTCGATGGTGTGCGAGAGGCTGCGGTAGTCCACGCGCGCGCCGGTGGCCGCGTCCTGGTTCAGCAGGGGCACGACGATCATGCTGGACTTCTCGTCCTTGCCCACCAGGCTGCCCACCAGGTTGGCGCGCGCGATGTTGGCGCGCAGCTGCTCGATGGCGGCGGGCGAGCCGTCGTAGTTGTCGGGCATCACCGGGCCGCCGCGGAAGCCCTCTTCGGTCACCTCGGTCCAGCGCACGGCCGGCGTCCACAGCGACTTCATCCAGGCGCGGTCCACGCCCGGCGTGAGGAAGAGCTCGTCCTGCATCTTCTTGAGCGTGGCGAGGTAGGCCGGGTCGCTGATGTCGCCCTTCTTGTTCTCCACCACGATGCGCAGCACGTCGCCCATGCCGCGCAGGTCGGCGCGGTGCTCCAGGTAGTTCTGGATGTAGGGGTGGCCCTTGGGGATCATCTTCTCGAAGCTGGCGTTGAAGGCCAGCTTCGAGGCGGCCAGCCAGCCGAGCACCACGGTGGCCAGCAGGCACAGCGCGATGACGATGCGCCGGTTGTTGAAGGTCAGGCGCTCCAGCCGCGAGCCCGAGTGGGGATCGAAATGCTCGAGCGACGCCGGCGCGGCCGCGTCGCCGCGCGCGTTGGAAATGGGGGTCATTGGAGTCTCCCTGCCCGAAGTCTTCAGGGCAGTTGAAGTGATCGGGTGCCGCGCGGGCCGCCCACGATGAGCTGGCCGGCGGCAGGCGCCGCCACGGCGGCGGCAGGCAGGCTGCCCTGCATGGGCAGCACGGAGAAGCTGGCGCCGTCGTCGCGGCTGGCCAGCACGTGGCCCGCCTGGCTCACCAGCAGGATGCGGCCGTCGGCGCTCTGCGTGCCGGCCGTGAGGCCCACCGGGACGTTGGTGGGCGTGGCCTTCCAGCTGCGGCCCGCGTCGGTGCTGCGCAGCACCGTGCCGCGCAGGCCGTAGGCGATCAGTGCGCGCTCGTTGCCGGTCAGGCCGAAGAGCGTGCCCTGGTAGGGAACTTCGATGGCGCGAAAGCGCGTGTCGCCGGCGGCGCGCTTGAGCAGCAGGCCCTGCTCGCCAACGGCGTAGAGGTCGGCGCCGATGCCGCGCAGCGCGTAAAGGTGCAGCGCCTTGGGGTTGTCCATCTGGTGCATCACCGGCGTCCAGTGCGCACCGCCGTCGGTGGTGTGCAGGGCCAGGCCGAAGGCGCCGACCACGTAGCCTTCCTTGGCATCGCGGAACCAGACGTCGAGCCAGGGGTTCTGCGTGCCTTGCTCGGCAATGCGCGCCGCCTCGCCCTGCAGGCGCTGGGCCTCCTTGGCGTCCCCTGCGGCGATGGCCGCGGCCTCGCGGTCGTAGAAGGCCTGGATCACCTTGGCGGCCTGCAAGCCGTCGTACTGCACGCGCCAGCTCTGGCCGGCGTCCTCGCTGTGCAGCACCACGCCGTCGTGGCCCACGGCCCAGGCCTGGCGCGCGTCGGGAAAGCTCACGGCCACCAGGTCGGAGCTCACCGGCACCTCGGCCTGGCGCCAGCGCTGGCCGGCGTCGTCCGAGTAGAGGATGTGGCCGCGCTGCCCCACCGCCAGCGTGCGCTGGCCCTGGCTGGCCATGCCGTTGACCAGGGCCTGCGGCGCCAGGGGGCTCTGCAGCGAGGGCGTGTCCAGCACGTCGCGCCAGCCGCCGGAGGCCGAGGCGGCCGCCCACGCGCCACCCCACAGCAGCAGGGCCGAGGCGATGGTCATCGCCAGGGCGTCGAGCTTCTTGAATTTCGCGGACATGGCGCGTCTCCCTGTTCTTCTGGTTGTCGTGCGCGTCAGCGCACGCCGGCGCCGGCCAGCGAGTCGGCCGTCCACTCGCGGTCGGGCAGCGCCTTGGTGTGGCGCAGGCCGCCGGTCTCTGCGATGTAGCCGGTCAGCGAATAGACGCCCGAGACGAAGTCGTAGTGGCCGAACATGTCGGTGTAGGGGGCAGGCAGGTCGTAGCTGGGCGCCATGTAGGCGAAGCCCGAGCGGTACAGCTGGCCGCGTGCGTCGTAGTTGTCGGAGGCCAGGGCCGCCCACGAGTCCTCGTCCAGGTAGAAGCGGCGCTTGCTGTAGACGTGGCGCTTGCCCTCGCGCAGCGTGGCGTCGACCACCCACACGCGGTGCAGTTCCCAGCGCACCAGGTCCGGGTTCAGGTGCTTGGCCTGCAGCAGGTCGTCCTGCTTGGACTGGTACACGGCGCCGTAGGCGTTGTAGGGAACGATCATTTCCTTCTTGCCCACCAGCTTGAAGTCGAAGCGGTCCATCGAGCCGTTGAAGATGAAGGTGTCGTCGAAGGTGGTGGCGCCGGCGGTGCCGGGGTTGGGCGTGTCGAAGGACAGGTCGGGCGCGACCTTCACGCGGCGCTGGCCGGGCAGGTAGGTCCAGGCGCGGCGGTCCTTGCTGCCGATGTCCAGCGGGTCCACCAGCAGCAGGGCCTCGCCGGCGCGGCGCGCCGGGCCGGTGTAGGTCAGCTTGATGCGCCAGTAGGTGTCGGCGTCCTTGCGCGCGGTGTCCCAGAAGGGGAAGTCCTGCACGCTGGTGCCCTCGGTGGCCAGTGCCGGGCGGCCGCTGGCATCGACGTTGATGTTGCGGTACTTGGCCTCGTAGCTGGCGCCGTTGAAGCGCACCAGGTGGTTCCACATCGCCTCGTAGCCGTCCTTGGGGATCGGGAAGGGGAAGCCCGCGTGCACGCCTTCGATCGAGCGGCCGCCGTTGGTGGTCTTGGCGCTCACCGCGGCCGCGGCGGTGTTGTCGGTCACGAACTTGGGGAAGGCCACGCTGCGGTGCGTGGGGTACACGTCGACGCGGAAGCTCGGATGCTTCTGCAGCAGCGCCTTGGTGCCGTCGGTGAGCTGCTCGCCGTACTGCGCCATGTTGCCGGCGTTGATCGACACGCGCGGCTTCTCGCCCGCGAAGGGGTCGGGGCGGATGCCGTCGCCGGCCTTGTAGCCGGCCGGTGCCTTGGTGCCGCCGGTGTAGGCGGGGATGGTGCCGTCCTTGTTGGCGGCCTTCTCGGCGCCCACGGCGGTGAGCGTGGTGCCCAGGGCCTTGGCCTCGTCGGCGGTGACGGCGGCCTGCGCCGCCAGGCTGGCGCAGGCGGCCAGGGTGGCCATGGCGATGCGCGAGGTGATGAACGTCGTCTTCATGATGGGAATCCTTAGAAGGTGGTCTTGAAGGTCAGGCTGACGAAGCCGCGGTCCTTGAGCAGCGTCGTGAAGCCGTTCTGGGTGGTGACGGCCGTGCCGTTGTCACGGTAGTGGCCGAGGTAGTCGATGTATTTCAGGTCGAAGCGATACTTCTGCTGCACGTCCACGCCCAGGCCCACGCTGTAGTTGCCGTTGCCCTGGTTGCCGCCGAAGATCGTTGCGGCGTTGCCCTTCAGGCCGATCGCATAGCTGAGCGGCGCATACAGGTCGATGCCGGGCCACACCTGGAACCAGGTGGGCGTGAAGGAGAAGCCAGCGCCGAAGTAGTCCTTGGTGGTGCAGCCGTCCCACTTGTCGCGGCCGGCGCAGGCGGCGAAGCCTTCTGCGTAGAAGAGGTTCTGGCCGCTGGTGACCTTGTCCCAGCGCGACCAGGTCAGTTCCGCGGCCCAGGCTGCGGTGTCGAAGAGCGGCGTCTTCGGGACGATGCCCACGGCATTGAGCAGGCCGTGGAAGGTGTTGCCGCGCGGGCCCTTGGTCTCGCCCTGCGCCGGCAGGCCCGGGGCGATGCCCAGCACCGTGCTGTTCAGCGGCGTGTTGTGGCGGTAGGAGAGCTCGCTGCCGAAGCTGATGCCCGCGATGTTCTTCGTCAGGCTCACGCCGTACAGGTCGATGTCGTCCGTGTAGATGAGGTTGTAGCGGCTGGCGTTGCGCGCGGCCTGCGTGATGAAGGTCTGCGGCAGCTTGTCGGCGAAGTTGCGGTAGTAGAAGCCCAGCGTGCCGTCCAGCCAGTCGGGGCTCCAGCGCGCCGACACGCCGCCCTCGCCGCGCTGCTTGGGTTCGGAGGGGGTGCCGCGCGAGGCGAAGCCCAGCTGCTGCGACAGGAACTGGCGGTCCGGGCCGTTGAAGGCGAAGTCCACCGGGCCCAGGTAGGTGCCGCCTTCCGGATAGCGGTACGACTCCCACTCGAGCATGTACTGCGCCGCCACCGACAGGGTGTCGGTGATCTGCGCCTGGCCCGAGACCTGGTTGAGCGGACGGAACAGCTCCTTGGCTTCCACGCCCGGCGTGGCGAAGCCCTTCTGCAGGTCCAGCGGGTTCTGCGCGTAGGCGACGCTGTGCATGTTGCCGCCCAGGAACAGCGACTCGCCCCAGTACAGCGAATGGCGGCCCAGCTTGGCGTTGACCGGCACCTCGCCCAGGTCGAAGCCGCCGAACACGAAGGCGTCGAGCACCTCGCCCGAGGGGCCGTGATAGAAGCGCTGCGTGTAGTCGCTGTAGCGGTTGTTGATGTAGCTGGGGATGGCCGACAGCGGCAGGTTGGGGTTGCTGCGGCTCACGCTGCCATAGGCATCGTCGTACCAGCCGGCCGCGCTCACGCGCGCGCCCCAGCGCTTGCGCCAGCTCACGTCCAGCTCGGTCAGCAGGTCCAGGCGGTTGGCCACCGTCTGGCCCTTGTTGAAGCTGTAGGTGCCTTCGTCCGAGACGGCCGAGTTGCCGATCTTCGAGTCGCGGTTCTCGACGCGGTTGGCGTAGTTGTAGCGGACGGTGTTGTCCCAGCGCACCGACAGGTCGGGGTTGCCCGTGTCGAATTCGAATGCGCGAGCACTGCCGCAGGACAGTGCGAACAACAAGGCGGCGCCGGCAACGGCGGCAAGTTCAAAGGACGGGCGGGCGTTGGCGGCGGCCGTCTGGCGGTGGGGATGGTGCACGGGTCTCCTGCTTGTGGTTGGTTGGACATCCCCCGCCTGCGGGCGAAGGGGGACAGCAGGAATTCTCAAATCGGGACGCCCCGCGCTCCCCCTCCTTGGTGGAGGGGGGAGGGGGGCGGGAAAGCCTGGGGCCGCACGGCCCGTGCGAGGTGCGCGCCCAATGAAAAAGCGCCCCGCAGGGCGCTTTTCTCGATCAGGGAAGCAGGGAGCTCAGGCGCCGGCCTTGACCTTCAGCCGCCAGGCGTGCAGCAGCGGCTCGGTGTAGCCGCTGGGCTGCTCGATGCCCTTGAACACCAGGTCCTGCGCGGCCTGGTAGGCGGCGCTGGTCTTGAAGTTGCCGGCCATGTTCTTGTAGAGCGCGTCGCCCGCGTTCTGCTGGTCCACCACCGCGGCCATGCGCTCGAAGGTGGCGTTGACCTGCTCCTTGGTCACGATGCCGTGCAGCAGCCAGTTGGCGATGTGCTGGCTGGAGATGCGCAGCGTGGCGCGGTCTTCCATCAGGCCCACGTTGTGGATGTCGGGCACCTTGGAGCAGCCCACGCCCTGGTCGATCCAGCGCACCACGTAGCCCAGGATGCCCTGCACGTTGTTGTCCAGCTCGGCCTGCTTGTCCGCATCGCTCCAGTTGGGCGTGGCGGTGATCGGCGGCTGCAGCAGGTCGGCCAGGATGGCGTCGCGCTCGGCGTCGGCGTCGATCTTCTCCAGCTCCTGCTGCACCTGCGCCACGTTGACCTGGTGGTAGTGCAGCGCATGCAGCGTGGCGGCGGTGGGCGAGGGCACCCAGGCGGTGTTGGCGCCGGCCTTGGGGTGGGCGATCTTCTGCTTGAGCATGTCGGCCATCAGGTCGGGCATGGCCCACATGCCCTTGCCGATCTGCGCCTTGCCGCGCAGGCCGCAGGCCAGGCCGGTGAGCACGTTGCTGCGCTCGTAGGCGGCGATCCACCTGGTGCCCTTGATGTCGCCCTTGCGCAGCATCGGGCCGCCCTGCATGGCGGTGTGCATCTCGTCGCCGGTGCGGTCCAGGAAGCCGGTGTTGATGAAGGCCACGCGCGACGGTGCTGCCGCGATGCAGGCCTGCAGGTTCACGCTGGTGCGGCGCTCCTCGTCCATGATGCCCAGCTTCACGGTGTTGGCCGGCAGGCCCAGCACCTGCTCCACGCGGCCGAACAGCTCGTTGGCGAAGGCCACTTCGGCCGGACCGTGCATCTTCGGCTTGACGATGTAGATGCTGCCGGTGCGCGAGTTGCGGATGCCGTTGGCGCCCTTGCCCTGCAGGTCGTACATGGCGATGGCGGTGGTGATGACCGCGTCCATGATGCCTTCGGGGATCTCCTTGCCGCCGTCCCACAGGATGGCCGGGTTGGTCATCAGGTGGCCCACGTTGCGCACGAACATGAGCGAGCGGCCGTGCAGCTTGACCTCGCCCTTGCCGCTCGGTGCCGTGTAGACGCGGTCGGCGTTCAGGCGGCGGGTGAAGGTGCTGCCGCCCTTGGCCACTTCCTCGGTCAGCGTGCCTTGCTGGATGCCGAGCCAGTTGCTGTAAGCCAGCACCTTGTCTTCGGCGTCCACCACGGCCACCGAGTCTTCCAGGTCGAGGATGGTCGACAGCGCGGCCTCGAGCACCACGTCGCTCACGCCGGCGGCGTCGGACTTGCCGATGGGCGTGCTGCGGTCGATCTGGATGTCCAGGTGGATGCCGTTGTGCTTGAGCAGCACCGACGACGGATTGGCCGCATCGCCCTGGTAGCCGACGAAGGCCGACGGGTCCTTCAGGTGCGTGCTGCTGCTGTGCAGGGCGACGACCAGCTGGCCGTCCTTCACGCTGTAGCCGGTGGCGTCCTTGTGCGAGCCGTTGACCAGCGGCGCAGCCTGGTCGAGCACCTCGCGGGCGAAGGCGATGACCTTGGCGCCGCGCACCGGGTTGTAGCCCTTGCCCTTCTCGGCGCCGCCTTCTTCGGAGATGGCGTCGGTGCCGTAGAGCGCGTCGTACAGCGAGCCCCAGCGCGCGTTGGCGGCGTTGAGGGCGTAGCGGGCGTTCAGGATCGGCACCACCAGCTGCGGGCCGGCCTGCAGTGCGAGCTCGGCGTCCACGTTCTCGGTGGTGGCCTTGGCGCCCTTGGGATGCGGCTGCAGGTAGCCGATCTTTTCCAGGAAGGCGCGGTAGGCGGGCATGCCCTGGGCGCTGATCGGGCCAGGGTTGGCCTTGTGCCAGGCGTCCATCTCGGCCTGGAGGCGGTCGCGCTCGGCCAGCAGAGCGGCGTTCTTGGGCGCCAGATCGCTGACGATGGCGTCGAAGCCCTTCCAGAAATTCGCGCTGGAGATGCCGACGCCGGGGAGCACCTTCTCCTCGATGAAGCGATGCAGTTCGGTGGCCACTTGCAGGCCGTGGACGGTGGTGCGTTGGGTCATGGGACGGTCTTCCTGACTGAAGGTAGGCGGGGGCGCTCGGTGTGCAGCGGGCCCAGGGGCGGCGCTCTGCCACGGCTTGTGATCCCGGTACTTTATTTGATACCGGGCCGGGTATTAAGAGCCCCTGAAGTCAATGATTGATGACCAAATTGGGGGTAATCAGACCCGTCCGCTCAATTTTGCTGCTGCTTCGCGCACGGCCGGGATGGCGGCCGCGTCGTAGCGGTGCGCCGGCATGGTGAGGGTGACGGCGCCGGCCAGCGAGCCGTCGGCGTGGAAGGCCGGGGCGGATATTCCGGCCAGCTCCGGGTTTCGGTCGCCGACCCGGGCGCAGTAGCCCTGCGTGCGGATCTCTTCATAGAGCGCGCGGTCCCCGGCCGGCAAAGGGCCGGGCCCGAAGGCGATCAGCACCCGCGCGCCAGCGCCGCGGTCGGCCGGCAGCAGGTCGCCCGGGCGCACGTGGTCGCGCAGCACCTGGGGCGAATCGACACGGTAGAGGCACAGCCGCGCCCAGTCGGGCGTCTGGCCCGGCCGGGGCTGGCGCACGTGGTACGCCGCGCTTTCCCCGGTGGCGGCAACCAGGGCGTGAAGCACCGGCATCACCACCGCTTCGAGCGAGAAGGTGGCGGCGTAGAGGGAATGCAGCCGCGCCAGTTCCGGGCCCAGGCCGTAGCGGCCGTCGTCGCGGCGCTGCACCAGGCCGGCATGTTCCAGCGAGGCCAGCAGCCGCAGCACCGTGCTCTTGTAAAGCTGCGTGCGCTGGGCGAATTCGGCGAGGGACAGGCCGTCGTCGCCGGCCCGGTAGGCGGCCAGCAGGCTCAGGGCGCGGTCCACCGCCGCCGTACCGCCCGGGGCGGCATGGCGGTCGGAGGCGGATTCGATGCGGGATTTGCGGGGCATGTGAAGCAGCCTTGCCTTGACAGTGGGGTGAGCAGAACCGAAAATTCTGACTGTCGGAATGACATTCTATTAGATAGAACGCATCCGGCAATCCCCTTCCCCATCCAGAAAGTCCATGTCCCAGGTGCTCATCAGCGAAGTGGGTCCGCGCGACGGCCTGCAATCGGTTCAGGCCACCATGCCCACGGCCGACAAGCTGCGCTGGATCGACGCCCTGCACGCGGCCGGCGTGCGCGAGATCGAGGTGGCCTCCTTCGTGCCGACCCGGCTGCTGCCGCAGATGGCCGATGCCGCCGAAGTCGTGCGCCATGCCATCACCCTGCCGGGCCTGGCCGTGATGGCGCTGGTGCCCAACCGAAAGGGCGCGCAGGCCGCGCTCGATGCGGGCGTGCACAAGCTCACCATGCCGGTGTCGGCCAGCCAGGCGCACTCGCTGGCCAACGTGCGCAAGACGCCGGCGGAAATGGTCGAGGAAGTGCGCGCCATCTCCGACCTGCGCCGGGCGGTGGCGCCGCAGGTGCGCCTGGAGGCCGGCATCTCCACCGCCTTCGGCTGCACCCTGCAGGGCCTGGTGCCCGAAGACGAGGTGATCCGCCTCGCGGTGCAATGCGTGGAGGCCGGCGCGGACGACGTGGGCCTCTCGGACACGGTGGGCTATGCCAACCCGGCGCAGGTGCGGCGGCTCTTCCGCCGGCTGCGCGCCGAGATCGGCGAGCATGCGGGCGCCGCCCACATGCACAACACGCGCGGCCTGGGCATCGCCAACTGCCTGGCGGCCTTCGACGAAGGCGTGCGCACCTTCGATTCGTCGCTGGGCGGCCTGGGCGGCTGCCCCTACGCGCCCGGCGCTTCCGGCAACGTGGTCACCGAGGACCTGGTGTTCATGTTCGAGGCCATGGGCGTCGCCACCGGCATCGATCTGGACAAGCTCGTGGCCGCGCGCGCACCCCTGGCAGCCGGGCTTCCCGGCGAGCCGGTCTACGGCATGACGGCCGAGGCGGGCCTTCCCAAGGGCTTCGCGCCCACCACCCCATTACATACATGAGTCAAGAGCAATCCGCCAACGCGTCCGCTGCGCCCCTGCCCTACGCCGGCGTGCGCGTCGTCGAGTTCACCCACATGGTGATGGGCCCCACCTGCGGCCTGCTGCTGGGCGACCTGGGCGCGGAGGTGATCAAGGTCGAGCCCATCGAGGGTGACAGCACGCGCCGCCTGCTGGGCTCGGGCGCGGGCTTCTTCCCCACCTTCAACCGCAACAAGAAGAGCATCGCGCTGGACCTGAAGAAGCCCGAGGGCATCGAGGCCGCGCTGCGCCTCGTCGCCAGCGCGGACATCGTCAGCGAGAACTTCAAGCCCGGCACGATGAAGAAGCTGGGGCTGGACTACGAGACGCTCAGCCGCCTGGACCCGCGGCTCATCTACGTGAGCCACAAGGGCTTCCTGCCCGGCCCCTACGACCACCGCACCGCGCTGGACGAGGTGGTGCAGATGATGGGCGGCCTGGCCTACATGACCGGCCGCCAGGGCGACCCGCTGCGCGCCGGCACCAGCGTGAACGACATCATGGGCGGCATGTTCGGCGCGATCGGCGCCATGGCCGCGCTGCGCCAGCGCGAGATCACCGGCAAGGGCTGCGAGGTGCAGGCGGCCCTGTTCGAGAACAACGTGTTCCTGGTGGCGCAGCACATGATGCAGTTCGCCGCCACCGGCAAGGCCGCCGACCCCATGCCCAGCCGCATCTCGGCCTGGGGCATCTACGACGTGTTCACCGTCAAGGACGGCGAGCAGATCTTCCTGGCGGTGGTCAGCGACCGGCAGTGGGCCGTGTTCTGCCAGGCCTTCGAGCTGATGGACCTGCATGCCGACCCACGCCTGGCCACCAACAACGACCGGGTGCGCGCCCGCGAATGGATGATGCCGATGCTGCGTTCGCGCCTGGCCGAGCGCAGCGCTGCCGAGCTGGCCGCGCTCTTCGAGGCCAACGAGCTGCCCTTTGCGCCCATCACCAAGCCGCAGGCGCTGTTCGACGACCCGCACCTCAACGCCACCGGCGGCCTGGCACCGGTGCGCATGAACGACGGCAGCACGTCCAAGGTGCCGCTGATGCCTTTCACGCTGGGCGGCGAGCGGCCCGGCATCCGCCTGCAGCCGCCGCGCCTGAACGAGCAGGGCGCGCAGCTGCTGCGCGAGGCGGGCTACAGCGACGCGCAGATCGAGGCGCTCGTCGCCCAGGGCATCACCGCGCCGGCGCCCTGAAGGCGGACGGGCCGGGCGGCTCGGGATAATCGCGCCCGATGGACCGCCTCAAGCAGCTCGAATCCTTCGTCGCCATCGCCACCCGCGGCAGCCTCACCGCGGCCGCCAAGGCCGAGGGCGTGGCGCCGGCGATCATGGGCCGCCGTCTCGATGCGCTGGAAGAGCGCCTGGGCGTGAAGCTGCTGGTGCGCACCACGCGGCGCATCACCCTCACGCACGAAGGCAGCGCCTTCCTGGAAGACTGCCAGCGCCTGCTGGTCGAGCTGGCCAACGCCGAGGCCAGCGTGAGCGCCGGCGGGGTCAAGGCCAGCGGCCACCTGCGGGTGACGGCGCCGGCCGGCTTCGGGCGCCGGCACGTGGCGCCGCTGGTGCCGCGCTTCCATGCCATGCACCCGGAGGTGACCATCTCGCTGAACCTCAGCGACCGGGTGATCGACGTGGCCGGCGAGAGCTTCGACTGCGCGGTGCGCGTGGGCGACCTGCCCGACTCCTCGCTGGTGAGCATGCGCCTGGCGGACAACCGGCGCCGCTGCGTGGCCACGCCGGCCTTCCTGCGCCGCCATGGCACGCCCCGGCATCCCAGCGACCTGACGCGCTTCGCCTGCCTGACCTTGTCGAGCGACGCCTCGCAGACCCGGGGCTGGGCGTTCCGCGTTCCCCTTGGCGACGCCGGCGCAGGCGACTACGAGGTGATCCACCTCAAGCCCACCGGCCCGCTGGACTGCTCCGATGGCCAGGTCTTGCACGACTGGTGCCTGGCCGGCCACGGCATCGCCTGGCGCAGCACCTGGGAGGTGGAGGCGGAGATCGACGCCGGCCTGCTGGTGCCGGTGCTCGACGAGTTCGCCGCACCGCCCAACGGCATCTACGCCGTGTTCCCGCAGCGCAAGCACCTGCCGCTGCGGGTGCGTCTCTGGCTGGATTTCCTCAAGAGCGAATATGGCCGGCCGGAGTACTGGGGCGGCACAATCGCGCCGGCCGCCACGCCATCGAACCCATCTTCTGCAACAACAAGAAAGCGCACCCGATGACACTCGAAGCCATCCTGGCCTACGTCCACTTCCTGGCCATCCTGACCATGGTCGTCTTCATCTCCAGCGAGGCGGCGCTGTGCCGGATCGAGTGGATGAACGAGAAGGTGGTGGAGCGCCTGGCCCGCGTCGACGCGATCTACGGCATGGCCGCGATCCTGGTGCTGGCCACCGGCATCGCGCGCACCATCTGGGGCGTGAAGGGCTCGGGCTGGTACTGGACCAACCCGCTGCTACACGTCAAGCTCACGCTCTTCATCATCGTCGGGCTGATCTCGATCTTCCCCACCATCACCTACATCCGCTGGCGCAGGCAACTGCGCGAGAACAAGTCGCTGCCGTCCGCGGCCGAGGTGCGCAAGACGCGCCGGCTGGTGATGATCCAGGCGCACATCCTGGTGGTGATCCCGCTCTTCGCGGTGTTCCTGGCGCGCGGCTTCGGCAAGTAGGCATGAAAAAGGCCCGCATGGCGGGCCTTTCCTTTGGCGGGGAGCGGCGCCGGGGCTCAGCCTTTGGCGTCCGCCTCGCACTTCTTCATGAAGCTGGTCTTGGCCGCGCCGGCAAGGGCCTTGCCGTTCTTGTCGATCGCCTTGGTCTCGCAGGCCGCCGCCGCGGCGGTGTCCTTCTCGCACTTCTTCACGAAGCTGGTCTTGGCGGCGCCGGCCAGCGGCTTGCCGTTCTTGTCGACCGCCTTGGCGTCGCAACTGTCCGCCGCGTGCGCGGAGCCCATGGCCACGAAGGCCGCGATGGCGAAGAGGGGAAAGAGCTTTTTCATCAGTTGTGTCCTCGAGGGGTGGGTTTGCAAAAAAAGCTGGCCCCGGGCGGGGTTGCCCATCCTAACGGCCTGGGCGGGCCCGCGGATGACCGCTGGATGAGGGCGGAACCCACCCCCCGATAAAATCCGCGGATGCTATTGGTCAAACAGGAGCTGCTCGCCGCGCTGGCGGACACGCTCGAATCCTTCTCGCCTGGCGCCGGTGCCAAGGCGGCCTTCGAATCGCCCAAGGTGGCCGCGCACGGCGACTACGCCTGCACGGCCGCCATGCAGCTGGCCAAGCCGCTGGGGCGCAAGCCGCGCGAGCTGGCCCAGGAAATCAGCGACGCGCTGCTCGGGACGCCGGCCTACCAGCAGTGGGTCGACGCCATCGAGATCGCCGGTCCGGGCTTCCTCAACATCCGCCTGAAGACCGCCGCCAAGCAGCAGGTGGTTCGCGAGGTGCTGGCCGCCGGTGCCGGCTTCGGACGCCAGCCGGCGCCCGCCGAAGCCGAGCGCGTGCTGGTCGAGTTCGTCTCGGCCAACCCCACCGGCCCGCTGCACGTGGGGCACGGCCGCCAGGCGGCGCTGGGCGACGCCATCTGCAACCTGCTGGAGACGCAGGGCAAGTCGGTGTATCGCGAGTTCTATTACAACGACGCGGGCGTGCAGATCCAGACCCTGGCCAACAGCACCCAGCTGCGCGCCAAGGGCCTCAAGCCGGGCGACGCCGGCTGGCCCGAGGCGGCCTACAACGGCGACTACATCGACGACATCGCCAAGGATTTCGTGGTCAAGGCCACGGTGAGCTCGGACGACCGCGAGTACACCGCCAGCGGCGACATCGAGGACCTGGACTCCATCCGCCAGTTCGCCGTGGCCTACCTGCGCCACGAGCAGGACCTGGACCTCAAGGCCTTCAACGTCCGCTTCGACAACTACTACCTCGAATCCAGCCTCTACACCAGCGGCCGGGTCGCGGACGCGGTCAAGAAGCTGGTGGACGCCGGCAAGACCTACGAGCAGGACGGCGCCCTGTGGCTGAAGTCGACCGACTACGGCGACGACAAGGACCGCGTGATGCGCAAGTCCGACGGCAGCTTCACCTACTTCGTGCCCGACGTGGCCTATCACATCGCCAAGTGGGAGCGCGGCTTCCACAAGGTGGTGAACATCCAGGGCACCGACCACCACGGCACCATCGCCCGCGTGCGCGCCGGCCTGCAGGCCGCCGGCGTGGGCATTCCGGCCGGCTACCCCGACTACGTGCTGCACACCATGGTGCGCGTGGTGCGCGGCGGCGAGGAAGTGAAGATCAGCAAGCGCGCCGGCAGCTACGTCACGCTGCGCGACCTGATCGAGTGGACCAGCACCGACGCCGTGCGCTTCTTCCTGCTCAGCCGCAAGCCCGACACCGAGTACACCTTCGACATCGACCTGGCGCTGGCGCAGAACAACGACAACCCGGTCTACTACGTGCAGTACGCCCATGCCCGCATCTGCTCGGTGCTGGCGGCCTGGGGCGGCGACGAGACGATCCTCGAGGACGCCGACCTGTCGGCGCTGGAAAGCCCCGCCGCGCAGTCCCTGATGCTGATGCTGGCCAAGTACCCGGCCATGCTCACCGGCGCGGCCGCCGACTTCGCGCCGCACGACGTCACCTTCTACCTGCGCGAGCTGGCCGCCAGCTACCACAGCTACTACGACGCCGAGCGCATCCTGGTGGACGACGAAAAAACGAAGCTCGCGCGCCTGGCCCTGGTCGCCGCCACCGCGCAGGTGCTGCACAATGGCCTGGCGGTGCTCGGTGTGAGCGCGCCGCGCAAGATGTAAGTGAAACGTAGATGGCGAAGACCAAGAAATCCAGACAAGGTGGCAACACCTTCATCGGCCTGATCATCGGCATCGTGATCGGCCTGGGCGCCGCGCTCGGCATCGCGGTCTATGTGACCAAGGTGCCGATCCCCTTCGTCTCCAAGACGCAGCGCAACACGGCCGAGCAGGACGAGGCCGAGGCCCGCCGCAACAAGGACTGGGACCCGAATGCCCCGCTGGCCGGCAAGGCCGGCGCCGCCAAGCCGCCGGCGCCGCCCGCCGCAGCCGCGGGCAACACGGGGGCGAGCGCCAGCGGCCCCATCGCCGGCGTCACCCCGTCCACCAGCCCGCCGGTGCCGGTGGTCGTGCCGCCCAAGGGCAAGGGCGCCTCGCCCTCGGGCGTCAGCCCGGATTCGGACGACCCGATCGGCGACCTGGCGCGCGCCCGCTCTGGCGGCGGCACCAACGTGGCCTCCGCCGCGCCTTCGGCCAACACGCCCGACCCCTTCATCTACTTCGTCCAGGCCGGCGCCTACCGCAGCACGGAAGACGCCGAGGCGCAGCGCGCCAAGCTCTCCCTCATGGGCGTGGAAGCCAAGGTCACCGAGCGCGAGCAGGCCGGCCGCACCGTCTACCGGGTGCGCGCAGGCCCGTTCTCGAAAAAGGACGACGCCGACCGCCTGAAGGAGCGGCTGGACGGCAGCGGCCTCGAAACCGCCCTGGTCCGCGTCCAGCGCTAACCCCCTTTCCCGCCGGGTGCGCGAGGAACTTCGCGTCCCCGGCAGGCTCTGTCAGCCGCACAGGAGAAACATTCCAAATGAAACGTCGTGATTTTTCGCTGGCCGCCGCATCCGTCGGATTGGCGCCTTTCGTTGCCAGCACCGCCGCCCATGCCCAGGCCTCTTTCAAGGCCGGCACCGACTACATCGCCCTGCGCAAGCCCGCGCCGGTCGACGCGCCGGCCGGCAAGGTCGAGGTGGTCGAGTTCTTCTCGTACAACTGCCCGCACTGCGCCGAGTTCGAGCCCCAGCTCGAGGCCTGGATCAAGAAGCTGCCGCCCCACGTGGCCTTCAAGCGCATCCCGGTGGCCTTCGTCGGCAACGACGTGGAAAGCAAGCAGCGCCTGTACTACACGTTGGAGGCCCTGGGCAAGGTCGACGAGTTCCAGAACAAGATCTTCCAGCTCATCCACAAGCAGCGCCAGCCGCTGTTCGGCGACGCCGCCATCCTGGACTGGGCCGGCAAGCAGCCCGGCATCGACGGCGCGAAGTTCGCCGAGATGTACAAGTCCTTCACCGTCTCCGGCAAGGTCAAGCGCGCCACCCAGCTGCAGAACGACTACCAGGTCGGCGGCGTGCCGGCGCTGGGCGTGGCCGGCCGCTACTACGTGGACGGCGAAACGGCGCGCAGCATGGACCGCGCCCTCCAGATCACCGATTTCCTGATCGGCGAGGCCCGCAAGGGCTGATCCGGCCACCCGCCCGGCGGCACCGTCCGGCGGCTGAAACAAAGAGCCCGCCCTGGCGGGCTTTTTTCATCGGGGTCTTTGACATTTGCCCCCTACAATGGGCTTCAGCAAGTTTCGTGCCCTATGACTTTTTCCTTTGCATCCACGCGTCTGGCCCGGCCCCTTCGCCGGGTGGCCGGCGCGGCGCTCGGCGCCCTCCTGGTCTTCGGCGCCGCCGGCCTCGCCCAGGCCGAAAAGGCCGATCGCGAGAAGCCCATGAACATCGAGGCCGATGCCATGCGCTATGACGACCTCAAGCAGGAGAGCGTGTTCACCGGCAACGTGGTGGTGACCAAGGGCACCATCGTCATCCGGGGCGCGCGCATCGACGTCCGGCAGGACCCGGAGGGCTACCAGTACGGCGTGGTCACCGCGGCGCCCGGCAAGCTGGCCTATTACAAGCAGAAGCGCGACGGCGCCCCCGGCAGCGACGAGTGGGTCGAGGGCGAGTCCGACGTCATCGAGTACGACAGCCGCGCCGACAACGTGAAGTTCATCCGCAATGCCGTGATGCGCCGGCTGGTGAACGGCAAGGTCAACGACCAGACCACCGGCCCCCTGATCGTCTACGACCAGAGCAAGGACACCTTCAGCGTGGAGGGCAGTCCGCCGGCCCCTGGCAGCACCGCTGCCGGTGGTGGGCGCGTGCGCGCCATCCTCACGCCCCAACCGGGCGCCAATGCGCCCGGGCAGAAGCCCGCGGCGCCCGCGCCGGCGCCCGGCAAGGGACTTCGGCCGAGCACCACGCTGGGCGGCGAGGGCGGCAAATGATCGACCGCGCAGGCACCGATTTCGAACCCACCGGCAGCGGCCGCAACGGCAGCAGCCGCCTGCAGGCCCGTGGCCTGAAGAAGACCTACGGCAGCCGCACGGTGGTCAAGGACGTCTCGCTGGATGTGCAGAAGGGCGAAGTGGTCGGCCTCTTGGGCCCCAACGGCGCCGGCAAGACCACCTCCTTCTACATGATCGTGGGCCTGGTGCGCGCCGACGACGGGCAGATCAGCATCGACGGCGAGCCCATCGAGCACATGCCCATCCACCGGCGATCGCGCATGGGGCTGAGCTACCTGCCGCAGGAAGCGTCCATCTTCCGCAAGCTCAACGTGGCCGACAACGTGCGCGCGGTGCTCGAGCTGCAGCGCGAGCCCGACGAGAAGGGGGCGATGCAGCCGCTGTCGAAGGCGCGCATCGAGGAACGCCTGGACGAGCTGCTGGCCGACCTGCGCGTGGACCACCTGCGCGACTCGCCAGCCCTGGCCCTCTCGGGCGGCGAGCGCCGCCGGGTGGAAATCGCCCGGGCCCTGGCCACGCAGCCGCGCTTCATCCTGCTGGACGAGCCCTTCGCCGGCATCGACCCGATCGCGGTGATCGAGATCCAGCGGATCATCAGCTACCTGAAGGAGCGCGGCATCGGCGTGCTCATCACCGACCACAACGTGCGCGAGACGCTGGGCATCTGCGACCACGCCTACATCATCAGCGACGGCCACGTGCTGGCGCAGGGCACGCCCACCGAGATCGTGGACAACGCCGACGTTCGCCGGGTCTACCTGGGCGAGCACTTCCGGATGTAGGGCGGGGCGCGAAGACATCCATGAAGCAAGGCCTGTCGCTGCGCGTCTCGCAGCATCTCGCGCTCACCCCCCAGCTGCAGCAGTCGATCCGCCTGCTGCAGCTGTCCACGCTGGAGTTGAGCCAGGAAGTCGAGCAGATGCTCGACGAGAACCCTTTCCTGGAGCGCACCGGCGACGAAGCCGCGCGCGAGGAGTTCGGCCTGGAGAGCGAGGACGCCACCGGCGCGCGCGACGTGCGCGACGAGGAGGCAGCCGGCCTGTCGGCCATGAACGGCGCCGACGGCGTGAGCACCATCGCCGCGCAGGACGCCGAGGTCACCGCGGCCGACGCGCCGCCGGAGTCGGCGGACACCGAGCCGGACTGGGAAGGCGACGGCACCATCGACGTCTCGCCCGACGACAGCGAGTGGGGCGGCGACGCACCGGCGCGCACCAACAACATCGACGAGGAGCGCGCCGACGCCACCGAGCTGGCGCGCAGCCAGGAGTCGCTGCAGGACTTCCTGCACCGGCAGGCCCTGGGCCTGCGGCTGTCGCCGGAAGACACCGCGGCGCTGCGCTTCCTGATCGAGTCGCTCAACGAGGACGGCTACCTGGAGGATTCGCTGCCCGCCCTGGCCTCGGGCCTGGCCGGCGACGACAACGACGAGTTCGACGAGCTGGTGCACCGCTTCCAGGTCGCCTTGGGCCTGCTGCAGAGCCTGGAGCCCGCGGGCGTGGGCGCGCGCGAACTGGGCGAGTGCCTGGCCATCCAGCTGCGCGGCATGGCGCACGAGGACGAGGAAGAAGACGAGGCCGAGGTGCGCAAGGTCGCGCTGGCCATCTGCAAGCAGCCGCTGAACCTGCTGGCGCGGCGTGACTTCAAGCGGCTGGCCACCCTCACCAAGAGCAGCGAGGACAAGGTCCGCGCCGCCATGCAGCTCATCGCCAGGCTGGAGCCCAAGCCGGGCCGCCGCTTCGTGAACGTGGAGCGCAACATCGTGGTGCCCGACGTGATCGTCTCGCGCGTGGGCGGGGGCGCCAACGTGAAGTTCCGCGTGCAGCTCAACCCCGACGTGATGCCGCGCCTGCGCGTGCACGACATCTACGCAGGCGCGCTCAAGGCGCACAAGGGCGAGGGCAGCCAGGCGCTGAGCCAGCGGCTGCAGGAGGCGCGCTGGTTCATCAAGAACATCCAGCAGCGCTTCGACACCATCCTGCGCGTCTCCAACGCCATCGTCGAGCGGCAGAAGAGCTTCTTCGTGCACGGCGAGCTGGCCATGCGCCCGCTGGTGCTGCGCGAGATCGCCGACGAGTTGGGCCTGCACGAATCCACCATCAGCCGCGTCACCACGGCCAAGTACATGTCCACGCCCTTCGGCACGGTGGAGCTCAAGTACTTCTTCGGCTCCGCGCTGGGCACCGAGACCGGCGGCAACGCGTCGAGCACCGCGGTGCGCGCGCTCATCAAGCAGTTCGTGGGCTCGGAAGACCTGAAGAAGCCGCTGTCGGACAGCCAGCTGTCGGACATGCTCAAGGAGCAGGGCATCGAGTGCGCGCGCCGCACCGTGGCCAAGTACCGCGAGGCGCTGCGCATCGCGCCGGCGAACCTGCGCAAGGCGCTGTAGGCGCCCGGTTCAGGCGGGCGCGCAGGCCGCCGCCAGCACGGCCCGCAGGGCCCCCGGCTGCACCGGCTTGCGCAGTGCATGCCAGCCGCGCTCGCGCGCCAGTGCGCTGGTGGCCTCGTCGATGTCGGCCGACACCAGCGCGATCGCCAGGCCCGGCTTCTGGTGCTGCAGGCGCTTGGCCAGCGTGACGCCGTCGGTGTGGCCGGGCAGGCGGATGTCGCACAGGGCCACATCCACGCCGTGCAGGCCCTCGGCGCCATCCGTCATCAGCTCGTCGGCGCTGGCATAGACGCGCGGCTGCGCGCTCCACTGGCGCAGGATGGCGACCAGGCCCTCCGCCACCACCGCGTTGTCCTCCACCACCAGCACCGACAAGCCGGGCCGCAGCGGCGCCTGCGGTGCCGTCGCGCCGGCGGCGCGGCCCTGCATGGTGGCAGGCGCCTGCGGCACCGCGCCCTCGGGCGCCGGTGGCAGGACGAAGGCGAACACCGAGCCGCGGCCCGGTGCCGAGCGCAGGGTGACCTGCGTGCCCAGGCGATGCGCCAGCCGGCGCACGATCGACAGGCCCAGGCCGTGCCCGCGCCGCAGGTTGCGCTCCAGGTTGCCCACCTGCTCGAAGTCCTGGAACACGCGCTCCTGGTCCTCGGCTGCGATGCCGATGCCGTTGTCGCGCACCTCGATGCACCAGCCCGCGCCGCGCCGGCGGCAGGCCACCAGCACGCGGCCGCGCAGCTGCGGCGAGAACTTGAGGGCGTTGTCCACCAGGTTGCCCACCATGCGGCGCAGCGCGACCGGGTCGGCCCAGGCCACGGCCTGGGCCGGGCAGCGCACCATCACCCGCTGGCCGTGGCCGGCCGGCCGTGCGAACTCGGCCAGCAATGGCGAAAGCGCGAGCGGCCCCGGGGCGAGCGGATCGGCCGCAGCTTCGATGCGGCCGATCTCCAGCAGCTGCTGGGTCAGGGCTTCCAGCGCGGCCTGCGCCTTGGCCAGGGCGAAGAGAGTGGCCTGCATGCGCGCTGCATCCGCGCCTTCGCACAGCTGCTGCTGCAGCACCTCGGCCTGCAGGCCGATGGCCATGACGGGCTGCCGCAGGTCGTGGTTGGCGGCCGAGAAGAAGCGCAGCCGCTCCGCCTGCGCCTGCTGCGCCGCCTGCAGGCCGGCCAGGGCCTGCGCACGCAGCGTGCTCTCGCTGTGGCGCTGGCCGATGGAATCCTCCAGCTTGCGCGAGCGCTCGGCCACCAGCCTCCACATCACCACCAGCAGGGCCACGCCCAGGGCAGCGAGCGCCTTCATCGGCGGCGTACCGAAGACCAGGCCCATCACGATGATCGGCGCCAGCAGCAGGCAGATGCCCATCTGCATGGTTCGCGCGACATAGGAGGCCGAGAAGGCCGACGACAGCGTCATGCCGAGCATGACCATGGCCAGCAGCAGCTGCACCAGCGTGTCGCTCGGATGGAACAGCAGGATGCCCGCCAGCCCCTGCGTGCCCTCGTACGCGGCGATGCGCAGGGTGTGGATGCGCAGCTGGGCCGGGACTTGCGCCGCCTCCAGCACCGGCGGCAGCTTCTGCGGAAGCAGCGCCCGCCACACGGTGGTGAACGCGATCAGCGCCAGCCACATCCCGGCCATCAGCGGCGAATACTGCCAGGCGAAAAGCGCGGCCACGCCGCAGTCGAGCAGGAACTGCAGGCCAAGCACCGCAGCGCTGGGCTGGGTGCTCAGGCGCAGCAGTTCGGCCTGGATCGCCGTGCGGTCCTGCGCCGTGGGCATCTGCAACGCGGCAGGGATGGGCGACGCACTCATCTGCAGGCCACTATATGAGGAGGCGGCGACAATCGGGAGGATGAATTCCCTGCAACTGTTCCTGCCCTGCGCCGCCGGTGTCGAGGACTTGCTCGCCCAGGAAGTGCACCGGCTCACCGGCCTGGCCGGCGACGACCTGATGGTTGCCCGCGCCGGCGTCTTCGCCCGTGCCGGCTGGCGCGACGCCATGCAGCTGAACCTGCATGTGCGCCTGGCGCAGCGCGTGCTCGTGCAACTCTCGCACACGCCCTACCGCAACGAGCACGACCTGTACCAGGCCGCCAGCGCGGTCGCGTGGGAGAACTGGTTCACTCCGCGCCAGACCTTCAAGATCGAGACCACCGCGCAGCACAGCCCGCTCACCAGCCTCAATTTCGCGACCCTGCGCATCAAGGACGCGATCGCCGACCGCTTCCGCGCCAAGGCCGGCGGCGTGCGCCCGAGCATCGAGACGCAGTGGCCCGACGTGCGCGTGTTCGCGCACCTGGCCACCGACCAGCTCACGCTCTACATCGACACCAGCGGCGAGCCGCTGTTCAAGCGCGGCTGGCGCACCGACAAGGGCGACGCGCCGCTCAAGGAGACGCTGGCGGCCGCCATGCTCGCCGCCAGCGGCTGGTGGAACCCGGAGACCGGCGCCGTGTCGCAGGCGCCGCTGTACGACCCGTGCTGCGGCAGCGGCACCATCCCCATCGAGGCGGCGCAGATCGCGGCCGGCATGCCCGCCGGCGCGCAGCGGCGCTTCGGCTTCGAGAAGCTGCTGCCCTTCCAGCCGCACGTGTGGGCGGGCCTGAAGAAGGAGGCGGAGGAAAAGGCGGTACGCCATGCGGTGCCGGTGTTCGGCTCCGACGTCTCGCACCGCATGGTCGACTTCGCGCAGCGCAACGCCGAGCGCGCGGGCGTGGCGCCGCTGGTGCAGCTGCGCGGCGGCGACGCGCTGCAGCGCATGCCGCCGGCCGAGTCGGGCGTGATCCTGCTGAACCCGCCCTACGGCGAGCGCATCGAGGTCGGGGGCGTCGCCCGTGCCGGTGCGCGCGGCCGAGGTCCTGCCGCCGCCTCCGCGGCGCAACCGGCGGCCGGGCGCGAGTCCGCGCAGACCGAGGACGGCGGTGAATTCTTCGACCAGCTCTCCTCGCACTGGAAGAAGAACTACGCCGGCTGGACGGCCTGGGTGCTCACGCCGGACATGAAGCTGCCCTCGAAGATGCGGCTGAAGGAGTCGCGCCGCGTGCCCATGTGGAACGGCCCCATCGAATGCCGGCTGTTCCGCTTCGAGCTCAAGGCCGGCACCTTCCGTACGCCGCGCGAAGAAGAGGCATGAGCGAGGCGCGCCCCGTCGTGCTGGACACCAACCTGGCGCTGGACCTGCTGGTGTTCGACGACCCGGCCTGCGAGCCGCTGCGCGCGGCGCTGGCGAGCGGCGAGCTGCGCTGGATCGCCACGGCCGCGATGCGCGAGGAGTTGGCCCGCGTGCTCGGCTATCCGCTGATCGTGGCCAGGCTGGCGCGCATGGAACGCAGCGCGGGGGAAGTGCTCGCGACTTTCGACGCGCAGGCCGCGGCAGAGACGGTGCCCGGCCCGGCGCCCTGCCGCTGCGACGACCCCGACGACCAGGTCTTCATCGACCTGGCGGTGGCGCACCGGGCGCTCCTGCTGAGCAAGGACCGCGCGGTGCTGGTGATGCGCAAGGCGCTGGCGGCGCTGGGCGTGCCGGTGGCCGCGCACTTCGCGGCCGGGCCGGCCTCCTGAGCCGGGGCTAGTGGCTGCGGCGCAGCAGCTTGCCGCGCAGGTCCTCGGGCTCGGTCTCGTAGTCCCAGTCGTCCCACGCAGGGGTTGCCGCCTGCAGGTGCGGCGCGGTCAGCAGGCGCAGCGCCTCGTCCTCGCTCAGCACCTGGTCCATGGCCACGTAGCGCAGCTCCACCGTGCCGATCTCGATGGAGTCGCCGTGCGCGAGCTGGTGCCGGTCGATCAGCGCGCCGTTGACCAGCGTGCCGTTGAGGCTGTGCATATCGATGATGTAGACCTTCGGCCCCTCGGTCTCGATCACGGCGTGCGCGCGGCTCGCGCGCTTGGAGTCGAGCACGACGTCGCTGCTGGGACTGCGGCCCAGCGAGATGCTGGGCAGCGCCAGCGGGATCTGCCGGATCTGGCCGGCGCCGTCCATGAGGATGAGTTTTGGCATGCGGAAAGAACCTCCCTTGCACGCGAAACAAGCCGTGCAGAGGGCGCGATCTTCGGTGCCGGCCGGCCGCCCTTCAATCCTCCAAAGAGCGTAAGCGCGCGATCAATTAGTAACGAGTTGGTGCAACGAACAGCTTGCCGTTCAGGCTGTACCAACGGGCCAGCAGGCTGGCGGCGGCGCGCACCCGCTGGGTGTCGCGGCCCCAGCGCCGGCTCTTGGGCAGGCGGCGCAGCCAGCGCATGCGGCGCGCCGCCTGGAGCAAGCGCTCGCGCACCGCCTCGCTGGCTTCCATCTGGACTTCGTGCCAGTGGGCGCCGGCCTGCAGGGGCGCGGCCGCGTGCAGCAGCATCGCGGTGGAATGCAGGTAGCTGAGCCAGTCGCGCGCCTGGCATTCGTCGATGCCCAGGGTTTCGCCCGGGTCGTCCTCGAAGTCGATGTAGCCGATCACGCCATCGGGGCACACCACCAGGTTGCGGTCGAAGGCCTGGCTCAGGTAGCAGCCCCTGGCGTGCACCTGCGCGATGGCGTCCAGCCCCTCGCGCCAGGCGGCGACCAGGGCGGCAGGGCCGGCGTTGGCGGCCTGTTCCAGGCGCTCCTGCAGCACCACGGTGTTGCGGCCGCTTTCGCCCAGGTCGGACAGCAGCAGGCCGTCGGCCTGCTGGGCCAGCACCTGCGGCACCCGCAGGCCGGCGTCGGCCAATTGGCGTAGCCGCCGGGCCTCGATGGCGACGGCGGCCTCGCCGCCGGGGTTGGGAACGGGCTTGATCACTTCCAGCCTGAAGAGCGCCGCCAGCAGCGCCATGGCCCGGTAGCCGGCCATGCCGTGGCGCGGACCGGCCTTCTTGAGCCAGACCCGCACCCCCGCCAGCCGGTGGCTGGCCACGGCCTTTTCCTGCTGAGGGAGCGTGACCTGCAGGAAGCCGGCGTAGTCCGCCGGGCCGGGCAAGGGGACCTCCGGCTCCAGGGGGGCGGGCGCGGAAGACAGGCCTTTGCGCGACGACACACGGGTCGCGCCGGGTTTCAGGCTGGTCATACGCGCGAAGGGCGGTCGGCGCGCGGCAGGCGGCGAAATGGGTGATGGAATCGGATGGTCACGGAAGAAGGCCTCGGCCTGCTGCATCATAGAGGGCTCTGCCCGCGCACCATGACCAGCAATTCCCCGACCCCCTCTTCTTCCGAATCCGCCAGCCCGCTCCTCGGCCCCGAGGACTTCGACGCCCTGGACGCCGAGCTCGACGCCATGCGCGAGGGCGACGAGGAGGTGCCCCAGTGGGAGTTCTGCGAGGGCTTCATGACCGCGCTGGTCTGCACGCGCCGGCCCATCCCGCCTGCCGAGTACTGGCCGGTGCTCTTCAATGACTTCGTGCCGGCGCAGCACATGGAATTCATCTGGCGCTGGAAGCGCCGCTGGGCCGAGATCGAGCACAGCCTGGATGCGGACGTGCAGTCGCTGGACGACGAGCAGTGCTTCCAGCCCGAGGTGCTGGACACCCGCGGCGCCATCGCCGCGCTGCCGCCCGAGGAGCAGGCGGATGTGCCCGGCGACGGCGTGCCCTCGTACGCGCAGGTGTGGGCGCTGGGCTTCATGTACGTGGTCGAGAACTGGTCCGACGACTGGGCCGCGCCGCGCGACCGGGAGGCGGCCGACATGCTCGACGCCGCGCTGCACGACATCGTGGTGCTCACCGAGGACGACAAGGCGCCGCCCGCCTTCTCCATGTACGCCGAGGACGGCCCGCCCACGGTCAGCCAGCAGCGGCTGGACGACCTGGGCGCCGCCATCTGGGCGGTGTACGACCTGCGCCAGCTCTGGCGCAGCCTGGGGCCCAAGGTCGAGACCGTGCGCAAGGAAGCCACGCCCGGGCGCAACGACCCCTGCCCCTGCGGCAGCGGCAAGAAGTACAAGAAGTGCCACGGGGCCGGCACGCCCTGAATATTTCTTCGCCCGGCTGTCGATTTCGCGCCCGCCCGTTCGACGTGGGGGTGGGACGCGCGAAATCGATCACATCACGCGATGCCTCGCGCGCCCTTCCATCCACATCCAGAGGAAGAGAACCATGCGATTCATGATGCTGATGATTCCCAAGGGCTACGAGAGCGCCACGCCCGACACGAAGCCGCAGGCCGAGGCCATGGCCGCGATGGGCCGCTACAACGACTCGCTGCGCAAGGCCGGCGTCCTGCTGTCGGTCGACGGCCTGCATCCGCCCTCGGCGGGTGTGCGCGTGCGCTTTCCGGGCGGCAAGCCCAAGGTCACCGACGGGCCGTTCGCCGAAGCCAAGGAAGTGCTGGGCGGCTTCTGGATGATCGACGTGAAGTCGAAGGAAGAGGCCATCGCCTGGGCCTCGCGCTGCCCGGCCGGCGAGAACGAGGTCATCGAGATCCGGCAGGTGCAGGAGTTCGAGGATTTCCCGGTGGAATTCCAGGAAGCGGTCCGCGCCGCGGCCGCCAAGGGCCAGTCGCCGGCTAGATCTTGAAGGCGCGCTGCACGTCGGGCCGCACCAGGTCCGCGTACTGCTCGCGGTGCTTGCGGATGTAGCCGGCGATGAACTGGCACACGGGGATCACCAGCTTGCCCTGCTGCCGCGCCTGCGCCAGCACGTGCTTGGCCAGGGCCGAGCCCACGCCCTGGCCCTCGAAGGCCTCGATCACCTCGGTGTGGGTGAACATCAGGGCGTCGCTGAGCACGTTGTATTCCACGAAACCGGCCAGCTGGCCGTTCTTCGTGGCCTCGAAGCGGTGCTGCGCGGCGTTCTCCTGGATCACCAGTGCGTTGTTGTTGTCGTCGTTGTTGCTCATCGGGAAGCGTTCCTGATCAATTGGACTAGGGTTTGAAGGGCATGGTGGACGGTTGCGGCGCGCACCTCGGCGCGGCCGCCGTCGAAGCGGCGGCGCTCGGTGCGCAGCTGGCCGTCGACCGACCAGCCGAACCACACGGTGCCCACCGGCTTGTCGGCGCTGCCGCCGGCGGGGCCGGCGATGCCGGTCACGGCCACCGAGGCCTGGGCCTTCGAGTGCGCCACCGCGCCGCCCGCCATGGCCCGGGCCACCGGCTCGCTGACTGCGCCGTGGGCGGCGATGAGACCGGCGTCCACGCCAAGCAGCTCGGTCTTGGCCTCGTTGGAGTAGGTGACGAAGCCGCGCTCGAACCAGTCGCTGGAGCCGGCCAGGTCGGTGCAGGCGCCGGCGATCAGGCCGCCGGTGCAGCTTTCGGCGGTCGCCATCATCCACTGGCGTTCGCGAAGAAGCTGGGCCAGCAGGGCCACCAGCGCTGGTGTATCCATCGATGCGTTGTCGATCATGCCGGGCTCACCCTCCGAAGAAGAAGCGCCACAGCGCGATCACCAGCAGCGTGCAGAACGCGGCCACGACGTCGTCGAAGAGGATGCCGTAGCCGGCCGCGCCCCAGCGCACCTGCCGGGCGTCGCGCTGCTTGAACAGGCCATCGGCCCAGCCCACGGGGCCGGGCTTGGCGGCGTCGAAATAGCGGAAAAGGCCGAAGGCCACCAGCTGCGCGAGCAGCCCGGCGGGCGTGACCAGCCACAGCACGATCCAGAAGGCCACCACCTCGTCCCACACGATGCTGCCGGGGTCGGCCACGCGCATGTGACGCGCGGTGGTGGTGCACGCCCACCAGCCGATGGGGAGGGACGCGAGGATCACCCAGCCGATGCTCTCGGTGGACAGCCAGCGCTGCATGACGAGGAAGGCGACCCAGGCCCACAGCGTGCCGACCGTGCCGGGCGCCAGCCGCGACAGGCCGGAGCCGAAGCCCAGGGCAATGAAGTGCGCGGGGTGCGAGAGCAGGAAACGCACGGTGGGGCGTGCGATGGGTGCGCCTTGCTCGGGGGCGATGGGAGTGGGGGGCGCGGTGTCTGGCATCTACCGGGATGGTAGCGGGCCCGGGGTTGGGGGCGGGGCCGAGGGCTGTGTGCCGCCCTGCGCTGCTTGCGAACTCGGCCCTGCGGCAGAACTCACTGCGCGAACTTCGTTCGCTCAGTTCAAGCAGCTGCCGCAAGCCAGATGACGAAGCTTGTGTGTGTCCTTCGGCACACAGCCCTTGGCCCTGGAGACGGCGGTGGTGCATCCATGTGATACCGCCTGCCGCGACCCTCCCCCGAAGAAAAATCTCAGGACCCCGCGATCCGCTCGCGCAGCCGCTCCTCCTGTTCGCGCAATTCCGGCGTGAACTCAGCCCCGAAGTCCTCCGCCGAGAAGATCTGGCGGATCTCGATCTCCGATTCGCCCGCATGCGGATTGGGGCAGCGCTTGACCCACTCGATCGCCTCGTCGAGCGAGGCAACTTCCCACAGCCAGAAGCCGGCGATCAGCTCCTTGGCCTCGGTGAACGGGCCGTCCACCACCGTGCGGCGCGTGCCGGAGAACCTGACCCTGGCCCCCTTCGAGCTGGGGTGCAGGCCTTCCCCGGCCTTCATCACGCCGGCATTCACCAGCTCCTCGTTGTACTTGCCCATGGCGGCCAGCAGTTGCTCGTCGGGCATCTGGCCGGCTTCGCTCTCGGGGGTGGCTTTGACAATGACCATGAATCGCATCGATTGCTCCTTGAGTGGATTGAGAGATCAGTGAGAAGCCGGTTTTCCCGGTCTTCGAAGGCACGTCGAACGAGGAGGCCGCGGATCGACAAGGCGCCGTCCGCTTTTTTGTAACAGCGCCGGAAGAACTAGCCGAAGTGGTCGAAGGAAGCGAACTGCTGGCTCGCCAGCGGCTGGCCCTGGGCATCGACCAGCCGCAGGCCGGCTTCGGCCTCGATCCGGCCAATGCGCGTGACGGGCGTACTCGCGGCGCGCCCGGCGTGCTCGACCTGCCCGCGCGCAGCGGGCGGCGCCGTGAAGGCCAGCTCGTAATCGTCCCCGCCGGCCAGCGTGAAGGCATGGCGCGCCTCGGCCGTCAGCTTGAGTGCGTGGCCGTCCGGATGCCAGGCGGCGGCCAGGCGCGCAGCCACGGCGTCCGCGTCCAGCGTGGCGCCCACGCCGCTTTGCTTCAGCACATGCGACAGGTCGCCGGCCAGTCCGTCGCTCAGGTCCACCGCGCTGGTGGCGATGCCGAGCAACTGCCGGCCCAGCGCCACCCGCGGCGTGGGCAGCTCCATGCGCTCGCGCGCAAGCTGCATGAGCCCCGGCGGCAGCGCGAGCTTGCCGCGGAACACCTCCAGCGCCAGCCGCGCATCGCCGACGTTGCCGCTGACCCAGATGTCGTCGCCAACCTGGGCGCCAGAGCGCAGCAGCGCGCGCCCGGCAGGCACTTCGCCGAACACCGTGATGCAGATGTTGAGCGGCCCGCGCGTGGTGTCGCCGCCCACCAGCTCGCAGCCGTGCGCGTCGGCCAGGGCGAACAGTCCCTGCGCGAAGCCCTGCAGCCAGGCCTCGTTCACCTCGGGCAGCGACAGGGCCAGCGTGAAGGCCAGCGGCGTGGCGCCACAGGCCGCCAGGTCGCTCAGGTTGACGGCCAGGCTCTTGTGCCCGAGCCGTGCCGGGTCGACGGTGGAAAGGAAGTGCCGCCCTTCGACCAGCATGTCGGTGGACACGGCCAGCTGCATGCCCGGCGCCGGCGCCAGCAGCGCGCAATCGTCGCCCACGCCCAGCGGCGAGCGCTGCGCGGGACGCGTGAAGTAGCGTGCGATCAGATCGAATTCACCCATCGGCGCGAGCATAAGGGCTGTGCCCCGTGGGCCAGGCCGCCGCTCAGGCTTCGCGTGCGCGTCGGTTCGACATCACCACGTTGTCCTTGTCGATCGCGCGTCCGGCTTGCAGTGCGGCGATCCAGTCGGCGGTGTTCGCGACGGCGGCGAAGTTGCTGTGGAACACGACGCTGAAGACGCGGTGGATCTCCTCGGCGCTGGCGCGGCCGGCCGCGTTGGCATAGGGCAGGGCGCCGGTGGCGTCCGACAGGAACTCCACCGCCAGGCCGCGGTGCAGGGCCTCGTACACGGTCGACGCATCGCAGTTGTGGGTCATGTAGCCGGCCACGCTGATGGTGTCGATCTCGTGGCGGGCGAGCCAGTCGGCGAAGTCGGTGCCGGTGAACACGCTCGGGAAGGTCTTGGTGACCAGGTGGTCGTGCGGCCGGCTCGCGACCTGCGGGTGCAACTGCCCGTTGGGGGCGTCCGCCTGGAACACCGGGGCGCCCTTGGGCGCATGGTGGCGCACCACCACCACCGGCGTGCCGGCCGCGCGGGCGGCATCCATGGCGCGGGTGATGTTGGGCAGCGAGACCTCCACGGGCGGGTATTCGATCGGCAGGCCGCCACCGGCGAAGTATTCGTTCTGGACGTCGATCACGACGAGGGCGCGGCGCGGTGCGGATGGGCTCATGGCTTCCTGGTCTCCGATGGTTGGGAAAGCCCGATTCTCGCTGCGGCGCCACCGGCGGCGCCCGCACACGCGAGGCTAGGTGGCGCCGCGGAAGCGCAGCGCGGCCTGCCGCACCACCTCGCCCAGCAGCCGCTCGCGGCCCTGGCGCTCGCGCAGCCAGCGCGCGTCGTTCTGGCTGGCCTCCACGCCCGAGCGCAGCTGCGCCAGGCCCTCGGTGGCGTCGAGCGCCTCGCTGTGCCATTCGAGCTGCGTCATGGTCATGAGGATGTGCTCGCGCAGCGGCATGTGGTCGCCGGTGGCCGGGTCCACGTACACCGCGTCCAGGCCGAATCGGCAGGCCTGGAAGCGGTTGTAGGTGTAGACCAGGTAGTCGTCCTCGCTGGGCGTGAAGGGCTGCTCCTGCAGAAACCACGCTGCCAGCGACTGCACGTAGCCGGCCAGCGCGGCAGCGCGTTCCACCGTCAGCGGCGTGTCGAACACGCGGATCTCGATGGTGCCGAACTCGGGCTTGGGCCGGATGTCCCAGTAGAAGTCCTTCATGCTGCTGACCACGCCGGTGCGGGTCATGCGGGCGAAGTAGGCCTCGAACTCCTTCCAGGTGAGCGCGAAGGGCGCGCGGCCCGACAGCGGGAAGGCGAACACCGAGTTCAGCCGCGCCGAGTCGAACTGCGTGTCCTGCCCCTGCACGTACGGGCTGGAGGCCGACAGCGCGATGAAGTGCGGGATGTAGCGCGACATGCGGTGCAGCATCAGGAGGGCCGCGTCCGCGTCCGGGCAGCCGATGTGCACGTGCTGGCCGAAGATGGTGAACTGCTTGCTCAGGTAGCCGTACAGCTCCGACAGCTGCCGGAAGCGCGGCTTGTCGTAGATGCGCTGCTCGTGCCACTGCTGGAAGGCATGCGTGCCGCCGCCCAGTACCGCGATGTTGAGCTTGTCGGCGTTCTTCACCAGCGCATCGCGGATCGGCGTGAGCTGCTCCAGCACGTCCTTGGCCGAGTGGCACACGCCGGTGGAGATCTCGATCATGCTGGAGGTCATCTCCGGCACCACGCTGCCGGGCAGGGGGGTCTGCGCCATCAGTCGCAGCATGTCCTGCGCGTACGGGGTGAGGTCGTAGTCGTGCGTGTTGACCAGCTGCAGCTCCAGCTCCACGCCGAGCGACAGCGCCTCGGAATGGGCGAAGGGCTCCAGCGCCACCACGCGTTCGGAATGGGCTGCCTTCATCGAATGGTCTCCTCGCCCTTGCTGAAGGCTTGCGCCAGCCAGGGCTGCGAACTCTCGCCGGCCGCGTGGATCGCCACCGTGGCCAGCACCGCGCCCAGCACCTCCATCACCAGGATGGCGGGCAGGGCGATCTGGGTGATCATGTTGCCCAGCAGCGGCGAGGCGGTCACGAAGTTGGAGGCGATCAGCAGCGCCACCGCCGACAGCGGCGACATCGCCACGCCCAGCCACAGCGCCTGCGTCCAGCTCGCGCCGCTGCCCGGGTTGGCGATCGCCACGCCGGCCACCTTGGCCAGCAGGCGCACGCCCAGCAGGATCAGCACGGTGCTGGCCACCGGCAGGCTCCAGTCGGCCTGCGCCGCCACCATCGACACCAGCACGAACATCAGCATGGTCAGCAGGGATGACGCGGTGCCCAGCTGCCGCGGCCAGGTCCAGGGCTTGGGGTTGAGCTGCTTGAGCAGCACGCCGCCGATCAGCGCCGCCAGCGCGGCCGAGCCGCCCAGGTGCGCCGCCACCGCCGCGCCGGCGGCGATGATGGCCAGAAGCAGGATCGAGGTGTTCTCGCTGCTCGGGCTCATCACGCGCAGCGCCGAGCGCAGGGCCAGCGCCATCAGCGCGCCCACCACGAAGGACAGGCCGAGCACCACCGCCACCGGATAGAGCTTCTGCATCAGCGAGGCCGGCGCGCGCTCCAGCAGGCCCGCGTGCGCATAGCCCAGCGTGAGCGCGTAAAGCGTGTTGAGCGTGGCCAGCGCCAGTGCGCGCTCGATCACCGGACCGGTGGCGCTGGCATCCAGCGCCACGCGGCTGAGCACCGCAGGCGAGGCCACCACCGCGATCAGCGCCAGCGGCCCGGCCACCACCTCGGCCATGCCCAGCCACAGGAGCGTCCAGAGCACGGCGAAGTAGGTCAGGGTGGCTTCGAGGATGCTCTGCACCAGCACCATCGGGTTGTGGCGGAACCAGCGCAGCGGCAGCCGCCCGCCCGCCTCGAAGAGCACGATCGCCACGCCCAGCTCCAGCAGGAACAGGCCGATGCCCTGCAGCGGCCACATCGCGCCCTCGAAGCCGGAGAAGCCGGCGATGGTGCCCACGATGGTGTAGCCCACCAGCTTGGGCATGCCGGTGTAGCGCTGCACCAGGTGGCCGGCGGCCGCGGCGGCCGCGAGCAGCAGCGACCACACCACCGTGGGGAAGCCAGCCGAGGGGCGCACCCACTCGGACCAGAAGCCCATCAGATCATTGAGAAAAGCGTTCATGCGTGTTGTTCTGCCGGCGCGCCCCGCTCAAGGCGGCGCGCCGTGTGTAAGACCCGGCCCAGGCTTGCGCCGGGCCCTTGATTTTTCAGTGAAGGACGCGCGAGGCGGGAATGTCGCCCGCGCTGCTGTCCGTGCTCGCATCGAGCACGAACATCGGAATGGGCACGTCGAAACGATCGCCCTGTTCCGTCACGAAGAAATAGCTGCCATGCATGGTCCCGGTGGACGCATGCAGCCGGCAGCCGCTCGTGTAACGAAAGGATTCGCCCGGCGGAATGAGCGGTTGCTGGCCGATCACGCCCAGCCCCTTGACCTCCTGCCGCTGCCCCGCCGCGTCGTCGATGACCCACTGGCGCGAAATCAGCTGCGCCGGCACGTTCCCGTTGTTGGTCACGGTGATGGTGTAGGCGAAGGTGTAGAGGCGGTCGCCCGGGGACGACTGCTCCGGCAGGTATCTTGGTTCGACCAGGATGCCGATCGTCGTGCTGCTCGTGGACATGCCCCCATGGTAACGGACACCTCCGGCCCCGGGCCTGCGACAATCCCGGGTCATGAGCAGCCCCACCTACCGCATCGCCCCTTCCATTCTCTCGGCCGACTTCGCGCGCCTGGGCGCGGAAGTCTCGGACGTCATCGCCGCCGGCGCGGACTGGATCCATTTCGACGTGATGGACAACCACTACGTCCCCAACCTCACCTTCGGCCCGATGGTGTGCCAGGCCCTCAAGCCGCACGCCAAGACGCCCGATGGCCAGCCGGTGCCCATCGACGTGCACCTCATGATCCAGCCGGTGGACGCCCTGGCCGCCGCCTTCGCGCAGGCCGGCGCCGACTACATCAGCTTCCATCCGGACGCCTCGCCGCACACGCACCGCAGCATCCAGGCGATCCGCGCCGCCGGCGCGAAGCCGGGCCTGGTGTTCAACCCGGGCCTGGGCCTGGAGGCGCTGGACTGGGCCATCGACGACATCGACCTGATCCTCATCATGAGCGTGAACCCCGGCTTCGGCGGCCAGAGCTTCATCGATTCGGCGCTGCGCAAGGTGGAGGCGGCGCGCAAGCGCATCGAGGCGAGCGGGCGCGACATCCGCCTGGAGGTCGACGGCGGCATCAAGGCCGACAACATCGCCCGCGTGGCGAGCGCCGGCGCCGACACCTTCGTGGCGGGCAGCGCGATCTTCAACGCGCCGGACTACAAGGCCGTGATCGGCCAGATGCGCGCCAACCTGGCGCGCTGAAGCGCGCGGTCAGCGCCTGACCTTCTCGTTGTAGACGCGGTCGACCACCGGGCCGCGGTCGGTGTCGACCACGCCGCGCTCCACGTCCTCGTGCGCCTTCTTGCCCACCTCGGGCGGCTCGCCGCCCTGGGTCTGCTGGCTGTCCGACGATTCGTCGCGCTCGTGCGGCAGGCGCGGCTTCGATTCGCCGCCCTGCTCCACCTTGGTCTTGCCGCCGCCTGCGTCCTTCAGGTCGTCCGGCTGCTTGCGTTGCGTGGCCATGTCGCTCCTTCCGATTCCACGCCGAGGTTGTCGCATGCCGCTCGCCGGCCACGGGTAGGAAGGCCTTGCGGGCGGCTGTAGGATCGTCCGCCATGTCCGCCGCCACTTCACAAGACGTCTTCTCCTCGCCCTGGACCGGGCATCCCGACGTGCTGCGCACGCACGGCTACGGCGCGCTGCAGCCCGGCCCGCGCCTGCTGGTGCTGGGGGGTGTGCACGGCAACGAGACCTGCGGCAGCCAGGCCATCGAGCGCGTCGTCTCGGCGCTTGACGCCGGCGCGCTGGACCTGCTGCGCGGGCAGCTCACGCTGGTGCCGGTGGCCAATCCGCTGGCGCGCCGGCGCCTGGCGCGCGAGGGCGAGCGCAACCTCAACCGCTTGTTCGTTCCCACGCCGCCCGGGCGCGAGCCGGCCGACTACGAGGCCCGCGTCACCGACCTGCTGTGCCCGCTGCTTGAGCGGCACGAGGTGCTGCTGGACCTGCATTCCTTCCAGAGTGCCGGCGAGGCCTTCGCGATGATCGGCCCGCGCGACAACGCCGGCACGCTGGAGCCCTTCGCCCGTGCGCGAGAAGAAGGCCTGCTGGCGCTGCACCTGCGCACGCCGCGCGTGGTGGAAGGCTGGCTGGACATCTACGCCGCCGGCCTCGCCCAGCGCGCCCGCGCCGGCGTGGCGGTGGAGGAGGGCGCGGTGGACTTCGGCCGCGGCACGAACGAGTACATGCGCAGCCGCGGCGGCTACGGCGTGACGCTGGAATGCGGCCAGCACGACGACCCGGCCGCGCCCGAGGTCGGCTACCGCGCCATCCTCGCGGCCCTTCGCCTGCTGGGGATGATCGCCCCCGACCCGGCCGAGGCGCCGCCGCCGCATCCGCAACTGCTGCGGCTGGTGAGCGTGACCGACCGGCTGCATGCCGATGACCAGTTCGTGCGCGACTGGGCCACCTTCGACGCAGTGGCGCAGGGCGAGCCCATCGGCCAGCGTGCCGACGGCACGTTGCTGCGGGCCGAGGCCGACGGCTTCATCGTCTTTCCCAACGAGGAGGCGCTCCCCGGCACCGAGTGGTTCTACTTCGCCAGGGAAAGCGAGCGCCGCCTGGCCTGACCCCTCATCAGGACGGTGGTGGATGCGCCCCGTGCGCACGCGCCGCGCCGCGCCGCTCCTACATGCAGTCGCGCGGTCTTGCCCTTAGAGTGCGATCTGGAGGTGCTTCATGGCGGCTTCGGCATCCAAGGCGTCGAGGAAGAAACCGGCCTCGTCGCGCAAGACTTCATCCACCAGCAAGAGCAGCGGCAGGGGCGGCACGGGCAAGGGCACGCCACGCGTGCTGTGGAAGGGCGCGATCACCTTCGGGCTGGTGCACATCCCGGTGGCGCTGTACGCGGCCACGGTGAGCCACGGCATCGACTTCGACTGGCTGGACAAGCGCTCGATGGACCCGGTGGGCTACAAGCGCATCAACAAGCGCACCGGGCGCGAGATCGCGCGCGAGCAGATCGTCAAGGGCGTCGAGTACGAGGACGGCGAATACGTCGTGCTCAGCGACGAGGAGATCGCCCAGGCCTATCCCCGCAGCACGCAGACCATCGACATCGAGAGCTTCGTGCCCGCCGACGGCGTTCCCTTCGTGTTCCTGGAGAAGCCCTACTACCTGGCGCCCATCAACCGCGGCGGCAAGGTCTACGCGCTCTTGCGCGAGACGCTGCAGCGCAGCGGGCGCGTGGGCCTGGCGCGGGTGGTGATCTCCAGCCGCCAGCACCTGGCGATGCTGGTGCCCTCGGGGCCGGGCATGGTGCTGAACCTGCTGCGCTGGAGCGAGGACCTGCGGCCCTGGAAGTCGCTGCCGCTGCCGCCCGAGGGCATGAAGGCGGCGGGTGTCACCGACCGTGAGCTGAAGATGGCCACCGAGCTGATCGAGGACATGAGCGCGGACTTCGAGCCCGAGGCCTTCCACGATTCCTTCACCGAGCAGATCATGGCGCTGGTCAAGCGCAAGGCCGAAGCCGGAAAGACCGAATCGGTGAGCAAGCTGGAGCCCCTGGAGGAAGACCCGGGCGCCGGTGCCAAGGTGGTGGACCTCACCGAACTGCTGCAGCGCAGCCTGCGCCAGGGCGGGCGGGGCGCGCCCGCCGCGCGCAAGGCCGCGGCGAAGGCCGGCAAGCCCGCAAGCGCCGCCGCGAAGACGCGCCGCGCATCGCCCGCCCGCAAGACCGCCGCGGCCCGCAAGCGCGCCTGAGTCACCAAGGACGCACGCCGCATGGACAAGACCCGCGACGCCCTCGCCACCTACCAGCGCAAGCGCGACTTCGCCAGGACGCCCGAGCCCAGCGAAGGCGGCGGCACGCCGGGCGTGGCGCGCCTGTCCTTCGTCGTGCAGAAGCACCATGCGAGCCGGCTGCACTACGACTTCCGCCTGGAACTGGACGGCACCCTCAAGAGCTGGGCCGTGCCCAAGGGCCCGTGCCTGGACCCGGCGGTCAAGCGCATGGCCGTGCAGGTGGAAGACCACCCGATCTCCTACGCCGGCTTCGAGGGCACCATTCCCGAGGGCAACTATGGCGCCGGCCGCGTCATCGTCTGGGACCGCGGCGAGTGGGAGCCGGTGGGCGACCCCCGCCAGGGCCTGGCCAAGGGCGACCTCAAGTTCAACCTCTTCGGCCACAAGCTGCGCGGCCGCTGGGTGCTGGTGCGCATGCGCCGCAAGGGCGAGGAAGACGAGAAGAAGCCCGCCTGGCTGCTCATCAAGGAGCGCGACGGCGAGGTGCGCCCGCTGGCGGAGTACGACATCACCGAGGCCCTGCCCGACAGCGTGCTGGGCCTGAAGGACGCGCCGGCTGCGGCCCCGAAGAAGAAGGGCCGCGCCGCCCCGCCCCCGGAGATCGAGCCGCCGCCCGAGGCCGCGCTGCCTGCCAGCCTCTCGCCCCAGCTCGCCACGCTCGCCGAGGGCCCGCCGCGCGATGCCGCCGAGTGGCTGTACGAGCTCAAGTTCGACGGCTACCGGCTGCTCGCGCGCATCGACGGCAAGGAGGTGCGCTGCTTCACCCGCAACGGTCACGACTGGAGCGATCGCATGCCCGAGCTGGTGAAGGCGCTGCGCACGCTGGAGCTCAAGTCCGGCTGGATCGACGGCGAGATCGTGGTGGAGGGCGACGGTGGCGCGCCCGACTTCCAGGCGCTGCAGAACGCCTTCGAGCGCAGCTCCACCTCGAAGATCGTCTACTGGATGTTCGACGTGCCCTACCTGGACGGGCACGACCTGCGCAACGTCCCCTTCGAGCAGCGCTCGGTGCTGCTGCGCGGCCTGGTGGGCGAGAAGACCTCGCCTCAGTTGCGCGTGAGCGAGGCCTTCGACGCCGACCCGCGCGGCCTGCTCGCCGCGGCGGCCAAGCTGGGCTTCGAGGGCATCGTGGGCAAGCGCCGCGACTCGGGCTACGTGCCGCGCCGCTCGCCCACCTGGATCAAGCTCAAGAGCACGCGGCGCCAGGAGTTCGTCATCGGCGGCTACACGCCGCCGGCCGGCGCACGCAACGCCTTCGGCTCGCTGCTGCTGGGCGTGCATGACGACCAGGGCCGGCTGCAGTACTGCGGCAACGTCGGCACGGGCTTCGACGAGGCGCGGCTGGCGGATCTGAAGAAGAAGCTGGACGCGGTGGCCGCGAAGTCCTCGCCTTTCGCGGGGCCGGTGCCATCGACGGTGAAGGTGGCGCAGTGGGTGCAGCCCAAGCTGGTGGCGGAAGTTTCGTTCGGCGAGTGGACGCGCGACGGGCGCATCCGGCACTCGGTGTTCCAGGGCCTGCGCGAGGACAAGCCGGCCAGGCAGATCGGCCGCGAGCAGGCGGTGGCGCCGGCGGACGAAGCTCCAGCGAAGAAGAGGCCCCGCAGCGCCGGCACCGCGGCCGCGGGCGTGCGGGTCACGCATGCCGAGCGCGTGATCGACAAGTCGAGCGGCATCACCAAGGGCGACCTGGTGGCCTACTACCAGCGCATCGCGCCGCTCATGCTGCCGCACCTGCAGGGCCGGCCGGTGTCGCTGCTGCGCGCGCCTTCGGGCATCGAGGGCGAACTCTTCTTCCAGAAGCATGCGCAGAAGCGCGAGATCCCGGGCATGACGCTGCTGCCGCCGGAGCTGGACCGCGACCACGAGCCGCTGCTGCAGATCGACACCGACCTGGCGCTGGTGTCGGCCGCGCAGATGAACGTGGTGGAGCTGCACACGTGGAACGCGACCTCGAACAACATCGCCAAGCCCGAGCGCATCTGCTTCGATCTGGACCCTGGCGAGGGCGTGAGCTGGGCGCGCGTGCAGGAAGCCGCGACGCTGGTGCGCGCGCTGCTGGAGGAGCTGGGCCTGCCGGCCCTGCTCAAGACCAGCGGCGGCAAGGGGCTGCACGTGGTGGTGCCGATCAAGCGCTACTACGAGTGGGATCCGGTGAAGGACTTCTCGCGCGCCGTGGTCGAGCACCTGGCGCAGACCATTCCCTCGCGCTTCGTCGCCAAGAGCGGGCCGAAGAACCGGGTGGGCAAGATCTTCGTCGACTACCTGCGCAACGGCTTCGGCGCGACCACCGTGGCCGCATGGTCGGTGCGCGCGCGGGCCGGGATGGGCGTGTCGGTGCCGGTGGAATGGGACGAGCTCGCGCAACTCAAGAGTGGGGCGCACTGGACGCTGTCCAACTTCGAGGAGCGCATTCCGGTGGGCAATGCGCCCTGGACGGAGATGGAGAAGATGCGCGTGGGGCTGGCTTCGGCGATGCGCAAGTTGGGGTTCGATCCTTCTGCTTCCTGAGTCGCGTTCGAGTTTCCTTTTCGGGGCGGAGGGGCGCGGCAGGCGGTCAGTGCCGGGAGCTCATCCGGGGCGGTCGATGCTTCGCATCGACTTCGTTGCGGTGCTCGCGCTGGGGCTTGTGCCGAAGAACTCACTGCGCGAGCTGCGCTCGCTCCGTTCAAACAGCTTCGGCAAGTCAGAAACGGTCGCGCTCCTGCCTTCGGCAGGAACGCTCAAGCCCCAGCGCTGCGCTCCTCACCGCCCCGGAAATCGCCCCCGACACTGACCGCCTGCCGCGCCCCTCTGGACACGCTGCGTCGGTATCACATGGATGCACCACCACCGTCTCCAGGGCCAAGGGCTGTGTACCGGCACCAGCGGCACACAGCCCTTGGCCCTCGCCCCGACCCTCTCGCAACTTCGCAACCTCGCAGCGAACCACGAACCACAAAGCGAGTTAAGCCGTAAGCCCTAGACCGTCTTGAGAATGGTCACACCCACGAGGCACTTCTAGACTGCGCCGCACGTTGTCCGGGGCAGAGGGCGCATGCGTATCGCGGCGTCGGAGCGACATGCGCGTCGTGGGATGCGCGGGTCGACGGGCGGCGCGGGGGGGTCGAATGCATCGGTGCCTGAAAACCATCAGAAGTCGCTTCCAGTTCCCTGAAGTCGCCGCGCGCGCACGGCGCCCTTCGCGACTCGCTCAATCCACCTCCCTCGCCGCCCTGCTCCTCGCACTCGGCCCGGCCATCGCGCAGGCCCAGGCGCCCGACGCCGAAGCCGCCGCCGCGCGCCAGGAAAAGGCCCGGCTGGCCGATGCCGACACCGTCTTCGCGCTCACGCAGGACGGCGCCATCCTCTACTCGCAGGACGCCATCAAGCTCTCGGGCTACCAGTACTGCAGCCAGGCCGTGGCATTGGCCGAGGCGGGCGACTTCCGCCAGAGCGTGCGCGCCGCCAGCAAGGCGCTGCACCTGGCCAACACCACGCGCGATCCGACGCTGGTCGCGTACGCGAACCGCGACCTCGCCATCGTCTACAGCTACTCCGGCCAGCTCGAGAAGGCCGAGGAGTTCGCCCGCGAGGCCATGCGCCACCAGGCCAAGGACCCCAGGCTCGTCGTCGGCCCGGCCTACAAGGTGGTGGGCGACGTGCAGACACGCCGCGGCGACTACAGCGGCGCCGTGCTGAGCTACGACACGGCCCTGGCCAACAGCTCGCCGCGCTACACGCCGCTGGTGCAGGCCTCGCTGGTCAACGCCCTCATCGAGTCGGGCAGCACCGAGCGCGCGCGCCAACTGCTCTCCACCATGGAGACGCCCAAGGACCCGTCGCTGGCCGCGCAGTTCGAACGCACCAAGGCGCGCCTGCTGCTGGCCGAGAACAAGCCGGCCGAGGCGCGCGACGCCTTCCGCAAGCTCACCACCTACAAGGCCGGCGCCGACGCGCAGTACACCCGCATGTGGGCCTGGGACGGCGTGGCGCGCAGCGACATCGCCCTGGGCGACAAGCAGGCGGCCGCCGACGCGTCCACCCGCGCGCTGCAGGACGTGGACGTGGTGCGCGCCAAGTTCCGCAGCGAGGAATTCAAGATGGGCCTGTTCTCCGACCTGCAGTCCGTCTTCGACCGCGCCGTCGGCCTGTACAGCGAGGTGGGCAACGCCGGCCAGGCGCTGGAGGTGAGCGAGCGCAGCCGCTCGCGCGCGCTGCTGGACGCGGTGCGCGGCCGCGCCGCGCTGGGCGGCGTTGAAGCGGCCAGTGCCAACGCGGCGGACCTGCCCGCCCTGCAGCGCGCCCTGCGGCCCGACGAGCGCGTGGTGCAGTACCACGCGCTGCCCGACCGGCTGCAGGTGTGGGTGGTCGGCCCGGCCGACGTCAAGGCCAGTGCCATCCCGATCAAGCGCGACGAGTTGACGGAGCTGGTCGAGGGCTTCCGCAATTCCGTCGTGCGCGGCCGGCGCAATGCCATCGCCAACGCCGACAAGCTGGGCGCCGCGCTGATCGGCCCGCTGGGCCTGATGCCGGGACAGCGCCTGGTCTTCGTGCCGCACGGACCGCTGCACTACCTGCCCTTCCAGGCCCTGCGCGTGGACGGGCGCTACCTCATCGAGACGCACCCCGTCTCCGTCGCGCCGTCCATGACCATCGCCACGCAGCTCGCGCAGCGCGGCTCGCGCGCCGCTCCGCAGCTGGTGGCCTTCGGCAATCCGCGCATCGAGGAGAAGTACGACCTGCCCGGCGCCGAAGTGGAGGTCAAGCAGCTCGCGCAGCTCTTCCCGCGCAACAACCTCTACCTGGGCACGGCCGCCACCAAGACGCAGTTCCGCGAGGCGGTGAGCCGCGCGCCCATCGTGCACGTGGCCGCGCACGCCGAGGCCGACCAGGTCGATCCGCTGTACTCGCGCATCCTGCTGGCCAACGAGAACGGCAAGCAGAACTTCCTGGAAGCGCACGAGATCCTGGGCATCCCGATGCGCGGCACCTCGCTGGTCACGCTGTCGGCCTGCGAATCGGGGCTGGGCCGCATTGCCAAGGGCGACGAGGTGCTGGGCTTCACGCGCTCCTTCCTCTCGGCTGGCACCTCGGCGCTGATCGCCTCGCTGTGGCCGGTGTCGGACGACGCCACCGAGGTGCTGATGAGCACCGTGTACGCCGAGCTCGCCAAGGGCAACGACGTGCAGCGCGCCATGCAGGCCGGACAGCTGGCCGTGCTCAGGCAGCCCAAGCTGGCGCATCCCTTCTTCTGGGCGCCCTTCAACCTCATCGGCAACTGGCGGATGACGGTGGGGAGCCCGGCATGACGAACAAGAACAAGAACAAACACCCGGCGGCCGCCATGGCGCGCGCGCACCGGCATCCGGCGGTCCATCGCTTCGCGCTCGCCTCGGGCGCACTGCTGGTGGCCGCGCTGGGGCTGGCGATGGCGCAGCGCGCGCAGGCGCAGTCGCAGCAGATCGAGAGCACCACGCTCACCCCCACGCAGAACCCCTGCACCAGCTGCGCGGCCAACGCGGCGCAGCTCACGCAGGCGGCGCCACCGCCCGGCGCGCCCACGCAGGCCCTGCCCTCGGCGCCGGCGCCCCAGACCGCCTTCCGCCTCAACGACCTGCGCCTGAACGGCGCGCAGGCCCTGCCGGCGGATGCGCTGGCCGCGGTGACCCGGCCCTACATCGGCCGCGAGGTCACGCTGGCGGACCTGGAGCAGCTGGCCGGCGCCATCACCCAGCTCTATCGCGAGCGCGGCTACTTCCTCGCGCAGGCGGTGGTGCCGGTGCAGACGGTGCAGGGCGGCGTGGTGGAGATCAGCATCATCGAAGGGCGCCTGGGCCGAGTGCTGCTCAACGTGGCGCCGGACGCGCCCATCAGCGAGGCGCGCGTGCGTGCCTTCCTCGACAGGCTGCAGCAGGGCAGCGCGGTGGATTCGCCCAGCTACGAGCGCGCCATGCTGCTGCTGTCGGACCAGCCGGGCATCCGCGTCACCTCCGCGCTGCAGGAGGGCGCGCAGCCCGGCACCACCGACCTCACCGTGGACGTGGTGGCCGCGCCGCGCTGGGAATTCTCGGCGGACGCGGACAACCACGGCACCGAGGAGTCGGGCCGCTACCGCATCGGCGGCACGGCGCGCTGGCTCAGTCCCTTCGGCATCGGCGACAACATCGACCTGCGGCTGATGGGCTCGGACGAGGGCATGGTGTTCGGCCGCGCTTCGTACGAGGCGCCCATCGGCGCCAGCGGCCTGCGCGCGGGCGTGGGCATCGCGCATGTGCGCTACGAGCTCGGCGGCAGCTTCGCGGACCTGGATGCGCACGGCACGGCCGACATCCTCGACGCCTCGCTCAACTACCCGCTGATCCGCTCGCGCCGGCAGAACCTGTTCGTGCGCGCGGGCGCCGACATGCAGGACCTGTCGGATCACTACGACGCCATCGGCTTCGACTCGAAGAAGCGCGTGCACGGCCTGGGCCTGGGCTGGGCCTGGGAGTTGCGCGACGACTGGCTGGGCGGCGGCTACTGGGCCAGCTCGGGCAACTACTACCACGGCCGGCTCGACATCCGCGACCCGGCCAGCGAGGCCTTCGACCAGAGCCCCGTGGGCCTGCACACCGAGGGCGGCTTCAACAAGCTCGCCTTTCGCGTCTCGCGCCTGCAGTCGGTGCTGCCGCAGCATTCGCTCTACCTGAGCCTGGGCGGCCAGTGGGCCGACAAGAACCTCGACGCCTCGCAGAAGCTCTCGCTGGGCGGCCCGCGCGCGGTGCGCGCCTATCCCATCGGCGAGCTGCTGGTGGACGAGGGACTGCTGGGCACCGTCGAATGGCGCTGGTCCCTCAACGACGAGGTGACGCCCTACGTGTTCTACGACGCGGCGCGCGGCCACATCTCCAAGGACCCGCTCACTACCCTCACCGACAACACGCAGAGCCTGCGGGGCGCCGGCTTCGGCGTGTCCTGGGCGCGGCCCGGCAACTTCGCCTTGAACGCCTCGCTGGCCTGGCGCGCCGGCACGCGCGAGGCGGTCACCGACGGCGGCGGGCACAACCCGCGGCTGTTCGTGCAGCTGCAGAAATTCTTCTAGGAAGGGGCGCGGACATGAACCCACTCCATCACGCCCGCCCGACGACGAAGTGCGCAAGGGGCCTGCGGCTCACCCCGCTGATGCTGGGCATGGCCTGCATGACGCCGGCGCTGGCGCAGCAGCTGCCCACCGGCTTCTCCGCGGTGGCCGGCAACGTCGCGCTCGGCGCCAACGCGCCGGCCGGCACCATGAACATCAACCAGGCCTCGGAGCGCGCGATCGCGCAGTGGCAGAGCTTTTCGATCGGCGCGGGCGGCACGGTCAACGTGGCGCAGCCCAGCCGCAGCGCGGTGCTGCTCAATCGCGTCACGGGCGCCGACGCATCGACGATCGCCGGCTCGCTCAACGCCAACGGGCACGTCTACCTGGTCAATCCCAACGGCGTGCTGTTCAGCAAGGGCTCGTCGGTGAGCGTGGGCGGCCTGGTGGCCTCCACGCTCGATGTCTCCAACCCGTCCTTCATGGCCGGGGGCAAGCTGGTGTTCGAGCGCAGCGACGGCAACAGCGCCACGGTGGTCAACCGCGGCAGCATCAACGCCAGTGCCGGCGGCAGCGTGGCGCTGATGGGCGCGCAGGTGATCAACGAGGGCAGCATCAACGTGGCGCGCGGCTCGGTGGGGCTGGTCTCGGCGCGCACGGTCACGGTGGACTTCGACGGCGACGGCCTGATGCGCTACACCATCCCGGCCGACTCGAAGGCCACCGCGGCGCTGGTGGAGAACGCCGCCGGCGGCAGCGTCACGGCCGATGGCGGCCGCATCGCGATGCTGGCCGCCTCCACCGCCAAGGCGCAGGTCGTGAACCAGGGCGGCGTGCTGCGGGCGCGCTCGCTCGAATCGCGCAACGGCGAGATCGTGCTGGGTGCGGGCCTGGGCACCGGCGCGGACAACCCCAACGGGATGCGCATCTCCGGCACCGTCGACGCGGGCGGCGGCGAGACCGGCAACGGCGGCCGGATCGAGGCCAGCGCGGGCAACCTGCTGCTGGCGGGTGCCAGCCTCGATGCGAGCGGGCGCAGCGGCGGGCAGGTGCTCACCTCGGCGCACCGCATGGCGGTGGATGCCGGCAGCAGCGTCGGCGCCGGCGGCAGCGGGCAGGCCGGCAGCGTCGACGGCCGCTGGACCATCGCCTCGGACCAGGACATCACGATCAGCAGCAACCCCGCCTATTCGCAAGGGGCGGCCACGCCCACCGCGCCGGCCGATGGCGGCAGCACCATCGATGCCGGCGTGCTGGGGCGCACGCTCGACCGCTCCACCAGCGTCACGCTGCAGAGCAAGGCGACGCGCACGGCCTTCGACGACGTCAATGGCTACTCCGCCGGCAACGGCGTCGTCTTCGACTTCGATGCCAAGGTGACGAAGACCGAGGGGCGCGACGTGGCCTTCACCGTCAACTCCGCGCGCAACGTGGTCATGGCCACCGGCTCCGGGCTGCGCTCGGACAGCGGCGCGATCAACGTCGACTTCAACGCCGACGCCGGGGGCGCCGCGCTTGCGCAGACGCTGCCCATCACCCTCAACGGTGCCGGACCGCGCTCCGCCTCGATCCTCCTGCAGCAGGCCAGCATCGAGAGCAACGGCGGCAACATCCGCTTCTACGGCCAGGACGACGCGGCCGGCGGACGCGCGGTGGGCGGCGTGGCGCCCAATGGCGACGGCTTCTTCGCCAACGGCATCCAGATCGGCAACAGCCTGGTGTCGACCTGCGCGCGGGGCGTGGCCAGCTGCAGCGGTGGCGGCACGATCAGCCTGCGCGGCCAGGGCGCCACCGGCAGCCTGGAAAGCACCACGGTGCAGGGCGGCGTCGGCGTGGCGGTGTACGGCTCCACGCTGCGCAGCGGCAGCGGCGCCATCACGCTCGACGGCCGTGGCGGCCTGGGCGCCTCGGGCGTGCGCACGGTCGAGTTCGGCCAGGCGGGCGAGCGCAGCGTGATCGAGTCGGGTACCGGCGACATCCGCATCACCGGCACCACGCGCGGCTGGAGCGCGGGCGACCCGGTGGTGGTCTTCGGCAGCGACGACGGCGACGGCAGTGCCGATTTCTTCGGCGGCGGCAGCGGCGTGAGCCTGATCAACACGCGGGTCACCACCGGCGGCGGCATCATGCTCGATGGCACCGGCGCGGACCTGACGGCACTGGCGGGCAACACGGGCTTCCAGGGCCTGCTGATCGGCGCGGCCTCGGGCAACAGCGGCTCGGTGGGCGCGTCCGGCGGCGTGCTCATCAACAGCACCGACATCACGGCCGGGCCGGGGCGCCAGGTCTCCGTGAGCGGCAAGGCCGGCGGCAATGGCTTCACGGTGTCCATCCTGCCCAGCGAGGCGACCGAGGTGCAGCTGGACACCGAGGCCGCCTCCGGCGTGCAGGTCGCCGGCGTCTTCGGCCAGGGCCGCATCCGCACCGAGGGCGGGCGCATCGGCATCCTGGGCCGCGACGGCAGCGATGTCCGCCTGAGCTACTTCGACGATTCCGAAGGTGGACCGATGACGCTGCTGAGCGTGGCCTCGGGCACCGGCCGCGGCGGCAGCATCGACATCGCGGGCCGCAACATCCTTCTGGCCAACGACTTCGAGGAGCCGACCGCCAACTTCCTCGACGCCAGCGGCGGCGCGGGCGCCGGCTCGATTTCGCTGCGCGGCAGCGGCAGCATCGCCATCAACGGCAACGCCGGCATGGCCGCCGACGCCACCGGCAGCCGCGGCAACGGCGGCGACATCCGCGTGGTGGCGGTCGGCGACCTGCGCAGCTTCGGGACCTACAGCGCGCGCGGCGGCGCGAGCGGTGGCAACGGCGGCTTCGTCGAGACCTCGGGCCGCAACCTGGACCTCAGCGGCATTCGCGTGGATGCCTCCGCGCCGGCCGGCACCGCGGGCGCCTGGCTGATCGATCCATTCGACGTCACCATCGCCGACGGCGCGGCGTCGGGCAGCCTGCCCACGCTGCCCTTCGAGGCGCTGGCCAACTCGGTGATCCAGGACGGCGACATCAACGCCGCGCTCAACGGCGGCACCAGCGTGGCGATCGGCACCGGCACCATCGATCCGGCCTCCCCGCTGGGCAGCATCACCTTCGGCACCGGCGTGGACATCGCGCTCACCACCGGCACCAAGGCGGTGAGCTTCCAGCTCGACGCCTCGCGCAACATCAGCGGCTTCGGCACGCAGATCCGCGCCACCTCGGCGCCGCTGGACGTGGTGTTCAACGCCGGGCAGTCGGGGCAGTCGGGCTCGATCACCTACAACGGCGACATCCTCACCAACGGCGGCAGCGTCACCATGACGGCGCTGGGCAACGGCGGCGCGTCCTGCGCCATCTGCATGAGCGGCACGCTGATCGACACGCGCGTGGGCGGAGCGAACGGCAACCCGGGCGGCAACGTCACGCTCACCGTGCCCGCGCCCGGTGCCAACCCGGGCGCGACGACCTTCAGCTCCGCGGCCATCAACCTGGTCAGCACCGACATCCGCAGCTCGACCGGCAATGTCGGCATCACCGGCTTCGCGCAGAGCGGCACCGGCGTGCGGCTGCAGGGGACGCTGTTCGTCGGCGAAGGCCGGCTGGGCGTGATCGAGACCACCAGCGGCAACATCGGCATCACCGGCATCGGCGCCTTTTCCAGCAACAGTGCCGATGCGCCTGGCCACGGGGTCATCATCGACCAGGCACAGGTCGGGGCCTTCGACGGCAACGTCACGGTGCGCGGCCTGCGGCTGGCCGGCGGCACGCCCGGCACGGGCATCACGCTGCAGAACGGCGGGCGCATCGTCACTTCGGGCGCCGGCAACACCGAGGTGACCGGCGAGTCGCAGGGTGGCGGCGCAGGCCTGCTCACGACGGCGGGCGGCACCAACGGACAGGGCATCACCTTCCCCGACTCGATCATCGCGGGCCGCAACGTGGTCGTGCGCGCCAACAACGACGGCAGCGCGGATGCCATCGTGCTGGGTGGCTCGGTGGGCGCCTTGGAGACGATCAATCTGCGCCCCGGTGGCGTCGATGCCGCCACCGGCGCCGGCGTCGACCGCACGGGCGTGCCGATCGTCTTCATGGGCGGCACCAACGGCTTTTCCATCTCGCCGGCGGAGGCGGGCAAATTCTTCGTCGCCCCCACGCTGGTGCTGGGCAGCAATGCCCACGCGGCCGATATCAGCGTGCTGGCGCCGGTGACGACCAGCAGGAACCTCACGCTGCACAACGGCGGAGGCGGCAACATCAACCTGGCGGCGCCGGTGTCCGTGCCGCAGCTCGGGCTCGTCAGCGGCGGCAACATCACGCAGTCCGCGGGCGCCGCCATCACGGCCGGCACGCTGCTGGCGCAGTCCTTGCGCGGCAACGTGATCCTTGCGGACGCGGGCAACAACGTCAGCGCCAGCACGCTGGGCGGCAGTGCGGCCGGCCGCTTCGAGTTCGTCAACAGCGGGCCGCTGCGGGTGGGGCCGGTGTCGGTCACCGGTTTCGATGCGGCCGGCAACCAGCCGCAGATCGTGTCGGCGACCTCGATGCTGGCCGACACGCTGTTCATCCGCACCCTGTCGGGCCCGCTGATCCTGGATACCAGCGTCGGCACCGCCAACGGGACGGACCTGGTGGCCGCCACCACCTTCCAGAACGCCGGCGGCGGCAGCCTGGGCGGCGCGCCGTGGCGCGTGTGGGCCGACACCTGGGTGGGCGAGACGCGCGGCGGCCTGGCCGGCTCGGGGCCGCTGCCCAACTACTACCACTGTGCCTACCTCGGGCTGTGCACGGTCAGCATCACGCCGAACGACAACCACTTCGTCTACGCGCAGCAGCCGACGGTGACGGTGAACATCGGCAGCTTCGCGCGCAACGTGGGCGTGCCCGATCCGACCTTCACCTACACGCTCAGCGGGCTGATCCTGGGCGACACCGGGGCGGGCATCAGCGGCACCATGGGCAGCACGGCCACGCTGCAAAGCCCCAGCGGGGTCTACCCGGTGTTCGGCACCTTCACCTCGGCCGAGGGCTATGCGGTCAACGTGGTGCCGGGCACGCTCACGGTCGGCAGCTTCCTGCCCCAGCCGGCGCGCTTCGTGGACGTGCTGCGCGAGGAACCCACCACCTACGTCTACGACCGCAACATGGGCCAGGCGCCCATCTGCCTGGCCACCGGCCCGCTGCAGGGCGATCGCGCGCAGCAGGGCAACGACGTGCTGGCGCGCGAGTGGTCGCGGGTGCGCACGCGACCCAACCTCACCAGCTGCGTGGATACAGAGCGTAACAACGGCTGCGCCGACTTCTAGGAACCCGGCGGGCCGCCCTCCCATAATCTTCTGCGTCGCCGCGCATCGCCCCCAGGTGCAGCAGGCGGAGGATCAGGGAGAAGACAGAACATGGCAGACGCGGCACGCGCCTGCGCGCGCCGCATTCGCCGCCGACGCCACGCTGTGGTCCTGTGGACGGGTGGGGTCCTGAGCGCGCTGGGCCTCATCGGGGCCATCCACATCATCCAGACCGGCCTGCGCTCGCGCTTCACGGTGGCGGCGCAGCTGGACATGGCGGTGCCGGCCTCGCTCTTCGCCATCGGGCTGCTGCTGCTGTGGCACGGGCGCGTGAGCTACCGGCTGGGCCGCCAGCTGGCCGGCGTGCTGGTGGCCACCAGCGGTGCGGTGGGCATGCGCCTGCTGGTCATGCTGGTGGACGAATCGGCCGGCAGCCTGGGCTACCTGCTCGACCATTTCAGCGTGGGCGGCCTGCTGGTGCTGGCCTCGCCCGCGGTGCTGGGCAGCGGGCTGCTGATGGTGTTCGCTGCGGCGCCGCGGGCCGAAGGCCGCCGCTGCCGCCGGCCTCAAAGGCGTCAGCGGCGCGTGTCCGCCAGCGCGCGGCCGAAGTCGCCGCTGTAGGTCTTGTGGCCCTGGTGGGTGAGCCTGGAGCGCGCGTCCACGTGCACCTTGCCGCCCACCGACTGCCAGCGCCGGCAGAAGGCGTAGTCCTCGGTGAGGTAGCGGCCGTTGTCCGGCTCGGCCATCACGTCGAAGAAGCGGTAGTGCGGCGGCGCGGCCGGCTGGCCGCGCAGGATTTCGGGGTGGCCGGCCTGGTCGGGCGTGTAGCGCAGCTCGGGCATGGCGGCGGCCAGCCGCTCGAACACGTGCCGCGCGATCAGCATGAAGCCGGTGGGCGCGTCCAGCACTTCCATGAAGCCGTCCTCATCCACCGGCCGGTCGGCCAGCAGGTTGGCCGGGAAGCTCGGGTAGCGGGCCTCGAAGTCCTCGCGCGTGGCGCCGCGCGGCAGCGGCTGCGCGAGCCCGTGCGCCGGCCAGGCATCGATCTTGTGCGGGTAGACGCCGGCCACCACGTCGCGCCCGGCCAGCAGCAGGCGCAGCGCCGCCTCGGGCTCGAAGCCGATGTCGGCGTCGATCCAGAACAGGTGCGTCCAGCGCGCATCGGCCATGAACTCGGCCACCAGGCGGTTGCGCGCGCGGGTGACCAGGCTGTCGCCGTCGAGGAAGCGCGTCTGCATCGCAAAGCCATGCTGGTAGGCCAGGTTGACCAGCCCCAGCAGGCTGCGCACGTAGCCGCTGGTGAGCACGCCGCCGTAGTTGGGCGTGGCGACGAAGGGGCGGATCTCCTGGAGCGCGCCGATCTCAAGCATGGGCGGGCTGCAGCACGTGGCGCCGGGTCGACAGCAGCGCGCGCAGCTTGGCCGGCGCCACCGGCTTGGTGAGGAAGGTCACGCCCTGCTGGCGCAGGCGCTGCAGCGCGTCCGGACCGGTGGCGCCGGTCACCAGCACCGCCAGCGCCTGCGGGTGCAGGCGGCGGGCGGCCTCGATCACCGCCATGCCGTCCTCGTCGCGGGCCAGCTGCAGGTCGCACAGCACCACGTCGAAGTGCACGTCATCCTCGCCCATGAGCTGGATGGCGGCCACGCCGGACTCGGTGCAGCTCACCTCGCAGCCCCACTGGTGCAGCAGCTGCTCGGTGCCGTGCAGGATGGCCTCGTCGTCGTCCACCACCAGGCAGCGCAGGCCCGCCAGCGGCGCCATCGGCGGCGGCGGCGCCACGGGCCGCTGCGCGCCCACCGGGCTGGCCGCGGGCAGGGCGAGCGAGAAGGTGCTGCCCAGCAGCAGCGCCGAGCGCAGCTCGATGCGCGTGCCCAGCAGCGCCGCCACCCGCGCGCAGATCGCAAGCCCCAGCCCGAAGCCCTGGCGCCGGTCGCGCTCGGTGTTGGCCACCTGGTAGAACTCCTCGAAGATGCGCTGCTGGTGGATGGGCGCGATGCCGATGCCGTTGTCGCGCACCTCGATGCGCACCGTGCCGGGCGCGCTGCCGCGGCGCGCCGCCACCATCACCGTGCCCTCGGGCGGCGCGTGGCGGATGGCATTGCCGATCAGGTTGCCGATGATGCGCACCAGCATGGCGGCGTCGCTGCGCACCGCGCGGCCCTGCGCCTTGAAGATCATGCGCACGCGCGCCTCGGCGGCCTGCGAGGCATGCTGGCCGGCCAGGTGCTCGAACAGGCCCTCGAGCGACACCGTGGCCAGCGCGGGCGTGAGCACCTGCGCATCCAGCCGCGAGATCTCCAGCAGGTCGTCCAGCAGCATGCTCATGAACTGCGTGCTCTCCTGCAGCCGCAGCACCGCCGGGCGCTGCACCGGCGTGGCGGTGGGCAGCAGGCCGTCGATGAACAGGCCCATGGCATGCAGCGGCTGGCGCAGGTCGTGGCTGGCCGCGGCCAGGAAGCGGGCGCGCGACAGGGCGGCCTGCTCGGCCTCGGCCATGCGCTGCAGCGCCACCGCGGTGGCCTCGCGCACGCGCTCTTCGCTGACCTGCTGGTTGCGCTCCAGCTGCTCGGCCAGGCGGTTCACGTCGTGCGCCAGGCTGGCCAGCTCATGCGGGCGGCCGGCCCTGGCGCTGCGCGTGGGGGCCGCCTGCACGTCGCAGCGCGCGTCGAAGTGGCCGGCCTCCAGCGCCGCCACCGTGCGCGACACGCGCCGCAGCGGCCTGGCCACGGTGCGCGCCATGTGCCGCACCGAGGCCCAGGCCACCAGGATGGCGATGAGCGCGATGCCGATGCCCGCCACCAGCGAGCGGGTGCGCTCGCGCGCATGGCTGGTGGTGTCGCGGAAGGCCTGCACCAGGCCGATGGGCGCGTCGCCCGCGGCGGTGGCGCCGGCCGGCGCGAAGGCGCTGGCGCGGGACGCCTCGCGCAGCGTCACCGGCGCGGTGAACACGCGCAGGTTCTCCATGCTCGCCGGGCTCGGCCCGCTGCTGACGAACACGCCGGCGCTGTTGCTGATCTCGATGCGCGCGACCTGGCTGTTGCCGCGCAGCGCGGTGTTGGCCACGTTCTGCAGTGCCGACAGGTCGCCGGCATAGAGGCTCAGGTCGGACAGCGAGGCGACCTGCCGCGCGATGGCCTGGCCCTCGGCATTGAAGGCGCTTTCCAGCGTGTCGAGGCGGCTGTGCGTGAACCAGGCGGTGAGCGCCAGGGCCGCCGCCGCGCAGGGCACCACGCCCAGGCGCAGCAGGTCACGCTGCAGGCTGCCGCTCATCACGATGGTGCTGGGCGCGTCCGCCTCCTGGACCGCGTCGGGCGTATCGGCGTGGGCGCCGCCGGGTGGCACGGCGAATCCGGTGGCGGGCGGATTCATCGCGGCGCGGCCATCCGGTCGCCGAGCTCGCGCTCGTCGGGCAGCCGCAGGCCCAGGCCGCGCGCCACGTTGGCGTTCACGCGCACCGTGGCCGGCCAGGCGGCTTCCACCGTCACGCCGGCCGGCCCCGCGGCCAGCTTGCGTCCCAGGGCATGCGCCTGCTGGGCCAACTGCTCCGGCGTGGCGACCGCGGCGGCCAGGCCGCCGGAGCGCACCATGCCATCGCTCGCGCCGAACACCGGCAGGCCGGCGCCGGCGGCGGCATGCAGCACCGCCAGCGTGGCCGCCTGGTCGTCGCCGATCGCGTCGGGCAGCACCATGAGCGCATCGCTTCCGCCGATGACGCCGCGCAGCGCGGGCGCGATGGACTTGGTGTCCGGCGCGGTGGCCACCTGCAGCGTCCAGTTCCTGCCGGCCGCGCGCTCCAGCTCGGCCAGCAGCGGCTCGGAGTCGGCCGTGGCCACCACGCCCAGGCGGCGGCGCTGCGGCAGCACCATGTCGACCACGGCGAGCTGGTCGGCCATCGACGGATCGCGCAGCAGCACGCCCACGCGGCGGTCGCTGCGGTGAAGGCCGGGGCTGGACTTCAGGCGCTCGTACTCCAGGCGGCTGAGCAGGGCCAGCAGCAGGGGCTCGCGGCTGTCGCTGTCGATGGCCGAGCGCGCCGCGCCCGGCCCCACCGCCACGGTGAGCGCGCCGGCCGGCCCGTTGCCGGAGATGCCGTGCAGGCTGCGCGTGCGCACACCGGCGTTGGCGGATGGTTCCTCCTCGGCGGGCGAGCGCGCCGGCGCGCCGGCGGCGTGCGGCAGGCGCACCACCTGCATCTGCGCGCCGGGGGCCTGCGTGTCGCGCAGCTGCCGGACGAACTCGGCGCTGGCCGCGCGGTCGTCGCCGGTGATCACCGTCAGGCGCGTGAGCGCGGCCTGCGCCAGTCCCGCCTGGACGACGAACAGCAGCGCCGCAGGCACCACGGCCCGCAGAGCGTTCAGCGCCACTCCGGAAATCTTCAGGAACATGAGAAAAGCTACCCCAAGTTGAGGGTGCTTGTGACTGTAGGGAGGCGCCCGGCTTCGCGCGACTAGGCAGAGGGCTTATGCCTTGTCATACAAGGTGTCCGCAGGGGGCGTCCTAGGCCGAACGGCATAGCCCGCGGCAGGCGCCGGCTCAGGCGCCCGCGCGCACGGCGGCCAGTTGCGTGGCGATCGCCTGGCGCAGCGCGCGCGGCGACACCGGCTTGTACAGCACCATGATCCCGGCCTGCGCCACCTCGCGCAGGCGGTCGGGCTTGGTCTCGCCGGTGACCAGCAGGCGCGCGGTGTCGGGGCCGATGCCGCGCGGGTGCCGCTCCAGCGCGGCCAGCAGGTCCAGGCCGTTGTCGCCGCCCTGCAGCAGCAGGTCGCTGAGCACCACCTCCGGCGGCGCGTCCCAGGCGTCGGCCAGGGCCAGCGCCTCGGCGCGCGTCTGCGCCGCCATCACCCGTGCGCCCCAGCTCGACAGCACCACCTGCAGGCCCTCGAGGATGGTGCGCTCGTCGTCGATCACCAGCACCCGCACGCCCTCCAGGCTGGCCGGCACCTCCAGCGGCACAGGCAGGCTGACCGGCGCCTCGGGGGCGCTGGCCGCCAGCGGCTCGGCGCCGCGCACCAGCAGGCGCACGCCGGTGCCCCGGCCGGGCACCGAGCGAAGCTCGACCCGCGTGTTCAGCAGGGCCGCCAGCCGCTGCACCGTGGACAGCCCCAGGCCCATGCCGCGCGACATGCCCTGCTTCCTTTGCGGATCGACCTGGAAGAACTCCTCGAACACGCGCTCCTGGTGCTGCGGCTCGATGCCCACGCCGGTGTCCCACACGTCGATGCGGATGGCCCGCCCGCGCCGCCTCGCGCCGATCAGCACGCCGCCCTCGACCGTGTGGCGCAGCGAGTTGGAGACCAGGTTGTTGAGGATGCGCGAGAGCATCACGTAGTCGCAGCGCACCCAGGCGTCGGTCTTGCGCGCCACCAGGCGCAGGCCCTGCTGCTCGGCCACCGCGCGGAAGTTGCGGCTGATCTCGTCGAACAGGCGGTCCAGCGGGAAGTCGGTCCACTGCGGCTGCAGCACGCCGGCGTCCAGCTGCGAGAGATTCAGGAGTTCCGAGAACAGCCGGTCCAGCGAATCCACGCATTCGCGGATGTGGCCGATGCGGGTCAGGCGCACCGGGTCGGTCTCGCCGTTGGCCAGGCCGTCGGAGAACAGCGTGAGGGCATGCAGCGGCTGGCGCAGGTCGTGGCTGGCCGCGGCCAGCAGGCGTGTCTTGGCCTGGCTGGCCAGCTCCAGCTGCTCGTTCTTGCGCGCCAGCTCGGCCGTGGCCTCGCCGATGCGGCTTTGCAGCAGGCCCCGGCTTTCGGCCAGCGCCCCGGCCGCCTGGTTGAAGCCGGCCTGCAGGCGCCGCACCTCGGCCGTGCCGGCCACCTCCACGCTGGCGTTCTCGCCGGCGCCCAGCCGGTCCACCGCCTCGCCCAGGCTGCGGATCGGCGCGCTGATGCGGCGCGCCGCCCACCAGCCGGCCAGGCCCACGCCGGCCAGGCTCGCGCCCAGCACCAGCAGCACGTTGAAATACACCGCCTTGCGCGCATCGGCCACCGCGTCCAGGCTGATCTCCACCATCACCTCGCCGGCGCGCTTGCCGTCCTCTCCCATCACCGGCGAGAGCACGCGCAGGCCCTCGGTGCGGCGGCGGTCGGCGGTCTCGGCGTTGGCCAGGATCTCGCCGTCGTCGGTGCGTATCTGCACCTGCTGCACGTGCGGCTGCGAGGTGCCGGCCTGGGCGGTGCGCAGCAGCGCACGGCGGTCCATCTGGTTGAGCGGCGCCTGCGCCAGCGTGGCCACCTGCAGGGCCACGGTCTGGCCGCTGGCGCGCATCAGCTCCGTCACGTTGGACAGGTGCTGGCGCGTCAGCACGACGATCGCGCCGGCCGTGGCCAGCGCGGCCGGCAGCACGGCCAGCAGCACCAGCTGCTGCGCCAGCGACAACCGGGGCAGGCGCTCCAGTACGCGATGGGGCCCGCCCTTGGGTTGTCGCGTCCGGCTGAGAGATGGCATCGTCTGGATAGACAGTCCTGAACTTTGGTTTCTAATTGTGAACTGGCCGGCCATCCTTTGACCAGTCGACTTTTTTTGGAGGGGCGATGCCCCGGGAGTGACGATGCAGCCTTCGATGTCCCGTCGACCCTCATTTCTCGCGCTTGCGCGTCGGGCCTGGCTGCGCCGTTGCGGCGCAGCGCTGGCCCTGCTTGCGGGCCTGCACCTGGTAGCCGGCGCCCAGGGCGCGCCGCCGCCGGGCGCCAGGCTGCAGGAGGGGCCGATCCGCTTCGGCATCCTGCCGCTGGGCGGCGCCTTCGAGTCGCGCAACGATTGGGAGCCGCTGCTGGCGGACCTGGCCCGCACCCTGAACCGGCCGGTGAGCGTGCTCTCGGTCACTTCCTACGACGCGCTCGACCAGGCCATCCGCAAGAACCAGGTCGACATGGCTTTCCTGTCCGGCAAGATGGCCCTGGAGGCCGTGACCCAGTACGGCATGACGGTGGTGGCGCAGGTCACGCGCCACGACGGGCTGCCCGGCTACCGTTCGCTGCTGCTGCTGCGCAAGGGCGGGCAGGCGACGACGCTGGAGGGCGTGCTCTCGCAGCCCGAGCGCCTGCGGCTGGCGCGCGGCGAGAGCAAATCGGTGTCGGGCTTCATCGTGCCGCAGCTGCAACTCTTCCTGCCCAACCACATCGCGATGGAGACGCGCTTCAAGAGCGAGTTCGTCGGCACCCACCAGGCCACGGCGCTGGCCGTGGCCAACGGCGACGCGGACGTGGCCACCAACAACACGGCCGACCTGGAGCGCTTCAAGCTGCAGTTCCCGTCCGAGTACGAGCGGCTGATCATCGTCTGGCAGTCCGACCTGATCCCGCATGCGCAGATCGTGATGCGCCGCGACTATCCGCCCGAGTTCCAGAAGAAGGTGCAGACCTTCCTCACGGCCTACGGCAAGACGCCGGGCCCGCGCGGCGACGCCGAGCGCGCGGTGCTCAAGTCGCTGCACGACCTGGCCGGCTTCCTCGCGGCCGACAACGCCTCGCTGCTGCCGGCCGCCCGGCTGGCCCACCAGCTGGCGCGCCAGAGCGCGATGAACGCGCAGTGGGTCAACGACGAGGCGCGCGCCAACCGCCTGGCCAAGGTGGACGCCGAGTACGCGCAGCAGGCGGCGGCGCTGCGCAACGGATCGAACTGAGCCGCTTGTAGTCCTCCGCTCACCGTCGTTCGCCGCGGCCTCCTGCACCGTCGCGCCGGGTGCGCATCCACACTGCGTGGCATCCGAGCAATTTAGAGGAGACCGACATGAAGAGCCTCATTCTTTGGCTGTGCGGCGTGCCGATCGGCGTGATCATCCTGCTGAAGGTCTTCGGCGTTTTCTGACGCAGCTGCATGCAAGACCTGCAACCCAACGCACGCATCTGCGGGCTGGTCGAATTTCGCGCCGGCGACGGCCCGATGATGGCCATCCCCGAGGGCCCTGTGCAGGTGCTGCTGGCCGCCGACAGCGCCGTCATCCACTGGCAGGACGGCGGGACGGCGCTCAACGCCGCCATCCCGCTGGCCGACTATGCCGAGCATGTGGAGGAAGGCCGCATCGAGGGGCCGGAAGCCGGCGCGCCCGGCAGCTGATCACCCCCTTCGCACCGCCCTAGTCTCTTCGCACTAGGGTCCCCGCCCGCCGCTAGGCCGTCCGGCGGATTTGCCCGCCTCGGCGGTGACCGGACACTCCGTGTTCCTGGCACCCCTGCCGACGGATGGAGCGAGCGCGGATGAGCTGGCGAACTAAAGTGGTTTGGAGCGAGGGGATGCTGTTGCAGCCCCAGCACCTGCAGCAAAGCGAGCGCCACGCGGACCACGCACGCCAGCTGCTGCTGCGCTCCACCACGCCCTTCGCCTGGGGCTTCGCCGAACTCGAAATCGACACTGCGGCCCTGGCGCTCGGCAAGCTCGCGCTGACGCGCGCCGTGGGCGTGTTCGGCGACGGCACGCCCTTCGACATGCCGGCGGTCGATCCGCTGCCCGAAGCCCTGGACATTCCCGAAGGCCTGCGCGACGAATCGATCGTGCTGGCGCTGCCGCTGCGCCGCGCTGGCTCGCGCGAGGCCGACGCCGAAGCCTTCGAGGACCTGGTGCGCCACCGCGTGCTGGAGGTGGAGGTGCCCGACTCCAACACCGCGGGCGAGCGCAGCGCCATGCTGCAGCTGGGCGCGCTGCACACGCGCCTGATGCGCGAGGGCGATGCCACCGACGCGTGGACCACCCTGCGCATCGCCCGCGTCGGGGAGCGCCGCGTGGACAACCAGCTGCTGCTCGACCGCCAGGTGGTGCCGCCGCTGCTGGACGTGGCCGCGCACCCGGTTCCGCGCGGCTGGCTCGACGAGTTGCTGGGCCTCTTGCGCCAGCGCGGCGACGAGCTGGCCGGCTCGCTCACGGCCGGTGGCACCGGCGGCGTGGCCGAGATCGCCGACTTCCTGATGCTGCAGACGGTGAACCGCAACGAGGCGGTGTTCGCGCACCTGGCCCGAAGTGCCGGCCTGCATCCGCAGCACTTCTTCGAAGAAGCACTCGCGCTGGCCGGTGACCTGGTCACCTTCCGCGATTCGCGCCGCACCACGCGCTTCGGCCCCTACGTGCACGACGACCTCGCCATGAGCTTCCGGCCGGTGATGGACGACCTGCGCCGCAGCTTCTCGATGGTGATCGACCGCGCCGCCATCCGCATCGAACTTCACGAGCGCAAGAACAACGTGCACGTGGCGGTGGTCAAGGACACGGAACTGCAGCGCAAGGCCACCTTCGTGCTCGCCGCCACCGCGCAGATGCCGGGCGAGTCGCTGCGCGCGCGCTTCCCGACGCAGGTCACCATCGGCCCGGTGGAGCGCATCCGCGACCTGGTCACGCTGGCCCTGCCGGGCGTGGCGCTGAGCGCGATGCCGGTGGCGCCGCGGCAGATTCCCTTCCACGCCGGCGCCAGCTACTTCGAGCTGGAAACCCGCAGCAGCGACCTGTGGCGCCAGCTCGAGCAGTCCGGCGGCATCGCGCTGCACATCGCCGGCGACTTTCCCGGACTGGAACTCGCCTTCTGGGCGATCCGACCGTCATGAGCACGCCCGACCCCTTCGCGAGCCACGAGTCGGAGCGCACGGTCATCAAGCCCAAGCCGCGCGGAGGCGGCGCTGCCATGCCGGCGCCGACCGCGTTCGGCGGCAGCGATGCGCCTGCGCCCGACATCGGCGAGATGAGCCTGCTCAACCCGCTGGTGTCCGCCGCCGGCAAGCTGCTCGTGCTCGTCGCGAAGCTGCGCAACATGGTGCAGCCGCGCGACGTGGCGGCGCTGCGCGCCTCCACCGCCGAAGCGGTGAACCAGTTCGACGCGCAGGCTCGGCGCGCGGGCATCGGCAACGAGACGGTGCTGGCCGCGCGCTACGTGCTGTGCACGGCGCTGGACGAGGCCGTGTCCAATACGCCCTGGGGCGCGCAGGCCGGCTGGAACAAGCAGAGCCTGCTGGTGCAGTTCCACAACGAGACCTGGGGCGGCGAGAAGGTGTTCCAGCTCTTGGCCAAGCTGGCGCAGGACGTGCCCACGCACCGCCAGCTGCTCGAGCTGATCTACAGCGTGCTGGCCCTGGGCTTCGAGGGCCGCTACCGCGTGCTGGACAACGGCCGAGCGCAGCTCGACAGCGTGCGCCAGCGCCTGGCCGATCTCATCGGCAAGGACCGGCCGCCGCCGGAGCCGGAGTTGTCGCCGCATTGGCGCGGCCAGGGCGCGGGCAACGTGCGGCTGCGCGACTCGCTGCCGCTGTGGGTCGTCGGCGCGCTCTTCCTGCTGGTGCTGGCGCTGGCCTGGTTCGGCCTGCGGCTCTGGCTCAACCACCGCTCCGACGACACCTATTCGCAGGTCTCGGGCCTGCGCGTGCCGCAGCTGCAGATCGCGCCACCCGCCGTGGTGCCGGCCAAGGCGCCCCGGCTGGCCAAGTTCCTGGAGCCCGAGGTGAAGCAGGGCCTGGTCACCGTCACCGACGAGGCCGACCGCAGCACGGTGCGCCTGCGCGGCGACAGCTTCTTCGCCTCCGGCAGCGCCGAGCCCATGGCGCAGTCGCTGCCGGTGCTGGCGCGCATCGGCCAGGCGCTGGCCGAGGTGAAGGGCGAGGTGCTCATCACCGGCCATTCGGACAACGTGCCGATCCGCTCCATGCGCTACCCGTCCAACTGGCACCTGTCGGCCGCGCGGGCCGAGTCGGTGCGCGGCGCGCTGTCCACGCAGGTGGAGCCGGCCCGCATGCGCGCCGACGGCAAGGCCGACGCCGAGCCGGTGGCGCCCAACGACACGCCGGGCAACCGCGCGCGCAACCGCCGCGTCGACATCGTGCTGCTGGCGCCGCCCGACAAGGTGGCGGCCGAGCTGGCGGAGGGCAAGCGATGATCAGGAAGCTCATCGTCTTCCTGCTCATGGCGCTGGCCCTGCTGGCGCTGGGCATCGTGATCTGGTGGGTGGGCCCGCTGGTCAAGATCGGCGAACTCGCGCCGCTGGCCAGCGAGATGGTGCGCGCGGTGCTCATCGGCGTGATCGTGCTCGTCGTCGTGGGCCGTGCCATCTGGCGGCGCCTGCGCACGCGCAAGGCCAGCAATCAGCTCAACGACACGCTGATGCAGGCGCCCGCCGCGCGGCCCGCCTCAGTGCCCGAGAGCGCCGAGCAGAAGGTGCTGGACACGCGCTTCACCGAGGCCGTGGCCACGCTCAAGCAGATGCGCCTGTCGGCCGCCGGCAGGAAGCCGGGCTGGCGCGACTGGCTCTCGCTCTCGGGCGGCAACTACCTGTACGACCTGCCGTGGTACGTGTTCATCGGCGCGCCGGGCGCGGGCAAGACCACGGCGCTGGTGAACTCGGGCCTCTCGTTCCCGCTGGCCGAGAAGTTCGGCCCCGGCGCCATCCGCGGCGTGGGCGGCACGCGCAACTGCGACTGGTGGTTCACCGACGACGCGGTGCTCATCGACACCGCCGGCCGCTACACCACGCAGGACAGCCACCAGAGCGAGGACAAGGCCGCGTGGGACGCCTTCCTTGGCCTGCTCAAGAAGGTGCGCCCGCGCCGGCCGCTCAACGGCGTGTTCCTCAGCATCAGCGTGGGCGACCTGCTGACGCAGGGACCGGAGGCGCGCGCCACGCTGGCCGCCTCTATGCGCGCGCGCCTGCAGGAGCTGGACGAGAAGCTGGCCACGCGCCTGCCGGTCTATGTGCTGGTCACCAAGGCCGACCTGCTCTACGGCTTCACCGACTACTTCGAGGACCTGGGCAAGGAGCAGCGCGCCCAGGTCTTCGGCTTCACCCTGCAGATGGAGGAAGGGGCCCAGGTCGCGCAGGAGGGCCTCGGCGGCGCCTTCGGGCGCGAGTTCGCGCTGCTGCACCAGCGATTGAACGACGGGCTCATCGCCCGCATGCAGCACGAGACCGACGGCGCGCGGCGCGCGGCCATCTTCGGCTTCCCGGCGCAGTTCGGCGCGGTGGGGCCGCTGGTGGCCGACGTGCTGGAGCAGGTCTTCACCGGCTCGCGCTTCGCGCAGCCGCCTTGGGTGCGCGGTGTCTACTTCACCAGCGGCACGCAGGAAGGCAGCCCCATCGACCGCGTGATGGGCAGCATGGCCCGCGGCTTCGGGCTGGAGCGCGCGATGCTGCCGGCGCAGCGCAGCACCGGGCGCAGCTACTTCCTCACCAGGCTGCTGCGCGAAGTCGTGTTCCCCGAACAGCGCCTGGCCGGCGCCGACGTGAAGCTGGAACGCCGCCGCCACGCGGTCCGCCTGGCCGCCGTCACCGGCATGCTGCTGCTCACCTGCGGCCTGCTGGCGGCCTGGGGCTGGAGCGCCTGGCGCAACCTCGAGTACCTCAAGTCGGTGGAGGCGCGCACCACGCCGGCGAAGGAGACGCTGGCCGCGCTCACCACGCGCACCACCAACCTGGTGGACGTGGCGCCCATCCTCGCGGGCCTGCGCAACATCTGGCGCACGCCGCAGAACCATGAGGGCGACGAGCCGCTGGCCATGACGCTGGGCCTCTACCAGGGCGACAAGCTCGATGCCGCGGCCATGCTGGCGCACCAGCGCGCCTTGAACGAGGCCTTCCTGCCGCAGGTGGCCAAGCGCATCGAGGACCAGCTGCGCACCGCGCAGAAGGACAACCTCGAATACACCTACGAGGCGCTCAAGACCTACCTGATGCTCAACCAGCCCGAGCGCTTCGACGCCGACGCGCTCAAGGCCTGGATCACGCTGGACTGGGCCCGCACGCTGGACCGCGGCGTGCCCGAGGACAAGCGGGCGCTGCTGGAGGAACAGCTGGACGTGCTCATCGCCCAGGGCCCGCCGCGGGTGCCGATGAAGATGGACGAGAACCTGGTGCGCAGCGTGCGCGCGCTGCTGGCCAGCTACCCGCTGGAGCAGCGCGTGTTCAGCCGGCTCAAGCGCCAGAACGTGGGCAAGGACGTCCCGCCCTTCACCGTGGCCAACGCCGCCGGCCCCTCGGGCCCGCTGGTGTTCGAGCGCATCAGCGGCCGGCCGCTCACCGAGGGCATCCCGGGCCTGTTCACCTACGACGGCTACCACAAGCGCTTCCAGCGCGAGGTGGTGGTGGTCACCGCGCTGCTGGCGCAGGAAGACCCGTGGGTGCTCGGCCAGGACCGCAACCTCGGCGACCGGCTCAAGGACGCGGCCACCATGGACGCGCTCACCGACCGCGTGCGGCGCCTGTACCTGCAGGAGTACGTGAAGCAGTGGGAGGCGCTGCTGGGCGACGTGCGCCTGGTGCGCGTGCAGGGGCTGGACAAGAACATCGAGACGGCGCGCATCCTCTCGGGCGCCGCCTCGCCGCTGGCGCTGTTCCTGCGCGCCGCGGTGAAGGAGACCACGCTGATCCCGCCCGAGGGCAAGGACGTGGTGAGCAAGGCCACCGAGACGGTGCGCAACACGCGCAAGGGGCTGGAGGAGCTGCTGGGCAGCGTCACAGGCACCGGCACGGGCAATGCGCCGGCAGTGGCGCCGGGCAAGCGCATCGAGAGCATCGTGGACGACCGCTTCGAGCCGCTGCGCCGGCTGGTGACGGCGCCTGCACCCGGCGCGCCGGCGCCGCTGGACGATGCGCTCAAGCTCTTCAACGAGGTGTACGTCTACCTGACGGCGGTGGACACGGCGGTGAAGTCGCGCAGCTCGCCGCCGCCGGGCGACGTGGCGGGCAAGCTCAAGTCGGATGCGGGCCGACTGCCCGAGCCGGTGCGCTCCATAGTCGAGAACCTCAGCCAGGCCGGCGCCGCGCAGGCCAGCGTGGCCGAACGCGGCAACCTCAACCTGGACCTCAAGCCCGTCACCGAGTTCTGCCAGCGCGCCATCGCGGGCCGCTACCCCTTCGTGCTCGCCTCCAAGCGTGACGTGCTGCCCGAGGACTTCGGCCAGTTCTTCGGCCCTGGCGGGTTGATGGACGAGTTCTTCCAGAAGCGCCTCGCGCCGCTGGTGGACACGAGCACGCGGCCGTGGAAATACAAGCCGGTGGCCGAGCGGCCGGCCATCACCACGCAGGCGCTGGTGCAGTTCGAGCGCGCGGCGCGCATCAAGGACATCTTCTTCCGCGGCGGCGGCCGCGGGCCGGCGATGCGGCTGGACTTCCGGCCGGTGGAGATGGACGCGAACATCTCGCAGTTCATCCTGGACGTCGACGGCCAGCTGGTGAAGTACGCGCACGGCCCGGTGGTGCCCATGGCCGTGCAGTGGCCCGGCCCCAAGGGCAGCAACCAGGTGCGGCTGCAGGTGAGCCCGCCCTCGGCCAGCGGCCCTTCGGGCAGCACGGCCGATGGCCCGTGGGCGCTGTTCCGCGTGCTCGACGAAGGCCAGCTCGAGGCCGGCGACGCACCCGAGAGGTTCTTCATCACCTTCCAGGTGGGCGCGCGGCGCGCGCGCTTCGAGGTCACCACCAACAGCGTGCAGCATCCGATCCGCCTGAAGGAGCTGCAGGAATTCGCCTGCCCGGAGGGCTTGTGAGCACGCCGGACAACATCGAGGATTCGCTGCCCGGCTGGTACGGCAAGCTGCCCGGCATGGGCGACTTCGCGCACCGGCGCCTGCCCGACGAGTTCCGCCACGCCTGGGACCGTTGGCTGCAGGGCGGCCTCACGCAGCTGCGGGCGCGCCACCAGAACTGGACCGAGCGCTACCTGCAGGCGCCGCTGTGGTGCTTCGTGCTGGGCGAGGGCGTGATCGGCGAGTCGCCCTGGATGGGCGTGCTGATGCCTTCGGTCGATTCGGTCGGGCGCTACTTCCCCTTCACCGTGGTGGACCCGCTGGCCTGGGCGCCCACCGAGATCCACGGCCAGGTGCTCTCGCGCGCGCAGCGCTGGCTGCGGCAGGCGGCGCAGTCGTCCGTCGACGGACTGGAGCAGGACCTGGACGCAGTGCGCTTCGACGGACTGCTGATGCAGGCCTTCGGGCAGCCGGCGCCCGAGCCGCCCGCGCTGTCCAGCGAGGATGCGCCGCTGGACACGAGCGAGGCCGCGATGCTGGTACTGCCGGAATACGGCTACTCGCTGTGGTTCACCGACCCGCAGGCCGAGGCGGGGCAGGGCATGAGCACGCACGGATTGCCGCAGGACGAGCAGTTCGACGCGCTCTTCGGCTTCTGGGCCGGGGCGACATCGTCGGAGGAGGCGCCATGAGCGACGACGATCCGCTCGCGCCCACGCAGGTGCTGGGCGCCGCCGCGCCGCCGGAAGACGCCACCGTGATCACGCCGGCGTCGCAGCCCGGCGCGGCCAGCGAAGCGCAGAAGGCCGAAGCGGGCCTGCTGCCCATCGGCAGCCGCCTGGCCGAGTTCGAGCTCACGCGCGTGGTGGGCCAGGGCGGCTTCGGCGTGGTCTACGAGGCCTGGGACACCGACCTGGAGCGCGTGGTGGCGGTGAAGGAATACCTGCCGGTGTCGCTGTCCACGCGCGCCGCAGCTGGCACCGTGTCGCCGCTGTCCGAGCGCACGCGCGAGACCTTCGAGCTGGGCCTGCGCAGCTTCATCAACGAGGCACGGCTGCTGGCGCAGTTCGACCACCCCTCGCTGCTGAAGGTGCTGCGCTTCTGGCAGGAGAAGGGCACCGCCTACATGGCCATGCCCTTCTACCGCGGCCAGACCCTGCGCCAGGCGCTGGGCAGCAAGGGCGGCACCGACGAGGCCTGGCTGATGGCCATCCTCGACGGCGTGACCCAGGCGCTGGCGGTGATGCACGCGGCCAACTGCTACCACCGCGACATCGCACCCGACAACATCATCCTGCTGGAAGACTCGGGCCGTCCGGTGCTGCTGGACTTCGGCGCGGCGCGGCGCGTGATCACCGACAAGACGCAGGCCATCACGGTCATCCTCAAGCCCGGCTACGCGCCGGTGGAGCAGTACGCCGAGATGCCCGACATGTCGCAGGGCGCGTGGACCGACGTGTATGCGCTGGCGGCGGTGATGCACGTGGCCATCACCGGCCGCGCGCCGCCGCCCTCGGTGGCGCGGCTGCTCAATGACAGCTACGTGCCGCTGGCGGGTGACGCGCAGCTGGTGGGCCGCTACAGCGCGCGCCTGCTGTCGGCGGTGGACGCGGGCCTGGGCGTGCGGCCGGATGCGCGGCCGCAGTCCATGGCCGAACTGCGCGCCTTGCTCGGCCTGGGCGATGCGGGGGCGGTGCCGGCGCCGCGAACCGTGGCGCAGGACGATGACCGCACGGTGATCCTGCCGCCCGGCGGCGGCGCCCGGAACGCGGCCGCGCCGAGTGCCGGCGCAGGCAAGGGCCGCCCGATGGTCGTGGCTGCCGTGGTGCTGCTGGCCCTGGCGGCCGGCGGCGGGGCCTGGTGGTGGTCGCAGCAGGACAAGGGCGGCGTGGATCCGGTCGCAAAGGTGGAGCCGCCCGCCGCGGCCGCGCCAGCGCCGGTCCCCGGCGAGCCCCCCGTGGCGGCGGCACCGGCCGCGCAGGCGCCACCGGCCAGCATCGCGGCCCTCAAACCGGTGACGCCGCTCGAATCGCTGCAGTCGCTCTCGCGCGGGGCCACGGCCGGCTTCAACGTGAGCGGCACCCCGCGCAAGGCCGAGGTGCAGGTCGGCAAGGACCGCCTCGCCTTCGACGTGCGCAGCAGCCGCGCGGGCTACGTGTACGTGTTCCTGCTCTCGTCGGGCAACGAGATGTTCCTGCTCTTTCCCAATCTGCTGGACAAGCGCAACCGCATCGCCGCCAACGAGACCCTGTCGCTGCCGCGCCCGGCCTGGCCCATGGACTCGGGCGGGCCGCCGGGCAACAACGAGTTCGCGGTGCTGGTGAGCGAGCACGAGCGCGACTTCAGCAGCACCGGGATGCTCAACGAAGGCGTGTTCCCGCAGTTCCCGCTGCCGGCCCTCGCCTCGCTGGAGGCGGCGCGCGGCACCGGGCCCGCGCCGCTGCTGGGCCGGCCGCAGTGCCCGCCCAACGCCCCCTGCCAGGACGCCTATGGCGTCGGTCTATTCAGAATCGTCGAGAAGTGATCGTCTGACGGCTGGAGCCCCTCACCCGCGCCCCGCATCGCCTGCCTGCCTGCCTCTTGACCAGGAGCCTGTCATGAAAGCCAGCCGCCATCGCTTCGAATCCCGCTTCCTCGCACCAGGCGCCGCATGCCTCGCGGCACTGGTCCTGGCCGGCTGTGCCGGCGCACCGGCGGGCCCGTCGTCCCCGGGCCCGGCGCCGGTGGTGAGCACGGCGGGCGTTCCGCCGTCGTCGTCAACCGGCACGCCAAGCGTGCCCGTGGCTCCGGCGCCGATCCAGCTCGGCGGCCCGGCGCCCGGCGGCGCGCGGCCCGCGGGCAGCAGCGGCAGTGCGCCCGCGCTCGGCAGCAGCGTGGCGGGCCAGTCGCGCACCTTCTCGACGCAGCTGGCCACCTACACCTCGGTGGGCTTCGACTCGGTGCCCGGCTGGGTGCGCGACGACTTCTCCGAGACCTGGCCCGCATTCCTCGGCAGCTGCCGCGTGCTCACCGGCCGCGGCAATGAATGGAAGCAGGTCTGCGAGCGCGCCCGCGCGGTGGACGGGCGCAGCAACGCGGCCATCCGCAACTTCTTCGAGACCGAGTTCTCGGCCTACCAGATCCGCGACGACGATCGCCGCGCCGACGGCGTGGTCACGGGCTACTTCGAGCCCGAGATCCAGGGCAACCGCAGCTATTCGCCGCCCTACATCTACCCGGTGTACGGCCAGCCCGAGGACATGCTCTTCCTGGACGCGCGCAAGCTCCCGCCCGGCGGCGGCGTGGTGGCCGCGCGCGTGCAGGGCCGCCAGGTGGTGGTGCAGTCGGGCCTGTCGACGCGCGACATGGGCGCGCCCGGCCTCTACGCGCTGGACACCGCCACGCTCACCCGCGACACGCTGGACCGCAAGGTCCGCCTGCGTGCGGAGGGCCGGCGCCTGCTGCCCTACTACACCCGCGAGGAGATCGAGACGCGCGGCGCGCCCAACGCCCGCGTGCTGGCCTTCGTGAGCAGCGCCACCGCGCTGTACGAGATGCAGATCCAGGGCTCGGGCCGCATCCGCCTGCCCAATGGCGAGGTGGTGCGCGTGGCCTACGCCGAGCAGAACGGCCAGCCCTTCCGCCCCACCATCGCGCAGAACAGGCAGGGCAAGCCCGAGACCTCGGTGCGCACGCGCGGCGGCGCCGTCGAGCTGGACCCGGACGATGCCTTCGACGACGACGACATGCTGGACACCAGCGCCATCCGCGTGCGCGGCTTCACGCTGGCCAGGCCCGAGACGAGCGGCGCGGTGGTGGTGCCCGGCCGCAAGCCCGCGGGCGCCGTGACCGGCAGCGGCATCAAGGACCCGAGCTACGTCTTCTTCAAGGAAGCGCCCTCCGACGCCGGCGGGCCGGTGGGCGCCTTCGGCGTGCCGCTGCAGCCGGGCCGCTCGATCGCGGTGGACCCGCGCAGCACGCCGCTGGGCTATCCGGTGTTCGTCTCCACGCGCCAGCCTGGCACCGGCACGCCGCTGCAGCGCCTCACGGTGGCGCAGGACACCGGCGGCGCCATCCGGGGCGCGGTGCGTGCCGACTACTTCTTCGGCAACGGCCAGCAGGCGGCCACGCAGGCGCGGCGCATGAAGGAGCGCGGCCAGCTGTGGGTGCTGCTGCCGCGCGGCCTGCCGGTGGCGGCCGCGGCCTCCAGCACCATCCGCACGCGCGGCGGCGCGGTCGGTGCCGACCTGCCGCAGTGCCTGGTCCCCGAGGAAGGCTCCTGCGTCGACGACTGAACGGCCATGCAAGACACCCTGTCCTCCGGCGAAAGCACCGAGCTCGTGCGCCTGTGGCGGCGCCGGCAGCAGCTCTCGCCCGACGAGATGGGGCGCATGTACGCCATCGTCGGCGACGCGCTGCGCGGATGCAGCCCGCCCGAGCTCAAGGTGCTGGGCGAGAGCCGGCAGGAGCTGGTGGCGCAGTTCATCTACGTGAAGGTGCTGCGCCTGGACGCCGACCCGGACGAGGGCGAGGACACATCAACGCCTGCGGCGCGTGACGACGGCCACAGCGCGCCCTCCACCGCCTTCGCCCTGTGCGCCTACTTCCGCCGCTACCTCATCGACTGCACGCGGGCCAGCAGCTTCCGGCGCAGCCTGGCCATCGGCGAGCAGGTGAGCGAGGCGCAGCTGGATTCGCAGCTGGGCAGCCAGGGCGCGCCGGACGAGGACTGCCTGGCCGAGCACGGCCTGAGCGAGTCGAAGGTGCGCGGCCTGGCGCGCGCCTTCATCGCCGGCCTGCCGCAGCCCGAGCGCCTGCTGCTGTGCGAGGGCTTCGGGCGCGAGGCGGCGGGCGGGCTGTCGGGCGTCGCCTCGCGCCACGCCATCGCCTCCTACCACTACCGCGCCGGGCGCCTGGGGCTGGTGCACAAGCGCGAGGGGCTGCCGGCCGAGTATTCGAAGACCCTGCTGGGCGGCTGGATCCAGAACACATTGGGCATTGCCATCGAACCCGACAACACCGGGGCGATCCTGCAGGTTTTCAAAATCCTGGGCGCTGAAGCGTCTTACGCCTGACAGCCCCAGGATTGCTTATGCCCATCGAACTATGGCCGCCCCTCCACGTCATCCGCAGCCACCTCGAAGCAGGTGTGCAGGCGGCCGCACGGGCCGGCCACGAGGGCGCGGTGCCTGGCGACCCGCCGCCGGACGCCTCGCCATCCATCGACCTGCAGCTGCCCCTGGCGGAACTCGCCCGACGGCGCCAGGTGCTGGCAGCGCGCAACTTCAACGCCCGCTGGGAGCCCGGGCGCATCGTCAGCGTGCTGCACGAGGGCCGGCTGCTGGGCGTGCTGCTGGACAAGCGCCTGGCCGGCGGCGAGCGCTGGCAGGGCTTCATGGCAGCCAGCGAGGCGGATTGGGCCGGCGCGCACGACGTGCTGCTGGAGCCCACCGACGAGCCCTTCGAGCCGCTGTTCGGCCTCATCCAGGCCTGGAACCCGGTGCAGCTCGCGCCGGCGCCCCAGCAGGTGGCGCGGGTGCAGGGCGAGGTCTCGGCCACGCGCCTGGCGGCCATCCGCGCGGTGCACGACGAGTACGTGAACGGCACGCCGCTGGCCATCGATCCCGAGCCCGGGCACATCGCGCTGCGCAGCGCGGGTGGCGGGCATTTCACCGTGCTCACCGGCACGCCGCTGGCTGGCGAGGATGACGTGCGCGCGCCATACCAGCAGCTCTACCGCGAGGCCGCCGCGCGCCTGAGCGCCGGCGTGCCGGCCCGGCCGCCCGCGGCGCTCTCGCGCGAGGCGCCGTCGTCGGCGACCGGTGCCCGTCCCCCGGCAGGCGATGCGCCGCCGCAGGGCGGTGGCCTGACGGGATGGCTGGGCCGCTGGTTCGGGGCCGACGCGCTGGCGCGCCCGGCCTTCGCGCTGCTGGTGCTGGTGGTGGTCGTGCAGGGCCTGGCCCTGTGGGGCGGCCGCGATGCCGCGCAGGATGAGGACGACGTGCGCTTCCGCGCCGTGCCGGTGGAGCCGGCCGGCGCCTCGGCCGACCTGGGCGTGGTGTGGAAGCCGGGCGTGACGATGCAGGACTCCATCCGGCTGCTGCGCTCCATCGACGCCGACGTGGTGGCCGGCCCCGACGAGAAGGGCACCTGGTACCTGCGCGTGCCCGACGTGAAGGAAAGCACCACCGCGCTGTCGGCCTCGCCGCTGGTGGCCTCGGTGGGGCCGCCCTAGCGCGGCATGAAGGAATGGCGATGCGACGCGCCTTCGTCCTGCTGGTGTTCGTGCTGCTGCAAGGCGCGGTGGCGCAGGCGGCGCAGCGCGCGCTGCTGGTGGGCGTGTCGGAACTGGCCAGCCAGCCCGCGTCGCTGTGGCTCTCGGCACCGCGCAACGACGTGATGCTGATGCGCCAGGTGCTCCAGCAGCACGGCTTCGCGGCCGGCGACATCACCGTGCTGGCCGATGGCGTGAGCGGCGCCGCGCTGCCGGACGCGCGCCAGATCCGCGACGCGCTGCAAGGTCTGCTGGCCCGCTCGCGCAGCGGCGACTTCGTGCTGCTCTATTTCTCCGGCCACGGCACGCGCGTGCGCGACGCCACCAAGCGCTATGCCGAGCCCGACGGGCTGGCCGAGAACTTCCTCGCCCGCGACGCGCGCCTCGCGCCCGGCAACGCGATGCCGCTGGCCGGCGGCCTGCGCGACGTGGACTTCGACGGCTGGATCCGCGCCTTCATGGCGCGCGGCGTGTTCGTGTGGTCGGTGTTCGACACCTGCTCGGCCACCTCGATGACGCGCGGCCGCGGCGCCGCTGCGGCAGCGCCCGAGGACGGCGATGCCGTGCGTTTTCGCGGCATCCAGGCCGACGAGCTGGCGCGCGGCGCGTCGGCGGACGCCCCGGCGCCCGACATGTCGGCGCCACCGGAGCCGCCCGTGCCGCGTGCCCGCTACGTGGCCTTCTTCGCATCGGAAAGCCACCAGGTCACGCCCGAGCTGCGCCTGCCGCGCAACGACCGCGCGGCGAAGCCGCAGGGCCTGCTGACCTGGGCCGTGGCCGAGTCGCTGGCGCGGCGGCCGGGCAGCTATCGCGACCTGTTCAACCAGGTGGTGTCGCTCTACGCACCGGTGATCTCGGAGCTGGAGTCGCGCTATCCGCAGCGCGAGCTGCCATCGCCGGTGGCCGAGGGCAACCTGGACCAGCCCCTGTTCGCCACCAGCCCGGCGCCGCAATCGACGCGGCCCGCGTGGCCGGCGCGGCGCACGGGGTCGCAGCTCGCACTGAGCGTGGGCCAGCTCGACGGCCTGGAGCCGCAGCAGGAAGTGCGCGTGCTCGCCACGCTGGCCGACGGCACCCAGCGCAGCGGCACCACGCGGCTGGAGCAGGTGGAGCTGGCGGGTGCGCGCACGGCCGTGCCGCCCGCGCTGGCCGAGCAGGACGGCGCGACGCTGTGGACCGTCACGCCCGTGGACGACCCGCCCTCGGTGGCGCTGCGCGTGCAGCTCACGCCCGGCGCGGCCATCCCGGCAGGACTGAACCTCGCGTACCCCGCGGCGATCCGTCTCGTGCGGGCTGCGGATGGCGATGCGGACGTGCGCGTGCTCGATCGCGGCAGCGGGCCGGCGCTGGAGATCCTCTCGCCCGGGTTGGCGGCGCTGGTCAACGACAGTGGCAGGCCCGATGCGCCGGCGGACGCACAGGTCTTCCGTCAGCAACTGCTGGCGCTGGCGCAGCTGAAGTGGCTGGCCCGCCTGAGCCAGCTGGCGCAGGGCGGCCGGCTCGAGGGCTTCGAGGCCATCGTGGAAACCTGGTCGGGCGAGCGGCTGCTTCGCAGCGCACCGGCCGCCGCGCAGCCGACCCCGCCGCTGGCCGCGGGCGAGCGCAACGTGCTGGTGGTGCGCAACGGCAGCGGCCAGTCGCTGGACCTGGTGGTGGTGGGCGTGGAGGCCGGCGGTGCGATCCGGCAGGTGTATCCGCAGGCGCTGAGCGAGACCAACCGCTTCGAACGCGGCACCCGCGAGCAGCCTGCGCAGCAGCGTTTCGACCTGCCCTGGCTGGACGCGCAGCGCGGCGGCCGCCTGCTGGTGCTGGCCGCGCCCGCGGCGCCCTTCAGCGCGCCGCGGCTCTTCGGCGCGGCGCCGCCGGAGACGGGCGGGGCCGAGCTGCGGGTGCGCGGCGCCTTGCAGCCCGAGCGGCAGCGGCAGGTGTACGGCGCCTTGCTGGCCTGGCCGGCGGCGGCTCGTTGAGCGGATGAACCCATGAGGAGAAGCGCATGAGCTGGAGATTGGATGGCACCCTGGATCCGGACGAGGCGCTGCGCCTGCTGGATCACATGTCGGGCGAGTCGAGCAACGACTTCCTGATGCTGATCGAGAGCAAGGGCACGGCGGTGGAGGGCGAATCCAAGCGCGCCTTCGACGACGGCAAGCAACGCATGCACATCGCCGGCTACTCCTACCTGGCCGAGGTGCAGACGCCGCCGGGCGCGTCCAAGGGTCAGGTGCGCCTGAGCTCGCTGATCGTGGTGCGCGAATGCGATGCGGCCTCGGCCTCGATCGCGAGCCTCCTGAAGAACCAGGAGAGCGACCTGAAAGTGCAGGTCTCGGTCTTCAAGGCCAGCGGCGACAGCTCCAAGGAGCAGCAGCCCACGCTGGAGCTGCACCTGGAAGGCGCGCGCATCACCACGCACGCGATGCTCACCGGCGGCAACCCGCGCCGGCCCTGCGAGATCATCTACTTCATGCCGCGAAAGCTGGAGCTGAAGTCGGCGCCGCAGCAGGAGAGCGGGTTGCGGGGGGCGGTGCGGACTTGCACGATCACCAATTCGTAGTTTTCTTGCCTGAGCGGGGGCCAAGGGCTGTGTGCCGCTGTGCCGGTACGCCACTCGGGCGGTCGGCGCCTTCGGCACCGACTGCCCTGCGCTGCTCGCGAACTCGGCCCGGCGGCAGAACTCACTGCGCGAACTTCGTTCGCTCCGTTCAAACAGCTGCCGCAAGCTAGATGACGAAGCTTGTGTGTGTCCTTCGGCACACACAAGCGGGCCGAGTCCGCTGCGCTGCTCGGCGCCCCGAGAGGCGTACCGGCACTGACCGCCTGCCGCGCCCCTCCAACCAACCCTCGGCCTTCAGTTGCCCATCCGGTATCGCAATTGCTGCTCTTGGTGCAGGGAAAGCAGAACGACCTCGCTGTCCGAATGCGCGTACAGCATTGCGTGCCTGGCCAGGACCAGTTCTCGAAGTCCGGGCATGCCCAGCGCCCTGGCGAGCCCCAGGGCCTGTTCCGCCTGGAACCTTCCCCAGCCCGACTTCGCGTCGAGGAACCCCGTGGGTCGGCCACTTTCGGGTGCAAACGAGAGCAATCCGCGCGCCCGGTCGATCTCGGCCTGCAGCTTCCTGAAGCGAGCGGCAGCGGTGCCGGCTTCCTGCTCTTCCATGAACTGGCGGGCCGACCGCAGGCACCCGAGGAAGTTCGGCACCGCGCGCACGCGCGCATTGCGCGGAATGCTCACCGCGCAGTGCCGGAATCGAGTGCGTCGTCCAGTTCCTTGTCGCTGACGAACTGGCCGTCGAGCGCTTCCTTCAGGCCCTGGATCGCGTCCTGCGCCAGCACCAGGTTCACGTGCTCGGCCTCGAGGGCGTGGTAGTAATCCAGGCGGCGGGCGTCCACCAGGGCGACATAGCTGGCGCCGTTCTTGGTCAACACCTTTTCCGCGCCCCGGCCCACCACATCCTCGGCGAGTTCGGTGAGGCGCGCACGCGCTTCGCTGATGGGAACGATGTCCGAAGTTTGCAAGGTAATCCCAGTCTTGCGCGTGGCTCTCCCCTTGCCAGCGCCGAGTTCGGGCGAGGCGGGTACGCTGGGCCCGTCCCTCCAGCAGAAAAGGCCGAACCACCGTGAGCCACTTCCAACCCGTCGCCCTCCACCACGCCAGCCGCCTCATCAACCACGGCCCCACCGTGCTCGTCACCAGCCGCAGCCAGGACGGCACGCGCCGCAACATCATGGCCGCCGCGTGGTCCATGCCGGTGGAGTTCACGCCGCCGCGCATCGCCATCGTCATCGACAAGAAGACCTTCACGCGCGAGCTGGTCAGCGAGAGCGGCGTCTTCGGCGTGTGCATCCCCGGCGTGGCGCTCGCGGACCTGACCTGGGCAGTGGGCAGCCACAGCGGCAGCGAGGGCGACAAGTTCGCGCGATGGGGCATCGAGACCGTGGCCGGGCCGGTGCTCGGCGTGCCGCTGATCGAGCAGGGCTGCGCGGCCTGGTTCGAGTGCCGGCTGCTGCCAGAGGCCCACACCGAGCAGGCCTACGACACCTCCTTCGGCGAGATCGTCGCCGCCGCGGCGGACGAGCGCGTGTTCTCGAACGGCCGCTGGTCCTTCCGCGACGACAACCGCGCGCTGCAGACCATCCACCACCTGGGCGCCGGCAGCTTCGTGCACGCGGGCAGCGTGATCCAGGCCCGGCCGCTGGACTGAACGGCGTCCATCGCCACGGCATACGCCGGTCGGTGGATGCGGCACGGCGGGCACGGGGCTAAGCTGCCGGCGACCTCGAAGAAGGGGTTGCACGCTGTCTCCGAAAGGCCTGTCATGACACGCTCCGCAGAACTTCTACAGGCGGCCGATCCGGCCGGTGCGCTCAAGGCCCTCACCGACGAGATCAAGGCAAGACCCGCCGACAGCAAGCTGCGCGTGTTCATGGCCCAGCTGCTGTGCGTGCTGGGGCAGTGGGAGCGCGCGCTCAACCAGCTCACCGTCGCCGCCGAGCTCGACGCGCTGGCCATCCCGATGAAGCAGGTCTACGGCGAGGCCATCCGCTGCGAAGGCCTGCGCGCCGACGTCTTTGCCGGCAAGCGCACGCCGATGATCTTCGGCCAGCCCGGCGAGTGGCTCGCGCTGCTGCTCGAATCGATGCTGCGCCAGGGCGCGGGCGACGACGCCATGGCGGAGGACCTGCGCGCCCGCGCATTCGATGCGGCGCCCGCCACCCCCGGTCGCCTCGACGGCCAGCCCTTCGACTGGCTGGCCGATGCCGACATGCGCATCGGCCCGGTGCTCGAGGCCTACGTCAACGGCCGCTACTACTGGGTGCCCTTCGAGCGTCTCGCGCAGATCCGCTTCGAGGAGCCCGAGGACCTGCGCGACTGCGTCTGGATGCCCGCGCACCTGCAGTTCGAGAACGGCGGCGAGACGCTGGCGCTGGTGCCCACGCGCTACCCCGGCAGCGAGCAGTGCGCCGACGGCGCGCTGCAACTGGCGCGCAAGACCGAGTGGCGCGAGTTGCGCTCCGAAGTCTGGGCCGGCCATGGCCAGCGCATGTGGAGCAGCAGCATGGGCGACGACGGCGAGCACGCGATGCTCGACGTGCGCCAGATCGACTTCGAATCCGTGCCGGCACAGGCCGACGCCGACCTGCAAGGCAGCGAGGCCGCGGGTGGCTGAGCCCGGCGCGCAGGAGCGCCTGCAGCCTTCGCTGCTCGACCGCCTCACCGATCTCGCGCCCACCGAGAAACGCGAGGGCGACGACAAGCGCGTGCTCACGCGGCAGGCGCTGCGCCAGGCGGTGCTGCGCGATCTCACGTGGCTGTTCAACGCGACCGCGCTCGGACCTGCGGAGATCGACGAGCGCCGGCATCCCCATGCGGCGCGCTCGGTGCTGAACTACGGATTGCCTATGCTGTCCGGCCAGTTCACCTCCTCGGTGCAGCGTGTCAGCATGGAACAGGCTTTGAAGAGTGCCATCGTGCAGTTCGAGCCCCGCATCCTGCCCCGCACCCTCGAAGTAGAACTGGTCATGGAAGGCTCGGCACTCGAATCCCACAACCGCATCGGCCTGACCATCCGCGGCATGCTGTGGGCACAGCCGGTGCCGCTGGAGTTCCTCATGCGCAGCCGCATCGACCTGGAGGAAGGGCGCATCGAAGTGGAAGACGCGCCATGAAGACCCGGAGGGACGCTTCTCATGGATCCGCGCCTGCTGAGCCTCTATGAACAGGAGCTGCGCTACTTCCGCGAAAGCAGCGCGGAGTTCGCGCAGGCCTTCCCCAAGATCGCGCAGCGCCTGGGCATCGACGGCCAGGAAGTGGCCGACCCGTATGTCGAGCGCCTGATCGAGGCCACCGCCTTCCTCTCGGCCCGCGTGGGCCTCAAGCTCGACGCCGAGTACCCGCGCTTCACCGGCCACCTGCTGGACATCGTCTACCCGCAGTTCCTCGCACCCACGCCTTCGATGGCGGTGGTGCAGATGAGCGTGGACCCCGACGACGACAGCCTGGCCGGCGGCCCCACGATGCCGCGCGGCAGCGGCCTGCGCGCGCGCCAGGCGGTGGGGCAGAACACGCACTGCGAGTTCCGCACCTCGCGCGCGCTGCGGCTGTGGCCGGTGCAGGTGCGCCGGGCGCAGTACTTCAGCTACGCGCCGGACCTGCCGCTGAACCAGCATCCGCAGTCGCGCGAGATCCGCGGCGGCCTGCGCATCGCGCTGCATGCGAGCGCGGGCCTGGACTTCGGCCGGCTCGCGCTCGACGAACTGGAGATGCACCTGGGCGGTGCCGATGACGTGGCCTGGCAGCTCTACGAATGCATGCTGGCCAGGCCCGTCGGCGTGCTGGTGCAGCCCCTGGGCGCCAACGGCCAGCCCACCGGGGCCGGCGCGGGCGCCGTGAAGCACCTGGGCGCCGATTGCGTGCAGCCGATGGGCTTCGAGGACGACGAGGCGCTGCTGCCCGTCACCGTCACCGGCTTCTCCGGCCACCGGCTGGTGCAGGAGTACTTCGCCTTCGAGCAGCGCTTCCAGTTCGTGCGCATCGCCGGCCTGCGCAAGGTGCTGGCGCAGATGGCGGTGCCCGACGTGGAGATCGTCGTGCTGTTCTCGCGCGGCGACGCGGCGCTGGAGAAGCTGGTGGGCACCGACAGCATCCAGCTGCATTGCGTGCCCGCCGTCAACCTCTTCAACAAGCGGCTGGACCGCGTGGCGGTGAACGAGGGCGTGAGCCAGTTCCACCTGCTGGCCGACCGCACCCGTCCGCAGGACTTCGAAGTGCACACCGTCACCGACGTGGTGGGACATGGCAGCCCGGGCGAGAGCGATGTTTCCGAACAGCGCTTCCATCCCTTCTACGCCGCCTTCCACGGCAGCCGGCATGCGCACCCGGCCTACTACACCACCAGCCGCGAGCCGCGCATGCTCTCGCAGCGGCAGAAGAGCGAGGGGCATCGCAGCAGCCACATCGGCTCCGAGCTGTACATGCAGATCGTCGATCCGCGCGAGGCGCCGTACGCGGGGTCGCTGCGGCAACTGGCGGTGACCGCGCTGGTGACCAACCGGGACCTGCCCCTGCTCCTGCCCATGGGCCGCGACAACGACTTCGACTGCATCGACTCCGCGCCGGTGCAGAAGGTGCGCATGGTGCGCGGGCCGTCGCGGCCGATCTCGCCGGTGGTGGCCCAGGGCCTGGGCTGGCGGGTGGTGGATCACCTGGCGCTCAACTACCTCTCGCTGGCCGACAGCACGCCGCAGCAGGGCGCGGCGGCGCTGCGCGAGATGCTGATGCTCTACGCGATGCATGGCGACGAGGTGCGCCAGGGCCAGGTGCGCGGGCTGCTGTCGGTTCGCAGCCGTCCCGTCGCGCGGCGCCTGCCGCTGCCGGGGCCGATCGCCTTCGGCCGCGGCCTGGAAGTGACGCTGGAGGTGGAGCGCACGGCCTTCCATGGCCACAGTGCCTTCCTCTTCGGGTCGGTGCTGGCGCGCTACCTGTCGCGGCACGTGGAGGTGAACCATTTCGTCGAGACCGTGCTCACCATGGCAGGCCGCGGCGAGCTCATGCGCTGGAGGCCGCTGTGCGGGACACGCCCGATCCTGTAGCGCAGGCGCCGGCGGCGCGCGGCGGCGGGCCCCGCGAGCGGGTGGCGGCGCACCTCGCGCAGCATGCCGCGACACCCTGGGCCTTCGACTACTTCGCGCTCATGCGCCGGCTGGAAGCGATGGCGCAGCCCGCGCCGCGCTGGGGCCATGCGCTTCTGCCCAGTGCCGAACCGCTGCGCGTGGGCCAGGAGCCCTCGCTGTCCTTCGCGCCCGCGAGCCTCGCGCGCTTCGAGCCCGCGAGCGCGCACGGTCCGGCGCGCCTGCGCCAGCCCTTCTTCGGCTACCTCGGCCCCAACGGCCCGCTGCCGGTGCACCTGTCGGACTACATCCGCGAGCGCAGCATCAACCACGGCGATGCGACCTGGCTGGCCTTCCTCGACACGTTCTCGCATCGCTTCTCGCTCTACTTCTACCGGGCCTGGGCGCAGGCCCGGCCCACGGCGGGGCTGGACCGGCCGCAGGAGGACGGCTTTCGCCGCCGCATCGGCGCGCTGGTGGGCATCGCCACGCCAGCGCGGCAGCAGCGCGACGAGATCCACGACGACGCTCGCCTGCATTTCTCCGGCTGGCTGTCGCGCAGCGTGCACAACAGCGAAGGCGTGGAAAAAGTCCTGGCCAGCTACTTCGGCGTGCCCTTCCGCCTGGAGCCCTGGGTGGGGCACTGGATGGCGCTGCCCGCGGCGGAGCTCAGCCGCCTGGGCCGCGGCAGCGCCTCGCGCATGCTGGGTGGCGGCGCCATGCTGGGCCGCCGCGCGTGGGACCGGCAGCATCGGGTGCGGCTGCACGTGGGCCCGCTGGACATGGCGCAGTACCGGATGTTTCTGCCCATCGGTGCGGCGCGCTCCGGCCTGTCCCGCTGGATGCAGCAGCTGCTGGGCGGCGAACTACATTGGGACGCACAGCTCATCCTCCAAAAAGAACAAGTGCCGCCCACCCGGCTGGGCGTGCATCGCGGCGGCAACGCGCCGCGCCTCGGCTGGGTCTCCTGGCTCGGAACACGGCCGCGCCCGCGCGATGCGGTCGACGTGCGCATCGACGGAGATGCGCCCCCTTCACCGATCGTCATGGCGGCCGGCGCGGCCGCCCAGGGAGTCGCACCATGAGCGAGATCAGCCGCACCGCCCTTTTCGGCAAGCTCAACACGCTGGCCTACAAGGCCATCGAAGGCGCCACCGTGTTCTGCAAGATGCGCGGCAATCCGTATGTCGAACTGGAGCACTGGTTCGCCCAGCTGCTGCAGGCGCCCGACAGCGACCTGCAACGCGTGATCCAGCACTACGGCCTGGACATCTCGGTCATCGCCAAGGACATGACCGCCGCGCTCGACCGCCTGCCGCGCGGCGCCACCGCCATCAGCGACTTCTCGCCGCACATCGAGAACGCCATCGAGCGCGGCTGGACCTACGCCACCCTGCAGTTCGGCGAGGCGCAGGTGCGCACTGGCTACCTGCTGGTGGGCATGCTCAAGACGGCCACGCTGCGCAACCCGCTCATGGGCCTTTCGAAGCAGTTCGAGAAAGTGAAAGTGGAAGACCTCGCGGACAACTTCGCGAAGATCTGCGATGCCTCGCCCGAATCGAAGATGCGCGCCCAGGACGGCACCGGCATGGGAAGCGGCGCCCCCGGCGAGGACGCGGGCGCCATGGCGCCGGCCGCCATGGGCAAGGGCGATGCGCTCAAGAAGTTTGCTGTCGACCTCACGGAGAAGGCGAAGAAGGGGGAGATGGATCCGGTGACCGGGCGGGACGAGGAAATCCGCCAGATCGTCGACATCCTGATGCGGCGCCGCCAGAACAACCCGCTTTTGACGGGTGAGGCGGGCGTCGGCAAGACCGCGGTGGTGGAAGGCTTCGCCCAGCGCCTGGCGCGCGGCGACGTGCCGCCGCAATTGAAGGACGTGAAGCTGCTCACGCTGGACATCGGCCTGCTGCAGGCCGGTGCCAGCATGAAGGGCGAGTTCGAGCAGCGCCTGCGCCAGGTCATCGACGAGGTGCAGGCCTCGCCCACGCCCATCATCCTGTTCATCGACGAGATCCACACGCTGGTGGGCGCGGGCGGCGCGGCCGGCACCGGCGATGCGGCCAACCTGCTCAAGCCGGCGCTGGCGCGCGGCAACCTGCGCACCATCGGTGCCACCACCTGGGCCGAATACAAGAAGTACATCGAGAAGGACCCGGCGCTGACGCGGCGCTTCCAGGTGGTGCAGGTGCCCGAGCCGGACGAGCAGAAAGCCATCCTGATGCTGCGCGGCGTGGCCAGCGTGCTGGAGAAGCACCACCGCGTGCAGCTGCTCGACGAGGCCATCGAGGCCGCGGTGAAGCTCAGCCACCGCTACATCCCCGCGCGCCAGTTGCCCGACAAGGCGGTGAGCCTGCTGGACACCGCCTGCGCGCGCGTGGCCGTCAGCCAGCATGCGATGCCGCCAGAGGTGGAGGACTGCACCCGCCGCATCGAGGCGCTGACGGTCGAGGGCGAGATCATCGGCCGCGAGGAAGCCATCGGCATCGACGTGGGCAAGCGCTCGGCGCAGGTGCAGTCGGCGCTGGCCGAGGCACAGGCCGAGCTGGAAAAGCTGAACACGAGGTGGAAGGAGGAGAAGGGCCTGGTCGACCGCCTGCTGGAGTTGCGCGGCAAGCTGCGCGACGGCAGCAAGCCCGTCGATGCACCCGCCGGTGCGCCGCCGGCCGAGGGCACGCCGCCCGACCGCGCCGCCATGCTGGCCGAGCTGCATGAGTTGCAGCAGAAGATCGACGCGGTGCAGGGCGAGTCCCCGCTGATCCTGCCCTCGGTGGACTCGCAGGCCGTGTCATCCGTGGTGGCCGACTGGACCGGCATCCCGGTGGGCCGCATGCAGCGCAACGAGATCGAGACGGTGCTGAACCTGCCGAAGCTGCTGGCCCAGCGCGTGATCGGCCAGGACCACGCGATGGAGATGATCGCCAAGCGCATCCAGACCTCGCGTGCCGGGCTGGACAACCCCCAGAAGCCCATCGGCGTCTTCATGCTGGCCGGCACCTCGGGCGTGGGCAAGACCGAGACCGCCATCGCCCTGGCCGAGGCGCTGTACGGCGGCGAGCAGAACATGATCGTGATCAACATGAGCGAGTACCAGGAGGCGCACACCGTCTCCTCGCTCAAGGGCGCGCCGCCGGGCTACGTGGGCTACGGCGAGGGCGGGGTGCTGACCGAGGCGGTGCGCCGCCGGCCCTACAGCGTGGTGCTGCTCGACGAGGTGGAGAAGGCGCACCCGGACGTGCACGAGCTCTTCTTCCAGGTCTTCGACAAGGGCTTCATGGAAGACGGCGAGGGCCGCAGCATCGACTTCAAGAACACGCTGATCCTGCTGACCACCAACGCCGGTACCGACCTCATCGCCAGCATGTGCAAGGACCCGGAGCTCACGCCCGAGCCCGAGGGCATGGCCAAGGCGCTGCGCGAGCCGCTCCTGAAGATCTTCCCGCCCGCGCTGCTGGGCCGGCTGGTGACCATTCCCTACTACCCGCTGAGCGACGCGATGCTGGGGCAGATCGTGAAGCTGCAGCTGGGCCGCATCAAGAAGCGCGTGGAGTCGCGCTACCAGATCCCCTTCGAGTACGGCGACGACGTGGTGAAGCTGGTGGTGAGCCGCTGCACCGAGAGCGAGTCGGGCGGCCGGATGATCGACGCGATCCTCACCAACACCATGCTGCCGGACATCAGCCGGGAGTTCCTGAACCGGATGATGGAAGGCAAGCCGATCGCCGGCGTGAAGGTGGGCGTGGCCGAAGGCGACTTCAGCTACGCGTTCTAGATGGAGGTTCTCAATGGCCTACAACTACAGCACGGCAATCAGGATTCACGACTTCGAGGGCGTGGCCTTGGGCAACGGGAACACGATCGCAGATGCCAAGCGGGCCAAGGGCTTCGTGGACAACGTCAGCAAGGCGCTCGACGGCTTGTACAAGCTGGGAACGGGTCGCAAGCTGATCGACGAGATCGACACCAGCGGCAAGACGGTGGACATCTTCCTGGCGTGCAGCGGCAAGGACGGTTGCGCGATGACCAGTCCGGCCAACAACTTCGCTGCGCAGTACAGCTCGCAGATCGTGCCGTTCCGGCCCTTTGTCCGCAACCTGGAGATTGGCCAGCGGGACCGGACGGCGAACAAGGGCACCCACCCTGACAACTGGGCGCAGACACCGACCAAGGCCGAGGCCTACTACGAGAAGGAGGTCGTCAAGCACCTCGGGGCGTCGCAGACGGACAAGAGCACGGCGCCCGAGTTCGATGCACTGATCAAGCGGGCCGCCGCCAAGTACGGCGACGTCCTGCGCGTCATGGGCCAGTTGACGGGCAAGAGCACGGTGGAGCTTTTCCAGATGGCCAAGGGCGTGCGTCCCATGGACGACAGCACGTACTACAAGATCTGCGTCTACTTCTACGAGTTCCTGACGCCAGGCCCCGGATGCAATACGCAGGTCCGCCTCCAGTACGAGGTGGGCCTGACGGGCACCGACGGGAAGACCCGCTACAAGAAGGATGCCAGCGCGGTGGACCCTCGCGTGATGGCGGGGCACGAACTCATCCACGCCTGGCGGATGATGAACGGGCGTCGGCTCGTTCGCTCGGGCTGGGAGGAGGAGGCGATGACGGTGGGCCTGGGCTTTGCGGCCGGCTGGCCGATGACCGAGAACCGGCTGCGCCAGGAGGCCGGGCATCCGCGGCGCAGCAGCTATTCGGGGATGACGGACGTTTCTTCCCATTGGGCCAGTCAATGGAAGTCGTCTTCCGTGCAATGACGCCCATGGGCAACGAAGCGACCATGCCACCGCAGCGCCAGGCCGAGCTCTCCTACGAGGAGGCGGTGGGTCTGGCCATGAAGCTGCACCGCGAGGGCCGGCTGGAAGCAGCGGCCAAGCTCTACGACGCGCTGTGCCGCATGGCGCCGCAGGACCCGAACCCGGTGCACTTCCTGGGCGTGCTGCAGCATTCGCGCGGCCGTTTGCACGAGGGGCTGGCGCTGATGCGCAAATCCATCGCCATGGATCCGCAGGTGCCCGACTGGCACAGCAACCTGGGCAATGTGCTGCTGGAATCGGGGCGCGTGGACGAGGCCGCGGCCGCCTACGAGGAAGCGGCCCGTCTCGCGCCCGATCGCGCCGACATCCAGAACAACCTGGGCGTGTTGCGCCGCGAGCAGAAGCGCTTCGCGCAAAGCGAGGCCGCCTACCGCCGCGCCATCGCGCTGGACCCGGCGTTCGTCGATGCCCACACCAACCTGGGCAACCTGCTGCACGCCACCAGCCGCGACGAGGCCGCCATGGTCAGCTACTGCGAGGCGCTGGCGCTCAAGCCCGCCAACGTGCGCGCCCGCCAGGCGCTGGGCATGGCCTACTACACGCTGGGCCGCTTCGAGGAGGCGTCGCGCGTCTACGCCGAATGGCTGCGCGACGAACCGGACAGCCCCGAGGCGCGCCACCACCTGGCGGCTTGCTCGGGCCGGGGCGTGCCCGGCCGCGCACCGGACGACTACGTGGAAAAGGTCTTCGACGGCTTCGCCAACAGCTTCGACGCCAAGCTGGCGCACCTGCACTACCGGGCGCCGCAACTGGTCGCGCAACTGGTGGACGAACTGCTGGGCGAGCCGCGCGCCGGGTGCGTGGTGCTGGATGCTGGCTGCGGCACTGGCCTGTGCGGCCCGCTGCTCAAGCCCCACGCGCGCGAGCTGGTCGGCGTGGACCTGTCGGCCGGCATGCTGGCGAAGGCGGCGCCGCGCGAGGTGTACGACGCCCTGGCCAAGGCCGAGCTCACCGCCTTCATCGAGGGCGAGCCGGCCGCGCGCTACGACCTGATCGTCTCGGCCGACACCCTGTGCTATTTCGGCGACCTCGGCGCAGTGACCCGCGCCAGCGCGCGCGCCCTGGCGCCCGGCGGCTGGCTGGTCTTCACCGTGGAGGGGCTGCCGGAGGGCTCGACGGAGGACTTCCACCTCAACCCGCACGGCCGCTACAGCCACGGCGCGGGCTACCTTCGCCGGGTGCTGGGCGAAGCGGGCCTGGCGGTGCGCAGCATCGAGGCGGCGCACCTGCGCACCGAGGGCGGCAAGCCGGTCAACGGCTTCCTGGTCGCGGCGGGCTGCGAAGCCGGGCCCTCTCGTTCGTCCTGAACGCAGCACGGAGACTCCGGAAAGAACACGCATGGCCGACCCGCACCAGTTCATCATCAAGAGCGACTCGCCCGTCGGCAAGGACCTGATGTTCTGGACCATCGTCGGCCACGAGTCGCTCTCGCGGCCCGCGCAATACGAGCTGAGCGTGCTGTCGACCAACGAGAAGATCGACGCCAAGGACGTGCTGGGCTACGCCTTCGACGTGGTGGTGGAGTTCCAGGACGCCGGCCAGGCCAAGCACGAGCGGCACTGCCAGGGCCACGCGGTGCGCTTCGCCCGCCGCGGGCACGTGGGCCGCTTCTTCGAGTACCGCATCAGCCTGCGCTCCTGGTTCTGGCTGCTGACCAAGCGCATCAACTCGCGCATCCTGCAGGACAAGAAGGTGCTGGAGATCTTCGACGCGGTGGTGGAGGACAGCCCCCTCAAGCGCTTCAAGAAGACCCAGGCCGACAAGGTCATCGGCACCCACGAGCCGCTGCGCTACTCGGTGCAGCACCAGGAGAGCGACTACAACTACCTGTCGCGCCTGCTGGAGGACGAGGGCATCTACTACTGGTTCGACGCGCACGAGGCGCCCGGGACCCTGTACATGGCCGACGCCAGCGACGTGGCGCACAAGAAGCTGCCGGTGGAAGGCACGATGAACTACATCCCCTTCGGCGCCACCGAGGCCAGGTTCAACGAGATCAGCTGGTGGATCGACTCGCGGCGCCTGAACACCGGCAAGTACGCCTCGCGCGACAGCGACTTCAAGGCGGTGAAGAAGAAGCTCGCCGCCGACAAGGGCGACCCCGACACGCACGAGCTGGCCGACCTGGAGGCCTTCGAGTTCCCCGGCGGCTACCTGCGCGCCGACGACACCGATGACGCGGCCAAGGTGCGCATGGAGGAGCTGGCCGCGCGCCGGCGCGTCAACTGGGCCATCACCCGCTGGCCCGACGTGGCGGTGGGCCGCACCTTCAGCTTCCACGGCCACCCGATGGGCGAGCCGGACACCGACTACCTGATCGCCGGCTGCGCCTTCATCCTCGCGCACCCGGGCTACGAGGGCCTGGAGCAATACGCCGGCAATATCCAGCGCAACGGCCGCGTGCTGCAGGAGATGCTGACCGGGGACCCGGTCAACGACGACTGGCCGGACGCGATGCACGACATCCTCTACGGCACGCCGGACCTGATCGCCCCGATGCGGGGCAGCGGCACCTTCCTCATCACGATGCTGCCGGCCGACACGCCATTCCGTCCGCCGCGCCTGACCCCGCGGGTGAAGATGCCCGGGCCGCAGAGCGCCATCGTGGTGGGCCCGGCGGGCGAGGAGATCCACGCGGACGAATTCGGCCGCGTGAAGGTGCACTTCCACTGGGACCGCTACGACGAGAGCAACGAGAAATCCACCTGCTGGGTGCGCGTGTCGCAGCCCTGGGCCGGCAAGGGCTGGGGCGGCTACTTCATCCCGCGCATCGGGCAGGAGGTGATCGTCGACTTCCTCAACGGCGACCCGGACCGCCCCATCATCATCGGCCGGGTCTACAACGACGACCAGCCCAAGCCCTTCGACAGCCACACGCAGAGCGGCTTCCGCACCCGCTCCACGCCCAAGGGCAGCGCGGCCAACTGCAACGAGTTCCGCTTCGACGACAAGAAGGGCAGCGAGCAGGTGTACCTGCATGCGGAGAAGAACCAGGACATCTCGGTCGAGAACGACGAGACGCATTCGGTGGGCCACGACCGCACCAAGACCATCGACCACGACGAGAACACGCACGTCAAGCACGACCGCACCGAGACGGTGGACAACAACGAGACCATCACCATCGGGGTGGACCGCACGGAGAGCGTCGGGAGCAACGAGAACATCACGATCGGTTCCAACCGGACCGAGAGCGTGGGAAGCAACGAGACGATCACGATCGGCTCGAACCGCACCGAGTCGGTGGGCAGCAACGAGAGCATCACCGTCGGCTCCAGCCGCAGCGTGACGGTGGGGGCGAACGAGACCAAGACCGTGGCGGTGCAGCGCACCCACACGGTGGGCGCGAACGAGACCATCACGGTGGGGGCGGCGCAGGAGATCACCGTGGGTGCGGCGCAGGCGATCACGGTGGGGGCCAACCAGACCACGAACGTCGGGGCCAACCAGTCCACCAGCGTGGGCGGCAACCTTTCCACCGACGCCGGAGGCAACGAATCGCGCTCGGTCGGCGGCGGGCGCACCACCAGCGTCGGCAAGGACGATGCGCTCACCGTGGCCAAGAACCTGAGCATCAGCGCCGGTGACTCGATCAGCATCGTGACGGGGGACGCCAGCATCACGATGAAGAAGGACGGCACGATCTTCATCAAGGGCAAGAACATCACGATCGAGGGCTCCGGCAAGATCAACGTCAAGGCCAGCAGCGACATCGTGATGAAGGGCTCGAAGATCCTGCAGAACTGAGGCCAGGCACAAGCGAGGCACACATGGGAAACCGAGACGCCACCGAACGGATGCTCAGCCAGGCGCAGGCGCCGCTGACCGACACCTCCGCGCCCGACATGCAGCGCCTGCTCTCGTCCCGTGGCGCCGTGCAGCGCACCGAGCCGCTGCCCTCGGTCGTCACCGGCGAGCTGGTCGCACTGGCCGACGCAGGCCGCACGCCCATGGTGCTGTTCGCGGGGCAGTGCGGCGGCGCAGCCGTGCGAGCCCGCACCGTGGTCGACCTGCACGGCGCGCACATCGGGCAGCCGGTGGTGCTGATGTTCGAGGGCGGGGATGCGCAGAGCCCCATCGTCATGGGCGTGCTGCGCCAGGCCGAGGGTTGGCCGCTGGCCGAGCCGCCCGCGCAGGTGGAGGTCGACGCCGGTGGCCAGCGCATGGTCGTCAGCGCCAGGGAGCAGCTGGTGCTGCGCTGCGGCAAGGCGAGCGTGACGCTGACCCGCGCCGGCAAGGTGCTGATCGAGGGCAGCTACGTGTCCAGCCGCTCCACCGGCGTGAACCGGGTCAAGGGCGGCTCGGTCCAGCTCAACTAGGACGCATCGGCGAGCGCGCGCGCAGGACCATGGAACTCGTCAACGCCACGCGCATGGTCGCGGGCCACACCATGGCCCTGGACAAGCATGGCCGCGAGCACCTGGTGGTGGTCGTCAAGGGCACCTTCCGCTTTCCGCTGCCGGACGAGCCGCCGGGCCATTTCGCGCTGCACGACGAGCAGCAGCCGCTGGTGATGGCCGACAGCTTCACCGGCGAGCCCGGACTGTCGGCGCCGGTGTACGACGTGGACTTCGCGCTGCGCAAGCCGCGCTGCGACATCCTGCTCGTGGGCAGCGCGCATGCGCCTGGCGGAAAGCCCGTTGCGCGGGTGGAAGTGGGCGTGCGCGTGGGCACGTGGAGCAAGACCCTCGCGGTGACCGGCGCGCGCCGATGGGAGTGCGGCGCGAGCGGCGCGTCGCCCGGCGCGCCCGAGCGCTTCGTGAAGCAGCCGATCTCGTACGACGTGGCCTTCGGCGGCACGGACGCGCGGCACGAGGACCCGCGGCAGCACGCGGCCTTTCTGGCCAATCCGGTGGGGTGCGGATTCCACCGCCACCTGCGCTCCGACTGGGTGGATGGCGCAGCCATGCCGCGCACCGAGGAGACGGACCGACCCGTGCGCAGTCCGGACGGTGACTACCGGCCCATGGCCTTCGGCCCCATCGGGCGAGCCTGGCCCCCGCGCGTGGGCTTCGCCGGCACCTACGACGAGGCGTGGCTCGAAGAGCACTTTCCCTTCCTTCCGCCGGATTTCGACGAGCAGTATTTCCAGGCGGCCCCGCCCGACCAGCAGGTGCCGCTGGGCTATTTCGACCGCGGGCCGGTCGAGGTGGCCCTGGCCAACCTCACGCCCGAGGGGCTCACCCGCTTCACCGTCCCGCAGCTGGTGGCGCCGGTGAACGTCTTTCCCAGGCATGGCGAGAGGGAGGACCACGTCGCCACGCTCGACACCTTGCTGATCGAGCCCGACCAGCGCCGCTTCAGCCTCACGTGGCGCGTGACACGCCCTTTGAAGAAGAACATGTTCGAGGTCGTGCAGGTGCTGGTGGGCAGGAAGGGCCGCGACTGGTGGCAGCAGCGCGAGGCGCCCGTGTTCCCGATCCCGGTGGTCATGGTGCCCTGGCTCCCTCAGGAAGAGGGCGCGGCATGAACCCCGTGCGCCTCGCCTTCATCAACACCGGCCTGGTGGCGTCGGTGGGGTTGAGCGCCCCGGCGGCATGCGCAGCCTTTCGCGCCAAGCTCACCAACCCGAGCGAGACGCGCTTCAAGGGTTCCGATGGCGAATGGCTCATGGCTCACCAGGTGGCGCTCGAGCAGCCGTGGCGCGGCATCGCCAAGCTGGCGCGCATGGCGGCCATGGCGATCGAGGAAGCGCTGGAAGGAATCCCGGCGGTCGAATGGCCGCGCATCCCCCTCGTGCTGTGCGTGGCCGAGCCGCAGCGACCGGGCCGCATCGATGGCCTGGAGGACCAGCTCTTCCTCGACATCCAGGAACTGCTCGGCGCGTCCTTCTCGCCGCACTCCAGGATCGTGGCGCACGGGCGAGTCGGGCCGGCGGTGGCCTTGCACCACGCCCGTTCCCTGATCGACGCGGGCGAAGCCACCCGGGTGCTCGTCGCGGCAACGGACAGCTTCGTGCTGGGCGCCACCCTGGGCTACTACGAGCGCGAGGACCGGCTGCTCACCGCCGAGAACTCCAACGGCTTCATGCCCGGCGAGGGAGCAGGCGCCCTGCTGGTGGGCGAAAGCCAAGGCGTGGCGGGAGAGCTGGTGTGCGACGGCCTGGGCTTTGCGCGCGAGGCGGCCACGGTCGCCCTGGACGAGCCGCTGCGAGGCGATGGCCTCACGCAGGCCATGAAGGCCGCATTGCAGGACGCCGGCTGGGGCCGGGAGGGCAAGCGCTTCCGCATTGCCGACCTGTCGGGCGAGCAGTACTACTTCAAGGAGGCCTCGCTGGCGTTGAGTCGCGCCATACCGCAGCGCAAGGATGACTGGGAGCTGTGGCACCCGGCCGAGTGCATGGGCGAGGCTGGCGCGGCATCGGCCATGGCCTGCCTGGTGGCGGGGCATGCGGCGGCGGCCAAGGGCTATGCGCCGGCGCCGGAGGCCATCGTGCATTTCAGCAGCGACGAGGGCACCCGCGCGGTGGTGCTCATGCGCGAGGCCTAGCGCCATGGCGGTGTTTGCCAACGGCATGGAGATCTCCAGCAAGTCGATGGGCGGCAAGTCCATCTGCCAGATGCCGGACGTCTGCTTCACCCCGCCGCAGACACCGGCCACGCCGCCGGGCGTGCCCATTCCCTATCCGAACACCGGCATGGCTTCGGACACGAACGACGGCTCGACCTCGGTGAAGATCCAGGGCGAGCAGATCATGCTCAAGGACAAGTCGGCGTTCAAGAAGAGCATGGGCGACGAGGCCGGATGCGCTCCCAAGAAGGGCATGATCAACAGCAAGAACACCGGCAAGGTCTTCTTCATGGCCTGGTCGATGGACGTGAAGGTCGAGGGCGAGAACGTCGTGCGCAACCTCGACATGACCACGCACAACCACGGCTCGGGGCCCAACGGGCCCGCGCCGATGGTGCACACGGCCACCACCGCCATGGGCAAGATCGACGAATGCAAGGCGGACAAGAAGAAGATCGAGGAGAAGTGCGACGGCAAGAAGACCGACGAGCAGTGCTGCCCGGGGTCGCTGGGAAAGACCGTCAGCGAGCAGCGCGATGGCTACAAGCGAGGCGGCGAGGAAAGCCGGACCGTGCAGGCAGGCAACAAGGCCACCAAGGATGCGCAGGCGAACGAGTGCGTGAAGGCCATGCGCTGCTTCCTGCGGCCCTACAGCCCCACCAAGGAGAAGGGCGGGTGCTGCCCCGGCCAGTCGCCCCACCACATTCCCCCCAAGAGCATGATGAGCGGCGTGGGCGGCGGCTACAGCGAGAGCACGGCGCTGTGCGTGTGCCTGGAGGGTGCCAGCCAGCACGTCGGCTCGCACGGCGAGGCGCATGCGGCGCTCGACCACATCGCCTCCAAGCCCGGCGTGCTCGACAGCAAGGGCCAGTGCACGGTGGCCGAATACAACAAGGTCTGCGCCGATGCCACCGAGGCGCAGTGCGGCTGCAAGTCCGCCTGCATCGAGGCGCAGCTCAACGGCTCGTTCAGTGACGCACAGAAGAAAAAGAAGGTGAAGCACTGGCAGTCCAACAGCAAGAAGCTGAGCCAGAAGACCAGGAACAAGCTCGACAAGAAGTACAAGGCCGCCCCGCGCGTGGGCGAGAGCTGAAACTCAAGGAGTGGCGCCATGGAGCACGAAGGTTCGACATTTCTGTCCGGTTGCGCATCGCGTGCCGGCTTCTTCTACTTCGCCAAGGAAGACGATGAGCTGGTCGAGCAGGACGAGCCGAACTCGAGCTTCTTCCGCTTCAGGGACGGCGACGCGCAGGCGCAGTTCCGCAAGTTCGACGAGTCGGTCGGATGGCCCGCCATCTCCATGGCCTACGCCAAGCTGGAGCCCAGCCCCATCGTCGTCGCCATCAGCCCCTATGGCGACTACTGGGAACTGGAGTCGGTGACACCCGAGGAGCGCGTCGGCAAGATCGCCAGGTTCGAGGGCAACCTGCGCCGGCTGGCGTCGGTCGATGGCAAGTTCTACGCCTGCGGCATGGACAGGGTGGCGCTGCGCCGGACCGGCGAGGGGCGCTGGACCGCCTTCGGCCCCGGCCCGCTGCCCGACGACCCGAAGGTGGTCGGCTTCGAGGACATCGACGGTTATGGCGGGGCCGAGATGTACGCCGTCGGCTGGGGTGGCGAGATCTGGTGGTACGACGGCAAGAAGTGGCGCCAGGCGGACAGCCCGACCTCGGCCATCCTCACGTCCATGACCTGTGCCGGCGACGGCGCGGTCTACGCGGTGGGCCACGACGGTGTGATGGTCAAGGGCAGGAAGGACCAGTGGACCCTGGTGGACACCGGCCGCGACGAGCATCTCAAGGACGTCGAGCTGTACGCGGGCGAGGTCTACGTGTGCTCCGACTTCGCGATCTTCAGGCTCGGACCGGCGGGCCTGGCGGAGGAAGTCGAATTCGCGAAGAAGGGTGACAAGCCCGCCACCTGCCTGCACCTGTTCGCCACGCCGGGCGAACTCGTGTCCCTGGGCACCAAGGACGTCTTCGTCAAGCGGGAGGCCGCATGGTTTCGGCTGGTGTGAGCGCGGTCGCCCGGGCGCGGCCTCCCAACCCGGTGGTGCTGGGGCAGCACGCGGAGGACGCCGCCGTGCTGCGCAACACGCGCAGCTACCTGGTGCGCGCGCCGCACGTCAGGCTGCACCTCCTGCGCCGGCTGGACGAGCGACTCGCGGCGCACCTGGACGGCCTGGACGTGGCGGGAGACCACGGCAGCGCGGTGGCCCGCGCGGCGCTCGAGACACCTGGCGCGGGCCAGGTGTTCACGGCGACCGTGGTGGCGATCGAGCGGCGCGATGCCGCATGGCTGGACAAGGTGCTCGCATTGGCGCAGGCGCTGCCCGAAGCGCAGCCGGGCGCCGTGTCGGCCTTCGGCTGGGTGTCGGCTGCCAGCCTGCGGGGCATCACCCGGGCCCTGCTGGATTCGCCCGGCAGCTTCAGGCGCATGCTGGGCCTGGCCGCCTGTGCCATGCACCAGGTCGATCCGGGGGATGCGATCGAAGCCGCGGCCAACGATGCCGATGCGGCCCTGCGCGCACGCGCCTTGCGCATCGCGGGCGAGCACGGCCAGCCGGCTCGCCTGCGCATGTGCGTCGACGCGTTGGAGGACGAGGATGCGCAGTGCGCTTTCGAGGCCGCGCGGGCCGCGGCCCTGCTTGGCGATCGGCGCCAGGCACTGGAGGTGCTCCACGCCTTCGGTGCCGTTCCCGGGCCGTGGCGCGAGCGCGCGCTTTGCCTGTCGCTGCTGCTGCGTCCGCCCGAGATGGCCGGCGAACTTCTGCGCGCCCTGTCCCGCGAGGCGTCCGACGCCCGCCTGCTGCTTCGCTGCGTGGGTGTGGCGGGCGATCCGAATCTCGTGCCCTGGCTCATCGAGCAGATGCGCCGGAAGGAAAGCGCTCGCCTGGCGGGCGAGGCCTTCAGCCTCATCACCGGCGCGGACCTGGCGCTCCTGGACCTGGAGTCCAAGCCGCCGCAGGATGTGCCGCAGGCCCCCGGCGATGACGCGCTGGACGATGACGTGGCCCTGCCGGAAGACGACAGCCTGCCCTGGCCGGACGCCGACCGGATTGCGGCCTGGTGGCAGCACCACGGCAAGCGATTCGCATCGGGCATGCGCTGGTTCATGGGCGCGCCGGTCTCTGCATCGCACGCCCTGGACGTGCTGCGGACAGGCTGCCAGCGCCAGCGCGCGCTGGCAGCCCTGCAGCTTTGCCTGTTGCGGCCCGGCATGCCGCTGTTCAACGTTGCCGCGCCCGCCTGGCGCCAGAAGCGCTGGCTGGATGCGATGGGCCCGTGAGGCAGCGATGGCCGCCGGATTCATCCTGGGCCTTCTTGCGCTCGTGTTCCTTGCGGCAGCCCTCTGGCGCCTGGCGCGGGATGATTTCAAACTCGGGCCTGGCAGCCGCACCTGGCTGGTGGTCGCGCTGATCTTCGGTGCGGTGTCGGGTTGGCTCTGGTGGACGCAGGCGCCATGATGAAGCGGAGGAAGACATCGTGATCCATCTCGTGGTCGTCGGGGCGCAGGCGGCACAGGGCGGCCAGCCGCGCTCCGCGCAGTTCGGGCCGGCCGGCGGCACCATCGGCCGCTCCAACACCAACACCCTGGTGCTCGACGACCGCACCGTGTCGCGCACGCATGCCGTGGTGCAGTGCCGGGGCGATCGCTACTTCATCGTCGACCAGGGCAGCAACCCGCTGCAGCACAACGGGCGGCCGCTGGGCCCGGGCAACGAGGCGGCACTGAACGACGGCGACCGGCTGATGGTCGGCTGCTTCGAGCTCACCGTGCGCGGCGCGCAGTCCGCATCGCAAGCGCCGCCTGCCGCTTCCGCGGTGCAACCCACGCCCGAAGATCCCTTCGCCGATCTTCTGTCCGGCATCGGCTCGCAGCCCGCCCCTTCCCCGGTGCGCGCGCCGCCGCCGTCGCCCGACTCGCTGCTCTTCCCCGACCCCATGGCCATGGGCGCGCCGCGCGCCGCGCCTGCGCCGATGTCGGCCGACGACCCCTTCGCCGATCTGCTGGGCACCGGCACGGCTGCGCCGAAGCCCGGCGCCATCGAGGACTTCTCCGACCTGGGCCTGCGCTCGCCCGATGCCGCCGCGGGCATCGACCATCTCTTCGGCGGCACGCCGGCCAAGCCGGGCGCCGACCCGCTCGCGCTGTCGCCGCTGGCCGATCCGCTGCTGCAGCCCAACACCGCCGGCGACGCCGATCCCTTCGCCGCCCTGCAGCAGGGCGCGGCCAAGGGCGCAGCGGCGCCGAAGGCCGATCACCTCGCCGTCGACCGCTTCGGCTTCACGCCGCCCCAGGGCGTGGTGCCGCAGGCGCCGGCGCGCTTCGACGACCTGAGCGGCAAGCCGCTCGCACCGCCCCCGGCCGATGAAGACGATCCCTTCGCCGACCTGATGCCCGCGGCGGCCTCGCCTGCGCCGGCGGCGCGCGTGCCCGAAGCGCCGCCGGCCCCTCGTGCGGTGGCGCCCGCGGCCGCATCTGCAACCGCCGCGACCGGCGGCGGCGACGCGGAGCTGCTCGCCGCCTTCCTGCGTGGCCTGGGCAGCGCGCACCAGGTGCCGGCCACCCTCACGCCCGAGCTCATGGAGCGCATCGGCGTGCTGCTGCGCAGCGCCACCGAGGGCACGCTGCAACTGCTGCACGCGCGCCAGGAAGTGAAGAAGGGCGTGCATGCGGAAGTGACCATGATCGCGGCCAGCGCCAACAACCCGCTCAAGTTCTCGCCCACCGCGGAGGTCGCGCTGGGCCACCTGCTCGGCCCGGGCATGCGCGGGTTCATGGGCGCCGAGGACGCCATGCGCGATGCCTACGACGACCTGCGCGCGCACGAGTTCGGCGTGATGGTGGGCATGCGCGCGGCGCTGGCCCACGTGCTGGCGCGCTTCACGCCCGAGGAGCTGGAGAAGACGATCGCCGCGAAGTCCGCGCTCGACGCCCTGTTCTCGGCCAACCGCAAGGCCCGGCTGTGGGACCAGTTCGTGGCGCTGTACGGCGGCATCGCCGCCGAGGCGGAGGACGACTTCCACAGCCTGTTCGGCAAGGCCTTCGTGAAGGCCTACGAGGAACAGATGGCCCGGCTGAAGCCGGGGGACCGTGGATAGGCCGGGAAAAGCAAGGGAGGGCGCCTTGAACTTCGAGATCGAGATCGTGACCCTGTCCAGGCAGGGCGGCCGCGCCTACAACGAGGACGCCCACGGCCACTGGAACGACGAGCGCCATGTGCTGTGCATGGTCGCCGACGGCGCCGGCGGGCATGGCGGCGGCGACGTGGCCGCGGCGGTGGTGCGTGCCAGCGTGCTCGGCGGCTTCGCCGCGCAACCCGGCGTCGATCCCTCGCTGCTGCGCCATCTGCTGGACCGCGCCAACCTGGACGTGGTGGCCCGCCAGGCCGAGGGCGGCGCGCTGGCCGCCATGCGCTCCACCGTGGTGCTGGCGGCCATCGACCTGCAGGCGCGGCGCATCGCGCTGGCCCACAGCGGCGACAGCCGCGCCTACCTCTTCCGTGGCGGCGCGATCGTGCAGCGCACGGTGGACCACAGCCTGGTGCAGCAGATGGTGGCCGGTGGCCTGCTCGACGAGGAAGGGGCGCGCACGCATCCGCAGCGCAACATGCTGCTCTCGGCCCTGGGCTCGGTGGAGATGCCGCCCGAGATCGCGGTCAGCGAGCCGGTGCCGCTGGCAGTGGGCGACGTGCTGCTGCTGTGCTCCGACGGCCTGTGGGAGCCGCTGGGCGACGCCGTGCTGCTGGACACGCTCGCGGCCTCGCGCGATGCAAGTCAGTGGATCGAGAAGCTGGACGCGCAGGTCAAGGCCAACGCCAAGCCGGGCCACGACAACTACACGGCCCTCGCGCTCTGGGCGCACGAGGACGACGAGACCACCCGGCTGATGCTTTGAGCTGGAAGGCCCGCCGTGGTCACGCTTAGTCGGATCGCTGCCCGCTGCATCGCCACCGCATGCGTGCTCGCGCCCGCGGCCATAGCCGCGCAGCCGCAGGCATCGACGCCGCAGCAACCCAGCCGCACCTGCACCGACCTGGCCCAGGCGCTGGAAGGCACCAACCCGCAGTACACCGGCTTCTGGCTCGGCCCGGCGCCGGTCGTGTTCGCGCGCGAGCAGGCGCAGCGCTGCCCCGAGGCGCATCAGGCCGCATCGCCGGCGCAGCAGAAGCTGCTGGAAGGCCTGGTGCGCTTCGGCTCGGGGCGCTTCGACGAATCGGCCGCGTCATTGCAGGCCGGCGGGGCCGTGGCCGACAGCGACGCGATGCGCATCCGCCTGCATGCCGAGGCCGGCAAGAGCCTGCTGGCCGCCGGCCGTACCGCCGATGCGCGCGCCGCCATCGAGCAGGCCCGGGCCCTGCTCGTCCAGTCGCCTGTGCCCGCCGCATCCGATGCCGCCTGGCCGCCGCGGCGCATGGGCAGCCCGGCGGACATGCAGGCCATGATGGCGCAGGCCCAGCGCGCGGCGCAGGACGAACAGGTGCAGCTGCGCCACCGCCAGGTGCAGGCTGAATTGCAGGTGCTGATGGGGCTGGCACAACTGCAGGCGAACGACGTGGCCGGCGCCATCGAGCGCCTGCGCGAGGCCAGCGCCGCGACGCTGCGGGGTGGCGCCGACGCCGGCGCGATGGACCGCGGCATCATCCCGCCCTACCTGGCGCTGGCCCTGCACCGGGCCGGACTCGACGAGGAGGCGCGCGCACTGCTGGTGACCGCGCTGGCCAGCCGCGAGCAGACGCTGGGCATGTTCGCCGCCACGCCGCAGATCGTGCAGATGATGCAAGGCCTGGGCATGGGCCAGCTCACGCAGGGCATGGAGCGCAACATGGCGGCAGTGGCGTCCACCAGCGGCGAGCTCTTCCTGCCCAGCTTCGCCTGCCCGCTGCTGGAGGCCATCGATGCGAAGGGCCCCTCGCCCGAGCGGGCGCTGGAGTCGGCCGAGCGCTGCCGCGGCCGGGCCCTGTCGCAGGAGCTGGCGCACCGCACCTTCGCCAGGCCGGTGCCTTCGATGCAGGAACTCATGGCCGGCGCGCGCAGCCGCCGCGGCAACGCGCCGCCCGATGAAGAGGACCTGCTGGCCAATCCCGCCGCCGAGGCCGCGGCCCGCCCCGCCGGCATCGCGCAGATGCGCGCGATGGCGCAGCAGCGGCGCGCCACCGTGCTGGTGTATTCGATCGCGACCGAGCCCAACCGCCTGCCCAGCCGCATGCCCGAGCTCGAGGTCGGCATCCGCATCTGGGTGCTGGGCCCCGACGGCCGCGTGAGCCTGCGCGAGCGCGGCTTCGAGGGCGTGCTGGCGAACCAGGACGAGACCTTCGCGCTCACCAGCACCATCGTCCATGCGCGCGAGATCTTCGGCGTGGCCGGGCGCGGGCCGGTGGCGGTGGCCGATGCCCGGCCGCCGCGCGTGAGCCGCGCGGGCAACGAGCTGCGGCGGCTGCATCGGCTGCTCGTCGAGCCGGTGGCCGACCTGCTGCCGTCGCAGCCGGGCGCACGGCTGGTGGTGGTGCCGCAAGGCGCGCTCTTCCTGGTGCCCTTCGCCGCGCTGGAGGACACGGCCGGCGCGCCGCTGGTGTCGCGCTACTCGCTCTCGCTCACGCCTTCGATGCAGGCGCTGGCGCTCACCGGCGAGCGTCGTCGCCTGGCGCGCGCCGAGGGGCCGTCGCTGGTGGTGGGCAACCCGCTCATGCCGCGCTACTCGCCCGTGCCCGGCGCGCCGCCTCTGGAGGTGCCGCCGCTGCCCGGTGCCGAGGACGAGGCCCGCGCCGTGGCCGAACTGCTGCAGGCCCGGCCGCTCACCGGCGCGGCCGCCACCAAGCCCGTGGTGCTGCAGGCCGCCATGGAGGCGCGCTACATCCACCTGGCCACGCACGGCTTCCTCGACGACTTCACCGAGCGGGCGCAGGGCGACGCCAACCCCTACGTGCGCCGGCTCACGCTGCTGGAGGACAGCGGCGGCGGCAACCATGCGCGTACCCCGGGCCTGCTGGCGCTGGCGCCCAGCGCCTCGGACGGCGGCATGCTCGGCGCCGACGAGATCGCGCAGGCGCGCACGCAGGCCGAATTGGTGGTGATGAGCGCCTGCGACACCGGCCGCGGCGCCATCAACGACGAGGGCGTGATCGGCCTCTCGCGCGCCTGGATGTCGGCCGGCGTGCCCAGCGTGCTGGTGTCGCTGTGGTCCATTCCCGACGAGCCCACGCGCGAGCTGATGGAGACCTTCTACCGGCGCCTCCTGGCCGGCAGCGGCAAGGCCGAGGCCCTGCGCGAGGCCATGCAGGCCACCCGCGCCCGCTACCCGAAGACGGCCTACTGGGCGGCCTTCGTGCTCATGGGCGAGCCGGACTAGGACGCGTCGTCGGGCGAGTCGGCCGCAGCGGGCGCCAGCAGCGCCAGGTCGCGCACGTTCTTCTGCACCGCCACCGCGGCGAACAGGCTCAGCAGGAAGGACATCGCGTAGAAGCCCTTCTCGCTGGCGCCCAGCGTGGCGTTCCACAGGCCGATGCACAGCAGCAGCACCGCCATCAGCAGCGACATCCAGCACAGGCCGTAGTAGATGCCGGTGACCCGGATCCCCTCCAGCCGGTCGCGCACCGACTTCTGCAGCGACACCGCCGAGAACAGGCCGAACATCAGCACGGTGAAGTAGTAGCCCTTCTCGTTGAGCTGCATCTGCGCGTTCCACAGCCCGACCAGGAAGGCGATCGCGACGACGAAGAGGGCGGCCCAGGAGGCGCCGATGAAGGCGCCGGTGGGACGTTGGGGACCTTGCAGGGTCTGCTGCATGCTTCTATCTCCAGTCTTCGGTGTTCCCGGCACCGCCGTGGCGCCGGTGCGGCGATGCCGCGGGGCCGATTCTTGGAGAGCGCGAAGGGTGCCCGGCCCGGGATCGCGTGCGGACCGCCGCGGCGCTACCCGCAGTAGCGCCGCGTGCTACTTCGCCACGGGCCGGTAGATGGTGAGGGTGCCCGTCACCGTGACCTCCACCTTCACCGTGATGGTGGCGATCTCGGTCTTGCCGTTGTCCCTGCGCTTCATCAGCTTCTTGCTGATGGAGGTGGTGGGCATGGCGTCCTTCCAGCGGATGCTGCCGTTGCGCACCTTCTCCTTGTTGCCGCGGTGGTTCTGCTCCAGCACCGTCAGCACGCCGTTGCCCGGGTTGGTGGTGACGATGGAGGTGTGGTGGGCATGGCCCACGGTGGTGGCCGGCGCGTCCCACCAGCCGTAGTCGTCGGAGAAGCTCACGTCGGTGGTGGTGGTGGTCGTCATCTCCCAGTCGCGGTACTGGATGACGTCGCCGGGCAGCGCGTCCTTGGGGTCGACCAGCGTGCCCCACACGTAGTCGTCGTCCGGGCCGGTGGGGCCGAGGTCGGCGGAGCTCTGCGCGCCCGCCTGCTTGAGCGCGCTGTTGGCCAAGTCCCAGCACTCGCCCGCGCCGATCTGCTTGCCGACCTGGCCACTGGCCCACACGACGACCTTCTGGTTGAGGGTGGACATCGCGGCGGCCCTCCGTGTCCGGCTTCGCCGCCGGCCTCAGACCTTCTTGTTGGCGGGAACGTCCCAGCCGGTGATCTTGGGCGCGCCCCCGGCACCCTTGGCGTCCTGCGGCGTGTACTCGTACTTGAACTTCGCGAAGTTGAGCGACACGTTCTCGGTCAGACGATCCTCGCCGCCGCTGCCGCCGGTGCTCACCGAGGACACGATCAGGTCGTTGAGCGTGATCTTCAGGTACTCCAGCGGCGTGTCGCCGGCCTTGCGCACCACCAGCGTCGCCTCCTCGATGTGCTTGCCGGCGCAGCAGGCCAGCAGCAGGGCGTGCGAGGCGGAGTCGATGTACTTGGTGAAGCTGATGTCCTGCACGTTGACCTTGCCGGCGCCGGCGCCGCCGCCCACGTGCGCGCTGCCCGATTGCGACACGCCCCAGCTCCAGGCCAGCACGTCGATCTCCTTCTTGTGCTTGTCGTCCGACGACTCGCCTTCGACGTCCTTGATCTTGAAAAACATGTCTACGGCCATGATGGGCACCTTTCGGATGTGTGATGGGTTTGGATGGCGCCGCCCGGTGCAGTCTCCTCGTCCTGCATCGGCCCCGGGCGGCTAACTGGAAAACGAAAGCGGGGCGGCCGAATTCAAGGACATCGGCCCAAAGAAAAAGAGATTCCCTACTTGCCGCCCTTGGCGGAAGGCAGCTTGGACACCAGCCGCAGCGAGACCGTGAGGCCCTCGAGCTGGTAGTGCGGGCGCAGGAAGAACTTGGAGGTGTAGTAGCCGGGATTGCCCTCGACTTCCTCCACCACCACCTCGGCGGCCGCCAGCGGGCGGCGCGCCTTGGTCTCTTCCGAGGAATTGGCCGGGTCGCCATCCACGTAGTTCATGATCCACTTGTTGAGCCAGCGCTCCATGTCGGCGCGCTCCTTGAAGCTGCCCACCTTGTCGCGCACGATGCACTTGAGGTAGTGCGCGAAGCGGTTGCAGGCGAACAGGTAGGGCAGGCGCGCGGCCAGGTTGGCATTGGCCGTCGCATCCGGGTCGTCGTACTCGGCCGGCTTGTTCAGCGACTGCGCGCCGATGAAGGCGGCGAAGTCCGAGTTCTTGCGGTGGATGAGCGAGAGCAGGCCCGCCTTGGACAGCTCCGCCTCGCGCCGGTCGCTGATGGCGATCTCGGTGGGGCACTTCTGGTCCACGCCGCCGTCGTCGCTCGGGAAGGTATGCAGCGGCAGATTCTCCACCGCGCCGCCGGACTCGATGCCGCGGATGCGCGAGCCCCAGCCGTACATCTTGTACGAGCGGTTGATGTTGGTGGCCATCGCGTAGGCCGCGTTGGCCCAGGCGTAGCGGCTGTGATCGGCGCCGGCCGTGTCTTCCTCGAAGTCGAAGTCGTCGATCGGGTTGGTCTTGGCGCCGTAGGGCGTGCGCGCCAGGAAGCGCGGCATGCACAGGCCGATGTACTTGGAGTCGTCCGACTCGCGCAGCGAGCGCCAGGCGGCGTACTCGGGCGTGGAGAAGATCTTGGTCAGGTCGCGCGGGTTGGCCAGCTCCTGCCACGACTCCATCTGCATCAGGTTGGGGCTCGCGCCGGTGATGAAGGGCGCGTGGGCCGAGGCGGCGATCTTGGCCATCTCGCCCAGCAGCTCCACGTCGGGCGGGCTCTGGTCGAAGTGGTAGTCGCCCACGATGGCGCCGAAGGGCTCGCCGCCGAACTGGCCGTACTCCTGCTCGTAGACCTTCTTGAACAGCGGGCTCTGATCCCAGGCCGTGCCCTTGAACTTCTTCAGCGTCTTGTGCAGGTCCTTCTTGCTGATGTCCATCACCCGGATCTTCAGGTTCTCGTCCGTCTCGGTGTTGTTCACCATGTAGTGCAGGCCGCGCCAGGCGCTCTCGAGCTTCTGGTAGTCCTCGTTGTGGATGATCAGGTTGATCTGCTCGGTGAGCTTGGCGTCGATCGCGGCGATCATGGCCTGGATCGACTTGGTCACGTCCTTGCCGATGATCTGCGTGTTGGCCAGCGCCTGCTGGGCCAGCGTCAGCACCGCGGCCTCGACGGCGCTGCGCGCCTCGTCGCTGCGCGGCTTGAATTCCTTCTGCAGGAGCGACGAGAAGTCGCTGCCTTCGTACGCGACGTCTTTCAGCGCGCTTTCCTGCTGGGTGGCTGCATCGGCCATGGTGGTTCTCCTCGTGTTCGGTGGATGGAGCCGCGGGCGCTCAGGCGGCGTCGGCCGGCTTGGCGCTGGAGGCCAGCGTCTTGAGCAGCTCGGGGTTGTCCAGCACCTTGGCCAGCAGGTCCTCCGCGCCGCCCTTGCCGTCCATGTAGGTGACCAGGTTCGACAGCTGCGTGCGCGCCTCCAGCAGCTTGTTGAGCGCCTCGACCTTGCGCGCGACGGCGGCGGGCGAGAAGTCGTCCATGTTCTCGAAGGTCAGGTCCACCTTCAGGTTGCCTTCGCCGGTGAGCGTGTTGGGCACCTCGAAGGCGGCATGCGGCTTCATGGCCTTCATGCGCGAATCGAAGTTGTCGACGTCGAACTCGAGGAACTTGCGGTCGGCCACGGGCTGCACCTTGTCGGGGTCGGCGGGCTTGCCCGAGAGGTCGGCCAGCACGCCCATCACGAAGGGCAGCTGCACTTTCTTCTCGGCCCCGTAGAGCTCCACGTCATATTCGATCTGGACCCGGGGCGCCCGGTTGCGGGCGATGAACTTCTGACTGCTGGTGGCCATGTGTGCTCCTTGCGGGTGAAATGGGAGAGAGCGGATGCGCCTATTCCGATTCCGAGGTCTGCTTGCCCGTCACCATCTCGATGGTGTCGAGCGCGTTGGGGGCCAGGTCGGCCATGATTTCCAGGAAGCTCACGCCGATGAGCTTCTTCGCCCGCGAGATCAGCAGCGGCGCCGGGTTGCCCGGCTCGGCCTGCTCCAGGTAGCGGATCACGCGGTCCAGGGTCTGCAGCGCGTCCTGCCGGCTGCGGATCTCGCCGCGTGCGGCCGGGGCCGCGCCGGTGCCGCCCGCTTCGGCGGCGGATGCGCCGGCGTCTTCGCCGCCTTCCGCTGCAGCATCGTTGCCACCCAGGTGGCTGCAGGACTTCGAGAGCATCGTGCAGATGCCGCGCAGCGGCGCCAGGTCCACCGCGTCGCTGCGCCCGGTGCGCTCCGCCAGCAGGTTCTGCAGCGCCGCGACCTGCGCCCCGAGGCCGGCGAGCATCTCGATCACATGCGGCGACTCGCCGTGGATGGATTCCAGCGCGCCGTCGATCTGCGCCTGCGAGAAGCCGGCATCGTCCCCGACGGCGGCCAGCGTGCCCTGCGCGATCGCGATGTCGCGCACGCGGATCGGGCCGATGCCGCGCGCCACGCCGACGCGCGCGTCGTAGAGGTCGCGCAGCAGCGAGCTCTCGTCCGCCAGCGGCGCCAGCGCGTTCAGGCGCATGGTGGGGTCGTTGCCGTCGTCGGCATCGAGCTGCGGGTGCAGGTGGTCCCAGTAGCGGTCGAGCAGCGAGGTGAGCAGCGCAAGGCCCTGGCCGAAGCCCTCGATGCCCTGCAGGTGCGTGCTTGCGCGCAGCAGCAGCATGGCGGGCCGCGCATCCTTGCTGCGCGCGAGCAGCGCCTGCGCCTGCTCCGACACCTGCCGCCATTCAGGCTCCACCGCGGCGATGAGCGTGTCGCCGAACTGCTGCTCGGCCTTGCCTTGCGATGCCGACTCGAGCGCGGTGAATGCAGGGTCGTACTCGAGGTTGTCCCCGGCGGGCGATTCCTCGCTGATGGGCGCCTGCAGGGCGTCGACAAGTTCGGGTGTGAGCATGTTGTCGCTTGGCGTGCGCCAGGGATAATCAAAGATGCACCCAGCACGGTCAATGCAACGAAGGCAATAGCATGCAAGACACCGGTACAAGCCATTCGCGCTATGGACGCATCGCCGCCCCCATCGGCCGCCGGGCCGCGCTGATCCTGGGTCTCGCGTGGGCGGTCGCGTCGTGTTCATCGCCGCCGCCCAAGCCGGTGGTCACGCCGGTCTCGATCGAGCTCGTGGCCGGCAAGGACGCCAACCCCGATGCGCGCGGCCGCGCCTCTCCGCTCACGGTGCGCGTGTATGTGCTCAAGGCCCCCGGGCCCTTCGAAGGCGCCGATTTCTTCTCGCTCTACGACAAGGACCAGGCCACGCTGGGCGCCGAGCTGGTCAAGCGCGAGGAAGTGCTGCTCAACCCGGGCGAAAGCCGCAGGCTCGAGTTCACGCTGGAGCCCGATGCGAAGAACATCGCGGTGCTCGCCGCCTACCGCGACCTGGAGCGCGCGCGTTGGCGCGACCTCAAGCCGCTCGAGGTCGGCAAGCCCAACAACTTCACCGTCAACCTGGCGGCGCGCCAGGTGCGCATCGAAGGCAAGTAGCGCGCGTCATTTGCGAAGGGTGGGGAAGGCCCGCTCCACCGGGAAGAAGCGCGTGAAGAGCTCGGCCACGAAGGCCGGCGCGCGGCTCTGCCCCTCGGGCGCCGCCACGAAGTAGAGGGCGCGGCCGCGCAGGCGGTAGGGCGCGCCGCCCGGCGCGAACAGGCGCTTGAGGAATGTGCCCAGCCCGGCCTGCAGCGCCAGCCACTGCGCGAAGAACTCGTGCACCGCCAGGCGCCCGGTGGCATCGGTCTGCTGGCGCAGCAGCGTCATGCGCAGCGCGCGCAGCCGGGCCGACAACTCGTCGAGCACCTCGTCGATGACCACCAGCGTGCCGGCCGGCACGCGAAAGCCCACCGCCTGCGCCAGCACGTCCTCGGGCAGGGCGTCGCGCACCGTGGCATAGCCGGGCAGGCGGTCCAGGCCGGTGATGAGCACCTGCGTGGGCAGGCGCATGCGCAGCTGGTGCGAGGCGTCGTCGGCGCGGGCGCGCAGCCGCGCCGCCAGGTCGGTGACGTCTTCCGGACGGCCCAGGAGGCTGTGCGCATCCACGCACAGCGCGATGCCGTCCAGCGGCAGCGCGCCGCGGCGCTCGGCCAGCGTCAGCAGCGCCTGGTACCAGGCGGACATCAGCACGCGCGTGGACGCGATGTTGTCGTCCTGCGGCAGTGCATCGACGAGGCGGGCATCGGTCTCGATCGCCACCAGCTGCGGCATGGGCCACCAGCGCCAGAAACTGTCGGCCGCATCGCCGCAGGGCGGGGCGCTGTCCTTGGTGGCCGAGGCGGCGGCCAGCAGGTCGCACACGCGGCTCGCCCGGTCGCCCAGGAAAAGCATCCAGGGATGCGCATACAGGGCCTGCGGGCGCAGGCGCGCCGCGCCGGGCTGCAATGCCTCGCGCGCCTGCGCGAAGGCCTGGTCGAGCGCCGCGCTGGACACGCCGCCACTGCGCGCCAGCGCCGCGCGCAGGCCATGCTGGCGGGCCCAGCGGCGCGCGCCGCGCGCGAACCACCAGAGCATGGCCAGCGCCAGCAGGCTGGCCATGCAGACCTGCCACAGCAGCTGGATCTGTGCCGGCTTCATCGCCTCACCGCTCGATGGTCTCGAGGAACAGGAAGTCGGCCACCAGGCGGTCGGCGCCGCGGTTGGCCGCCAGCATCTCGCGCAGGCGCAGCAGGTAGGCCGAGGCCAGCTCGAAGGGCGGCCGGTCGGCGGTCTCGGAGAAGGGCGCGGGCGAGGCGATGGCCGCCACCATCACCGTGCCGAAGGGCGGACTCACCAGCCAGCTGGCGGGAATGTCGCGGCCCATCTCGACCTGCGCGTCGGCCGCCAGCCGCAACTGCCCGCGTCCGGCCTGGAAGTGCAGCACCGAGCCATCGGCGGTGTAGTAGTCGACCCAGACGCTGCCCTCGAAGCTGGCCTGCGTCAGGCGCAGCACCACCGCGTCGCCTTCGCGCAGGCGCCCCTCCACCGCGCTGGGCGCGCGCACGCGCAGGCCGTAGCTCTTGTCCTGGTTGCGCATCTGGTAGGGCTTGAGGATGGCGTAGACCTCGCAATGCGGCCAGATGCGAACGCCCAGGTTGAACTGCGGCGAGCGTACGCCGGCGATGGCGCCGATGTCGCGCCGCACCGCATCCAGATCCTCGTGCCTGGAGACGAAGCCCTGCACCTTCACCAGGCCGTCGGCCTCCACCTGCGCGTTCAGGTCGGCGCAGGTGTAGCGCTGCAGGTGCTCGTCGATGCGCTGGGCCAGCAGGGGCGGTGCCTGGCGCGGGCCGGTCAGGCTCAGCCAGCCCACCAGCAGCAGCGGCACCATCAGGGCCAGCAGGCCGCCGCCCCACAGTACGCTGCGCTCGCGCGCCAGGGGGTTCGCCGGCACCGGGGGATCGGGCACCGCGTAGGGCTGCGGCGTGATGTGCTCGCGGGCCAGCCCGGCCAGCTCCAGCGGCGGGTTGGCCAGCTGCCGGCCATGCAGGGCCTTGAGCTTGCCCAGTTCGCCCGCATCGCCGGTCTCGAAATAGTATTGGCCGGCGAAGCCGAGGGCCAGCGCGTGCCAGTAGACCTCGCGCAGCTCGTCGTCCTGCGGCTGCAGGCCCGACAGGTGGTGGAAGAACTCGGTGTGCGCATTGCGCGAGTTGAACAGCTGCAACTGCAGCGGCTCGTAGCCCTCGCCGATGTCGGCGGCACGGTGGCCCAGCCGCTCGTCGATCCAGGCCACCATGGCGAAGGCCGCCGACTCGACCGCGGTGGCCGCATGGCCCGCGGCAGCGGCTTGGCCGCGGGCCGTCTCGAGCAGGTGCAGCGCCCGCTCGCGCTGCTCCAGCACGGTGCCGGGGCCCGCGTCGACCGAGAGCCCGAAGGAAATCAGGGAAGAGAAGAAGTCAAGCAGGCGAGTCATGGCGCTCGCCTGCTCGGACAGCGATGGCAATGGCTTTGCGCCGGCAACTCTGGCAGACGCTCATCGTCCCCACCGCGTTGTATGTGTGTGGAGCCCATTGTTGGGCGGCGGCTCGCGGCGGCACCATATCGCGTGGGAGCTATGTCGTTCGACGGGCGGGCCGCCTTGATGCAGGCGACAATCGCCGCTATCGTTGGGCTCCCCCTGGCGGGGGTATTTGTCAAGTATTCGGACGCCGAGGAACATCATGAAAATTCTGATCGCCGACGACCATCGGCTCGTCACCGAGGCGGTCAAGACCAAGCTGTCGGAGATCGAGGAGGGCATCGAATTCTGCGTCGCAGCGAACGCGGACGAGTTGATGCGCATCGTTTCCGACGACGTGGATCTCGCCGTCGTCGACCTCAACATGCCTGGGGCCGACGGCTACTCGCACATCGACGAACTGCGCCGGCGCCATCCCAGCGTGCCGGTGATCGTGCTCTCGGGCTACGAGGATCCGGCCCTGATGCGCGGCGCCCTGGAGCGCGGCGCGCTGGGCTTCATTCCCAAGGCCTATTCGCCCGACGTGATGCTCTCGGCCGTGCGCCTGGTGCTGGCCGGCGGCGTCTACGTGCCGCCCATGATGCTGTCGGCGGTGCCGCCGGGCGTGATGGCCGGCAGCCCGGGCGACGTGCCGCCGTCCGCCGGCGCTGCGCGCCTGGCCGGCGGCTCCGCCACGCTGGAGAGCCTGCGCAGCGTGCTGACCGAGCGCCAGGTCGAGGTGCTGCAACTGCTGTCGCAGGGCAAGCCCAACAAGCTCATCGGCCGCAGCCTGGGCATCAGCGAGGGGACGGTGAAGATCCACCTGGCGGCCATCTTCCGCGCGCTCAACGTGCGCAACCGCACCGAGGCGGTGGTGGCCGCGCAGTCGCTCACCGAGGCATCGGCGCACAGCTGAAAGCAAAAAGGGCGGCCGTGCGGCCGCCCCGTTTCCCATTGATCGATCGACCGGCCGGCTACTGCGCCTTGGCCTTGGCCGGCTGCACGCGCACGGCGATCGACTCGGTGATGCGCGCGCCGACCTGGTCGCCGACCTTCACGTCCTTGAGGACCTGCGGGTCCTTCACGTGCACGTCCACCGTCTTGCCCTCGGGGCCGCGCAGGGTGACGACCTTGCGCTTGTGGTTGACTGCCCAGACGTTGGCCACCACGGTGGTGGTCTTGACGACCGCGCCACCCGGCTTGGCGCCGGGCTGCGAGCGCACCGCGGCTTCGGACTCGACCTTCTCGCGGATGCCGTCGCCGCCCTTGAGCAGGGCCAGCGCCACCCCCACGCGGTAGGTCAGGCGCACGCGGTCGCCCACCTTCACCTGATCGAGGTTGCGCACGTCATCGCCCACCAGCATGTCGGACACGTTGCCCTTGGGGCCCTTGATGCTGACGATGCGGTTGGCCACGTCGATGGCGACGATCTCGCCCACCACCGACAGCACGACGCCGCCGCCCTCCGCATCGGCGACTTTCACGGCCTGGGCGGCCCCGCTGTCCTGGGCATGGGCCGGCGCAAGGCCCGTGCCCAGGGCCATCGTGGCCGCCAGCGCGAGCAGCGAATGCCGGATCGAAATCACACGCTTCATCCTCGAACTCCATGTTGGTTATTGGCGCGGCCATCGTAGCAGCGCGATGCAGCCACGGCACCTAGAATTGCGGCCCGATGCACGCCCCCGCCTTCGCCCGCTTCTCCCGGATTGCCGCCGCCGAACTGGATGCCGCCATGGTCGATCTCGATGGCACCCTGGTGGACACGCTGGGTGACTTCACCGTCGCGCTCAACCTCATGCTGGACGAACTCGGCCTGCCGCATGTGGCGCCGGCGGCCGTCGAGTCGATGGTGGGCAAGGGCTCCGAGCACCTGATCCATTCGGTGCTGCGGCATGTGCGCGAGGGCCGCGAGGCCGATGGCGCGCTCTTCGATGCCGCCTGGCAGTGCTACTCGCGGCACTACCTGCGCATCAATGGCCAGCATGCCCGGGTGTACCCGGGCGTGGTGGAGGGGCTGCGTGCCCTGCGTTCACAGGGCCTGCGCCTGGCCTGCCTGACCAACAAGCCCGGCGATTTCGCCAAGCCGCTGCTGGCGGCCAAGGGCCTGGACGGCTACTTCGACTTCGTCTTCGGCGGCGATGCCTTCGACCGCAAGAAGCCCGATCCGCTGCCGCTCATCAGGACCTGCGAGGCGCTGGGCAGCCGGCCCGAGCGCACGCTGATGATCGGCGACTCCAGCAACGACGCCCGCGCCGCGCGCGCGGCGCGCTGCCCGGTGCTGCTGGTGAGCTATGGCTACAACCACGGCGAACCGGTGCACGCCGTCGATGCCGACGGCGTGATCGATTCGCTGCAGGAACTCTCGGCGCTCGTGCGCTGAGCGCTCCTGCCTCAGGAGGCGGCGCCGAGCAGCGCGTCCTTGAGCTTGTAGTCGGCGGGCGAGGGGCCCAGCCAGATGCGCATCAGCGCGTTGAAGAAGGCCTGCTCCTTCACGGGCTCGCCTTGCGGTACGCCCTTGACGCCGATCACGGTGCCCCTGCCCGGCACCCAGTCGACGGTGAAGGTGTCGCCGGCCTTGAGGTTCTTCTGTTCCGAGAAGACCTGGCTCATGCGCAGCAGGCCCGGAATGAGCTGTGCCATCTCGCTCTTGGGCGAGTTGTCCTCCACGCCGCGAGTGAAGAGCTTGCCCAACTCGTTCGCGTCGATGTCGCGCAGCATGGTGATGGACATGCGCTTGGCACCGGGCGCGGCCAGCACCTCGTCGGTGGTGCTGCATTTCTTGCTCAGATAGAGGCTGGCCGTGTAGACCTTGAACACCGCCTTGAAGCGGATGCCCGCCCCGTTGAGTTGCAACTTGCTGCCGCTCAGCTCGATCGCGTCGTCGATCTTGATGCCTGCCAGGTCGATCGGCGCGGCTTGGGCAGCACCCAGGGCCGCGGCCAGCGTGCCGACCGCCATCCAGCGCGTGAGACGACTCATCTTCTCTCTCCAGTCCAATTCAAAAAGTCAGTGCTCGCCAATGTATCAATTTGTATTGGTGGGGGCACTCGTATAAACTCGGTGCTCCATGTTCATTCATCACGTCATCCAGACAGGTCAAGGCCGGGGAGCCTGGCCCTGGCGTACGCCTACGTCGCTGCCTGTTTGACCTGCGCGGCGCCTTGCCGCGCGCCCGTGGCCCTGTTTCAAAAAAGGGCCGGTTTCGTGAATGATTGCCGCCCGAGCCTGTTGCGCCGTGCGGACATGGAGACCTCCCCGTGATCACCGAACTCGAATTCAAGAGCCTCAGCGCCCAGGGCTACAACCGCATTCCGCTGATGCTCGAGGCCTTTGCCGACCTCGAGACCCCGCTCTCGCTCTACCTCAAGCTGGCCAACTCGAAGGAGGGCGGCAAGTACAGCTTCCTGCTCGAATCCGTCGTCGGCGGCGAGCGCTTCGGCCGCTACAGCTTCATCGGCCTGCCCGCGCGCACGCTGCTGCGCGCCAGCGGCTTCGGCGATGAAGCCGTCACCGAGGTGGTGACCGACGGCAAGGTGGTGGAAAGCGCCCGTGGCAATCCGCTGGACTTCGTCGCCGCCTACCAGAAGCGATTCAAGGTGGCGCTGCGCCCCGGCCTGCCGCGCTTTTGTGGCGGCCTGGCTGGCTACTTCGGCTACGACACGGTGCGCCACATCGAGAAGAAGCTGGAAAAGAGCTGCCCGCCCGACACGCTGCACTGCCCCGACATCCTGCTGCTGCAGTGCGAGGAGCTGGCCGTCATCGACAACCTCTCGGGCAAGCTCTACCTGATCGTCTACGCGGACCCCTCGCAGCCCGAGGCCTATGCCAACGCCAAGCGGCGCCTGCGCGGCTTGCGCGAGCAGCTCAAGTACTCGGTGAGCGCGCCGGTCGTGAAGCCCACGCAGGCGCACCCGGCCGAGCGCGGCTTCGTCAAGGCCGACTACCTCGCGGCCGTGGAGCGGGCCAAGGAGCTGATCGCCGCGGGCGACTTCATGCAGGTGCAGGTGGGCCAGCGCATCAGCAAGCGCTACACCGAGTCGCCGCTGTCGCTGTACCGCGCGCTGCGCTCGCTCAACCCCAGCCCCTACATGTACTACTACGACATGGGCGACCACCAGATCGTCGGCGCCTCGCCCGAGATCCTGGTGCGCCAGGAAAACACGGGCGAGGGCGAGCAGAAGATCACCATCCGCCCACTGGCCGGTACGCGCCCGCGCGGCGCCTCCATCGAGCTGGACAAGGCCGCCGAGCAGGAGCTGGTGAACGACCCCAAGGAACGCGCCGAGCACGTCATGCTGATCGACCTGGCGCGGAACGACATCGGCCGCATCGCCAAGACCGGCACCGTGAAGGTGACCGAGGCCTTCGCGGTGGAGCGCTACAGCCACGTGATGCACATCGTGAGCAACGTCGAGGGCACGCTCAAGGACGGCATGACCGCCATCGACGTGCTCAAGGCCACCTTCCCGGCCGGCACGCTCACCGGCGCACCCAAGGTGCACGCCATGGAACTCATCGACCAGCTGGAACCCACCAAGCGCGGCCTGTACGGCGGCGCCTGCGGCTACATCAGCTATGCCGGCGACATGGACGTGGCCATCGCCATCCGCACCGGCATCATCAAGGACCAGACCCTGCACGTGCAGGCCGCGGCCGGCGTGGTGGCCGACTCGGTGCCCGAGCTGGAATGGAAGGAGACCGAGGCCAAGGCCCGCGCGCTGCTTCGTGCGGCCGAGCTGGTCGAGGAGGGGCTGGAATGAGCGCCCTGCCCGATACCCAGGGCGACTTCTCGCACGAGATCATCGGTGCGGCCGTCGAGGTGCAGCGCGTGCTCGGCACGGGCCTGGACGAGGGCGCCTATGCCGCCGCGCTGGCCATCGAGCTGGCCGAGCGCGAGATCGGCTTCACCCGCGACGTGCCGCTGTCCGCCAGCTACAAGGGCCGCCCGCTTGGCGAGGTGTGCCGTGCGGGCTTCGTGGTCGAGCAGTCGGTCCTCGTGGAACTCAAGGCGGTCGACGTGCTGACCGACCTGCATCGTGCGCAGGCCCAGGCCGCGCTGCGTCTCTCGGGCCTCAAGCTGGGGCTTCTGATCAACTTCAACGTGTTCCCCGTCGTCAAGGGCGTGCACCGGATTGTGAGCAAGCCATGAAACTGCTGATGATCGACAACTACGACAGCTTCACCTACAACATCGTCCAGTACTTCGGCGAGCTTGGGGCGGACGTGCAGGTTCACCGCAACGACGAGATCACGGTCGCGCAGATCGGCGAGCTGATCGCCTCCGGCGTGGCGCGCCTCGTGGTGTCGCCGGGGCCCTGCTCGCCGGCCGAAGCGGGCGTCTCGGTGGCCGCGATCGAGGCCTTCGCGGGCAAGCTTCCGATCCTGGGCGTGTGCCTGGGTCACCAGGCCATCGGCGCGGCCTTCGGCGGACACATCATCCGCGCGCAGCAACTCATGCACGGCAAGACCAGCGAGATCACGACCACCCGCGAGGGCGTGTTCGCCGGGCTGCCGGAGCGCTTCACCGTCAACCGCTACCACTCGCTCTCGATCGAGCGCGCCACCTGCCCGAAGGACCTGGCCATCACCGCCTGGACCGACGACGGCGAGATCATGGGCGTGCGCCACACCGGCTTCGCACATGAGGTGCGCGTCGAGGGCGTGCAGTTCCATCCCGAATCCATCCTCACCGAGCACGGCCATGCCATGCTGAAGAACTTCCTTTCGTAGGAGCAAAGAACATGAGCACGCCCCAAGTGGTCGACCTGCGCAGTGACACCGTCACGCAACCCACGGCCGCGATGCGGGCCACCATGATGGCCGCGCCGCTGGGCGACGACGTGTTCGGCACCGACCCCAGCACCAACGCCCTGCAGGAAAAGATCGCCGGGCTGCTGGGCTTCGAGGCCGCGCTGTTCGTGCCCACCGGCACGCAGAGCAACCTGTGCGGCATCCTGTCGCACTGCCAGCGCGGCGAGGAATACATCGTGGGCCAGCAGGCGCACTGCTACCGCTGGGAAGGCGGCGGCGCCGCGGTCTTCGGCAGCGTGCAGCCGCAGCCGCTGGAGCACCAGGCCGACGGCAGCTTCAAGCTCGCGGACATCGAAGGCGCCATCAAGCCCGACGACGCCCACTTCGCGCGCACCCGCGTGCTGGCGCTGGAGAACACGCTGGGCGGCAAGCTGCTGCCCTTCGAGTTCGTGCAGGCCGCCACCAAGCTGGCCAAGGACAAGGGCCTGCAGCGCCACCTGGACGGCGCGCGCCTCTTCAACGCGGCGACGGCGCAGGCGGCGCAGACCGGGCGAGGCGTGTACGACGAGGCCAGGCGCATCGCGCAGTGCTTCGACAGCGTCTCGGTGTGCTTCAGCAAGGGACTGGGCGCGCCGGTCGGCTCGGCGCTGTGCGGCACGCGCGAGTTCATCGCCCGTGCCCACCGCATCCGCAAGATGGCGGGCGGCGGCATGCGCCAGTCCGGCCTGCTGGCCGCGGCGGCATCGCATGCGCTGGACCACCATGTGGAGCGCCTCGCGCAGGACCATGCGCTGGCGCGCCGGCTGGGCGAGGGCTTGGAAGGCATCCCTGGCCTCGCCGTGGAGGCGCCGCACAGCAACATCATCTTCGTGGACCTGAGCGACGAGTTGAAGCCACGCATGAACGAACTGCTGGCGCACCTGAAGGCGCAGAACATCCTGGCGACGGGCCTCTACAGGCTGCGCTTCGTGACGCACCTGGATGTGGACGAGGCGGGCGTGGACCGCGCCGTCGCGGCCATCCGGCAGTTCTTCAAGGCCTGAGGACGCCCATGCCGGACACGCCCGCACTGCTGGCTTTCATCGCGGCCGGCCTGCTGCTCAACCTGACGCCGGGGCCGGACGTCTTCTACATCGTCAACCACGCGCTGCGCAGCGGCGTGCGCGCCGGACTGGTCGCGGCGCTGGGCATCACGGCCGGCTGCTGCGTGCACATCGCGGCGGCGGCCATTGGCGTGAGCGCGCTGGTGGCGGCATCGGCCACCGCCTTCACCGTGCTCAAGTGGGTGGGCGCGGCCTACCTGGTGTACGTGGGCGCGTCGATGCTGCTGTCGCGCGGCAAGCCGGCTTCGTTGCCGGTGGCTGCGGCGACGCCTGCAGCCGCCCCGCTGCGCTCGGTGTTCAGCCGCGGCTTCCTCACCAACACGCTCAACCCCAAGGTGGCGCTGTTCTTCCTCGCCTTCGTGCCGCAGTTCATTCCCCACGACGCGCCGCATCCCTCGCTGAGCTTCTTGCTGCTGGGCCTGCTGTTCAACTTCAACGGCATGTGGGTCAACTTCGGCTGGGCCGGGGCCGCCGCCTGGATGGCGCGGCGCGTGGGCCTGGTCGCCCGTGGCGTGCGCTGGCTCGAGCGCGTGGCCGGCGCCATCTTCATCGGCTTCGGCATCCAGCTCGCGCTGGCCGATGCCCCCCGACATTGATCGACTTTCGCGGAGACACTGCCATGCCCATCACCCCCCAGGAAGCGCTGCAGCGCACCATCGAGCACCGCGAGGTGTTTCACGACGAGATGCTGCACATCGTGCGCCTCATCATGAGCGGCGAGTGCTCGCCGGTCATGATGGCCGCGCTCATCACCGGCCTGCGCGTGAAGAAGGAAACCATCGGCGAGATCACCGCTGCCGCGCAGGTGATGCGCGAGGTGGCGACCAAGGTGCCGGTGGCCGACACCACCAACCTGGTGGACATCGTGGGCACGGGCGGCGATGGCTCGCACACCTTCAACATTTCCACCTGCTCGATGTTCGTCGCGGCCGCCGCTGGCGCCAAGGTGAGCAAGCACGGCGGGCGCAGCGTGAGCAGCAAGTCGGGCAGCGCCGACGTGCTGGAGTCGCTGGGCATCAACATCAACCTCAAGCCCGAGCAGATCGCCGCCAGCATCGCGCAGGTGGGCATCGGCTTCATGTTCGCGCCCAACCACCACCCGGCCATGAAGAACGTGGCGCCGGTGCGCAAGGAGCTGGGCATCAAGACCATCTTCAACATCCTGGGCCCGCTCACCAACCCGGCCGGCGCGCCCAACATCCTGATGGGTGTGTTCCATCCCGACCTGGTGGGCATCCAGGTGCGCGCGCTGCAGCGCCTGGGCGCCGAGCACGCGCTGGTGGTCTACGGCCGCGACGGCATGGACGAGATCTCGCTGGGCGCCGCCACCATGATCGGCGAGCTCAGGAACGGCGAGATCCGCGAGTACGAACTGCACCCCGAGGACTTCGGCTTCGCCATGTCCAGCAATCGCTCGCTGCGCGTGGAGACGCCGGAGCAGTCCAAGGCCATGCTGATGGGCGTGCTCGATGGCGACGCCGGCGCTGCGCGCGATATCGTGCTGCTCAACGCCGGCGCCGCGCTCTATGCGGGCAACGTGGTGGACAGCATCGCGGCCGGCATCGAGCGCGCCCGCTCGGCCATCGACTCGGGCGCGGCCAAGGCGAAGCTGGCGCAACTGGTGGTCTTCACCACCGGCGCGGCCACCCAGGGAGCCTGAACCATGTCGGACATCCTGAACAAGATCGTCGCGGTCAAGCACGAGGAAGTGGCGGCGGCGAAGAAGCGCACGTCGCTGGAGGCCATCCGCTTCGACGCCGAGAGCCGCGTGCTCACGCGCGATTTCGTGGGCGCGCTGCGCAGCAAGATCGCCGCTGGCCAGGCCGGCGTGATCGCCGAGGTGAAGAAGGCCAGCCCCAGCAAGGGCGTGCTGCGCGAGGACTTCATCCCGGCCGACATCGCCCAGAGCTACGCCGAGGGCGACGGCAAGGTCAGCGCCGCCTGCCTCTCGGTGCTGACCGACAAGCAGTTCTTCCAGGGCGGCATCGACTACCTCAAGCAGGCGCGGGCATCGTGCGACCTGCCGGTGCTGCGCAAGGACTTCATGGTGGACGCCTACCAGATCTACGAGTCGCGGGCGATCGGCGCCGATGCGATCCTGCTCATCGCCGCCTGCCTGGACGACGCGCAGATGCGCGACTTCGAGGCCATCGCGATCGGCCTGGACATGGCCGTGCTCGTCGAAGTGCATGACGAGGCCGAGATGGATCGGGCGCTCAAGCTGCGCACGCCGCTGATCGGCGTGAACAACCGCAACCTGCGCACCTTCGAGGTCTCGGTCGACACCACGCTGGCCCTCAAGGCCAAGGTGCCGGCCGACCGCTTGCTCGTCACCGAGTCGGGCATCACCACGAAGGCCGACGTGACGAAGCTGCGCGAGGCGGGCGTGAACGCCTTCCTGGTGGGCGAGGCCTTCATGCGCGCCGAGGAACCCGGCCACGCGCTGGCCGAACTGTTCCGATGAATCCCGCCCAGCTGGCCAGCGCCGACCCCTCGCAGTGGCCCGTCGCGCCCGGCTGGCAGCCGCTGGTCGACGAGTTCTTCGCGAGCGCCGCGGGCCAGCGCCTGCAGGGCTTCCTGCAGCAGCGGCTGGACGAGGGCGCGGTGATCTTCCCGCCCAAGCCGCTGCGCGCGCTGGAGCTGACGCCGCCCGAGTCGGTGCGCATCGTCATCCTGGGCCAGGACCCGTATCACGGACGAGGACAGGCCGAGGGGCTGGCCTTCTCGGTGGCGCCCGGCGTGACGCTGCCGCCTTCGCTACGCAACATCTTCAAGGAGATCCAGCGCGACCTGGGCGTGGCCCCGCCGGCCTTTCCCGATCCGGGCGGCAGCCTGGTGAAGTGGGCAACGCACGGCGTGCTGCTGCTCAACACCTGCCTGACGGTGGAGGAGGGCCAGCCGGCCAGCCACGCCGGCCGCGGCTGGGAGGTGCTGACCGACGCCGTGATCCGCCACGTGGCGCAGGGCGAGCGGCCGGTGATGTTCATGCTCTGGGGCTCGCATGCCCAGGGCAAGCGGGCGCTGATCGACGCCTCACGGCACAAGATCCTGCTGGCCAACCATCCCTCGCCGCTGTCGGCGCTGCGCCCGCCCATTCCCTTCATCGGCTGCGGGCACTTCGGACAGGCGAAGGCCTGGCGCGAGGCGCAGGCAGCCCAGGGCCCGGCCGGGCACCAAGACCCCGAGGCCATCCGGAGCAATTGAACCCGGGTCGAGGGATAATCGCGGGCTTTGCTGGGGATCGGGGTGGCCTTGAGCGGCCGGTTCGGCGCATGCTATACTCTGAGGCTCGCCGGAGAGGTGGCCGAGTGGTTAATGGCAGCAGACTGTAAATCTGCCGGTTTATACCTACGCTGGTTCGAATCCAGCCCTCTCCACCAGCGAACAGCAAAGGATTTCTGCAGGACGCTAAAGACGATGAACCTCGGGGCTTGAACCCGGCTTGCACGGGTGGCCATTGAAGGCGGCCCGCGATGCGGGAGTAGTTCAATGGTAGAACCCCAGCCTTCCAAGCTGATGACGCGGGTTCGATTCCCGTCTCCCGCTCCATGAGAGGTTTCTTCGTCGCATTGCGTGCTGCTTGGTTAGATTGATTGCCCTTTTGGCTCAGTGGTAGAGCACTCCCTTGGTAAGGGAGAGGTCGCGGGTCCGATTCCCGCAAAGGGCACCATTTATCGGGTCGCGCCGTCCATCGTCCGGGCGGCCGGCCCGCCGTAGGTTGTACTGAACCAGTTTTTTTCGGAGTCGAGAAAATGGCAAAAGGTAAGTTTGAGCGCACCAAGCCCCACGTGAACGTGGGCACGATCGGCCACGTCGACCATGGCAAGACCACGCTGACGGCGGCCATCGCCACGGTGCTGTCGAGCAAGTTCGGC